>Ga0070730_10004423_pt1 | contig 12336 bp, 5 predicted proteins | sample Coa_R1_3_FD_66447 | JGI IMG/M metagenome (GOLD analysis project Ga0070730, IMG submission 66447) | Surface soil microbial communities from Centralia Pennsylvania, which are recovering from an underground coalmine fire - Coalmine... | ecosystem: Environmental > Terrestrial > Soil > Unclassified ... | reverse complement strand
CCGCGGGCACACTCGAGGCAGACTTGCAGGCGGCGCGCGCCCGTATCGCCGCCCTCGACGCCGAGCTTGCGAATACCCGAAGCGCGCTCGATTCCGCGCAAGCCAGGATCCGCGAGGCTGACGAAGCATGGGCGGAGAAGCTCGCATCGGCCGAAGCGGCGCGCCAAGGGGCCGAAGCGGCCCGCCGGCAGGCGGAAGCCGCGCATAAGCAAGCCGAGGCGGCGGCGCGCAAGGAGAGCGAAGCGGCGCACCAGCAAGCCGAAGCGGTGCACGACCAGGAAGCGCAGCGGAATTCCGAGCGGCACCAAGCGGAATTGGGCGCGCTGCGCACCTCGCTCGCAACGCTCCGCGCGCAGCTGGAGACGGAGCTGCAGGCATCGCGTGCGCACGCCACCACATTGGCGGCCGAGCTGGCATCGACGCGCGCAGCTCTGGATTTGGAGCACAGCAAGTCCCTGGAAACGCGCAAGGCACTGGCCGAAAGGGTCGCGGCCGAGGGAGCGGCGCAAGCTGAGGCCGAAAACGCGCTTGAAGATGCGCTGCGGAAGTCGGAGGGATACCGGGCCGAGTTGAGCAGGGCGCGCGACTTGCTCGCCATGCGGCAGCAAGAACACGCGAGAATCGTCGAAGCGCTCGAGGCGCGCAGGAAGAGCCTGGAAGCGCGGTTGGAGGCCGCCGAGGTTCGTGCTCAAGTAGCTGCGGCGAAGGCGAGGGCCGGTGGCGAAGTCACGGTCGCGATCGACCCGCCGCGCGACCGGGGGATCCCACGTCCGCCGGACCCGCAGCTCGGGACACTGCCCTGGGAGTCCGAATCGGTTGCAACGACCGTTCGAATCGATGCACGTGAGAGGGCGCCGGGCCCGCCACCGGTCGCGGTGCCGCAGGATGAGCCCGGTCCCATCGGGCCAACCCAGCGAAGCGATGCGTGGGAGACAGGATCGAGCGTGCCGCCGATCGCGGCGCCGCGGGAGGAGCCAGGTCCCGCGACGCCAACAGTGCGAAGTGGCGCGCGGGAGACAGCATCGAGCGTGCCGCTGAAATCCAGGCGCGCCGCGCAATTCACCGAGTATCCGCTATTCGGGTCTCACGGCCGCGGGCGGCCCGCGGTGATCCGGTTCGCCTGGGTGGCCGCCGCGTTGGCGATACTGGGGCTCGTCGTGTGGGTCTCCAACCGCCATGCCCCGGTCTCGGGAAATGTCGCCGCCGTATCCGCGGCAGGTCCGGGCCCCGAACCGGGGTCGGTCATCCGCGACTGCCCGACGTGTCCCGCCATGACCGTCGTGCCCGCCGGCCGATTCAAGCAGGGATCGAACCGCACAGACGGCAATGCCGCATTCGAAAGGCCGCCGCATTGGGTGTTGATCCGCCGTCCGTTCGCCCTCTCGACCAACGCCGTCACCGTTGACGAATTCCGCCCCTTCGTTGCCGCCACCGGGCGGGATATGCGCGGCTGCGAGACCTTCGACGACCGGTGGCGATTTCGACCGGACGCGGGGTGGGAGAATCCGGGCTTCACGCAGACAGGGTCGCATCCCGTCACCTGCGTTTCCTGGGACGACGCCAAGGCCTACGCCCTATGGTTGTCGACGACGACGGGCCATCGATATCGGCTGCCAAGCGCGGCGGAGTGGGAATATGCGGCGCGCGCCGGCGGCGAGGCGGTGCGGCCGTGGGATTCCGACGGGTCGGCGGCCTGCGGCAGCGCCAACGTGGCCGACCAGCGCGCGGCACGCCGGTATCCCGGGTGGGCGGTGTTCCCCTGCGACGACGGCTACGTCTACACCGCGCCCGTCGGTTCGTTCAAGGCCAACTCGTTTGGCCTCAACGACATGCTGGGCAACGTCTTTCAATGGACCGACGATTGCTGGCACCCGGATTACACCGGCGTGCCGACCGACGGCTCGCCGCGCACGTACGGCGATTGCACGGAGCGCGAGCTGCGCGGGGGCTCCTGGTTCACGAGCCCCGACTTCGTGAGGGCCAGCTACCGCAACCACTTCGGCGTGAAGTATCGGGCGAGCAGCGTCGGGATTCGGCTGGTCCGGGACCTCACGCCCTGAGCTTGGGCCCGCTCGGGCGGAGGACCTCAGGAGATCAGGCGGCGCTGAAGCGCTTGAAGACGCGCTGAATCATCGTGTCGCTCAAGGGGCTCTCCGTCACTTCGATCTGCGGTTCCTCGACGAAGTCGATGATGTCCGAGGGTTGCACAGATGCGGGCGGAGCCGTAACGGCGCGCGGACGCTGCTTGTCGCTCTTGTTGTCCCACTTGCTCGACATGAACGAGAAGTAGTCTTCGCTCATCGAATTGCTCATCGAAATTTGGCTCCTATCCAAAAGTATTGATTCAATCGCCCTGCACCAGCGATGTTGCAAGTATTCATGCGGAGCCGACGCTGGAATATGTCGTTGCGCACATTATGCCCGGATTAAGGGTTCCGCCTACGGTCGATGGAGGCACGTGCGCAGCGGGTCTGGCGTGCCGCAAAGCGCTTCAGCGCCTCCTCATTCAAGTCCAGGCGTATTTCCTTGCTCCCACCATCTCTCAGGGCCGCGAGAACCAAGGCCCACCACGGTCTGCGATCCGGCGCGGGACACGCGACGCGGAAGAGACGTTACGCGGAGACCGCGGCTGAATTGGCGATGAGCCGCTTCAATTCCGGCACGCAGGAGCCGCAATTGGTGCCGGCCTTCAACCGGCGGCCGATGGACGGCAGATCGCGGCAGCCCGCGGCAATCGCGGCTTCGATCGCGTTGCTTCCGACGCCGAAGCACGCGCATACGGTCACGCCGGTATCCAGGCGCGGATCGGCGGGCCGGGCCGTCAGGACGCGGGCGCGCTCGCTCGCCGCCAGGCGCGGCTTGTCGAACAGCGATGCGAGCCACGACCGTGAGAGCACCTGAGGCTGGGGGCTGACGAACAGGCATGCTTCGAGGCGTTCGTCTCGAAGGCACGCCGCCCGGTAAGTTCCCGCATTGGCGTCCTCGTAGTCGATCCAGTCAGCCGAGGGTTCGGCACCCACGAGCGCGCGCCCCCACGACGACCAACGGTGCGGCACGCTGCGGCCGGCGATCTCATAGCGGCGAAACCGGCCGCCCTCGGCGCTGGCCCACCAGCTCACGTCCCCGAGCGACAAGGATCCGCGAGTCAGCGCGAAGCCGTACCAGTTCACGACGAACGGTTCGACCCGCGCGGGCGTGTTCTTGAATTCCGGTTCTCCGCTGATGGGATCGACGCCCGGCCCCATGAGCGCGCCGACGCGCGCATCGGAGGCGTTCGGGCCGCTCCAGTGGATGGGCACGAAGATCGAGCCGCGCGCGATCTCACCGCTGGTGCGCAGGCGCGCCACCAGGCGTCCCCAGCGCGTGACGACGCGCACCAGCGTTCCGTCGCGCGCGCCGAAGAGCAGCGCATCGGCGGCATGCATGTCGACGTAGGGTTCGGCCAGATGCGATGCCAGACGCGCCGAGCGTCCGCTGCGCGTCATGGTGTGCCATTGATCGCGGATACGCCCGGTGTTGAGCACCAGCGGGTATTCCTCATCCAGCGCGAACGTTGGCGGCCGCGGGCGGGTGGCCACCAATCGGGCTCGCCCGTCGGCGTGATGGAACCTGCCGTCCGCGAACAGTCGCGGCGCACCGGGGCCGCCCGGCGCCGCCATCGGCCACTGCGTGGGCCGCAAGTCCGCATACCCCGTCTCGCCCAGTCCGGCGAGCGCGCCGATCTCGAATGCGCGCGCGCCGTGGTTTTCGCAAGCGCTCAAGCGCGCATGCTCGTCGAAGATCTCGGCGACGCTCGCATATTCAAAACCGTCGCGATGACCCAGCCGCTGCGCGACCTGGCAGATCATCCACCAGTCCGGCCGGACCGTGGCCGGTACCGGCAGAAAAGCGCGCTGGCGCGAGATATGCCGGTCCGAGTTCGTGACCGTGCCTTCCTTTTCTCCCCAAGCCGCCGCCGGCAGCAGGATGTGTGCGAGAGCGGTGGTATCGGTTCGCGCCACGCAATCGGACACCACGACGAGATCACAGCGGCGCAGCGCTTCGCGCGCGCGATCGGCATTGGGAAGGCTGACGGCCGGATTGGTCCCGATGATCCAGACCGCCTTGATCCGGCCGCCATGCATTGCCTCGAACAGGTCCACGGCCTTGAGACCGGGCCGCGTCGCAAGGCGCGGCGCCCGCCAAAAATCCCCCACGATGCGCCGATGCTCCGCATTCTCGAGTTCCATGTGAGCGGCCAGCGTATTGGCGAGCCCGCCCACCTCGCGTCCACCCATGGCGTTCGGCTGGCCGGTAATGGAGAACGGCCCGGTCCCCGGCCGCCCGATTCGTCCCGTCAACAGGTGGGCGTTGATGATGCTGTTGCCCTTGTCCGTTCCGCATGAGGATTGATTGATGCCCTGCGAGAACAGCGTCACGACAAGGTCGGTGCTTGCGAACCATTCGTAGAAATCCTGCAGCGCGCGCGGGTCGAGCCCGCAGAAGCGCGCGACGGCGCCCACGTCGCCCGCGGTGTTTTCGGCCACCGTGAGTGCCTGCGAGGCGCCCCGCGTGTGGGCATCGACGAAGCCGCGATCGGCGAGTCCACGCTGCGCCAGCCAGGAGAGCAAGCCGTTGAACAGAGTGACGTCGGTGCCCGCGCGCAGCGGCAAGTGCAGATCGGCCATGTCGCACGTGGGGGTGCGGCGCGGATCGATGACGACGATCCGCAGCTCAGGGCGCCGTTCCTTGGCCTTCTGAATGCGCTGATAAAGCACGGGATGGCACCAAGCCAGATTCGATCCCACCAGCACGACGAGGTCGGCGAGTTCCAGATCCTGGTAATTCACCGGTACGAGGTCTTCGCCGAAGGCTCGCTTGTGCGCCGCCACCGCGGAGGACATGCACAGCCGCGAGTTGGTATCGATGTTGGCCGAACCGATGAATCCCTTCATCAGTTTATTGGCCACATAGTAGTCTTCGGTCAACAACTGGCCCGACACGTAGAATGCCACGGAGTCAGGACCATGCCGCTCGATCGCATCGCGGAAGCCGCCCGCCACCGCATCGAGCGCCGCATCCCAGTCGACGTCGACGCCCCGTATCCGGGGACGCAGCAGGCGGCCTTGCAGGTCGACGGTATCGCCAAGCGCGCTGCCTTTGGAACACAGCGCGCCAAGATTCGCGGGGTGCTCCGGATCGCCGCTGATCTCCGCTCCGCCCTCGACGGCGCGCGCCAGCACCCCGCAGCCCACCCCGCAGTAGGGGCACGTGGTGCGAACGTTCATCGAGGCGGCGGCGGCGCGCCGAACAGCAGTTGGTCGCGGAACGCCTGAATGCTGCGGCCTTCGTTCATCAGGTCCAAATACCAGCCGCTATCGCGAACGTCGCCATAGAGAACCGCCCCGCGGATTCTGTCCTGTTCGATGATCAGCCGCTTATAGATGCCGCGCTTCGGGTCGCGGAGCACCAGCGACTCCGCGCCGGGTCCCGGAAGGTGGTTGCCCGCGGAGAAGACATGGATGCCGGACACCTTGAGCTGCGTCGACAGCTGCGATGAGCGATAGCCCCGCGTGCCGCGCTCGGCGAGGTAGGCCGCACAAATGCGCGCCTGTTCGAGCAGCGGCGCCACCAAACCGAAGGTCTTGCCGCGGTGCTGCACGCATTCGCCGACGGCATAGATGGCCGGATCGTAGGTCAGCATCGTATCGTCGACGATGAGGCCGAGATCGCACGGCAGCCCGGCCGCCCGCGCAAGTTCGACATTCGGCCGCACACCGACGGCCATCACCACGAGATCGGCCGGCAGCACGCTGCCGTCGGCCAGGCCGACGCCGCTCACCTCCGTGTCGCCGCACAGGTGCGTCGTCGTGGCGCCCAGGCGGAATTGCAGGCCGCGCCCTTCCAGTTCGCAGCGCAGCAGATCGGCCGCCTGCGCATCGAGCTGCTGTTCCATCAAATGCGGGTGAATGTGCACCACGGTCACGTGGAGGCCGCGCTGCAAGAGGCCGCTCGCGGCTTCGAGGCCGAGCAGCCCGCCCCCGATGACGACCGCGTGCCGCCGCGAACCCATCGCCGCGAGCATGGTGTCGACGTCCTGCAGAACACGAAACGTGATGACGCCCGGAAGGCCGCTGCCGGGCACCGGCAGGACGATCGGCAGCGAACCGGTCGCAATCAGCAGCCGATCGTAGGATGCCTCGATCCCGCCGCGCGATCGCACGCAGCGGCGCACACGATCGATTTGGGTCACGGGATCCTCGCGATGCAGGGTGATGCCCTGTTCGGCGTACCATTCCGGCGGATGAGTGACGATGTCCTCGATACGTTTTTCACCGGACAAGAGGGGTGACAGCAGGACCCGGTTGTAGCTGCCGTGAGGTTCCGCGCCGAACACGGTGATGTCGTAGCCTTGCGGCGCAAATCCCCGCAGCTCCTCGATGGCGCGCACGGCGGCCATGCCGTTGCCGATGACGACCAGACGCGGCTTGCGTCCTCGATGACGCTGCGCCACGGGTTTCGCCCGCACCCATATCCAGCCGTCGCGCACTTCCGCCATGTAGGCCGGCACCGAGTATCGCGGCTCCTCGAGGCAGCGTCCGTTGATGAGACTGAAGTGCTGCTTGTAAACCGGTGAGGCCACGACGATCTCTCCGCCGATGTCGCCGACGATGCCCCGCGACAGCACGTTGGCGTCGCTGGCCGGATCGTGGTTGCCGATGGCGAACACGGCGTCGCGCACCCGGAACACCGCGACCTCTTTTCCGTCGATCAGCGCCGCGGCGCCGCTCTCGGGCAGGATGTCCTCGAGCGCGCAAATGGCGTGCCAGGACGCGTGCACGGAGGGTGCGATGGCGGCGTTCAAGCGGTTTCCTCCAGCCGCGGGGCGCGCTCCGCCGGCCGTGCCGGCCGCGGTTGGCCGCGCTCGTCGACGAACACCACGTGGCCGTCCGGACGATCGCTGTTGATGTAGTGCCGAAACCGCCGCAGCGCCACGGGGTCTTCGATGGCCTTCTTCCACTCGCACTCGTACGTGTCGATCACCCGCTGCATGTCGGCTTCGAGTTCGGCGCCGATCCCGAGCTTGTCCTCGCAAACCACCTGCTTGAGATAGTCGAGCCCGCCTTCGAGATTGTCGCGCCAGACGGACGTGCGCTGCAGCCGGTCGGCGGTGCGGATGTAGAACATCAGGAAGCGGTCGATGTAGCGGATCAGCGTCGCCTTGTCGAGGTCGGCGGCCAGCAGTTCGGCGTGGCGCGGCTTCATGCCGCCGTTGCCGCAGACGTAAAGGTTCCAGCCTTTCTCGGTTGCGATCACGCCGACATCCTTGCTTTGCGCTTCCGCGCATTCGCGCGTGCAGCCGGAGACCGCGAACTTGAGCTTGTGGGGCGAGCGCAAACCCTTGTAGCGATGCTCGATTTCCAGCGCGAAACCGACGCTGTCCTGAACCCCGTAGCGGCACCAGGTCGATCCCACGCAGCTCTTCACGGTGCGCACCGATTTGCCGTAAGCGTGGCCCGACTCGAACCCCGCATCGACCAATTCCCGCCAGATCATGGGCAGCTGATGGACCTGCGCCCCCAGCATGTCGATGCGCTGGCCGCCGGTGATCTTGGTGTACAGCCGGTACTTTTGCGCAATCTGTCCGATCGTGATGAGCTGCTGGGGAGTGATCTCGCCGGCGGCAACGCGCGGCACCACCGAATAGGTGCCGTCTTTCTGGATATTGGCGAGGAAGCGGTCATTCGTGTCCTGCAAGGGCGCCTTTTCGCGCGCCAGCACGAAATCGTTCCAGCATGAGGCGAGAATCGATGCGACCGCCGGTTTGCAGACATCGCAGCCGAGACCGCGTCCATGCTTGGCCAGCAGTTCATCGTACGTGCGCAGTCCGGCGACGCGGACCAGGTCGAAGAGCTCCCTGCGCGAGAACGCGAAGTGCTCGCAAATGTGGTTGTTCACGGTGACGCCGAGACGCGTCAGTTCACCCTTCAAGACCTGCGTCACGAGCGGCGCGCACCCGCCGCAGGAACTCGCCGCCTTGGTGCGCTGCTTGAGCGCTCCGATCGTCCGCGCGCCGGCGGCGATGGCCGTGCACAGATCGCGCTTGCTGACATTGTTGCAGGAACAGATTTGCGCGGAGTCGGGCAGGGTGGTGAGCCCGGCGGACTCGCGCCCGTCATCGGGCGCGGAAAACATCAGCTGTTCGGGATTGGCCGGCAGCGGCATTTCGTTCTGCACCATTTGCAGCCACGTGCCGTACTCCTCGGCGCCGCCGATGAGGATGCCGCCCAACAACCGGGTTCCGTCCTCGCTGACCACGAGCTTCTTGTAGATTTGGCGGCGCTCGTCGATGAATACGCAGGCCCGGGAACCTTTTCCCGTGGCATGAGCGTCGCCGATCGAAGCCACATCGACCCCCATGAGCTTGAGTTTGGTGCTCATGTCGGCCCCGCTGAAGCGGGCCTCCGCCTTGCCTTGCAGCTGCGAGGCGACGATGCCCGCCATCTGATATCCCGGCGCCACCAGGCCGTAAATCTTTCCCTTCCACAGCGCGCACTCGCCGATCGCAAAAATATCCGGGTCGGACGTGCGGCAGGCATCGTCGATCGCCACGCCGCCGCGCTCGCCCACCTCGAGACCCGCCGCCCGCGCCAGCTCATCGCGCGGACGGATGCCGGCGGAGAACACCACCAGATCCGTCTCGAGCTGGGTGCCGTCCGCGAATTGCAGGCAATGCGCGCGCCCGCTGCCGTCGGTGATGGCGGTGGTTTGTTTCGCCGTGTGCACACCCACCCCGAGCTCGCGAATGCGCCCGAGCAGCATGCTGCCGCCGGCGTCGTCGATCTGCACCGCCATGAGCCGCGGCGCGAATTCCACCACATGGGTCTCGAGTCCGAGATCCTTGAGCGCCTTCGCCGCCTCGAGACCCAAAAGCCCGCCGCCGATGACCACGCCGCTCTTCGCCTTGAGGCTCGCGTTGCGGATGGCGTCCAGGTCGTCGATGGTGCGATAGACGAAGCAGCCGGGACGATCGTGCCCGGGTATCTTCGGCACGAACGGATACGAGCCGGTGGCCAGCACCACGCGGTCGTATTCCAGCCGCAGACCGCCGGCGGTTTCCACCACGCGCCGCTCGCGGTCGATGGCGACCGCGACTTCGGACAGCTGCAGCTGGATACCGGTTCGGTCGAAAAAATCCGGCGGCACCAACGACAGATCCTCGGCGCTCTTGCCGGAGAAATAGGATGTCAAATGCACGCGATCGTAGGCGGGCCGCGATTCCTCGCACAGCACCGTGATCTCGAGATCGGAGGTCCCCGCCGGCAGCTGTTCCAGCAACCGCTGTCCGACCATGCCGTTACCGATGACGATCAGCTTCATGGACATTCCTCGCTTGCCGTTAATCGGCCTGCGCTATCGCCGCATCCAGGGTCATTCCGGTCGTGGCCGGCGCGGACCATGCAAGCCACTGTCGATGCAGGATGACGACCAGCGCAAAGGCCGTTGCCGCCAAGACGCCGAAGGTCGTGAATCCCCACTGGTAGCTGCCGGTGGTTTCCTTGGCGATGCCCATCACCACCGGCAGGTAGAACCCGCCGATGCCGCCGGCCGCACCGATGATGCCGGTCATCAATCCCGTCTTGCCCTTCCAGCGATGCGGCACCAGCTGGAAGGTCGCGCCATTGCCGAGGCCGAAGCACAAATACAACGTGAACAACAGGGCGACGGCGCCGGCCAACGGCGGCATCAGCGCGGCGAATCCGATATTGCACAGCGCGATCGCCAGCAGCAGCACCAGCAGCACTTTGACGCCCGAAAGACGATCGGCCAGCAGGCCGCCGACCGGACGCACCATGGCGCCCGTGAACGCCAGGCCCGCCATGATCATGCCCGCGTCGACCTTCGATAATTCGTATTGAGCGGTCAGGAGCAGGCTCACGTACGAGGACATGCCGACGAATCCGCCGAAGGTGATGCTGTACACCAGCATGACCACCCAGGTGTCGCGCTCGCGGAGCACGGCCAGGTATTTGCGCGGCAGGACCGCAAGCGCGACGGCGGCGCCCAACACCGGAAGCAGCAGCTGTCCCGCCTTACCGTGTCCGAGCAGTCCGCCGTTCACCAGCAATACGAGGGCCATCACGCTCAACAGCGACACCACGAAGCCCACCAAGGCGCGGCTGCCGCTGCCGCTCTTGACGCTGCGATCCTCGGCCCACAGGATCACGGCCGCCGCCGTGAGGGCCAGCAGCGGCAGCACGGCCGCCGTCGCGTTCTGCCAGCCGTAGTGCTGGGCGAGCGTGGGAAACACGAAACCGTCCACCACGGCGCCGATATTGCCGGCGGCCGCGAGTCCCAAGACCAGGCCCTGTACTCGCGGCGGATAGCTGCTCCCCGCCATCGGCAGCGCGATGGCAAAGCTGGCGCCGCCCACGCCCAGCAAGGTGCCGAGCATGAGGAGCATGGAGTAGGTCGGCACGAAAGGAAGCAGCAGGATCAGCGAGGGAATCGCCGAGATCGCAATGCCGAGGAGCGCAAGCCGCCTTCCGTCCACGGACTGAAAGAGATTGCCGAGCGTTACGCGCACGATCGAGGCGCTCAGCACGGGCACGGCGACCAGAAGTCCCGCCTGGGTCGGCGACAGCAGCAATTGCTTGGAAACGTACGGAGCCAGCGGGCCGAACATCACCCAGGCCGTGAATCCCGTATCGAAATACAGGAAGCACGCCAGTAACGCCTTCCAATTTCCGCTGCGCAACGATGCGATAACCTGCTTCATCGTCATTACCCCTTCCAAGTGCGTTGATCATCGACCGCGTTTCGAGCGGGCAAAAAAAAACCGCCAACGGTACGCACCCAAGTGATGCGTACGGGTTGGCGGCATTGCCTCTTGCAGATTCGCCTGCGAATCTGCCCCGTGCAAACGGCCACTTCGCCGCCTGCGCAATAGATAGGTGCAACATGCATGCCAGGCGGTCGCGCACCCACCCGCCCCAAGCGGATCAACCGGTTAGCGACGGTCGCGCGCCGAACGTCCACGGTGGTGGCGAAAAAGCGGATCAAAAAGGGGCGCGGGGTGCGCATTCGCGCACACAGATGGTGCGACGATTGAGGGCGCTTGATGTGACTCCCCCATTGTGGTCCTTTAGGGACGTCACACTTCAGGTGGTGGAATGAGCCGACGCAAGAAACCGACCGATGCAGCCGCAGGCGACACGCTTGTGTCCCGCTTTCTGCGATCGGCCCAGCTGTGCCGCGCACGCGATCTCAAGCTGCTTTCCGTCCTGAGTGACCTGGTCAGAGGAATCAGCGAGTTGATCCATGCGCTGCAGAAGGAGCGCGGCGCTTCGTCCATCTACCTGGGTTCCAGCGGCGCGCATTTTGCGGAGCGGCTCGGCGCGCGTGTCGCTGAAAGCCGCAGCCTGGAAGAGCGGGTGCGCGAGCACCTCGGACATATGGACGAGAAGCTCGATCCCTTGAGCTGCAGCGCGCGCTTCTACGCGCGCGTCGCCTATGCCTTTCGCGCTCTCGACTCTCTCCCCGGCACGCGTGAGCAGGTATCGTCGCTGGCGCTGGCTCCGCAAGACGCCGTCAAGGCATTTACCGACGTGATCGCCTTGCTCCTGGCCGTGGGTTTCGAGGCGGCGGATACCGCCGCAGACCCGGAGACCTCGCGCGCGCTGATTGCCCTTGTGAACTTCGCGCAGGGCAAGGAATATGCCGGCCAGGAGCGTGCCATCGGCGGGGGCGCCGTGTCCCGGGGCCACATTGACGCCGTCGATCGGCGCCAATTGCGGGATTTGGAAGCCGCGCAACGGCGAGCGTTCAAGATCTTCAGCGAATTCGCCGATCCGCGCCACGTCACCATGTTTCTCGAGTTCTCGAGCAGCCCGCAAACGGTGGAGTTCGAACAGCTGCGCGCCAGCGCCCTGGAGCACGGTCCCGGCAGCGAACCTCCTGCGGTGACCGCCGATGCGTGGTACGAAGCGGCGACGCGGCGAATCGACGCGATGCGAGCCATCGAGGATTGCCTCGCCGCCGATCTTGGACGACTCTGTGCCGTCAAGCTTGCCGATGCCAAGGCGGGCGCGAAACGCGTCGATTCGCCTGATGGAGATGTCCCCAATCTCGCCGCGCCGGTCGCCATGCTGGTAACCGACCGCGAACCGGCGATCGACGGCCAGGCAATGGCCGGGGGAGTTGAGTTATCCGGCGGCGTGGAGTTATACCGCATGGATGACGGGCTGCCGAAACCCATGCGTTCGATCCTCGACGTGGTCGAAGCGCAATCGCGCCGGATCGACGACATCAATTCGCAACTCGAATCGGCGCGTGTCGCTCTCACGGAGCGCAAGA
>Ga0070730_10004422_pt1 | contig 12336 bp, 13 predicted proteins | sample Coa_R1_3_FD_66447 | JGI IMG/M metagenome (GOLD analysis project Ga0070730, IMG submission 66447) | Surface soil microbial communities from Centralia Pennsylvania, which are recovering from an underground coalmine fire - Coalmine... | ecosystem: Environmental > Terrestrial > Soil > Unclassified ... | reverse complement strand
CTCTCAGAGTCCGCCGGCTCGAGCAGCGGGTCACAGAATCACGAGCCGACTTCAACCACTGTCTAGGCCTGCGTTTAGAGCGGATGATGGGACTCGAACCCACGACCTTCTGCATGGCAAGCAGACGCTCTAGCCAACTGAGCTACATCCGCGCGCGGCGGCCAGTATAGCCCGCTCTACTCGGCGTCGAGGGCCTCGTTCACGAGCCGGTCGGCGAGCTCGTTGTGCTCGCGCGGCACCGCCGTGTACGTGACCGTGCCGATCTCTCGTGCGAGCTGCGCCGCCTGGACGACGAGGTCGCGGAGCGCCTCGTTCTTCACCTTGTACTCGCCGCGCATCTGCTTCACGAGGAGCTCGGAGTCGGAGACGACCTCGACCTCGTCGAATGCGAGCTCGAGCGCCCGTTCGAGGCCCGCGATGAGCGCGCTGTACTCGGCGACGTTGTTCGTCGCGACGCCGATCGTCTTGCCGTGCGCGGCGAGCACCGTTCCGTCTTCGGCCTCGAGCACGTAGCCGTACGCTGCCGGGCCGGGGTTCCCGCGCGAGCCTCCGTCGGTGGAGAGCTTCGCCTTTATGGATGGCCTCCCCGCGAACTGGTGCACTGCTCGTCCGGCTGCAAGCGCGTCGCATCGCTGCGTCCTCGGTCGCGCCGATAGCTGCAGCTATCGGCGCTCCCTGCGTGCTTGCGCTGCTCGGTTTTCGCTCGGCCGAGCAGCACACCAACTCGCGGAGCGGCCATCACACGAGCTCGTAGACGTCGAATGCCGGCTCTTCGTACGGATGCGCGCTGCGCAACGCGGCCACGACGTCGTCGTGCCGATCCGCCGGATACACGGTCTCGAGCCGCAGCTCGGGCACACGCTCCTCGCGCTGCGCCTCCCCCACCGCCGGCGTCGTCCCCTCGCCGCCGAAGAACGTTCCCGTGCCCTCGGTGTACCAGGAGCAGCGCTCGTACCTGCCGATGCGGCCCGCGCCCGCCGCGAACAATGCGTCCCGCACAGCCTCGAGCGAGGCCGACGGAACGAAGACGACGAGCTTGCGCTTCACTCGACGACGTCGATCTGCGCCCTCTGCAGGCGCCCCGAGTAGTCGACGTAGATCGACTTCCACTCGGTGAAGACGTCGAGCGCGGCCTGGCCCGCCTCGCGGTGGCCGTTGCCCGTGTCCTTCGTGCCCCCGAACGGCAGGTGAACCTCTGCGCCCGTCGTGCCGGCGTTGACGTACGTGATTCCCGTCTGCAGATCGCGCATGGCGAGGAACGCCTTGTTGACGTCACGCGTGAAGATCGACGACGACAGGCCGAACTTGATGCCGTTTGCGACCCGCAGGGCGTCGTCGAAGTCGCGCACCTTGATGAGCGCGGTCGTCGGCCCGAAGATCTCCTCCTGCGCGATGCGCATCCCGGCGTCGACGTCGCCGAAGATCGTCGGCCGGTAGAAGAAGCCTTTCGCCAGGTCTCCTTCCGTCGCGATCTCGCCGCCGGTGAGGAGATGCGCGCCCTCGTCGCTGCCGATCTGCGTGTACGCGTGGATCTTCTCGATCGCCGCGCGGTTGATGACCGGGCCGACATCCGTGTCGTCCTCCCAGCCGGGACCGAGGCGGAGCCCCTCCGCAGCGGCGACGAGCTTCGACTGCAGCGCGTCGTAGACCTTCTCGTGCGCGATGACGCGCGACGCGGCGGTGCAGCGCTGGCCGGACGTTCCGAACGCCGACCAGACGATGCCCTCCACCGCGAGGTCGAGGTCGGCGTCGTCGAGCACGATGATCGCGTTCTTACCGCCGAGCTCGAGATGAACGTGCTTCAGGTGATCGGCCGCGGCCTTCGTCACCGCAACGCCGGTTGCGCGCGAGCCGGTGAACGTGATCACCGGCACGTCCGGATGACGCACGAGGGCGTCGCCCGCGGTCTCGCCGAAGCCCTGCACGATCTGCACGACGCCCTCGGGAACACCTGCCTCGTGCAGCAGCTCGACGAAGCGCTCGGCCAGGGCCGGCGTGTCCTCGGCGGGCTTCAGCACGACCGTGTTCCCGCAGACGAGCGCCGGCGCGATCTTCCACGACGGGATCGCGATCGGGAAGTTCCACGGCGTGATCGCGCCGACGACGCCGACCGGAACACGGATCGACATGTTGAACTTGTCGCGCAGCTCGGAGGGCGTCGTCTGGCCCCACATGCGCCGGCCCTCGCCGGCCATGTAGTAGCTCATGTCGATCGCTTCCTGGACGTCGCCGCCGGCCTCCGCCTTCACCTTCCCCATCTCGCGCGTCATCAGGTCGGTGAGCGCCGCCTTCTCGCGCTCGAGGACCTGCGCGAAACGGAAGAGGATCTCGCCGCGCTTCGGCGCCGGAACGAGCCGCCATTCCTCGTAGGCAGCCTTCGCCGCGGCGACGGCCGCTTCGACCTCGGCCGCGCCTGACTTCGGGAACTCGCCGAGCACCTCGCCCGTGGCCGGGCTGACGCTCGCGAAGGTCTCGGTCGTCACGAGTCCGCCGGCGGCTCGAGGTCCGGGAAGGTGCCCGGAGCGCGCGCACGTCGCCGGTCGCGGATCAGCCGCCGTTCCTTCTGCTCGGGAGTGGGCGTCGTGCCGCTCCGGCGGTCGGGGCCCTCGCGGCGCTCGACGATGACGGTCACGTTCGGATTGTCCTTGTAGTACTCGACCATCTTGTCGTACAGCTCGTCGACGAGCTCGCGCGGGATCACGCAGTAGATCATCAGAGACGAGCTATTTCCGGGACGAGACGTCCCTCGTCCTCGACGTGCGCGTTCCAGTCCTTGAAGGTCTCGTCGAGCTCATCGAGCTCGTGGCCGCGATGCTCGAGACGAACGGGCTGCGCCGACTCGGGGCTGACGCGGTACTGGTACCACGAGAGATCCCACGCGACCGTGACCGCGAGCTCGCCCGCGTCGCCCGACAGCGGCACGATGCTCGCCTTCGCCTCGCCGAGGCTCTTGGCGATGCCGCCGACGGTGCGGCGGTACGTGCTTGCGTTGAAGAGGTCGGCCGCCGAGAGCAACGCGACCTCCGCGCCGGAGAGGCGGCGGAGAATCGGCTCTGACGGCACCATCGTCTCGTCGGCGCCCGAGCGTCGGAAGCCGAGGAAGTCGGAGATGCCACGGCGCCGGCGGCGGCGCTCGGTCGGGATCGTCGGCGTCGTCGGCGTCCCCTCCTTGATCCAGCCGTGCTCGAGCGCGATGTCTTGGCAGAGCGGGCAGACGTCGACGAGCTCGGACCCCTCGTGCGGCGCGTAGCGCACCGACCGCTCCCCCATGAGCAGCGTGCGCTCGCAGATCGCGCAGAGGCGCATCGACGCAACCTTCGTGACCCTCACGATTCGACTATAGCCGCCTTGCCGAGCCGATCCCACGCCGGTATTGTGTCTTACATGTGTGTTTTACACACAGAGCCATGAGAGGGCCTCGCACACGGCATCACCGCGGTCACCACTGGCGCGTGTTCGCGCGCGTCGAGCGGTTCACCGAGCCTGCTCTCCTGCTGCTGCTGCGCGAGCGGCCGGCACACGGCTACGACCTGCTCGAGCGCCTCCCGGAGCTCACCGGCGAGCAGCGCGTCGAGATGGGCAACCTCTACCGCCTGCTGCGTGCGCTCGAAGAGGAGGGCCTCGTCTCCTCGAAGTGGGACGACGGCAAGCGCACGTACACGATCTCCGCTCGCGGCCTGCAGCTGCTCGAGCACTGGGTCGAAGCGCTGCGCGGCTCGCTCGAGCGCACCTCTCGCTTCATCGAACGGTACGAGCGCGGAGAGGAGGTGAACGATGCACGGTCATAGACACGGTCGCCTCCACTTCCGGCGGCCGTTCCCGAACCGGCAGGAGCTCGTCGAGCGGCTGGAGTCGTATCAGCGCGATCTCGAGCAGGAGCTCGCCGACATCGACGATCTGTTGCGGCACCTGCGCGACGCATCCGCGGAGCCGCAGGCTGAGTGACGAGACGGGTACCTTGTACCGCGTCGCGGTACCAGGTACCTGCCTTTAGACCTTCGAAGCTTCTCGTTCCGCCTTCGTCGCGTCGATGATCTTCTGCGCGACATGCGTGGGCACTTCCTCGTAGCGGAGGAAGTGCATGGAGTAGTCGCCGCGCCCGCCGGTCATCGAGGTCAGTGCCTGCGCGTACGTCAGGACCTCGGCCATCGGCACCTCGGCCTTGATCGTCGTCATGCCCGCCGCCGGCTCCATCCCCTGCAGCCGCCCGCGGCGCGAGTTGAGGTCGCCGTTTACGGCGCCGACCGCGTCGTCGGGGACGGTCACCTCGAGCTCCATGATTGGCTCGAGCAGCACGGGCTCGGCCTTCTGGTACGCCTCTTTGAACGCCATCGAGCCGGCGATCTTGAACGCCATCTCCGACGAGTCGACCGCGTGCTCCATCCCGTCGACGAGCAGCACGCGCACGCCCTGGATCGGCGCGCCGGCGAGGTCGCCGTGCTCCATCGCCTCGCGCACGCCTTTGTCGACGGCCGGGCGGTAGCTCTGCGAGATGACCCCGCCGACGATCTTGTCGACGAACTCGTAGCCGAGCTCGCCGTTCTCGGCCGGCAGCGGCTCGAGGATGATCTCGCAGTCGCCGAACTGCCCACGGCCGCCCGTCTGCTTCTTGTAGCGGTGGCGCGCGCGCGCCTCCTTGCGGATCGTCTCCTTGTACGGGACGCGCGGCGGGTGCAGCTCGACGGCGACGTGGAAGCGGCTGTGCAGCCGGCCGACGGCGACCTCGACCTGCATCTGCGAGAGGCCGGAGAGCAGCTGCTCGCCCGTCTGCGGGTCGCGGCGCATCTTCAGCGTTGGGTCCTCCTCGGAGAGACGCCGCATGCCCGTCGCCATCTTCTCCTCGTCGCCCTTCGCCTTCGGCGAGACGGCGAAGCTCATCACCGGCTCGGGGAAGTCGATGTGCGGCGGCTCGACCGGCACCTCGTGGTCGACGAGCACGTCGCCGGTGAGCACGTCCTTCAGCTTCGCGACCGCGCCGAGATCGCCGACGCCGAGCGACTCGCACGGCTCGTTCTCCTTGCCTTGCAGCAGCAGGATCTGGCCGAGCCGCTCCTTCGCATGCGTGCGCGGGTCGACGAGCGTCGTATCGCCCGTCACCGGTCCGGCGAGCACGCGGAAGCAGCTGATGCGGCCGGCAAACGGATCGGCGATCGTCTTGAAGACGAAGACCGCCTGCTTCGCGTCGCCGAACTCGATCGTCGTGCCCTTGCGCGCCGGCGACGGAACGCCCTCGACGAGCAGGTCGAGCAGCGCGGTCGTGCCGAGGTTCTTCGTCGCGACGCCGCAGCCGACGGGATAGAGCTCGTCACGCGTCACGGCCTCCTTCAGCGCAGCGGCGACGTCCTCGGCCGGGAGCTCCTCGCCGTCGAGGTAGCGCGCCATCAGGTCCTCGTTCGTCTCGACGACGGCGTCGAGCAGCTTCTCGCGGTACTGCTGCACCTCGGTCGCCATCGAGTCGGGAATCGGCTGCGGCCCGCCCTCCTTGCCGCCGGCCGGATCGGTGTACGCGCACATGTGCAGCAAGTCGACGACGCCGGTGAGCTCGTGCTCGACGCCGATCGGGAGCTGGATCGCGACGCAGCGATCGGAGAGCTGATTCCGCGCAGCCTCGAGCACCCGGTAGAAGTCGGCGCGCTCCCGGTCGAGCATGTTCACGAACAGGACGCGCGAGAGCTCGTACTCGTCGGCGCGCTTCCACACGCGCGCCGTGTTCACCTCGACGCCCATCACACCGCTCAACACGATCAGCGCACCTTCGACGACCCGCAGCGACGCGTACGTGTCGGCCTGGAACCCGGCGTCGCCGGGACAGTCGAGCATGTTGATCTTGCGGCCCTGCCACTCGAGGTGCGTCAGCGTTCCCGAGAGCGACATCTGCCGCTTGTGCTCGTCGTCGTCCCAGTCGGAAAGCGTCGTTCCCTGCTCGATCGAGCCGAGCCGGTTCGCCTTCCCCGCCTGGAACAACATCGCCTCGACGAGCGAGGTCTTCCCGACCCCGCGATGGCCCACGACGGCGACGTTGCGGATCTTCCCCGGGTCGGTGGCAGCCATCAAGCCAATCGTATCGCCGCTGCGAGCGCCGCTACGAGGGCTTGGCGAAATGAATCAGACAGCGCTGTGGCGCTCGATCAGAATGGGGCCGTGTCCGCACCGAAGATGCATGCCGACGAGATCGAAACCGACGCCGCACTCGTGCGTCGGTTGCTCGCCGGACAGTTTCCGCAGTGGGCCGATTTGCCGATCGATCTGGTCGTTTCGTACGGGACCGATCACGACATTTATCGCCTCGGCGACCGTCTCGCCGCTCGGCTGCCGCGCATCGGATGGGCAACCAAGCAGGCGGCGAAGGAGCGGGAATGGCTACCGAAACTTGCCCCGCACCTGCCGCTCGCGCTTCCGGTGCAACTGGCGAGGGGGGATCCGGCCGATGGCCCTCCCTTCGAGTGGTCCATCTACGAGTGGTTGCCAGGCGAGAACGCCAATGGCACGATCGACGATCTCGAGCAGGCGGCCGTCGATCTTGCCGCGTTCGTGACGGCGCTGCGCCGGATCGACGCGACCGATGCACCTCACCGTCCCCGTGGCGGGCGCGGTGCACCGCTCGCGGAGCTGGATGAGACTGTCCGTCGGTCAATCGCCGAGCTCGGTGACCGAATCGACGGCGCCGCCGCCCTCCGCTCATGGGACGAGTCGCTCGACGCGGCGGAGTGGGACGGCGAAGGGGTGTGGGTGCACGGCGACCTCTTGCCAGGCAACCTGCTTGTCGTCGACGGCCGTCTGTCAGCCGTGATCGACTTCGGTGGCCTCACCGTGGGCGATCCGGCTTGTGACCTACAGCCCGCCTGGAATGTCTTCGAGGGTGAGAGTCGCCTGCGGTATCGAGCCGAACTCCAAGTGGACGATGCGTCGTGGTTGCGTGGCCGAGGCTGGGCGCTCTTCCAGGCTGCGGTGGCACTGCCCTATTACTGGGACACCAACCCCGGCATGATCCGGCAGGCCTCACACGCGGTGTCGCAAGTCCTCGCCGACTAGGTCTCCAGCGTCGCGCGGGCAGCAGCGCCGGAGAGCCGGGCCTTCAGCCGCAAGATCGCCTTCGTGTGCAGCTGGGAGACGCGCGACTCGGTCACACCCAGCACCTCGCCGATCTCGCGGAGCGTCAGCTCCTCGTAGTAGTAGAGCGTGACGACGAGCTTCTCGCGCTCGGGCAGGCGGGCGATGGCGTCGGCGATCGCCTCGCGCAGCTCGGTCTGCGACAGCGAGCTCTGCGGATCGGGCGCCTCGCTGTCCTCGATGGTGTCGATGAGCGCGATCTGCTCGCCGCCGGAGCCGGACACGGTCCACAGCTCGTCGAGGGCGGCTATCGAGGAGCGCGAGATCTCCGACAGGCTCTCTTCGAGCTCGTCGGCGCTCAGCCCGAGCTTCTGCGCGAGTTCCTCGTCGGTGGGCACGCGTCCGAGCTTTCCCTCCAGCTCGGCCATCGCGCGCTCGATCTGCCGCGCCCGCGAACGCACCGAGCGCGGCACCCAGTCCATCGCGCGCAGCTCGTCGATGATCGCGCCCTTGATGCGGGCGATCGCGTACGTCTCGAACTTCACGTCGCGCTGCGGGTCGTAGCGCTCGATCGCGCTGATCAGCCCGAGGAGCCCATACGAGACGAGATCGCCGTCGTCGACGTGCGCGGGCAGGCCGCTCCCAAGCCTGCCGGCGACATACTTCACGAGCGGCGCGTACGTGAGGATGAGCCGGTCGCGGACACCACGGCCGCCCGTCCTCTTGAACTCCGCCCACAGGGCCTGTGTCGAGTCGGCCGGGCTCACGGAGAGAGAATACGGCGTTGCGTCGCGGGTTCCTCAGCGGCGAGGACGCAGCGAGGCAAAAGCGAGCGATCCGAGCCACCATGCAACTGCGATCGCAGCCAGACCGACGATCCAGCGACGCGTGTCATGACCGGCTCCGACGAGTGCGGCGGCGGCCGCCGCGAGCACCAGCGCCGCGAGGATGAAGAACAGGAATCCGAGCGCGCGGCGCTGAGTGATCACGAGCCCACGACGGTACTATGGGCCGGTCTTAGGGGCGTAGCTCAGTTGGTAGAGCGGCGGTCTCCAAAACCGTAGGCCGGGGGTTCGAGTCCCTCCGCCCCTGCTGCCGCGGCCGGTACGAGAGCCGCACCTCGAAGTCGCGCCGGAGCGTCTCCCCGGTCACGTCGAGCGGGAAGCGCGGCCTGGGCTTCGGCACGACGGTGAGCCGGACGAAGTCCGGCCCGCGGTCGCGGCCTTCCACGTGACGAACTTCTCTTCCCACAGCGGGTTGTAGTCCGGCTCTCCGGGCTCGGAGCCGAACACGGAGAGCTGGCCCTTGGCCGCGCGGCCCTCGATCAAGTACTGGGCGGGCGCGCCCTTGACGGTGGCGAGCGCCGCCGAGTAGTTGATCCCGAGCGCCTTCGGCCTGAGCCTTGTTCGACACGTCGGTGACGAGGTACACGTCGTGATGGCCGTCGTAGAAGCCGGTGAACACCTTCTCCGTGGCCGTCGACGACGGCCCGAGCGGCAGCGAGCTGCTCGCGGCGTACGCCGTGGCGCCGAGCGCGTTCGTGCGAGTCATGGGTTCCCCCTCCCTCTTCTGGGCTTTTCAGCTGTACGAGACGAGCGCCGAGACGGTTTCAGGCGCCCAGCGCGAGCTGCCGATACGCCGCCAGCCCGGAGACGCCGACCCCGACGAGGCGCAACGCGCCGGGACGGTCGCGCAGGCCACGGTCGAGGAGACGGCACGCGAGCTCGCCGATGCGCTCCGCGTCGTCGATCCCGACGTCGAGCGAGGTCGAGCGGCTGCGAATCGAGAAGTCGGCGTAGCGAAGCTTGGTCGTGACGGTGCGCGCGGTCTGTCCCTTCCGCTGCAGGTGGCCCGCGACCTCTGCCGCCATTCCCCGCAGCTCCTCGTGCAGGCGCTCGCGGTCGACGAGATCGCGCTCGAACGTGTTCTCGACGCTGATCGAGATGCGCTCGGCGGCAGGCTCGAGCACGCGCGGGTCGATGCCGCGCGCGCGGTCGCGCAGCAGCTTTCCGACGCTGCCCGGGAGAACGGCCTGCAGCGCCTCGTCCGTCATCGCCGCGAGCGCGCCGACGGTGTCGACACCGGCTGCCCGCAGCCGCTTCTCCGCCTTCGGCCCGACGCCCGGCAGCTTGCGCACGTCGAACGGCGCGAGAAACGACGCCTCCTGCCCGGGCACGACGACGGTCAGCCCGCCCGGCTTGCGCGCGTCGCTCCCGACCTTTGCGACCACCTTGCACGGCGCGACGCCGAGCGAGCACGTGAGCCGTGTGCTTCCCCGAACCGCGGTCCGCACCGCTTCGGCGACGACGCGCGCCTCGAGGAAGTCGTTTGCGACCTCGTCGAGATGGAGGTAGCCCTCGTCGATTCCCGTCTGCTCGACCGTCGGCACGATCCCGCGTACGGTGGACCACACGTCGCGCGAGTACTCGCGGTAGAGGTTGTGGCGCGGGCGCACGAACACCGCGCTCGGACAGCGCCGCAGCGCCTCTGCCGAGCTCATCGCCGAGTGGATCCCGAAGGCGCGCGCGGCGTAGTTCGCCGTCGCGACGACGCCTCGCCCGTGCGGATCGCCGCCGACGATCAGCGGCTTGGAGCGGAGCTCGGGGTTCTCGAGCTCCTCGACGGCGGCGAAGAAGGCGTCCAGGTCGAGGTGGGCGACGATCACGCCTGGAGACTAGGCTCTGCCCCCGATGGCGGTCCTGACCTCGCAGGTCGAGCACGGATCGGACGAGTTCGCGCGCCGGAGCGGGAGGATGGCCGCCCTGGTCGCCGAGCTCCGCGAGCGCACCGCGGCCGTCGCCGCGGGCGGCGGCAAAGACGCCGTCGACCGACACCGCAGCCGGGGGAAGCTGACGGCCCGCGAGCGGATCGACCGGCTCGTCGATCCGGACGGCGCGTTCCTCGAGCTGAATGCGCTCGCCGCCTACGACATGTACGAGAACCAAGCGCCGAGCGCGGGGATCGTCACCGGCATCGGCGTGGTCGAGGGCCGCGAGTGCGTGATCGTCGCGAACGACGCGACGGTGAAGGGCGGCTCCTACTTCCCGCTCACGGTCAAGAAGCACCTGCGCGCCCAGGAGGTTGCACAGCAGAACCGCCTGCCGTGTCTCTACCTCGTCGACTCCGGCGGGGCGTTCCTGCCGCTGCAGGCGGACGTCTTCCCCGACAAGCAGCATTTCGGCCGCATCTTCTTCAACCAGGCGCAGATGTCCGCCCAGGGCATCCCGCAGATCGCGGTCGTCATGGGCTCGTGCACCGCCGGTGGCGCGTACGTGCCGGCGATGAGCGACGAGACGATCATCGTCCGCGGCACCGGGACGATCTTCATCGGCGGGCCGCCGCTCGTGAAAGCCGCGACCGGACAGGATGTCACCGCCGAGGAGCTCGGCGGCGCAGACGTGCATACGCGCCGGTCCGGAGTCGCCGACCACTACGCGACGAGTGACGAGCATGCGCTCGCGCTCGCACGCAGGATCGTGAGCGACCTGCACGGACGGCGAGCGGATCCGCCGTGGGAGGTCGCGGAGCCCGAGCCGCCGGCGCTGCCGACTGACGATCTCTACGGTCTCATCCCCGAAGACTTTCGCCATCAGACCGACGCGCGCGAGCTCATCGCGCGCATCGTCGACGGTTCGCGCTTCGACGAGTTCAAGGCGCTGTACGGCGAGACGCTCGTCACCGGCTTCGCGCGCATCGAGGGGTTCCCGGTCGGGATCCTCGCGAACAACGGCGTGCTGTTCGCCGAGTCGGCGCAGAAAGGCGCGCACTTCATCGAGCTGTGCTGCAAGCGGCGCGTCCCGCTCGTGTTCCTCCAGAACATCACGGGATTCATGGTCGGAGCCGAGTACGAAGCCGGTGGGATCGCACGCGACGGCGCAAAGCTCGTCATGGCGGTCGCGAACGCGGCCGTCCCGAAGTTCACCGTGATCGTGGGCGGCTCGTTCGGCGCAGGCAACTACGCGATGTGCGGCCGCGCGTACGAGCCGCGCCAGCTGTGGATGTGGCCGAATGCGCGCATCTCGGTGATGGGCGGCGAGCAGGCGGCAACGGTCCTCTCCATGGTCGGTGACGTCGACGAGGCGGAGATCCGCGAGACCTACGAGCGCGAGGGCAACCCGTACTACTCGACCGCGCGCCTGTGGGACGACGGCGTCATCGACCCGCTCGACACGCGCCGCGTGCTCGCGCTCGGCATCTCCGCCGCGCTGAATGCACCGATCCCGGAGACCACGTTCGGCATCTTCCGGATGTGACATGAAGCGCTTTGCGCAGCAGGCTCGCGCGTTCCTCGGACGTCGCTCGCAAAGGAGGCAAGCGAGCGGAGCGAAGGGCAGTACACCTAGTACGACCGAGCGACGCGAGCGCAGCATCCTGCAGCGAGCGGCGTCAGGCGTCGGCGTAGCCGGGCTACGCCCGGCGAGAGCCGACGCCGGCGAGGGACGCGCGTGATCGCCCGGATTTTGATCTGGAACCTGTACGACTCGAAGACGACGCTGGACGAGATCCGCGTGCACCTGCCCGAGCTGCCTGACGGCGACCGCTGGATCTCCAACGAGGTGCAGGAGCGGCTCGGGCTCGTCGCGTTCGGCGACGAGCTGCCCGACCTGGGCGAGCTTCCCGAGCTCATCGGGAAGGAGCCCGACGTCGCCGAGGAGTTCGACGTCGAGTGACCAGGGGCGGCTGGGCGGCGCTCGCGGCCGCCGCCGCCTGCGCGTTCCTCGGCTCCTGGGTCGTGCTCGGCCACCTGTGGTACGGCTCGACGCCGCAGATCGTCGACACGCCGGGGTATGAGCAGTACGGCGACGCAATGGCGGCCGGCTACGTGCCCTACCGCGACTTCCGGCTCGAGTATCCGCCGGGTGCGCTGCTCCCGTTCGTGGCACCCGAGCTGACGGCGCCGCGCGACGACTACGGCGCCTATACGCATGCGTTCGAGCGCTGGATGGCAGGCGCGGGCGTGCTGATGACGTTGCTCGTGGCCGTCGCGCTGTTCGCGCTCGACGCAACACCTCTGCGTGCAACCGTCGCGCTCGCACTCGTGGCCGCCTCCCCACTCCTGCTCGGAACCGTCGTGCTCACGCGCTTCGACCTCTGGCCCGCCGCGCTCACCGTGGCCGCGCTCGCTCTGCTTCTCGCCGGACGCGACGAGCTCGGCGCAATCGCGCTCGGCGCCGCGATCGCGACCAAGCTGTATCCCGCCGTGCTCGTTCCGGTCGGGATCATCTGGGTCTGGCGGCTGCACGACCGCGAACGGGCGCTGCGGTGGATCCTCCTCCTCGGCGCGAC
>Ga0070730_10004421_pt1 | contig 12337 bp, 10 predicted proteins | sample Coa_R1_3_FD_66447 | JGI IMG/M metagenome (GOLD analysis project Ga0070730, IMG submission 66447) | Surface soil microbial communities from Centralia Pennsylvania, which are recovering from an underground coalmine fire - Coalmine... | ecosystem: Environmental > Terrestrial > Soil > Unclassified ... | reverse complement strand
CCCCCATGAGGAGTTGGCCGATATCTACATTGGTCGTGGCCACCTGGACGAGGGGATCGCGGAGCTACGCCTGCTGGCCGACCTCCACCTGCGCCGTAACCAGATGGAGCAGGCGGGAGCAGCCATTCAGCGCATCGGCAACGTCTACGCGGAAATGGGCGATAGCGAAGAGGCGCTGGCGAACCTGTGCCGCGCCGCCGAACTCAATTCCGACTCCATGGATCTGTTACGCGAGGTCGTCGGCTACTGCCTGCAACTGAACCGCTATCCCGATGCGGCTAAGTATCAGGCCAAAATTGCCCGACACTACTTCGAGACGCACCAGGTCAAGGAGGCAGTGGCAGCCTTACAGCAGTTGATTACGATTGATCGCAACAACTTCGACGCCTACGATATGCTGGGGCAGACGTACCAGTCCGTGGGCGAATACGAGCAGGCCAGTCGCGTCTACCGCAACCTCGCCAAGGTCAACCCTGGCAGTTCGGTGGCCCGCGAGCGCCTGGCAACCCTGCAGGAGTTGCGCACCCGCTAAGTTTTAGCCGTAAAAAATATGGTGAGCGAGCGAAAATTTGCAAATTTTCGCTCGCTCACCATATTTTTTACGGCTAAAACTTAGCGGGACCAAAAAGAGGCGGCAAAGGACTTTCCCTTTCTTAGCGTGACGTCGCAACCGCTCTTTGATGTCGCTGCTGATCCCGCCAGCGTTTCACGTCCAGCAGACGCCTGTAGGCCTCATAGACCAGGGGTTGGTAGACCAGATCGTGTGTGGCGAGGGAACGCATGGCATAGCCCCCAAAACCGCGTTTAAAGAGATAGACGCCCCATAGTTCCTGGCCCTCCTCCAACACATCAGGGATGCCCCGGAAATTATAGTACCAGCAGCCATGCTCTTTGGCCCACTGCATGCCAGTCCATTGCAAAAGATGGTTGGGCATGCGCTCGCGCTGCTCGTTGGAGGAGGCGCCATACATATACCAGCTCCAGCGCCCCAGCCAGAGCACCATGGTGGCCGCGATGACCTGGGTCTCATACTCCGCCAGGAAGAGGGCGGCATGATCCCCCTCGCTAAAGAGGCGCAACACGTCGCGATAGTGCTGTTTGTTATGGATGACAAACTGGTCGCGATCGCTGGTCGTCTCATAAATGCGATAGAAGGCATCAAAGTCGGCCTCGCTCTCGCCCCGGCGGATCGTGATCCCTTTGCGCCCGGCCAGGCGGATATTGTAGCGCCACTTCTCCTTCATATTAGCCAGCAACGTCTGGGTGTCAGGCCGAATGTCCAGCACCCACTCGTGCCGCACATGCGTGGCGTAGGGATTTACGCGAAAGCCCTGCCGCCGCAGAGCCGCCAGCCAGGATATGTCGCCATCCAGCACGCTCGGCTCTACCTTGAGCATAAAGGCATGCCGTTTACGCGCCTCGGCCTTAACAAAGTTGAGCAAAACGGTCATGGCAGGCGAGGAGAGATCGTCAACGACGGGGCCGCGCGGCGCGTAGAAATAGAGCCGATTCAGGACGGGCGCGCGCGACACCAGCACAAGCATAGCGGCGCACAATTTCCCCGCCTCATCCATCACGCCCACCCGCAGCGCCTCAACGGCCCCCAGGTGCGGAGCCAGTTCGCCCCACTCATACGATTGCGTAACATTGCAGCAGGCCGAAGCCGCCACAAAGTCGTCCCACTGCTGGCGATCAGTGATGATTCGCGCCTCCATTGTCATGGTGCAACCCTTTCTTCTGCCGGGCTTTCTTTCGCCGCTGACTGGCCGCGAGCCGCTCGCTCCATCTCGACTTTCTGGCGGGCTTTGTGGCGCTGGGCACGGCGAAACTCCACCATTTTGCGCCAGGCCCCATAGATCAGTGGACGGTACACATAATCCTGCGTGGGCATATTCATGCGCGAGAAGCCACCAAAGCCCTTCTTGTATTCGTAGACGCCCCACATCTCCTCGCCCGGCTCCAGCACTTCAGGAATGGTGCGAAAATCGAAGTAGCTGCACCCCTGCGCCTGCGCCCACTGGATGCAGCGATATTGTAGCAAATAGGTGGGCTTCAGGTTGCGCTTCTGATTGGAGGAGGCGCCGAACATGTCCCAGCACCAATCGCCGAAGCGAATCAGCATCTTGGCAGCAATCGCCTCGCCCTCGTGTTCCGCCAGGTAGAGCACAGCATCGCCCCGGCTGGCAAAGTGGCGCAGGATCTCTTTGTGGTAGTCCTTGCCGTGAATAAAAAAGGCGTCGCGCTCGCTGGTCAGGGTGAGCAAATCGTAATAGGTATCAATATCGGCATCGCTGCTGGCCTCGCGGATCACCACGCCTTTGCGCTCGGCGGCGCGCACATTTTGTCGCCAGGTCATCTTGAAGTCGGCGAGCAGTTTGCTGGCGTCCGGTCGGATATCGAGCACCCAACTGCGCCGCCCATGGATTGAGATGGGGTTGGAGCGAAAGCCCAGGCGGTGATAGGCGGCCAGCCAGCGATCCATCTCGGGATCATCATCGGCGATGTTGGGCTCCACGCGCAGCACCACGGATTGCTCATCACGCGCAATCCTGTGGGCCTGCTCGACCAGGGCGGTCAGAGCGGGTGAATCGGGGCGTTCCACCGTGGGGCCACGCCCGCCATAGAGCCAGTTGAAGCGCAAACCCGGTACCCTGGCAGGCAGCGGGACGGGGGCGACTGTGAGCAGCACCACCCCGGCCAGCCTCCCATCCTCCAGCGCTCCCAGACGATAGATGCGTCCGCCCAGATATTCGTTGAGTTCGCCCCACTCATATGATTGCAGCAAATGACCGCGAGGCTGAGCGATCAGGAAATTGTTCCACTGCTCCTGGTCGGTCATCTCCTGAATGGTGATCGTCATTTTGCCTCTATACTTTCCAAAAATTCGCTTCTGAGCAGGCTATAAACGCGCACATTATGGAACTTGCCGAAGCGCGGAATAACCTCACGCAGCGTCCCCTCGTACTTGAAGCCAGCCTTCTCATCGGCGCGCCAGCCGCCGATATTCTCCTCCATGTCCTGCGTCTGGATGCGGTTGAGATTCAGCTCCATGAAGCCATAGCGCACCATCAGCTTCGTGGCCTCGGTCCCATAGCCTTTGCCCCAGGCTGAGCGGTCGCCGATAATGACGTAGAACTCGGCGCTCTGGTTGAGCGTATTGATATCTTTGAGGCCAACCAGGCCAATCAGGCGATTATCGCTATTCAGCGCGACGCCAAAGATAATATGTCCGAAGCTTTTATAGAGGTTCTCCAACCGCTCTTTGCCGCGCGCATCGCTGGTGGGATAGATCGAGAAGTAGCGGCGGATCTCCTCATCGTTGAGCCAGGTTGAGTAGAGGTGATTATCCTGCGCGGGCTCCAGTGGTCGGAGGTAGACGCGCTCGCCAACCAGAAACGGGTTCTGCAACTGGGATGTATCTTGCATAGAGTCAGGTGTGCCTCTCTCTAAAAATTTCGTAGTGTGTTGTGGGCAAGTATAGCATAGACGAAGAAGAGAGGCAATTTGGAGGGACCGCAATTCATATTTTCTCTCTTTATGCGTCATCTAAATAAAGCAGAAATTACCTGCTGAAAGGAGTCGATCGCCGCTCTCTTGCCGTTCTGAGTGCCTCCGCTTCACAACAGTCAGTCAGATACGTCTAAAAGAATATGGGATGATGTCTATAAAACGTTTGTGCCATCGTTAGAAGCATCTGTACCACATTCATCGTAGGATTGCCATCGTTATTCACAATTCCTCAAAATGTCGGGGAGGGCCTCTCCTCACATCCACTACCTGATCGTCCTGGTACGAAGCCTGCAGCACCCTGAGGAGAGTATATCCTATGACCGATGAGAGCAAATCCTACCTATGGCCTCCAAATGATAAGATCGTGGTTGAAGAAATGCTAAGGGACCATTTATCAGAACATTGGCATGAATGCAGCGAGTGTGTCAAGAAAATTATTCAGAAGTGGGCAAAAGACATTCCTCCAGATGATCGCGAAGACCTGGTGCAGAACGTGATGCTACGGGTCCACCATTACTTACCCGCTTTCCGCTTTGATTGCAAACTCACCTCATGGCTGTTTCAAATCATATATACTAGCGCTATTGATGTCCATCGAAAGCGCACCAACATGGAGCAATTTATAGCTCCAGGTGATCCACAGGAGAGCGTTGAACATGAAACCGCTTCCTCTCCCGGCAGCATACACGAACAACCGGAAGATCTCAGTATTCTTCGAGAAGAATTAAGCAAAGCAGTAGACTCCCTGGAGGAATATGTAGTTACTCATGCCAACCCAGAACGAAACAGAAAAATAGTGTATATGGTCATCTTTCAAGGAAGTTCTCTTGAGCAGGCGGCAAAAGCAGTTGGATGCTCAGCGGCAGTCGCAGGCTATATTGTCCGCTCGGCCCAGCGCTTTGCCCGCGAAAGACGAACATAGCTGGTCCCATGTTTACAGGACCAGCAGAGATAACCTGACCAGGTTTTTTGAGAGACAAAGAAAATCATTGGATCTCGTCAGTTTCCCTGAGGAACAGCAGAATGTCCTCCAGGAAGACTTTGCAAGTCGGGCATGTCCTCAGATGTTCAACGAGCAGAGGAAAGCGTTTATCCGCTTCGTCTTGCCCTTGATCAACAATGGCCTCGGCATACGCTCCCATCTGCTCGTATCCCAGGCCTGCTATTTTATGATGGATGGCCACAAATTGCGCGAGTATGTCTTGTAGAGATCCTTCAGACGGATCGACCAGTTGTTCTTGCTCTGCGGAAAGCAAACTTATGAGCATTATTCTACAATCCTGGCATTCTATCAAATGGGCAATCAGTTGCTCCTGCTGCGCATCATCAGGTCGCCATTCGCCTGTTACAAGACGAATAAGCTCACCTACCATATGTGGCGGGACAAGAAGATCAGGATCGATCTTGTCTTTGACAGGTGCATTTTTCTCTTCCATTTCAGATACTTCTCCCTTTATCTCCGTCTTGAAGACGCCAATTTCTCACGTGAATACGAACATTCCTTTGGCAAACCAGTTTAACAATTGTCTACGGATGGAGGGTTATATTCTGGACACATCTTATTTCGACGATTACAATGCTGAAATCTATGTACGAACACCCAAGAAATCTGTAATGTTTATTAAATTTTGGAAAAGGTGTAGAGATTTGTTCCCTTCTTGTTTTCTAAAACAAAGTAATGTACACCTGACTTTCTTCTAAAAAAGGATTCGTACCTGTCTTTCTTTAATAAACTCGACGCAAACCACTGGCTTCACGTGATAATATACAAATATCACAAGGTTAACATGAATATAACAATTTTATACTTACCTGATTGATGCCCATCAAGTAGCTTGCTCACAGAGGCTGTTAGTCTATAGGCGTAGTGTCTTTTAAGAACAACGAAACAGCAACAGCAGGAGTGACAGGATGAGCACCGAAGATACATCGGGAAGCAGGAAAGTTGATAGACGAGCGGCTTCTCGCCTGAAGCAAGAACGCGAGCGACGGGCCTGGACTCAAAGCGAAATTGCCGAACGTGTCGGCACCAGTCAGATCAATGTCAGTCGTTGGGAAAACGGCATCACTCTTCCCGGCCCATACTATCGCCAAAAACTGGGAGAACTCTTTAGCAAAAGTATGGAAGAGCTGGGTTTTGTGCTTGAAAGCAGCCCAGAAGAGAAACGCAAAGAACCCTCCCTCTTAAGCGCTCCCGATGTGCCTCCTTCTCTGCCGATCTGGAATATTCCCCACCGACGGAATTCGTTTTTTACCGGACGTCACATTATTTTAGATCGCCTTTATACTACATTTCGCAGCGGCCAGACAGGTGGCTTAACTCTGGCACTCACCGGCCTGGGGGGCATTGGAAAAACCCAGATCGCGCTTGAATATGCCTATACCTATCGCGACTACTACCAGAATCTTTTCTGGATTACCGCCTCTACACGTGATGCGCTCAATGTTGGCTTCGTCACCTTAGCAACCCTTCTCAAGCTACCTGGACAACAGGGCCAGAATATCATCGTGCAAGCAGTAAAGCGCTGGCTGACGACGCATACCCGCTGGTTACTCATCCTGGACAACGTTGATCACCTGGAGATGATTGTTGACTTTTTACCGATGCAGGCGACGGGAGATATTCTCCTCACCACACGGCAACAGGCGCTGGGAATAATCGCTCATGGTCTAGAGGTTGAAAAAATGGGGCAGGACGAAGGGGTATTATTTCTTCTGCATCGTACGAAGACCCTTGCCCCAGGAACAACGTTGGAGGAAACACCAGAAGAGAGCCGGATACAGGCCGCCAGGATCGTTGAGGTCCTGGGAGGTCTGCCACTGGCCCTGGATCAGGCCGGAGCCTATATCGAGGAGACACACTGCTCGCTCTCTCAGTATCTTCAACTTTACAACACCCATCATCAGGAACTCCTGGCACGGCGCGGAAAATTTCTGATAGATCATCCTGATTCTGTGACAGCAACCTGGCAGGTCTCTTTCAAACAGATTGAGGAGAGCAATCCGGCCGCCGTTGAGCTGCTCCATCTCTGCGCCTTTTTCGATGCCGACGCCATCCCGGAAGAACTCCTGACTGCAGGAGCTTCTGAATTGGGCCCACTATTACAAGATGCCGTGAGCGATCCCCTGAAACTCAATAGCGTTTTAGAGACGCTGCGCAGCTATTCGCTAATCCGTCGTTCACCAGAGACGGCAGACCTGAGCATCCACCGCCTTGTCCAGGCCGTTTTGCGCGAGAACTTGAGCCTGGCTGAGCAGCGGCAATGGGCAGAGCGCGCCATCCGTGTCCTCGATCGCGCATTCCCAGAGGTGGATGTCACTACCTGGACACAGTGCCAGCGGCTTCTGCCGCAGGTTTGTACCTGTGCTCAGTTCATCGATGAATATCAACTCTTGATTCCAGATGTAGGGTTGCTTTTTAGACGGGCAGGCTTTTATACCTATACCCGAGGTCTGTATACGCAGGCTGAGCCACTTTTTCAACATGCACTCGCTCTGACCAAACGCCTCCAAGGACCAGACCATCCTGATACTGCCACCGTTCTCCATTATCTGGCTGTCCTCTATAGTTCTCAAAACCGCTATACTGAGGCGGAACGCACTTACCAGCAGGCGCTCGCCATCCGAGAACGCGTCTTTGGCGATGAACACGTTGAGACGGCTTTTGTACTTAATAATCTCGGGCAGTTCTATCGTTCTCAGGGCAGGTACAGCGAAGCAGAAGTTCTACTCCAGCGCTCTCTAGGTGTGGAAGAAAAGGTACTTGGGCCAGGCCATCCTCATACCGCCACTACACTCCACAACTTAGGGGTGGTATATCGACGACTACAACAATACGAGAAATCGGAAAGCTTTTTGGAAAAAGCTTTAGCTATTAAAGAAGCTTCTCAGGGTATAGATCATTTAAGCATAGCAAAGACGATGACCAATCTCGCACATCTCTATCGAATACAAAAACGCTACCTGGAGGCTGAAGCCCTTTTGCAGAAAGCACAAATATCTATACCAAAACAGGACCATCCGTACATTATTGTTATTCTCAGGAACATGGCCCGTCTATCTCAACAGCAGGGATATCTTGAAAAGGCTGAATCCCTCTTCTTGCATGCTCTCGCCTTTGGTGAAAGCATTCTTCCTGCAGAGCACCCTGAAGTTGATATCATTATAAACTATCTTAAGGATTTGTATCGCTCTCAAGGACGTGATGAGGAAGCCAACCATGTTGAGCAACATGCTCTTGCTCTAAAACATGGGCCTTTTTCTTTCTAAAATAATAGGGTGTGATGAGAAGAAGGGATGATAGAAAGGGGTTGTATATAATTTTGACTCATCTTAACAGTGATCCAGGACCGCAGGATGATGATGGAACAACAGACGAGTAGCCTTTATACAACAGCGTTTGAGGGGTGGGAGGGTATATAATCCTTTACTTGTTTGATACGGATCTTGTCCTCTCATATCTTCTCAAAAGGCAACTCAAAATCTCGTTAACGAAGGATATTCCCGAATGTTGGAAATATCCTTCGTTAGATATGCGTTTACTTGCTATATCTAGCATTGCTAAAATGGACAAGATTTATGCCGCTAATCACCGAACCCTACCTCGCCCAGAACGCCCGCTGGCCGCGTGAGGGCCGCCACATCCTGGCGCAATATGATGAGCACTCGATCATCGTCTACCAGGCCTATCGTCCCGCTATCGGGCATTTCGCGGCTAAGCATGGCTACTTTGGCGGTGAGTTCTCGTTGTCGAGGATGAGCTGGCTCAAACCGAATTTTCTCTGGATGATGTTTCGGTCCGGATGGGGCACAAAAGAGGGACAGGAGGTGACGCTGGCTGTCCGGCTGAAGCGGGAGGGATTTGATACTCTGCTGGCCCAGGCAGTTCATTCCAGCTACCTCTCTGAGGTCTATCAGAGCGAGGCATCATGGGAACAGGCGGTCGCACAATCGCAGGTCCGGCTACAATGGGATCCCGATCATAATCCATCAGGTGCGAAGGTTGAACGGCGCGCGATCCAGCTAGGGCTACGTGGCCCCGCGCTGGCCAGCTACGCTCGCGAGTGGATTATTGAGATTGAGGATATTTCGGATTTTGTACGGGAGCAATATGCCCATGTTCGCTCGGGAGCTTATACCCAATTGTTAACTCCCCACGAGATGATGTATCCTGTACATGATCCCGCAGTTGTTGCGCGACTAGGAATATCCCCAACAACACAACATTAGGAGCTACACATTGGCAGACTCAGATAGAATGCAAGCACGCAAACGCGTGAAGCAACTCGCCGCCGAATTTACGAAGAAGGGCGACCCGACCGGCTGGTTCGAGGTGCTCTATAAAGCGGCTCAAGGGAACGAGGAGGGCATCCCCTGGGCAGAGATGACCGCCAGCCCGCTGCTCATCGAATGGGCGACACGCTACAATCTGAGAGGGGAGGGCAAACGAGCATTAGTGGTTGGCTGCGGTCTAGGTGAGGATGCCGAAGCAATAGCTCGCCTGGGCTTCACGGTGACAGCCTTTGACATTTCCCCTACAGCCATCAACTGGTGCCAGCGGCGCTTCCCCACCTCGCAGGTCCACTATACTGTCGCAGACGTGCTGAAATTGCCAGAGGAGTGGAGCCAGCATTTCGACTTTATAGTGGAAATCTTCACACTACAATCATTGCCAGATGATGAATTGCGCAACCAGGCCACCGCCAATCTGGCTCGCTGCGTTGCTCCTGGCGGCTCCCTCCTCGTCATCTGCCGCGGACGAGACCCCGACGAGGATCGGGGAACTATGCCCTGGCCCCTCACACGTTTAGAGCTAACGGCATTTCAACGCTATGGCCTGCGTGAAGTGGCCTTGGAAGACTTCATGGATCGAGAAGAGCCGCCCGTACGGCGCTTTCGTGCACTCTACCGCGTATAATGCAAAAATGACTTGCAGTGCCCTGGTCTGGGTAGTAGCTCAAAACGCTAAGTCGTGATAGTTGTAATGCGAGGCTTTCCTCTTCTCTTTGCAAGATAGGTTTCTCGCTCTGAAGGCGAAAGCGTGGCAAGGAGAGCTTCGCGCATGCGTTGAAGCTCTCTGATATTTCCAGGCTCCCTTGACGATGGATGTGCATTCGTGAACACCCGATCACCGCAGAAAACGTTCCGGCACCGGAACGCGAGAGGCGTTGTTTTCTGAAAGTGTTCCTTTGCGGCATTGTTCGCGTTGGGAAGGATATACCAGGGCTCTGGCATCTGATATGCTGGGCTAGCTGCCCAGGCAGGGCATTGCAACTCATAATGGTCTGCTAAGTATTCAGCAGCTCCCGCGCAGAAAGCGGCCCACCCTCGTTGCTGTTCTGTAGGATGATCCTCCACCTGGATTGGATCGTTGATGAGGCTTTGCCGTTCATCCTTGTCCATGTAGTCCATGAAGAAGGCGTTCATAAAGGTGCCCAAAGCATAACGAAAATCTTCTCTGCCCGTAGCGAGATCACTGTAGACCCGAGCGAGTGTTTGGATTGTAGGTTTCGTTTTCCGACCTGGCATCTGTTTGCGCCTCCTCTGCGATAAGCATACCACAGAGGAGATGTGCTGGCAATCAGAGAAGTGTATCGAGTGTTGCAGGGAGATTGTGGTAGTGTTGGTGAGCTTTTGATGGGAAGTGGAGATCCACGATTTGTTGTGCTTGCGCTCTACTCATGATCCCCAGCCTTGTGCAGAGCGCTCGAATATCAGTGTACACATTTGGATGCCCTGAGATTGGTCTCACAAGCCTCTCACCGATTCTCTCCTCTAGCACTTCTTTTGCAGAGAAAGTTCCTCTTCGGTCAAAAGCGGCATTACAGGAATTTCCCTTAACCCCCTCTGAGTGTAAGTTTGTAAGTCTGTAAGTTTGGGGTCCTCACCCCGCTCCAGAGGCCGATTGAGCAAAACTTACACACGCTTACACTTTTCCCGATGTAAGTGTGCCTCAGATTCTCACCACTTCCAAAACTCTTTACCAGCAGATAGTACCATCCAACTATTTCTACGCAAAGTAGACAAAAACGATCTCTGAAAACGAGTATACTTTTGACAGCTTCAGATACAATCGTGCAAGAAGAAGCCGCTTGCAACAGCAAGATATTCTTTAGAAGAATATCAAATCCAATTAAGCCGTCACCGCTGCCCGTTGGCCGTGCGAGCCTTGCCTCGCCGGACCCTGGATGTAGAGACAGAGCCTTGCCTCTGTCTCGCGGCTCGCTCTCGCGGCTTACGGCCCCTCATACGCGGATTTGAGATAACTATTGAACTAGCGAGGAGTAAAAATGGCAGGCTCGGATCGTACTATCTTTCGCGAGAGTGCCATAGAAAGATACAAAAAGGGACAGGAACATACGGTATTATTGCAACTGGCTACTCCGCCTGTAATCGCGTTCTTGTGGATCATGTTGCTACTCTTTCTTGGTGCAGGAGCGCTTGCCTGGTTTGTGCAAGTGCCCGTTACTATTACTGGACAGGGCATTATTATCGCCCAGGGAACAACCAGAGCCTCTTCGGAACAACATATAAACGTCGCGCAGCCCTCCTATGCCATCAGCCAGACGAATACTATGCCGCCTGTCTCAGGCCCGTATCTGGCTGTTCAGGCCACGAAAACACCTCTTCTTCCAACGAGGACGCTGCCTACTCCGAAGCCACAGCCTACAAAAGCGCCCGTTCCGTCCGCTGTTCCTACACTGGCAGCGCCAAAGGCCCAACCTACCCATACATCTGCTCCTACAACAGCGCCAACTTTTGCAGGGACAGCCTCAAGAGATGCCACCCTACAACCGCGACAACCTGTTGCCGCGATACTCTTTTTGCCACCGGAGCAGCGGGCAAATCTGCATACCGGGGGGTCGGCCACGGTCGACATTGATGCAACAGGGCTTCACCTGGCCGGTACGATCGAGCAGATAGGGAATGGGCTCATCAGCCCCAGCGATGCCCATACACGTTTCCAGTTGAATGGACCCCTGGCGCAAGTGATTAGCGTGCCATCAATTATGGTTACGGTACAGATCAATACCGGCTCTGCCAGTTCGACGTATATTGGCAGCATGTGCCACGCGGATATACAGACCGGCACGCAAAGCATTTTGTCCCTGGTGCCGGGCATCAATCAGTTTATCAAGAAGTAGAAGGGACCGTCGTCATGCAGTATCAATCCCCTCAGTGGGAAGCACAAAACGGACAGCCTGCATCTCAGGATGCCAGGGAGATGCTGCCCCCACAGGGATCTCCGTCTGTTTTGCCGGGGCAACCCCTGCCTGCGACTCCCTATCCTACGCCCCAGGGTGCACAACCACCCGGTCTACCCATGACCCCTTACCATATACCTATGCCTGCTCTGCCACAACAATTCAGTCCAGCTACGCCACCAGCACCCTCACAGCCTCTACCTGCTTACCCCCAGGGGCAGCAGCCATTCAGCCAGCCTGTCCCGATCGCTCCCTCGCAACCCCTGGCTGGTCCTCCACAACTGGACAATCAGTCTACAAATGGAGCGCAACAGGCCATACCTGGATCGCAGCCACTACGCAGCCAGTTTCTGGGCAGACACGAACAAGCGGCGCTACCATCGACAGAGCGCCCCACACAGATTATTCCACCCTATCCACAACTACCCAGCCAATATTTGAATTCCTCTCCTCACCCGATTGTGCTGCCCGGATATCGACAACCCAATCGATTGAATGCCAATCCCGTCAGTATGCCTGGCATTGCGCCACAACGCAATCAGTTGAGCAATCCCTCATCCTATGCTGGGATATGGCCCGGCTATGCACAGTATCCCCGAATCGGCGGGCAAGGGGAGCCGAAA
>Ga0070730_10004420_pt1 | contig 12337 bp, 16 predicted proteins | sample Coa_R1_3_FD_66447 | JGI IMG/M metagenome (GOLD analysis project Ga0070730, IMG submission 66447) | Surface soil microbial communities from Centralia Pennsylvania, which are recovering from an underground coalmine fire - Coalmine... | ecosystem: Environmental > Terrestrial > Soil > Unclassified ... | reverse complement strand
GCGTTCGAACTCGAGATTGACGCGGACTTGGCTCGACGCCTCCTGCCGGTCCGCGCCGACGGCGGCGAGCCAACCGGCGTCGACGGCGATCTCACACGGTAGGAAGCGCGGCCTCCCCTCCCACTTGAGCTGCGGGCCGACATAGGCGCCCTGCGGACGGCTCAGGAGCCCGTGATCGTCGCCCAGGTCGCCGAACGCTTCGGCGCCCAGGCGCAGGTTTCCGACCGTCCGCCACGTGGCCGAGGCCGCGTAGCCGTAGGAGGCGAACACGGTCCCGCGCGGTCCGGAGAAGGGACGCTCGACGATGAGGTTGAGGAGACCCTGAAAGCGTCCGTCCGTCTTGGCCAGCAGCAACTTGGCCTCGCCGCCGTCCGCATCGCCCCCGGCGCCCTTGACGAACTCGCCGTACAGGCCGACGTCGATGCCGATTCCGGGGACCTGGGTCAGGTAGTAGATCCCCTCCAGGCCCACCCCGGTCAGGCGGTCGGATTCGCCCGGTCCGCGCTGAACCTTGGTGACCAGGGCCAGGCTCAGGCGATCGGTGAAGCCATATTCCAGCTCCGTCACCAGCGTCCTGGCGTTTCCCTCCGATCCCTGGCCGATCTCCTGGCCGATCCGGGTCTCGAGTTCGAGTATGTGGGTCTCGATGTACGGGGCGTAGACGATCTCATCGAGGCGCGGATCGGCGAACGCGCGCGTCCCGACGAGCACCGACGCGGCCGTCGCCAGGCCCAACAGATTCAGCCGCATTCGTTGTCTCGCTCTTGCAATTCATTCGCATATCTCCACTTGCGAACGAGTGTCAATTGCGGCTATGGTTCGGTGATGCTCCCTGACATGAAACGGCCCACCCTAATCGCCGCGGCGATTATCGCCATGGCGGCGCCGGCCATGGCGGACGCCCCGGCCGCGGTCATCCTGACGCTGAAGAACCATCGCTTCACGCCGGCGGCCTTCACCGTGCCCGCGGGCCAGAGGGTGCGCGTCACGCTGATCAATCAGGATCCCGCGACCGAAGAGTTCGACAGCCACGATCTCCGGCTCGAGGAGGTGGTGACGCCCATGGGCCGGATCAGCTTCAACATCGGCCCGTTGCCGGCCGGGCAATACAGCTTCATGGGTGAGTTTCACGCGGGAACCGCCCAGGGCATGGTCACCGCCGTGACCGGGGGTCACTGACCGCGATGCTCGCCGCCGCCCTGATCGTCTTTCGCGAAGTTCTTGAGGCCGGCCTGATCATCGGCGTGGTCCTGGCCGCGACCGAGGGCGTGGCCGGACGCGGCCGCTGGATCGCCGGCGGCGTCGGGGCCGGCGTTCTGGGCGCGGGGCTGGTGGCGCTGTTCGCCCAGCAGCTCTCCCAGGCCTTCCAGGGATCGGGCCAGGCGGTGTTCAACGCCGCCATCCTGATCGCGGCCGTGCTGATGCTCAGCTGGCACATTCTGTGGATGTCGCGCCACGCCCGCGAGATGGTGCGCGACTTCAACGCCTTGGGCGGCAAGATCCGCTCGGGCGACACGACCCTGTTCGCCATGGCCACGGTCGTGGCTGTCGCGGTCCTGCGGGAAGGCTCGGAGGTGGTGCTGTTCCTGTTCGGCATCGCCGCGTCGGGCGGAACCGACCCGATGGCCATGCTGGGCGGCGGTGTTCTCGGCGTCGCCGGCGGCGCCGTGATTTCCCTGGCCATCTACCGGGGCCTGCTGGCGATCCCCACCGGCAGGCTGTTCGCGGTCACCAATGGACTGGTGGCCCTGCTCGCCGCCGGCATGGCCGGGCAGGCGGCGGTCTACCTGGTGCAGGCCGACCTGATCCCCAGCCTCGGCGACCAGGTATGGGACACCTCCTGGATCCTGCGTGACGACGGCCTGATCGGCCGCGCCCTCCACGCGCTCGTCGGCTACTCCGATCGGCCGATGGGCGTGCAGCTGGCGACCTGGCTCGTGGTGCTGGCGGTCCTGATCTCGCTCGGCCACCACATCGGCTCGGCGCGGCGGGAACGGCGTGCGCCCGCCCGGGCGTGATCGGGCCTCGGCGAGTTGCCCGCCGTCCGGCCCTGGGTTATGTGAAGCGCCCCTCGGCGACCGTTCGCGGCGTAGCGGGTCTCAGGTGACGTGGCCGAGTGGCTGAAGGCAACGGTTTGCTAAATCGTCATACCCGAAAGGGTATCCAGGGTTCGAATCCCTGCGTCACCGCCACCCTACGCCTTGTCCGATTCGGACACATGGGTGACGTTTCGTACCTAAGACATAGGTAACAACCTCAGGCCGGACCGCTCGCCTTCTGGATCAGCCGGACGAGGGTAGCCAGTTCGTCCGGGCCGGTGTCCGACACCGCGCCGAAGTTCAGGTTTCCGCGGCGCCAGAACGCGAAGCGATAGCCATTGCGGGTGGCGCCGGCGGGCAGATTTTCGCCGTCGCGCGCCCAGGCGAAGACATTGATGACGTGAGCGCCGTGCCGGTAGACGACGACGGCGGCGCGGTGGCCGTCGACATAGTCCGCGCGACCTCCGACCAGCTTGTAGCCCTGATCGGCGAAGTCGACCGCCGGCGGCGAAACGTCCGTGTGTCCGGCGAACCACGGCTTCACCGTGTGACGGTCGCTGGACACCACATCGACGAGGTGATCGGACATCATCGAGCGCAGGTGGGCGTTCATCACCTCCCCCACCAAGGGGCTGGAGGGCGGCGGCAGCACCGCGAACAGCACCAGGGCGGCCGCCAGGGCGGTCGCCGCGGACCCGCTGGCCGCCCCGGACAGGAACCTCCAGCGGGCGGAGGCCCACCGGCCCGTCGCGGGCCGATCGCCATCCTCGCGCCCGAGGCTGTCGGCGATGCGCCTGCGCAGGACGTCGTCGGCGCGGTGATAGGGCGCCTGGTCGCGGATCAGCCTGCGTGTGGTTTCCAGTTCACTCAGCAGCGAGGCGCAGTCGGCGCAGGTCTCCAGATGGCGCTCGACCTCCACCGCGGCGCCGACGTCGAGCTCGGCGTCGAAATACGCCTGCGTGCGGAAGGCCTCAGTGCACGGCATGGGGAGCCTCCTGCCCGGTGGCCAGCCAGGCTTGCCTCAGCAGGGCGCGAGCCCGCGCCAGGCGCGACATCACGGTTCCGATCGGCGCGCCTGTAACCTGGGCGATGTCGCGATAGGACATGTCCTCCATCTCCCGCAGCACGATAACCTCGCGGAATTCGTGGGGCAGCCTGTCGATAATGGCGCTGAGCTGGCGCCCTTGCTGCGTCTGGGCCGCGGACGCCTCGGGGTCGGGGTCGTCGACGATCAGACCACGATCGGCAAGGTCCAGTTCGGCGTCCGACGGCAGCGGCGTCTCGAGCTTGTGGCGCGTGAGCCCGACCGCGGTCAGGTGACAGTTGCGGACGATCGACAACAGCCACGGCTTCATGTTGTCTCCACGAAACGTTTCGAACGCCCGAAACGCGCGCAGCATCGCGTCCTGCACGATGTCGTCGGCATCCAGGGGCGGACGCGCGAGACGCCGGGCGAGATTGTAGGCCGCATCGAGATGCGGGAGCGCCTGCGCCTCGAATCGGCGGCGCCGTTCACTCATCGGTCCGGTGTGTCCTGGCCTGCATGCGTCTCTGGCGGTTACCTTGGTAAGGACTCGGCTTGATAGGGATTTATTCCCTGACGGCGAGAATGACGCCGCTTCAGCGAACTGTCTCGCCAACTTTCGGCTCGGCAATCGAGGCGACCCGCACGAGATTGCCCGGCGGGGGGGCCTCCTCCTTCAAACCCTCACGGAACGCCCGCAAGCCCTGGGCCGCGTCGCCCATGACGGCGGACAGCTTTATCCGACCGCCGAACACCAGCATCACGACGACGGCGACGATGATCCAGTGGATCGGTCCAAAACTCCCCATGGCTGGAGGTCCTTCTTCTGTTGAGGTTGATGTGTTCAGCGTTCGACCAGGCGCGTGTAAAGTCGCCACGTCGCAAATCCGAGCACCGGCAGCACGATGGCGAGGCCGATGAACATCGGCAGGCAGCCGAGCGCCAGCAGGCCGGCGACACGCACGCCCCAGGACGCCATTTCCCGGGGATTCTCCGCCGCCGCCACGAGCGACGCCATGACCGCGACCCGGGCTCCGACCGGCTTGTCGACCACCATCGGAAAGGCGACCGTCATCAGTGACAGGGTCGAGGCCGCGAAAGCCAGGCCGGCGAGGTTGCCGAACAGGATCAACCTCCAACCGTCCGACGTGGTGAAGACGATCCTGGCGAAGTCCGCAACGCCGGTGGGGTGATGCGGCCTGACGGTGACGCCATAGATCAATGCGGCGGCGGTCATCCAGGCCAGGAACATTCCGACCAGTCCGAGGATGAGCGCGGCCAGCCCGGTTCGACCCCGTCGCCAGACGGCGTCGAAGCCATGCCGCCAGCTTGCACTCAGTCCGGATTCACGACGGCGACCGAGTTCATAAAACCCGAGCGCGACGCCCGGCCCAAGGATGGATATTCCGGCGATCAGGGGGAACAGCAGCGGCAGCAGTTGCACGTTGAACGAAATCGCGGCCGCGAACACGCCTACCAGGGGGTAGATGACGGCCAGCAGAACCACGTCGCCGCGAACCTCCAGGAAGTCGTTCCATCCTTCGGCGAGGGCCCAGTCGAGATCCCGCGTGCTGATCCGACGAACGACCGGGGTCTGGAGGAGGCCGGCCAGGGCCGCACGATGGAGGCGCGTGGACCGCGGGGAGTGAAGGGTCAGGGTCATGAGAATGCGCTCCTCGGCGCTGCGGCGCCGGACAGTTAAAGCCAAAGGATCGGGTTCAGCGGGGCGGGGCGCCGCGCGTCAGCAGGCTTCGGGCGCCCAGCGATACCTCTGGAGGTCCGCCTGCCAATGCCAGGCGCCGCATTGTGCGGTTTCGGCGGGGGTGGCCGCGTTCGCGCCTGCCGGCCGCGTCGGCACGGGGGACGGCAGGGCCGCCGGATCGTAGCCCGCGTCGTCGTACGGGTAGTAGGTCGGGAAGTACCCGTAGGCCCAGGGATCGTCATAGAAACCCAGGCCGAAGCCGAAACCCGCTTCGAACAGGAAAGCGTCGCCCCCGTCATCGCGGAAATGGTCGCCGTGGAAATGCTCTCCGCGATGATCGCCAAAACCGCGCCCGCCGCCGCCATGGTGGCCTTCAAGGCCCCGGGCGCCGCCGCCGAAGGTTTGGCCGCCGCCGCCCCGGAAACCGCCGAAGCCGTGGCCGCCCGAGAAACCGCCGGCCGCGTGACCGCCGTCGCCGTGCGAAGCCGACGCCGCGAGCGGCGTGGTGATCAGGGCCGCGGTGGCCAACGTCGCGATGAGAGTCTTCATGGTCAAGTCGTTCCTGCTGGGGGGTTACTGGATACTTCGTTCCCCACTCTCCGCCCGAGAACTTCAGGTCATTGGACTGTGATGGTCTGTTTCATGTTCGGGTGAATTCCGCAGAATACCTTGTAGACACCGGCCTTCTCGAACTTGAACTTGTAGGTGTCGTTCTGATCCAGGGCGGTCGAGCGGAACAGGCCGGCGTCGTTGACGACCGTGTGCGGTTCGCCATCGAGGTTCTTCCAGGTCACCGTGGTCCCGGCCTTGACCGTCACGGCCATCGGCATGAACATGAAGTTCTTGATGACGAGGTTGTTGGGCGCCTGGGCCTGGGCGGCCGCGGTGTTGGCGGCCGAGACGGCGATGAGAACACCCAGGGCGAAGAGCGCGCCGTAGGCGAGAGGCGCGGCGAGTTTGATCCTAGACATGAAGAGTCCTGACGACTGAGGGTGTATGGGAGTTCGCGGCCTGATGGTTCAGGCGAGCGTGGTGTCGTGGAGCGAGAGCGCCAGCGGGTGGCGCGCGATCTTGACGTTGGTCACGCCCAGCATCTTCGGCAGCTGATCGCTCGGCACCTTCAGGGGCATGGGCCCGGCGCCGTTTCCCGCGGTCGGTTGCGGATAGGCGGTCGAGCGCGCCGTGTGGAAGGTGATGTTGCCCTCCACCTTCGAGACGATCTGGTGGATGTGCCCGTTCAGCACCGTCACCGAGCCGAAGCGCCGCAGATGGCTGAAGGCCTGTTCGGCATCGCCGGTGCCCCATCCCCAGGGCTGGTAGATCGTCCACATCGGCATGTGGGCGAAGACGACGATCGGCGTGCTCGACGACCGGCCCTTCAGGTCGGCCTCCAGCCAGGCCAGCTGGTCATCGCCCAGGCCGCCGAGGCCATTGGGCTTGAAGTGCATGACGTTGACCAGGGCGATGAAGTGCACGCCTTGGTGATCGAAACTGTAGTAGCCCTTGTTGTCCGAGGCTTTGCCGAAGCGGCTGAAATATTCCGTACCCGGACCATCGGTGACATCGTGCTCGCCGGGCGTGGTGTGAAGCTCGGTGATATTGAGGCCGGCGAGCAGTTGGTCGGCGAGATCAAATTCCGCCGGCTTGGAGAGGTGGGTGATATCGCCGGTGTGGATGGCCAGCGCCGGTTTGGTCGGCATGGCGTTGACGGACGCGATCGTCTGCTTGAGGGTGCCGGCGACGTCGGGATTGGCTTCCTTGTTGAAGCCGATGTGCGTGTCGCTGATCTGCAGGAACAGGGGAACCCCGGCGCCGGCCGCCGGCGAACGTCCGGCGGCGGCGAGCGCCAGGTCGACCGGCGCCAGGACGCCGCCGGCGAGGACGAACAGCGTGCCCGCGCCGCCGAAGGCCAGGCACTGGAGCGCGCCGCGCCGCGATGGATCGGAAAGAGTATCAGACGACATGGGTCCCTCATCAGCTGGATCGGGGGCGAGACCGCCGGTCATCCGACGCGCCCGCAGACCGGGTTCAGAGGGAAGGACCCGCAAGGCCTCGCTTTTATTCCCGCCAGCGCACGATTTCGCTCAGGAGGGCGATTGGTAGCGTCCCGGCGTTACGCTGAACTGGCGCTTGAACGCACTGATGAAGGCGCTTGGACTGTCGTAGCCGCAGTCGGACGCGGTGACCGCTACGGGCGCGCCGGCGCTGAGCATGGCGACGGCGGTGATCAGGCGCGCCTTCTGGCGCCACGCCTCCAGCGTGAGGCCGGTCTCTGCGGGGAAGAGCCGTTGCAGAGTTCGCAGGCTGGCGCCGGCGCCGCGGGCCAGCTCGGCGAGCGGCAATGTGTCGGCCGGCGCGTCCCGCAGACGATGGGCCATGGCCAGGGCGCGTGGGTCACGGGGCAACGGCAGGGCGAGGTCCTGGGGGCGAGCCTCCGCCAGGAGGTCGATCAGGAGTCCTGCGAGGCGAGCCTGTTCCGGACGCTCAGGGCTGAGCATGCGGAGCCCCAGGATGTGCAGGATCAGGTGGCGCAGTAGGGGGACCACCTCCAACACCTGCACGTGAAGCGGGAGCCGGGCCGCCAGTTCCGGGGCGATGTAGAGGAAGCGCGTGGCGACCTCGCCCTTCATGATGATCTCATGGGGCGCCCCGGCCGGCAGCCAGATCGCCCGCGTGGGCGGCGAAAGCCAGGCTGTCTGATCGCTCAGCACCTGCATGACCCCGCTATCGCAGAACGCGACCTGGCCCCACGCATGTTCATGGCGCGCAAGGCGTGCGCCGTCCTGATAGGTCGTGGCCAGGGACCGCACGCAATAGCCGTCGCCATAGCTCAATCGAAGACGCCCTTGTCGTATTGCATGACGCCAACAAAGTTCCCCTCGGGGTCCTCGAAGTAGACCAGCTTGCCGACGCCCTCGATGTAGTAGGGACGGGTCAATATCCTGCCGCCCGCGGCCTCGACGGCGGCGATGGTCGCCTGGATGTCTTCGACGCCCATGGTGGCTTCAAAGCCCAGCATCTTCGCGCCGGGTTTAAGCTCGCGACGGTGCTGCAACGCGCCGAGGAAGCCTTCGCCCGCGTTCTTGACCTGATAGAAGTCGGGGGGTCCCCAGGGTTCGAACCGCCAGCCGAACACGGTTTCATAGAAGGCTTTGGCGCGCTGGACATCGTCCGCGTTGATCGCGACGTGGCGTAATCTAGCTGGCATGAGGCCCCTCCGCTGACGCGCGGCTAGGTGAACCCATCGGCGCGCGCGGCGCCAGAACTATATTGCGCCAATCTCTAGCGCGCACGCGCCAACGCTTTGGGTAGGCTGCATCGGCGTCTTGCGATCGCCGCCCAGCATCATCTAGCGGGGCTGGAGACAGAACAGGAGACCTTGATGCCCAGCGTTATCGGCGATCCCCAACTCGAAGGCCTGCTCGAGTCACTGCACGAGAGGAGCAGGGCGCAGGAGCGCGAGACCGAACACTATTGGAAGACGCGGACCGGGCCCTGGCGCGGCATGGAAGCGCGCGACCATGCCTTCCTCGCCGACAAGCTGGTGGCGCTCGATCGCGACAAGGCCGAGTACTGCTACCTCCTCTGCCGCGCCATCCGCGCCCGGCGGATCGTGGAGGTCGGCACCTCGTGCGGCGTCTCGACGCTCTATCTGGCCGCCGCCGTGCGGGACAACGGCGGCGGGATCGTCATCGGAGCGGAGAACGAGCCCGGCAAGGTCGCGGCGGCCCGGGCCAACTTCGAGGCCGCGGGCCTGTCGGAATTCATCGACCTGCGCGAGGGCGACCTCATCGAGGCTATGAAGGCCGTCGAAGGTCCCATCGACTTCGTCCTCTTCGATGTCTGGGGCCACGTGGTGCGACCCGTCCTCGATCTCCTCCAGTCCAATCTTCGGCCCGGCGCGGTGATCTGCACGGACAACACCGCCAGCGCCCGGCAGGGCTACGTGGACCTGTTCGAGATTATCGGCGATCCCGCCCATGGCTTTCGCACCATGACCCTGCCGTTCGAGGGTGGTTTCGAGATGACCGTGAAGGTCGGTTGACAGGGAGAGAGCCGATGCTGGGCGATGAGACGATGGTCGCGTTCCTGGCGACCTCCAAACCGGCGGCCGCGCGGGCGTTCTTCGAGGGCGTGCTCGGGCTGACCTTCGCCGGCGACAGCGAACATCTGGTGATGTTCCGCTCCGGCGCCGCGGAGCTGATGTTGCAGAAGAGCGCGACGGTGACGCCCCCTCATGGCACGGCCCTCGGCTGGCATGTGAAGGACTTGCCCGCGACCATGACGGTCCTCGTCGAGCGGGGGGTCCGGTTCGAGCGCTTCGAGGGCCACGATCAGGACGAGATGGGCGTCTGGTCGCCCCAACCGGGGACCGGCGTCGCCTGGTTCAAGGACCCGGACGGCAATCTGCTCTCGCTCAGCGGGGCCACCGCGAGCTGACAGGCTCGCCCTGCGCGTCCGATTTCGGCTCTGACGATCGCTTGGTCTGGCGTTTAGGCTAAGCTCCAGCCATGACCTCGGGAATCCGACCATCGCGCCGGGGCGTGCTCGCCGCCACGATGCTGGCCGTCACGCCCCCTCACGCATTGGCCGAGGGGCCAACCGTTGCGCGGAGATACGGCATGTCAGCGTCGATCCGACCGGCGGCGATCGCGGATCTCCCGGAAATGGCGGAACTTCTGATCGCGGAGGCCGGGCGGCGGAGCGCCCTCGACCGACAGCTCTGGCCGGTCGCCACCGACGCTCACGCCCGCCTCGACACCGCTCTGCGGGCTGGATTGGAGCCCTCCAACGGTCCGGTCCGCGAGCTCTGGCGCCTCGCGGAGGCCAGCGGGCGGATCGTAGGCGTCACGCACGCGATGATCGTCCCGGTCCCGCCGATCTATGGCGCCGAGGCCCCGCCGGGGCTCCTCCTGGACGACTGCTTCACGACCACGGATGCGCCGCGAGGGACGGCCGAGACGCTTCTCGCGGCGACCGAGGCCGCGCTGCGGGCGACTGGCGCGGCCACCCTGATCGCGTCCTGCCCGGCAGCCGCATCCTGGCGGGGCCTGTATGAGCGGCACGACTACGAAGCGGTCACCCTCTACATGGCCAAGCACGGATTCACGGATCGCGCGCTTGCGCCCGGCGTGAGACCGGCCGGCGCGGAGGACGTGCCCGCAATCGTGAAGCTCAGCGCCGACCACCGAAAGACGCTCAGCCAACTGAACCCGCGCTTCTGGTCGATCCATCCGCAGGCTGACGGCCGCTTCGACGCTTGGATGCGCCACAGCCTCACGCTGAAGGATCGCGACATGTTCGTCGCTCAGGCGCCTGGAGGGATTCGCGGCTATGTCATCGCCCAGGGCGCCTCGCCGCTGCTGATTCCCGTGCCGCACGACATCGCGGCCATCGGCGTGATCGACGACTTCTACGACCTCGACTTCGCCGACGTCCGCGCCGTCTCGAACGCCGGCGCCGGCGCTTCGGACCTCCTGTCGGCCGCGGAGCGCGCCTTCGCCCGACGCGCCTTCGACGCCGCGCTCGCCGTCTGTCCCGCGGCGTGGACATCGAAGGTCTCCCTCCTGGAACGGGAGGGGTATCGGACCGCCAAGCTGTGGCTGTTGAAGCGCTGAGGACCCTCCTCCATCAGGCGTGGGCGATCCGCCGCATCGGGCGGCGAGGCCGGCGCCCTCAGACCGTGTCGAGCGAGAGGGGTTCGGGAGAGCGGCCGTCGACGTCGACCACGCCCAGTTCCCTCGCCACGGCGGCGGCGACAAGCACCTGGCCCGTGCGGCTCATCAGGGCGGGATCCGCCCTCAGGGCGGCGATCACCCGGCCAACGAACTGCGGGCTCTCGCTGTTGGCGAGGTCGAAGGCTCCCTGGGCCGCCGCGGCGAGCACCGCCTCGGTGCGGACGAGCCCCGGATAGAGCGAGACCGCCGCGACCCCAAAGGGCGCCAGTTCCTCGGCCATGTCGCGCGTCAGCTTGTCGGTGGCGGCCTTGGCCAGGCCATAGATCGCATTGCCCATCCGGCGCTGCGCGGCCCAGAAGCTGAGGTTGACGATCAGCCCGGAGCGCCTGGCGATCATCAGCCGCGCGGCGAGCGCCGAACAGACGAACGCCGCCCGAACGCCACCGTCGACCATGGCGGTCCACCGGTGCATGGGCTGTTTCCAGAAGTGAGCCGGCCAGGTGAACGCGCCGTCTTCGACCATCCGCTCGTAGCCGCCCCACGCGCAGTTCGCCAGGACGTCCAGGGTGGGCTCGTCGGCCTGGATGACGGCGAAGACCCGCGCGGTCTCGTCGTCCGCCAGATGATCGCAGGCGAGCGCCGTGACCGCCGCCGGCAGGCCCGCTCCCGCGATCGTGCGACCGGTGGCGTAGACGCGATACCCCGCCTCGTCGAGCGCCAGGGCGACGCCCCTGCCGACGCCCCGGCTCGCGCCGGTGACGAGCGCCGCCGGCCCCTGGTCTGTCCCACCCATGCCCCACGCTGGAGCAGGTTCCGAGGCTCCGCAAGGCGCCGCGCCGTCCCTCCGGTCGGCGCCCGGCCTCAGGGGGCCCGAATCAGGGTCCAGACCCAGACGGTCGCCGACAGGCAGGCCAGCGGGATGAGCATCTTGGAAAGCTTCAGGACGTCGAAGGCGCGATAGAGGCGCGACCAGTGGTCGCCAAGCGCGCCCACCCTGAAGACGGCTCGCCCGAGGGCGAAGGCCAGCATGGTGAGCACAGCGCTGACGACGATGACCTCGAGCGCCGTCGACGACAGGAAGGCGAGGGCGTAGGGCGTGGCCGCTTCGTGTCCGTTCGCTCCGCCCACCATGTCCCCGACCGCGCTCGCAGCTAGCTGACCGCTCATGATCTCGCCTCCAACTCTGGTGGCTGCTCACATAGCGACGCTCTTCGCTGAAATGAATTGCCAGAATGGCGCCTCTCTGTTTCAGCTACCGCAATAATGGCTGACCGACTCGACACGATCGCCGTGTTCGTCACCGTCGCCGAGCTCGGCAGCTTCGCCGAGGCCGCGCGACGCCTGAACCGTGACCCCGCGGCGGTCACCCGCGCCGTGGCGGCCCTCGAGGCGGAGATGCGGGTGCGGCTGCTGAACCGCACGACCCGTTCGGTAGCCCTGACCGACGAGGGCGGGCGATACCTCGATGGGTGCCGGCGGCTGCTGGCCAGCTTCGAGGACCTGCGCGCGCTGGGAGACGGCGGCCGCGCCGAGCCCCATGGCGCGATCAGCGTGACGACGACCGGCATGTTCGGCCGCCTGCACGTGCTGCCGTCCATCATCCGCTTCATGGAGCGTTACCCGCGGGTGGACGTCCGCGCCATGTTCGTCGACCGCATCGTCTCCCTGGTGGACGAAGGCCTCGACGTGGGTGTGCGGCTCGGCAAGCTGCCCGACTCGTCGCTGCGCGCCACCCGCGTCGGCCAGGTCTACCTGTCGATCTACGCCAGTCCGACCTACCTCGCGCGTGCGGGCGAGCCCGCCACCCCGCGCGATCTCATCGACCATCAGACCGTCAGTTGCCTGACCATATCGCCGATCCCCGACCGCTGGTCGTTCGAGGAGGCGACCGGAA
>Ga0070730_10004419_pt1 | contig 12337 bp, 8 predicted proteins | sample Coa_R1_3_FD_66447 | JGI IMG/M metagenome (GOLD analysis project Ga0070730, IMG submission 66447) | Surface soil microbial communities from Centralia Pennsylvania, which are recovering from an underground coalmine fire - Coalmine... | ecosystem: Environmental > Terrestrial > Soil > Unclassified ... | reverse complement strand
ATACAAGCCAGTCTCGACCGAATGGTTCGCCATGATACTCCAGCTCAGGCCGAGAGCGTGTTAAGGAATCCGATATATGGGTTACTTACTTCGTCAATCGCGGGTATGCAGGAACTAATGGCCGTCGAGCGGATTCACCAAGCCCTGGAAGATGGATTTGAATCGATTTTCGTAGATACTGCGCCATCGAGGCACGCGCTTGAGTTTCTGGATAAACCTGAATTCTTTGTCGATCTTGTAACTTCGCCGATTGTTCAGCTTGTCGGCCGCTCTTATAAGTGGTGGAAGGGATCTTTGCTCGAAAAGGTCAGCCGTAAAGCCATTGACGTTTACACTCAGGTTGAGAACCTGATCGGTATACAACTTACGCGTGACGTATTGACCTTTTTTGCAACCTTTCAAACTGCCGCGGAAAAATATGCCGGCCGGGCCCGAAAGACCCTGGGTTTGTTGCGTAACCCCGACGTTACAAGCTTCACGATCGTGAGCGTGCCTGCCCAGGGACGAAAAGATGCCGAATATTTCTGCGACGAGCTGGCCAGACGACATTTCTTCGTCGACAGGCTGGTTGTCAATCGCATCTGGCCGCCATTGCCGCTGGCAACGGCTGGGGAACTGACGGACGCAGTACGAAGGTCCGCCGATTGGTACCGCGAGGTGAGTGAGGCCCAGATGCGAAAGCGGGATGAGTTAGTAAATGCATTGTCCGGCAGGATTCCTTTGATACTCTCGGTCCCGGAAGTTTCTCCCGATTTGCAGGGGCTGGACGCCCTAGTTACTATGGCTCTTTCGCTCGAAGGGCCTATGAGTACTTAACTCGGTATCTGTCTAACTCAGCCGCGGTTCGGCGGCAGGCGTGATGTGTAAATGCAGTGTCTGATGGCGTGAGACGAATCCCTTGAGAACGTAGGTAGCATGAGCCGAGGAGGCGGAAGCATCGGGGTACATGATGGTGGCGGAGTAGCTGCCATCGTCATAGGCGGCGATGCGAAGCACCTGAACTTCCGAGGCCGGAAACACGACCACCTTGACGCCATCGATGATGGCTTGCGCGACTTGTGTTCCGGGTACGAGGGACTCGACATCGACGGGGCACCCGATGAGCGCGGCGGAAAAGCGCGTCATGGCCTTGACCATGTAAATGAAACCGAAGGCATCGACCAGAAAGTCCTTCACCTGTTCCTTGCCACCGGATGAATTCTTCGGACTGAGGTCGAGCGGTGCGGACGATTTCTCCCCGACTGGTGCAACTCCCGCAGGGGCGTGGAACGCCTGCTCCCCGGTGATGGCGGTAGCCTGCCCCAGTCTTGCGTTCGCGGCGCGCAGCCGGCCCGCGAGCGCCGCGGCGATTTGCAACGAGATTTCCGGATACTTGTTGGCCAGAGTCATAAAGCTGTCGCGCGTCAACACCAGGCAATGCGTATCCTCCACGCAGATGACGTGCGCCGACCGGGGTTTGTTGTCGATCAGAGACAGTTCGCCGAAGAAGTCGCCGGGCTGGAGGGTGGCTACGGTGGTGCGTACGGCGTTTGATTCAATGTCCACGTTTACCTTGCCCCGAAGGATAAAGAACAGCCCCAACCCAGGGTCACCCAGCCGCACGATGTGATCGCCAGATGCGTACTCCAATTCGACGCACACGCGCGCGATATGCTCCACGACTCTTGGATTCAGGGACTCGAAGAAATCAATCTTACGGATCAGATCTGTCGCGGCTGCCACTATGATTGCTCTGAACTGAACATTATCGGTGCGCCGTCAGGGTGGGCGCGTAATGCTTCTCCGTGATCTTGTTGTTACCCTCGGTTACTTCAATGATCTGGTTAGCGGGAATCTTGGCGAAGCGTTGCACCATACCCGAAGCAGGCCACCGCACTATCATCTCATCAGCTTCGGTGGCATCGCCAAGACCGAAATACTGCCGTAACGAATTCTGCGAGCCGTAGCCATCCCCCAGCACTAATTCGCGCATCTGCTGTTTCCCGTTCGCACGGATGGTGATGCGAGCGCCCACCGCGTCACGGTTCGACTTGGTGCCGACCAGCTCGACGCCCAGCCAATGACGCTTCACGCCGACAAGGTTTTTGAGGAGGGCGTGACGGTTGGTGGACGCCGACACGGCGATATCCAGGGCTCCCCGGTTCCAAAAATCTGCCACGGCCACTCCGCGGCTGTTGAGCAGCAGGTCCGTGCCCGCGCCGCGCCCGATTTCAGAAAAAGTGCCGTCGCCGTTGTTTCGCAAATGACGGTTGCGCTCCCACCCGTGCCACGAATTTCTGCCAAAATATTTAGGGTCGAAAAAGATCCCGGTTTTGTACTCGTCCTGGCGCGATACTACATTGTTCAGAAAATCCATTTCGATCTCGGTCCCACGATCGTTACGCACCCAGCCGTCAGCCGCGTAGATATCCTGCCAGCCGTCATTGTCAAAATCCGCGAATGAGGCGCCCCAGAACCATCCCATGGGGCTCGCATTGGATTTTTCCGTGACATCCTCAAACGTGCCGTCGCCCCGGTTCCGCAGCAGGTTATTGCCCGACGCCATCTGCTGAAATACCTGGACAAAGGCGAATCCCGACTGCCGGAAAATGTCCCAGTACAAGGGCATGTCTGTTTTCCAAACGCCCTGCCGGAACGAATTAACCATATACCGGTCTACTGTGGGAGCCTCCGCGAACCAGGAATGTTCGGAGCGGATATGCGTGACATAGATATCCAGGCGGCCGTCGTTATCGTAATCGGCGAAGGAAGCACTCATCCCCGCGCCGTAAGCAAGCGTGCCGCTCTTGACGGTAACGTCGGTGAAAGTGCCATTCCCGTTGTTATGATACAGAGTGTTCCGGCCGAAATCGTTGACCACGTACAAATCCGGGTAGCCGTCGTTATCGTAGTCGCCCCACACTGTGCCGAGGCAAAGCCCGGTGTCGCCCACGCCCGCCTTCTCGGTTACGTTGGTGAATGTGCCGTCGCCATTGTTGTGATACAGCTGGTTGGGCTCGCCGTTTCTTGCATAGAACGTGGTGGGAATCTTCTGCCGCGGATCCAGGTAGCGGCCCACGTACAGATCCAGGCGGCCATCGTTATCGTAGTCGGCCCAGGATGCGACCGTGGTGCAGCAGTCTTCACCAATGCCGGACTTGGCAGTGACATCCGTAAAAGTACCGTCGCGATTATTGTGAAATAGCTGGTTGTGCCGGAAGGTGCGGCTGACAAACAGATCCTTGTAACCGTCGTTGTCGTAGTCGGCGAAAAGCGCCACGCTTACGCCATCCAGGCCCGAAAGCCCCGCCTTGCGTGTGACATCCTCGAATGTTCCATCACCACGATTGCGGAACAGCTTCGATTCGACCCCGTCGGGAATGAAAAGATCGTAATAACCGTCATTGTCGTAGTCAACGGCGGTGACGCCGGCCGGTCCGTAGCGGATCATGCCGAACTTTAGCGGCTGATTGAGAAATGCCGGATAGAACTGATTTTGAAAATCGATTCCCGCCGCCTGGCCGACATTCACGAACTGCGGCTGATCACTGATCACCCGGTTTCCGTCTACCAGCGACGCCTCGCGGATGCGCAGGTGTCCGGCCACGCGCTCGAACTTCATGCGGAAGTAAGCACGGTCGATGCCCGCTTGCGAGGCCCCCTTGGGCGTGCCGATCAATTCAAAGCGCACCGTGCCGGCCGCGCCCCCCGGCGAATCCCACTGTTCCAGCCGGTGGAGGTGCAGGCCGGCTTCCTCGATGGAGACGAACTGGTCGAGATAGGCGCGCCATTCCGCCACGGCCGCATCAGCGCCGGGCGAATCCCCGTTGGAGTGAAAACTGTAGGGGCGGATTCCGTCCTTTTCACCTGTCAATGCTTGATCGGTAAGTCCCAGCCGGCTGCCGTGGAAACGTGGAGAGTAAAATGCTCCAAGCGCGCTGGCGTCGTGGGCTTGCAGCGCGCGCGCGAACTCTCCCAGAGTGCCGACTATCTCCTTGCCGGTGCCGAAAAAAGCATTCCCGCGCCGATCGATACGGTCCGCTTCCATGGTGAACGCAAAGTACCCCGCCAACGGCACGAGTACCGATGCGAAGAGAACACCCCGGGAACGCTTCATGAGACGCATAAATACTCCCGCGCTACGCGCTGGACCGACTAGTTGGGATCACCTGCGACATTATATCTCCCAAGATGTGATATTTGTAGAGGGCCACTGGCGTGACACCGCGGCGCTGGTTCGGCGTCCCCGCAGAAATTTTCATGGACGATCTTCAAACCTTTCTGTCGACCTCGCCGGTTTTCCGCCGCTTTCCGCCGGAACAACTGGCGAAAGTTCTTCCATTACTCCAGCGCCACAGCTACACCGCCGGCACTGTGATCCTGCATCAGGGCGACCACAGCGATGCTATCTATTTTTTACTTTCCGGACGGCTGGCAGTGCGCGTGCAACGCGGCCAGGCCCGTGAAACGGTTGCACACCTGAACCCTCCGGACGTCTTTGGCGAATTATCCTTCGTCACCGGCAAACCCTGTGTTGCCGATGTTGAAGTGATCGTCGATGCAGAGACGGTCTGTCTGCGCAAGGAGGCGCTGGGCACGCTGTCCCTGGACCGCGACGCCATCCTGAGCGGATTGATTACGCCGATCGCGACCAGGCTGCAGAGCACCGTTTCGCGCGGCACTCGATCGGCCGAATTACCAGTGGTGCTGTTGCGGAACCATCCCCTCTGGGAGGCCCCGGCGAGCTTCGGCGTGGAGTTGGCGCGCTCATTGGGGCGGCAAACCGGCCGGCAAACGCTATTGGTGAACATAGGCGCCGATCGAGATCAGGATATCCAAGAGATGGGTGGTCAAGCCGCCCAATGTGGATTAGCTGGCCTGAGCGATTTGCAAGAATTGCGCAGCAGCGTGGCAGACCAGTTAACACGTTGGAAAACCCGTTTCACGAACGTGATTCTCAATCCGCTTGGCGGCGACCGCGGCGTCATTGATTCGATTCAGTCGTTGACGAATTTTACCGGCGAGATGCTGGGTCCCGGCGATCCGGTGCCGGTCGAAGCCGCTGAGAAATCTTTCACAATCCAGAGCGCCGTGGCGCCCACATTACCGTTTCTCAGCGGAAGCCAGCAGCTGATTTACGACGCAGGGGACTCGGAAGCGGGATATCTATCGGGCGGTACGGTCACGCCAAAGTTCCGGCGCACGGTCGATTCTATTGCGCGCGCGATTGCGCGGATTCAAGTTGGGCTGGCGCTCGGCGGGGGTGCCGCATGGGGTTGGGCCCACATCGGTGTTCTGAAAGTGCTTGAGAAGGCACACGTCCCAATCGATGTCGTTTCCGGCTGTTCGATGGGAAGCGTGATTGGCTCGCTCTATGCCAGCGGTCGTTCTACGGATGAGTTAGAGCAGATTGCGCTCTACTGGCGAAATCGCGTACGCCGGTTCATCGAATGGCGGTTCTGGCGCATGTCCCTGATCAACGATAGAGCGGCTCGAAGAACCTTTCGCACCTACTTCGGGGCGCGCCAGGTTAATCAAACGGCTACGCCGTTTTGGGCGAATGCAGTAGACGTTGCCACAGGTCAGGAAGTCACCATTCGCACGGGAGGGCTGGTGGAATGCGTGCGCGCCTCCATCTCGCTGCCGGGTCTGCTGCCGCCATTTGACAGTAGCCCGCATGTGCTGGTGGACGCTGCCATCATGGACCCCATACCGGCACGTCTGATTCGTGAAATGGGCTGCAATTTTGCTGTCGCCGTGAATTCAATGGCCAGCCCGGCATCAACTCAGATTCGCAGCCGCTACCCGTTCAATGCGTTCGAAATCATGACCCGCTGCGTGTTCATGATGGGCCACGCCATGGGCCAGGCGCGCGCAGAACCCGCAGCCGACGTGGTGTTTACGCCTGACCTGTCAGGCCTTTCTATGCTTGAGTTTGCACGCAGCCCCGAAATCATCGAGCGAGGCATTCGAGCCACTGAAGAACATCTGCCCGCCATTCTGTCCGGTTACGAACGCCTGCGGCGCAAAGAACTCGAAAGCTGACCCTACCAGCCAGTCCGCAATGTAAATAAAGACGAATTACAGGAAAAATCAGAAAATACGCACCTATCGGTTGGGTCAGATTCCGAGCTCATCCTGCCCCTTCGGCAGGTGCGTGCCAGCAAAGTGGATGGCCGTTGAGATACACTGTCCAAGCGGCACTATCGAGAAGCTTGAGATCCCCATAAACTGGCTGACTCGTCGGCGGGAGGGGACGGAGGTGGTGCCGAAGTAAGTGACAAGGTTCCTCGCGGAGGAACCCGACCCATGCATATGGACTGCAGAGAGGTGGGCACAGAGCACTATGGTAACGGAGGAGATTCGTGCGGAAGTCAGGCGGCTCTTAGCGGACGTAACTGAACGTAAGCCGGAAGAGATTTCGGACTCGGCGCTACTGGCCGATGAACTGGGTTTGGATTCCCTGATGGCGCTCGAGGTGATGGTGGCCGTCGATAAGAAATACAAGATCGACATTCCAGAAGAAGAATTCGCCACTATTCGGACACTGAACGATGCGGTAGACGTCGTGCGCCGACACCTTCCCAGCGCGTAACCAAATTCTTGGACGAGGACGGCCCTGTCACGCGCTCGCTTTAAAGCTGGCGTGGAAGCCGGGGTGGACGGGATGTTTGAGCGGCAGGCGGGCCAGGGGTCCGCGGGCGAGGTGGAACGCGTCGAACAGCAGATAGTCCACCGCGCCAGCGTGCGGCTTCAGGTGCTGCACGATGACCGCGGCCTCGCCGGGCGCGTCTGGATTCGCGATGAACACCGGCTCGCCGCCCAGATATTCGCCGCGCGCGGTCTGATACAGATCCACCGCCTCTCCTTCGCGCCATGAGGCGCGCACCAGCTGATCGAAAAACTTGCGGCCCGTCTGGCCCGATGGCGAAATTCCCAACATCCAGAACTCATCGTAGGGCCGTGCCAACAGGCTGTTGTCGATCGATGGAAAATCCGGCGTGCGATCGTAGTTCATGGGAATGCGCTCCAGCACGCGCTGCGCCGCCGGATCGATCCAGTAACGCACGGGCCGGCCCCCGGGCGCGGTCGCGAACAGGTCCGGCACCGGCTGGTACTGCGGATAAATCGGCTCATCGAGTTCGATCAGGTCCACCGCCAGCCGCCCGCCCTCCTCGCAGCAATTGATCATGTGCAGGCAGTATCCGGATCCGGTCTCGACCGAGATCGCCGTTCCATTCGCCTCGCGCGGAACCAACAGAATCCTGCTGCCCGCCTCCGGCTTCCACGCCATGGCGTCGAATACCGGCAACTGTTCCCGCATCACCTTTTCCATGTTGAGAAACAGCGGGCTCAGAAAGAAGACGAAATACCGCGGGCTCATGCTGAAATCGTGCACCGAATGCGCGTACGGCAGCGCAATCCGCCGCCGCGAGAGCAGAAATCCCGCACCGTCGAATTCATAAACCTGCAATGACGGGTTGGCCGAATACGAAATGCCGAAGTTGAACATGTGGCCCGTCGCCGCGTCGAACTTGGCATGCGCGGCAAACGGGCTTACTTCGTTCAGCCGCTCGTGAAAATCGTACTCGCCGCGCGTTTCGAGCGTCACCGGGTCCAATTCCACCGGCAGTGTCTGCTCGCCAAACGCCAGCAGCGTTCCGGCGTATGGATACACGCTGACATTCACCGGCGCTTCCAGCATCATGTTGCGGCGCAACCGGTCCCCGGCGAAGGCCGTGCCGAACGTGCGGTAAACCGGCGCGCCGGCGGCTTGCTCATCGCGCAACTTGCGCGTGCCCACGAAGCGGTTGGCGAAACGCACGCCCGCGCCATCGAAATGCAGCGCGCACACCATGCCGTCGCCATCCAGCCAGTGCCGGTACTCGAGGCCGCCGCGCGCGAACCTCGCCGGGCCGTTCACATAATAGGATCCGCGCAGCCAGGCCGGAATGCGGCCCTCGATTCCGGTGACCGCGTAGGCATCCTCCACCGCGTCGAACAGAAAACAATGCTCCAGACCCGGAGCCAGATCCGGCTGCGCGCCGGCGACGCGCACCTGCACATCGGTTACAACAGAGTCCGTCAGCCCTAGTCCCATTTGTCGCATGCTACGGTAGTCCCCACGCCTCAATCAATACCGCATACATACTAGCCTTGCGGGTTTTAACAATAATTCCGCCGTCCTACCCGCCTGCGCCCCGCGCCCGATCGGGGCCCTGCACCCCGCCGGCATGTAGATTATAATCAAACGCGAATGAACCAGAGCGCCGATGGCACGGGACCTGGCAGTCACTACGATGTGGTGATCATTGGAGCCGGATTGGCTGGCTTGACGCTTGCCCGTCATCTTCTGCTCTACACGGAAAAGACAATTCTGCTGCTCGATAAGCGGACCGATCCGCCGCGCCAGGCACCGCAGAAGTATGGCGAGTCGCTGGTTCAATGCAGTGCCTACTACTTATCTAAAGTACTGGATCTGGAAGAGCACCTGCTAACGGAACATTTCCTCAAGTACAATCTGCGTTTCTACTGGCCGACTCAAGGGCTCGAGAACCGCGGGTTTGAAGATTACTCGCAATCGTTCATTCGCCAGTTTTCGAACATCGCCACGTTTCAACTGGATCGCAACCTGATCGAGGAATATCTTCTCAGGACTAACCAGGAGAATTCACGCTGCCAGTTCACGGGCGGCGCGAAGAGTGTCACCGTGCAGCTTTCCGAGGCTGGCGGCGCGCACCGCGTGTGTTTCTCCGGGCGTGAAGTCGCCTGCCGTTGGGTGGTGGACGCATCGGGACGCGGCCAGGTACTCAAGCGCCAGTTTGGCCTTGAGCAGACGAGTCCCATCCGGCACGCGGCCACCTTCTGCTGGGTCGAGGGCCTGGTCAATGTCGAAAAGCTAACGGGACGCTCGCACCAGCAGATCCTCCACGACCGCGGCCGTCGCAAGACCGGTCACTTTCCATTTTTCCTGGCCACCAGTCACTTCTGTGCCGAGGGGCAATGGCTTTGGGTGATCCCACTGCACCACAAAACCAGTCTCGGGCTGGTCTACGACCGCAACGTTTTGCGCGATGAAGAGGTCTCCAACACGCGCAAGATGATCGACTACGTCTGCCGCAAGTGGCCACTGTTTGCGCGCGACCTGCCGAGTCGCAAGGTCATCGACGAAGGCCGCCTGATCGACTTTTCGCACGATTGCCGCCAGACCATCAGCCCCCAGCGTTGGGCGCTTGTGGGTGAGTCGGGACGGTTCGCTGACCCGCTCTACAGCCCCGGTACGGACCTGATCGCCATCTACAACACCAGAATTGTGGACGCCATCCAGACCGACGACGACCATACGCTCGAGGAAAAATGTCAATTCGCGGAGCTGATCCATCGGGTGATGTACGAGTCTTATGTCCCCGGACACGCCGTCAGTTACGACTGTCTTGGCGATCAGGAAACCTTTATGCTCAAGTACGGGTGGGAGCTAGCCGTTTATTTCGGTTTTTTTGCCCTCCCCATGATCAACGGATTTTTTGCCAGTCAGGAAATCATGCCCGCATTTCTGCGGCGATTCGCAAAGATCGGGCCGATCAACCACCATCTGCAACACTTCCTGAGCGCTTTCTTTCAGTGGAAGAAGAAGCAGGGACCGCAGCGGTTCGAGGCGCCGAACCTAATCGACTTTTACGGCATGGTGCCGCTTCGCGAGTCCGAAACGCTCTTTTACGAAGCCGGCCTGAGCACCGAAGAGGCGCTCGATGTCGCCGACCGCCACGTCATCCGGTTGCGCGAGTTCGCGCGTTACATCTTGACCCACGTTCATGCGTCCGTGATCGGAGACCGTGCGGTATTGACCAACGCGCTGTTCGTCAGCAGCCTTAAGCTGAGTGGCGCCGAGTTCGATCCGGATCAAATGAAGGCTGCTTATGCACCGTTCGCCGGCGCGGCCGAAATGTACGAGTGGAACCTGAACCCGTACGTGCTTGACCGGTTTGTTCCCGCAAGAAAACCCGAAGAAATCAGAGCGTGAAGGCGCCGGGAATCGCCCGCCTCAACCCACATGACGACTTTTTGCCGGCGCGGACCCTTTGGTTTCCCCCGTCGACGCGGCGTCAGCTTCATCGCTCTCTGTTCGCCCCGCCGGGTCGAGCGTCAGGCCGAAGATCGAACGGTCGTGTAGTTCCCAGCTGAGGAAGAACGAAATGCCGCCCGCGATCACACCCGGCAAAAGCAGTTGGTGATAGCACCCGCTCATGTCGGCGATCATCAGCAGGCCGCTCCAGTAACCCTTCACGATCGACCCGAACATCACCACCATGCCCAGCAGTACGAAGAGTTCCGGCTGCGGCACCGCCGTTGGGACGATCCGCTGTAGCCCGTAGCCGAAGGCCCCGCCATACATGGCGCCGATCACCAGCGTCGGCGCGAACAGCCCGCCTACGGCTCCGGAACCAAAAGTGATCGACGTCGCTAGCATTTTGAGCAGCAACAACGTCACGAAGAGTTCGAAGGTAATGCCGCCGTGGAGCCCGTGATCGATCACCGGGTACCCGGCCGAGAGCACCTGCGGGAACCAGATAGCAACTGCTCCGACTAGGAAACCGCCAAAGGCCACGCGCAAGGTCAGCGGCCATCCACGCGGAAACACCGTCTTAAACCGGTTGAACATCCAGATGAACAGGTGGCCCGCCGGGGCCGCCAGGAGCCCCATTACGGGAACGACGAGCAGCAGCGTGGCGAGCGGAAGGGCATCGATGGTTCCGGGCGGACGGAAGGGATACGCGTCTCCGAGCAGTGCCGTTCGCGTCAAGTAACCGATCGCCGCCGCCACGCCTACCGCGGTTAGGTCCTGATTGAACCGCACACCGAACAGTTCCAGCGTCAGCAACACACCCCCGGCCGGCGAGCGAAACGCTGCGGCAATTCCGGCCGCCGCGCCCGCACGCACAAGCGTCTGCAGGTGCCGCTTTGCAATACCGAAACGCTGCCCGACGACGCTGCCGAACAGCGCGCCCATCTGCACCATGGGCCCTTCGGGACCTACCGAGCCGCCGAACGCCAGAACCAGACCACTCAAAATCACGTTCACGATGCGGCGCAACGGGATGACGCCCTGCGCGACTTCGAGTGAATCGAGAACCTCGGCTACACCACCCAGGCGGCTTTCCGGCATCCATTGCAGGAACGCGCCCACCAGCGCGAGGCCAACTGTCGGTATGGCCAGAACGAACGGCAGCCGCGTCATGGCGCGATGCGTCTCGCCCCACGCAAACAGATTCTCTCCGAGGGTGTCGGCGAGATAGTGGAATCCGACCGCGCCCAATCCCGCCAGCAGCCCGGTGATCGGCGTCGCCAGAATCAGCAGGGTGTTGGCGCAGAACCGTTTCATCTCCGTGTGCCCCAATCAGGCAACGGAAAATCCACATTCGGCGATAAATTCCTTGAGCACTTTCTCGGATGCAAGCGTTCCGTCGAACCCGATGGCCACCGAATTCCGCGGATAGCCGGAAACCAACGCCACCCAGAACAGAGTCGATCGCAAAATTCGCTTTCTAAGACTCACTCCGGAACCCCCAGCGAATGGATCTAAACTTCTCAACCCGGCGGAATCCGACGTCGAGCACCAGCCCGATCAAGCCAATCAATATCATAGCTGCGACCACAAGGTCGTATCGTTTGCCCGCGTTTCGCGAGTCGATGATCAGATAACCGAGGCCGGAATCGACTGCGATCATCTCTGCCGCCACGACCACCAGCCACGCAATTCCCAGCGCGATGCGCAGCCCGACGATCATTTGAGGCAGGGCTGCCGGGAACACAACCTTCGCAAGCAGCTGTGGTGCGGAAAGCCCGAAATTGCGCCCCGTCCGCCGAAACATCGAGGGGACACCGCGCACACCGTTCATGGTAGCGACTACCACGGGAAACAGAGACGCGATGAAGATCAGAAAGACGCATGCTAGATCACTGATGCCGAACCAGACAATAGAAATCGGAATCCAAGCGATCGGGCTGATGGGCCGCACCGCCTGGATGGTCGGATTGACCACAGCCCCCGCGGCGGGGTACCAACCCAGCAGCAGTCCCGCCGGAATGCCGCAAATAACTGCAGCCAGATAACCAATGGCAACGCGGCGCAGGGAATCACCGGCATATCGAAACAATAGGCCCTTGCGTACCAGCTCACCCATGCCCCTCTCTACATCCAAAGGTGAGGGAAAAACGCGCGACCCCGTCCATCTCACGGAGAAATGCCAAAGGACCAGGAATATGCCGGTGGCACAAACCGGCCAAAACCATTTCTCCCACTGCCGCGGTGGTACCAGCGAGTTCATACTTTATGAGCCAGGCCGATCGCTTCGAAGAT
>Ga0070730_10004418_pt1 | contig 12339 bp, 11 predicted proteins | sample Coa_R1_3_FD_66447 | JGI IMG/M metagenome (GOLD analysis project Ga0070730, IMG submission 66447) | Surface soil microbial communities from Centralia Pennsylvania, which are recovering from an underground coalmine fire - Coalmine... | ecosystem: Environmental > Terrestrial > Soil > Unclassified ... | reverse complement strand
TTGTGCTTACTCAGCACCTTCGTGATCGCCGCCGTCAACGTCGTCTTGCCGTGGTCAATGTGACCAATCGTCCCAATGTTCACGTGCGGCTTACTGCGCTCGAATTTCTCCTTGGCCATTCCCTCTGCTCCTCAAATCTAAAGTCGTGCTAAACCGGTGCTGCCAAAATCGTGGTGCTACCTTGCCGCCGCTCCGCTTTCGCCGCGATGTTTCTTGATCACTTCTTCGGCCAGCGCCGCCGGCAATTCCGCGTAGTGCGAAAAATGCATGGTGAACGTGGCGCGGCCCTGGGTGCGGCTGCGAAGGTCGGTGGCATAGCCGAACATTTGCGCGAGGGGAACTTCGACGCGAATGACGTTGCTGCCGGCGCGATTTTCCGTGCCCTGAATCGCGGAACGCCGCGAATTCAAATCGCCGAATACCGCCGCCATATATTCCTCGGGAACGACGACTTCGACTTTCATGATCGGCTCGAGCAGGACCGCCTTGGCGCGGGCGCACGCTTCCTTGTACGCCATCGAGCCGGCGATTTTGAACGCCATTTCGTTGGAGTCCACATCGTGATAGCTGCCGTCGGTGAGAACGACCGCGACGTCGACGGTGGGGAACCCGGCAAGAATACCGGTGTCCAACGCTTCCCGGATTCCGGCTTCAATCGGCGGAATGAATTCGCGCGGAATGGCGCCGCCCATGATTTTGTCGATGAAGAGGAAGCGGTGTTCCTTGTCGAATTTCCATTTTCCCGGATTGCTGCTGCCCGTGATTTTTTTGGCGAGCTCGTCGATATCGTCGGTGGAAAGCTCGTGCATCGTTTCGTGATCGGCGCTGGGGAGCGGATGCAGCTCGATGATGGCGTGGCCATATTGACCCTTGCCGCCGGTCTGCTTGATGTAGCGGCCTTCCGCTTCGGCCTTTTTGCGAATCGTTTCGCGATAGGCGACTTGCGGACGGCCGACGTTGGCTTGCACGCTATATTCGCGAAGCATGCGGTCCACGATGATTTCAAGGTGCAATTCGCCCATGCCGGAGATCAAGGTTTGGCCGGTGTCGGGTTCGGTGGAAACGCGGAACGTCGGATCTTCCTGCGCGAGACGCTGCAGCGCGACGCCGAGCTTGTCCTGGTCGGCCTTGGTCTTCGGCTCGATGGCGACGGAAATGACCGGCGCGGGAAAATCGATGTTTTCGAGAATGACCTGCTTCGTTTCGTCGCAGAGCGTGTCGCCGGTGTTGACGCTCTTGAGCCCGACGACGGCGCAGATGTCTCCCGCGTAAATTTCGTCGATTTCTTCGCGCTTGTTGGCGTGCATTTGCAGCATGCGGCTAATGCGTTCGCGCGTGTTCTTGCCGGAATTGAAAACGTAGCTGCCGGACTTCAGCACGCCGGAATAGACGCGAATGTAGGTGACGTGTCCGACGAAGGGATCCGACATGATTTTGAACGCGAGCGCGGAAAAGGGCTGATCGTCGGCGGCGCGGCGCAAAACGGTTTCATCGTTGTCGGGATTGATGCCTTCGACGGGAGGAACGTCGGTTGGCGAAGGAAGATAGTCGATGACGGCATCGAGCAACGGCTGAATCCCCTTGTTCTTGAAGGCGGAACCGGCGAGGACGGGAACGATTTTGAGCGCGAGCGTCGATTTGCGGATCGACTTGCGCATCTCTTCGAGGGTCAGCGTGCCTTCGCTCAAATACTTGTCGAGAACTTCGTCGTCGTGTTCGGCGATGTATTCGACAACCTTGGCGCGATGGTCGTCGTAAAATTTCTTGTCGATGGCGGAACCCTTGAGGGCGGCGGCAACGTCCGCGCGCGAGGCGACAAACGCGGCATCCCACAGCTTGGCGACTTCAAAAATTTCGAATTTCGCGCCGAGCGTTTCTTCGAGCCAAACGATGACTTTTTCCTCGAGGAAATCGATGATGCCGATGAAATTATCTTCGCGGCCGAGGGGAAACTGGAGGGGAACGGGATGAGCGCCGAGGCGCTGGCGCATGGTGCGAATGACGTGGTCAAAATCGGCGCCCATGCGGTCCATCTTGTTGACGAAGGCGAGGCGCGGAACGCGGTACTTGTCCGCCTGGCGCCACACGGTTTCCGATTGCGGCTGCACGCCGGCGACGGAGTCAAACACGGCAACGGCGCCGTCGAGCACGCGAAGCGAACGTTCAACTTCGACGGTGAAGTCCACGTGGCCGGGCGTATCGATGATGTTGACGCGATATTTTTTGTTGAAGCGGTCCCAGGAAGCGGTTGTGGCCGCGGAGGTGATGGTGATGCCGCGTTCGCGCTCCTGCTCCATCCAGTCCATCGTGGCGGTGCCTTCGTCCACGGAACCGATTTTGTAGGTGACACCGGTGTAGAACAGGATGCGCTCGGTCGACGTCGTCTTTCCGGCGTCAATGTGCGCCATGATGCCGATGTTGCGCGTGTCTTCGAGTTTGAATGCCCTGGCCATGTTCTTTTCGAAATAATCCCTTTTCTTATTCCCGCCGAATTACCAACGCCCGCCTTACCAGCGATAATGCGCGAAAGCCTTGTTCGCTTCCGCCATGCGGTGAACGTCTTCCTTCTTCTTGATGGCGCCGCCGCGAAGATTGGCTGCGTCGATCAATTCGTCGCAGAGCTTGTCCGTCATGGTCTTGCCGGAACGCTCGCGCGAGTACTGCAAAATCCAGCGAATCGCCAGCGATTGCCGGCGAAAATTGTTCACTTCGACGGGAACCTGGTAGTTCGCGCCGCCGACGCGCCGCGTTTTCACTTCGAGCACGGGCTTGGCGTTTTCGAGCGCCTTCTTGAAAATCTTGATCGCTTCGTCGTTGGTCTTTTTCGCGACCTGATCCATCGCGGTGTAGAACACGCGCTGCGCCGTGCTCTTTTTGCCGTCCCACATCATCGAGCAGATGAATTTCTCAACGAGGCTGTCGGCATAAACAGGATCGACTTCCTGTTTGCGGCGGCTGACTAATCCTTTACGCGGCATATCGTTTCATTGCTCCTTCGCAACTTTTCAAAACCGGCCCGCCTCGGAAGGCGGCCGCTACAACTTTTACTTCGCTGCCTGTCCGGCCTTCGGACGCTTCGCGCCATATTTGGAGCGGCCCTGCTTGCGGTTTTCCACGCCCGAGGCGTCGAGCGTTCCGCGAACGATGTGATACCGCACTCCCGGCAGGTCTTTCACACGGCCGCCGCGCACGAGCACGATGGAGTGCTCCTGCAGGTTGTGGCCGATGCCGGGGATGTACGTGGTGACTTCAACGGAATTCGTGAGGCGGACGCGGGCGACTTTGCGGAGAGCGGAGTTCGGCTTCTTCGGCGTTTGCGTGTAGACGCGGATGCACACGCCGCGCTTTTCCGGGCAGCCCATCAACGCCGGCGACTTCGTTTTGGTGATCACGCCCTCGCGGCCCATTCTTACCAGTTGCGAAAATGTCGGCACAGTCTTCCCTCTTTGTTTGCGGACACAAATTCAGCCCGCGAATGCACGCACGTTTTGACAGCTCTCGCTTTGCGCGCACAAAAACAGCGCGAGAGCACACCAAGCTGAAAGGTGTACTGCGATTCCGGAGACCAGCAAGAAACTCCGCACGCACTCCAAGAGGAAGAACTACGCTCTTGGCATCGATTCGGAGAGGCTTACTCGGCTTTGCGGGACAGGCGTCCCATTCCGGCCGCTCTTTGCTCCCAATCCGTCTTGCAATGTTCCGGGAGTAAAGATCCTTCCAACTGCACGCGTCAAATACCCCCGACGCGCTACTGCTTGGGCCAAACTACCCCTAACGAAACACAGAGTATAGGGGAGAAATTTGCATGTGTCAAATCGCTTTCGCAGAGGGCTGAGGAAAACTTTTGTGGAAATGTGAGCATTGGCATAACGCCTGCTTGCGCCGGGTAAATCGGCCTCTGCGGCAAACGCCTGGCGAAGCCGCCTTCTGCTTAAGCAAGAGCCGTGACAAGTCACGATTGCCAAACCGGAAATATAGTTTAAGTCTTTTATTTATATATAGTTAGCTATTCAGTCTGGTCTTGCTTTTCCAAACCTTTGTCGCCAAAAGGCCACAGGTTGAAGGCCTTCAGCTCTTCATATTCGTGCTGGTCGCGAAGCATTTTGGCGGTGCGCTCCTCGGACCATGGTTCGGCGAGGCGGTCGGGGCGGTCGGCGATCCAAAACGCCGTCAGCGCCATCAGCGTGGAATTTTGCGCCAGGATGTCGGGCTTTTGCGCTTCGAGCGCGTCGGCCGCGGAGTGATGAGTGAAGGTGTACTCGGCGCCTTCCTGATTCATATTGATTCCCGGTAAACCGGCCATCGAAAAGGGCAAGGTGTCGGTGCCGGACTCGATCTTGTCGTTCACTTTCACTTTGCGAAGATTGCCGATCGATTCGGTAAAGGCTTCGACCGCGGGAATCAAATCGTTGCGGCCGCCGAGCATGAACTCCTTCACGATTCCCTGCCCTTCATCAAGGATCAGATCGCCGATGTGGTTCACCAATTCCGCTTTGTGCTGCTTCATGTACGCGAACGAACCGTCGAGGCCTTGCTCTTCTCCGGTGAAGAGAACGAAACGCAGCGTGCGGCGCGGACGCAAGCCGGCGCGCAGAATGGTGTCCGCTGCGCCGAGCGTGGCGGCGGTGCCGGAGCCGTTGTCGGTGGTGCCTTGCGAAAGATCCCACGAATCGAGATGTCCGCCGACAACGAAAATTTGTTCGGGATGTTCGCTGCCGCGAATTTCGCCGACGACGTTTGCCGTTTCGACCGGACCATTCGTGAAGGTGTTTTGCACGTTGATGTGCATGCGTGGCGTGATGCCGCGCGCGATGAGGCGCTCGAGCTGGCCCTGATCTTCGTTCGTCATGGAAACGATGGGAATCGCAAAATCGGCGTCAAAACCGAGGATTCCGGTGTGCGTCAGGTTCATGCCGGCGGAGCGCGAGCCACCCTGGCCACCAATCACGGCGACAACGCCGGCCGTCGAGAGCGTCTTCAGAAAATTTCCGAAGTCCGCGAAGATCATCATGAAATCCTTTTTCGGTTTGCCTTTGGCCTGCACCAGGACGATTTTCCCTTTTAGCCGGCCGAGATTCTTTGCCTCTTCGTCGAGGTTGAAAAGGTCGACGGGGACCACGTCGCCGTCGGCGCCACCCGCGGGCGTGGAACCGACCCAACCCATCGCGTCAACGTGCAGGGGACGAGTCATGGGCGAGAGCAGCTTCGCTTCGGCGGTGCCGCGCGTCCAGCCGCGCCAGATTGTGTATTTTTCGGTGTGAACGTTTTCAAGGCCCATCGACTTCATTTTCGCGACGGCCCATTCTTCGGATTTGCGTTCGCTGGGCGAGCCCGTGACGCGCGCGCCAATGTCGTCGCTCAATTCCGTCAGGTACTGGTAGGCGTGAGAGTTCATCATGCCTTCGCCGGCGATTTTGGTGAGAGCGGGCAGCGTGCCGTCTTCTTTCGGCCCTTTGGGCTTATTGTCGGCCGCGGCCACTCCTGCCGCGACGAGCACCGCCAGCACAACGACTCCCGGGAAAACCAGCACCTTCTTCATCCACTTTCTCCTGGCGCGTTCGCGCACACAAAGAATATCACTAGCTCTGACGCGCCATACGCGAAAGGGTTTCGCCCCCGCGTATTTGAGTCCTACGGACTTGTCGCACGGGAAACACTGCGCACCGCACAACTTTACGCCGCGATGGGCGAATCCTAAACTCAATGGGACCATCATGAATTCCTTTTGCAGACGAGTTTCCAAATGCGCCGCACTTTTTGGCTGGAGTCTATTTTTTATTGCGGGAAACGCGTTGGCGCAAGCTGTGCCGGAAACGGCTAAAGAGAAACCCGCCGCCGTTTCACAAGAAAAACCGGCTGAAACGCCGAACGCGGCGCAATTTGAACTGCTTGAAACAAAATATCGCTTCGAGACGAACGGCGATTCGCGGAAAGAAGTTCATGCGCTCGTGAAAATCAACAGCGAGCTTGGCGCGCGCCAGTTTGCGCGCCTGAATTTCGACTACAACCGCAGCTTTCAAGCCGTGGAAATTCCGCTCGTGCATATCACGCACGCGGGCGGTGGTACGGCGGACATCTTGCCCAGCGCGATCACCGACGCGCCAAATCCCGCGGTTGAGAAATTCCCTGCGTACCAGGATGTCCGCGTCAAGTCCGTGCGCGTTCTCGGCCTTCAGCCGGGCGACGTACTCGAATACCGCGTCGTGACCACGACGACGCATCATCCACTTGCACCCGATTTCTGGCTCAGCCACACCTTCGATCGAACGGGCGTAGCTTCAAAACAGATGCTTGAGCTAGATCTTCCGTCGTCAGTCGCAATTCACTTAGGAGTGAGACCGGACATTCCTTCAGCGGCTGTTGATGACATCACAACAGGGATAGAAGCCCGCCGCGTCTATCGCTGGAACTTCAGTGTGTTACCCAATGCGGAATCTCCATCTTCGCAAGCAGACATCAACTTGAGCAGTGCCTCGTCGTGGGACGCGCTAGCCGGGAAGATCAAGCTTATTCTTAAGCCTCAAGATTCCACCGTTTCAGATGCATGGAAAAAAGCCTCGGAACTTACGGACAAAATCCCCAATCAGGCACAAAAGGTGCGAGCAATTTATGATTTTGTGTCACAGGAAATTACTACCGTTGATCTTCCTGTGGGCGCGACTGGATTCCGAACACGCACGCCGGCGGACGTACTCGCAACAGGCTATGCAACATCCGAGGACAAATTTAGGTTGTTCAATAGCTTGACTGAGTACTTTGGGTCGGGTGCGGTCGCTGCTCTCACCGGCTCGATAGACCATATATCCGATCTTCCACCATGTCCGTCATTGTTCGCCGAACTCCTTATCGTGGCCCCGATTTTTACAGAGGGAGTCTCGGAAAATTACTGGACTTGGCTCGATCCAACCCTGGAAGTTGCACCGTTTGGAGCCGTGCCAGCAAAGCTGAGAGGTCGTGAGGCTGTGACCGGCCGTTTTGGCCTGTCAATGTCTCAGTCACCGTTTTCGACCGTCCCGACGAGTCTGCCGTTTCCATCGACTCAGCGAGTCAGAACCACCTCAAGCCTAAGCGCTTCTGGAACGCTCACGGCCAAAGTGACCTATAACCTACGAGGCGACAATGAATTGCTTCTACGCGTGACGTTCCATCAGACACCAACCGAAAAACAAAAAGAGATCGCGCAGTATCTCGCCCTTTCGGACGGGTTTCGTGGAAAAGTGACAAGCGTGAAGACGTCCGATCCCTACGAGACGGACAAGCCGTTCGAAGTCGAGTACGAAATTACGCAGGAGAAGTTTGTCGATTGGTCGAAGAAGCCGGTGCGCATTCCGGCGCTACTTCCCCTGCCCGGCTTGCCGGAAGCGCCGAAAAAATCTGGCGTCGATGCGAAGATTGAACTTGGCCCGCCGCTTGACGTGGAGCTGACCGGTACGCTGCGATTGCCGCCGGGCACAACCGCACAAGTGCCGCCCGGCACTTCCGTGAAACGCGATTACGCGACGTTTGCCTCGCAGTACTCGGCAAAACTGAACGTCTTGCATTTCTCACGGCGGCTGAATTTTATTGCGCCGGAACTCCCCAGCGACCGCGCGCTGGATCTGAACGCGTTTCTCCACGCCGTGCAAAACGATCAGGCGCTTCTTTTCGAACTGGAAAAGCCGGACCTTGCCGCACCCGCAAAGGCAAAATAAAAGAGGCTCGCAATTTGCGAGCCTCTTTCTCTTGACTGAATACCGATGACTGACGACTGAGAACGGCGCTACCTAATCTCCATCACTTCTTTTTCCTTTGCCGCCGCCAAGTCTTCGATTTTCTTTGTTTCGGAGTGTGTGAGCTTTTCGAGTTCGTCGAGCGAGCGCTTTTGCTCGTCTTGACTGATCTTCTTGTCTTTCTCGAGCTTGTCGATGGCTTCCTTGATGTCGCGGCGAATGTTGCGCACGGCGGTGCGGTGATTTTCGAGCATCTTGTGCATCTGTTTCACGAGTTCCTTGCGGCGTTCTTCGGTCGGCGAGGGAACCGGCACGCGAACGACTTTTCCATCGTTCGTCGGATTCAATCCAAGGTCGGAGGTGCGAATGGCTTTGTCGATCATGGCGACGGCGCTCGAGTCCCACGGCGCGATGACGATCATCGTCGGATCGGGCACCGTCACCGTTCCAAGCTGATTCACGGGCATCGGCGTGCCGTGATAATCGACGCGAACGTTGTCCAAAATCGATGCGTTCGCGCGGCCGGTTCGAATCGTCGCAAGCTCTTTGCGAAAATCTTCGACGGCCTTTTCCATCCGCGTTTTCCCGGCGGCGCTCGCTTCCTTCGTCGATCCAATCGTAGACATTTTTATTTCCTCAGTCGAAAAGTGGGACCACTTGCTTATTCTAGAAAAGTGCAACCCGAAGCGCGCACGCAATCACCAGGTCAATTCCGTTTTTACTTACAACTTAAAACTTATTACTTACAACTCCGTCACGCCGTCGTAACTTTCGAACCGACTCGATCGCCCTGCACGACGCGCTTGATGTTCCCGTATTCGCCCATGTTGAAGACGACGATGGGCATGCCATTGTCCATGCAGAGCGAAATCGCCGTCGAATCCATCACTTTCAGATTTCGCTGCAACACGTCCTGATACGTAATCTGTTCGAAGAGCATGGCGTTGGCGACCTTTTCCGGATCGGCGTCGTACACGCCTTCGACGCGCGTCGCCTTCAGAATCACGTCCGCCTTGATCTCCATCGCGCGCAAGGCCGCCGCCGTGTCCGTGGAAAAATAAGGATTGCCGGTGCCCGCGCCAAAAATCACGACGCGGCCTTTTTCAAGGTGCCGCATCGCACGCCGCCGGATGAAAGGCTCCGCCACCTGCTGCATTGCGATGGCGCTTTGCACGCGCGTGAACACTCCCACTTTTTCGAGCGCATCCTGCAATGCCAGCGCATTGATGACCGTGGCCATCATGCCCATGTAATCGCCGGTGGTGCGATCGATCTCAAATCCTTTTTGGCGGCCGCCGCGAAAAATATTTCCGCCGCCGACCACCAGCGCAATCTCCACGCCGAGGTCGTGCACTTCCTTCAGTTCGCGCGCGATGGCCTGAATCGTTTCGCCATGAACGCCGAATCCCTGCGGCCCCTGCAGCGACTCGCCGGAAATCTTGAGCAGGATTCGCTTGTAGACGGGCTTCTTTTTGGAGCTTTTCTTCAAGGCGTTTTTTTTCGCTGGCATGGCTCTCCGCAACCGCCGGTCAAATCCCGCAGAATTGTAACAAACTCGCCGCGCCGGTACACGCGAGTCTCACAAAAAAAGAGCGTCCCGACCGGGTCGGAACGCTCTCGTTTGCCTGCATGAAACGATTCAGGTTCAAGCTGCCGGCGCCGGGACGGGAGCATCCGCCGCGCCCGAAGCCGCCGCAACTTCGCCGACCTTGAAGCGCGAGAAGCGGCGAATGGTAATGTTTTCGCCGAGCTTCGCGATCGCCGAATTCACCATCTCGCCGATCGTCACACTTTCGTCCTTGATGAAGTGCTGTTCGTAGAGGCAATTTTCCTCGTAGAACTTTTCCATTTTGCCGTTCACGATGCGTTCCACGACGTTTTCCGGTTTGCCGGTGGCGAGCGCCTGCGCCTTATAAATCTCGCGCTCTTTCTCCAGCATTTCCGGCGTCACGTCTTCGCGCCGCACGTAGCGCGGATCGAGCGCCGCGATGTGCATGGCAACGTCGTGCGTAAGGTGCTGGAACGCTTCGGTGCGCGCCACGAAGTCCGATTCGCAATTAATTTCCACGAGGACGCCGATTTTTCCGCCCGCGTGAATGTAGCAGCCGACGAGCCCTTCAGACGCTTCGCGCGTGGCCTTTTTCGCCGCCGCCGCCTGTCCCTTTTTGCGCAACACCGCGATGGCCTTTTCAAGGTCGCCCTGCGCTTCCACTAACGCCGCGCGGCAATCGTTGAATCCCGCATTGGTGCGGTCGCGCAATTCCTTGACGAGCTTGGCTGGAATTTCCATGGCTGTATTTGGTGTACTCATCCTTTTTTTCTCTGGCTTTCTCGGAACTCTCCGCAAACTTTTTTCGGAATTTCAGGAACTGTTACAAAACGGCCCGCCGCGAATGCATCGAGGCGGGCCGGAAAAACTCTCTTACCCGCGATGGATTAGTGAGACGCCTCGTCCGGAGGAACCGTGGCTGCCGCGGCTTCCGCGGGTTCCACTGCCGGCTCCGCCAGCGGATCCACGACCGCGCCTTCCAGGAAGTCCCCTTCCTGCTTTTCGTACTGTTCGTATTGGCTGGTGTCGACGTATTCGACGCCGTCCGCCGCCGCCTGGTCCGCCGCCGCTTTCGCTTCGCCGACCTGGGCCTGCGCGTATAGATTTCTTCCTTCGATCACGGATTCGGAAATCTTGGAAGTGAACAGACGGATTGCGCGCAGCGCATCGTCATTGCCCGGAATGATCCAGTCCACCACATCGGGATCGCAATTCGTGTCCACCACCGAAACCACCGGCACGCCCATGCGGCGCGCTTCCTTCACGGCGATCTCTTCGGCATTCGAGTCGATGACGAACATCGCATCCGGCAACTGCGTCATGCCCTCAATGCCTTCCAAATTCTGGTTCAGGTGCTTCATTTCGCGATCGAGCCGCGCGCGCTCTTTCTTTGAAAGTTCGAGCATGCGGCCGTCTTCCGTCATGGCCTTCAAGAGCTTCAAGCGCTTGATGGACTTCTGCAGCGTCGCCCAGTTGGTCAGCGTGCCGCCCAGCCAGCGGTGATTCACGAAAAACGCGCCGCAGCGCTTCGCCTCTTCGGCGACCGCTTCCTGTGCCTGGCGCTTCGTGCCGACAAACAATACGGCCTTGCCCTGCGCGGACATGTCGCTCACAAAGCGGCTTGCCTCGCGGAACATCTTCAGCGTCTTCTGCAAATCGATAATGTGAATGCCGTTGCGCTCTCCGAAAATATATTCCTTCATCTTCGGATTCCAACGACGCGTCTGGTGACCGAAATGCACGCCGGCCTCCAGAAGTTCCTTCATTGTAATTTCTACTGCCACTTGTCCTCCTTATTGGACAGCTGTTTGCGGAAGTCTCTCGCGAAACTTGAGAACAGCCTTTTGCCGGCGTCCTTGCCGGCCGTGATCTCGGCGGGATTCTCTCGAATCCCGCCGGAGCTCGTTGCAGCCCACCCAACGAAACAACTACCGTTTGGTGAACTGGAATCTCTTTCTTGCGCCCTTCTGACCGTACTTCTTGCGTTCCTTCATGCGCGAATCGCGCGTCAGAAAACCGTTCTTGCGCAGCGCCGGCCGCAGCTCCGGATTGAACTTGGAAATGGCGCGTGAGAGGCCCATGCGGACCGCGCCGGCTTGTCCGCCAACGCCGCCGCCTTTCGCCGTCACCACGACGTCAATCTGGTCCGTCAAATTCGAAAATTTCACCGGTTCCGTCGCGTCATGCTTCCACGCGTAATTTGGAAAATACTGCTCGACCGGCCGGCCGTTCACCGTGAACTTGCCGGAACCGGGGCGCAGAAACACGCGCGCGATGGACTCTTTGCGGCGGCCCGTGCCGAGAAACCAGGTCTTACCGAACGACGTGTTGCTCGACGCTTCAGAACTCAAAACTTCCTCCTCGTCAAACCGCAAAAAACTCGTAAAACCAAAAAAACGTGCGTGCAGACAACATGGCCGCCATCGGCCAAAAACTTTTTGAACTTCCCACCCGGCTGATTCCCTGCGAAGGCCTGCACCCGACCTGCGTAGTAGGACCACCAACGTGCGGAAACTTCAGGACCACAAAACTACAAACTCTTTTTTCGCCCGGCAGCGCGAGCCGCTTCCGGCTGCGCCTTCGAAGCGAGAAACCCTAGATCGCGAGCGGCTGCGGATTCTGTCCCTTGTGCCGCGCCAGACCCGCCGCATCGCGGTACACGCGCAACTTTTTCAAACGCCGCGCGCGCAGCTTGTTCTTCGGCAGCATGCCCTCGATCGCGTAGCGCACCATCCACTCCGGCTTTGCTTCGCGAACGCGCTTTGCCGGAACTTCTTTCAGTCCGCCCGGGTATCCGCTGTGCGAATAATAAACTTTTTGTTCGATTTTGTTGCCGGTCAGGCGAATCTTGTCCGCGTTGATGATCACCACGTGATCGCCCGAATCGAGATACGGCGTAAACGACGCCTTATCCTTGCCAATCAAAACTCGCGCCACTTTTGTCGCCAGGCGTCCCAACACCTGGTTCGTGGCATCCACAACGAACCAATTCGCGCCCACTTTCAGCGCTTCGGCTTCTGCTCCCTTGGCTACGTACGTCCTCATTGCAATCAGTCACACCTTTCCCTGTAGAGACAAACG
>Ga0070730_10004417_pt1 | contig 12341 bp, 7 predicted proteins | sample Coa_R1_3_FD_66447 | JGI IMG/M metagenome (GOLD analysis project Ga0070730, IMG submission 66447) | Surface soil microbial communities from Centralia Pennsylvania, which are recovering from an underground coalmine fire - Coalmine... | ecosystem: Environmental > Terrestrial > Soil > Unclassified ... | reverse complement strand
CCGGGCCGGCCGGCCCGGGCCGGGGCGCCGCCGCCCGGGCCGGCCGGCCCGGCCGCCCGGCCCGGGCCCGGCCCGATGACCGGCCCGGCCGCCCTGCCCCCGATGGGCGGCAACCAGGTCCCCGGCCCCGCCTTCAGGGGGACGTGCCGCCGGGCCGGGCCCAATGAAACACAGGCGGGCAGGCCCGCCGGCAAAAGGAAGAAGAACGACCATGGAACAGCAACCACCGTTCGGTGACTCTCACCCGGAGCCGCTCGCCCAAGCTGGCAGCACCGCCCTGCAGAAGACCGCCGAGTTGGCCGCCGTGTCGGCGCTGCTCAGCCAGGTCGCCGTGCAGATTCATGCCCGGCGGGCCGAGAAGGAGGGCGCCGAGCTGGCCCGCGAGGACGCGGCGCTAGCTGCCGACCGCTCGGCGCTGGCGGCAGCCCAGGCCGGCTGGGCGCCAGCCTTGCACCCCGAATGGCTGGCCGACGCGAGCCTGACCGAGGTGGCGCGAGCCTGGGGGTCCGCCTTGCCATACGAGCACGCCGACCCCGGAGCGGCCGTGGCGCTTGACGCCTGCGAGATGCGACTCCGCGACCTGCACCCATACGCCATGCGCCGCTATGACCAGCTCCGCAAGACCGGGCTGAGCCGGGCCGACGCGATGCGGACCGCCGCACCGGAGTTCCTCAAGCACCCGCGACCGCGCCCAGCGCCAAGGGACGCCGAGAAAGACCTTTACCTGCCCCTCAACGGGCCCGACGACAGTACCGGGCAGACCTGGGTCCTCCAAGGTGACGCAGCCGTCACCAGCCGCATCCTGGACATAGTCCGCCGGTACGACGATGCGGCCATCGCGGACGGCGCCGGGCCTCTGTCCGCGCAAATGATCCAGATGACCCTGCTGTCCAGGACCAATATCAGCCCGGCACTGGCCGCGATGGCCGCGGGGCTGCGCGATGGCGAGCAGATGGTACCGGGCAAGCCGCCGGCCGGGCGGCGATCGGTGGCCGGGGTCGGCGTGGCTGCCGCCGACTGGCCCGACCAGCCCCAGGCCGCGGTCGCCGCGACCGTGATCCGCCAGGCCGCCGGCGGCCAGCGCCGCTTCACCGCCCGGGCCCGCCAGCGCCCGCAGAGCCAGGGACGGGCGCCAGGACTGCACCCGTGATTCAATAGAACCAGGGAAACCAGGAAGGAGGCGGCCATGCAGCAGCAGCTCGTATGGGCCGCGGTGATCGTCGGTGCGATCGTCCTGTTCTGCCTGCCGGTCATCGTCGCAGCGATCCGGGGCACCGACCCCATCTGGCTCGTGGTCCTGCTGACCGTGCTCACCCCGCTCGGCGGTGTCACCTGGTTCGGAGCCTGGATCGTGGCGCTCGCCTTCCCGCGCCGCCGGCCCGCTGCCCCGCGCCGGCCCGCTCCCCCGCGTCAGCTTGCCCTGCCGCCCCGGGAAGACCCAAGGTGCTTGTACGGCGGCGTGCCGCCCGCGGATATGGCGGTTGTCAGCCGGCATCCGGCCAGCGGCGGGTCAGGAGTATCGGCCTGGTCATGACGCCGGCAGAATCCCTGGCCGTCACTATGACGCCTCGTCGGCCTGCTAGCGGACGCTGATCTGCTGGCTAACCTGGCGCATGCCAACATCCCCGGATCGCATGCAGCCAGGCATCTGCGCGCGGCCTGCGACGGCGGCCAGTTTTCGGATGCCGTCGACACCCATGCTCGCTGAAACCGCCAAGTTGCGGCCGTTCGAGACGCCAAACTCGGCACTCAGTCACAGCGGCGGCGTTGCGGATAGTCGAGCATTTGGTGCTGTCGTCGCTGCAGGGTGCGTGGTTGCGGCTGCCCCGTTCTCGCGTGCCAAGGGTTGTCTGGAGAGGCTGCAGCGCTGTCACTGGCAGCGGGCTAGCTTAGCGCTGATATCAGTTCGGGGAACCTGCCCAGGAGCCGGGCGCCTGCGATCGGGTCGGTGTAGTCCCGGGAGCGGACGATACAGCCGTCCTGGATCGTGATGACCATTGCACACCGGGCCGAGAAGGGCTCGCCCGTGCCGGTCATCTCGCCGTGGAGCTCGTACTCAGCGATGACCTGGTCCAGCTGAGGCGGAGGCGGTTCCTCGGCAGTGAGGTGACGCTAATTGATTGACAGTCAAGATTCGAGGCACTATTGCAATGAAGTCTTCCTATGACTTTTATAGGTGTTATGCCTCTTCCTCTGCGCACGATCGATCCGTCACGACTGGTGGCCCGACGTGTCGAGCTAGGACTTTCGCGTGCGGCACTGGCCGCGAGAGCTGGGGTCTCGCCCAGGATGATCTTCTTCTACGAGGAGGGCAGGCACATGCCTGCAGCGCCGCGCTTGGAGCAACTGGCCGCAGCCCTCGGGTGCGAAGTGAGCGCGCTCACTGGCACCCCGCGAGGTCAGGAGACGCTTGTCGATCTGAGATACGCCGCCGGGCTCACGTTGGAGCGGACTGCTGAACTGCTGCGAGCTTCTCCGGCGGGGCGAGAGCTGTGTGTCTCCGGCCCCAAAATCTCGGCACTGGAGAACGGGCGCCAGGTCAGGGGACGGCACTGGAAGGAGCCCGAGGCGACCGGCCGTCTTCTCGCCCCCCTGGCCAAGGCATACGGAGTCCCGGTACGCATGGTCCTGGACGCCTGGATGCGCACACGGCCGGACGAACCCGCCCCGGTACCTGCCGGCAGGACGAAGTCGGAGCCTTCCCGGGCAGCGTTGAAGACCTGGGAGTCGCTGAACGAGCGTCAGCAGGTCTACCTAGGTGAGATCATGCGGGACGACCGCATGACGGAGACCGAGATGTGGATGCGGCGGGTCCAGCGGCTGCCCGTGCCGCGGGCAGCCGAGTGGCGCAAGCTGCCGCTGGCGCTCAAGGCCGCGCCAGCCGCGGTCGGCTACACCCGGCTGCAGGAACGGCTTCGCCAGCGCGGCCTGCACGATCCCGGAGCGGGTCAGACGATGCACGCACTGGAGCGGCGGGGCTTGCTGGTGATCACTGAAGACCGGGTCGAGCACCCCGCTGCCGGAGAGGTCGGCCGGGTGCTGGTCGAAATCACCCGGCGTGGCCGCGCGGCTGCGCGTGCGGGGCTTGGGGAACCGCGCGAGCGGGCCCCTGCGTCTCACCTGCTCTCGGAGTGGCTCTGGGGAGTCGTCGCACGCGTAGCAGCCGCCGAACCCGCCGGCCTGGAGGACGACCAACTGGCCGGCCGCTCGCTTTTCTTCATCGGCGTGGGATACAGGGGCCAGGCTGGGGGGCGGCCGAGCCGCGGGCTGGTGGACTCCGTGCCGGTGATGGCTCCCGGGGGGACGCACGTTGCCGAGTACCGGTGGCGGCTGACTCAGCTGGGCCGGCGTCATGTGGCGGAGTTCCTCGACGTCTACCGAGAGCTCTACCCGCGCGTCTGCACCGCAGGACTGAACGCTCTCCTGGATGACACGGCGTAGGTGCGCACCTCTTCTCCGTAAGCAGCGTGATTGTCGGAGGGGTCGCTTACGCTTCAGGACTGTGACGAGTCCCACAGTCAACGGTGCGCAGGCGCTCGAGGAGGTCCGGGTCCGCTACCTGGTGACCCGGGCCGCGCTGCGCGCGGCGAAGGCGATGACGACGCCAGGGCTGGAACCCCAGCAGCGCCTGGAGACCCTGATGGAGTGTCACGGCACGATGCTCGCGGCGCGCGGCCCGTTGAGTCCCTTACCGTTCGGCGAGTTCCGGGGCGCTCTCAGGGGTGACCTGGCGGCGCTGCTGCCGGAAGGCGTCAGTGCCCTGGACCTGAACGGGATCCTGGTCGTCGACCAGGACGGGCAGATCACCGAGGACGCCTTCGACGTGGATCTTGAGCAGCAGATGCTGCTGCACACGCTGCGCAAGCTAGACAGGACCGCGGGCTCCGTCAGCGACCGGGAACTTCAGTCGGAGATCGACCAGGAGACGGCCTTCACGCTTCTGCACAAGCAAGGCGATCAAGCGGTGTACGAGGCGGGACGGAAAGACCTGATCCGGCGGCCTGCTGGTCCCGTAGACAACCTGTCCGAACTGCGGCTGCCACCGCTGGTCGCGGACTTCTACCGGAAGATCTCCTACGACTCGGTGTACCGGGGCTGGTGGTTTGCCTGCCCGGTCTGCCGGTGGCCGATGCGGATCGTTGTGCGGAGGGCCGCGGGAACGTCCGTGGGAGCGGCGCGCTGTTGGCATGCGCCCCATGCGGACGTGGGAGCTTCCTACCTTTTTCGCCTGCCCGCGGACGCCAGCGCGCCTGAGCTCCTGCCTGAACCATCGCTGCCTCGCCCGGATGGCCGTGAGGCGGTCCTGTACCCGGATCTCGGGGAGATCCCGCAGGCTCTGCCCGCGGAGGGCCACAAGGCCCTCACGCGGGGAATCTGGCGCTACACGACCGTACCCGGCCTGCCCGAGCTGGCGCTGTACGACCGGCTGGCCGACCGAGGGCTGAAGGTGTCGCTGTGGCCGGGGCTGGACGCCTACGACCTGCTGGTCGAGGCCGGCCCGAAGCGGGGCAGGAAGGTGCCGTTCAAGGTCGATGTCAAGGACTACACCTCGGCGGTGACCCTGGCGAAGCTCGTCCATGCCCAGGAAGGCGACCGGGGCGGCGCCGAATGGCTGGTGGTGCCGGACTACCGGGCCGGCCAGGTCCCCTTGCTGTCGGGGGTGTGCGCGAAATACGGCACGCGGGTGGCCACGGCTTCGGAGTTCGGCGAGATGGTCTGCGAGAAGGCGGGGGTGAGCTGGACATGAGTGACATGCCGGTCGAGGAGACCGCGGTCTGTACGGCGCTGGCCCTCGCCGCCCACTACTTCCCCCGGGCTGTCGATGGGGATTTCCGCAGCGCTGCCCCGTTCGACCAGGCGTCGTTCCTCCTCTCCGGGAAGTACCAGGCGTGGGACCGGTGGAAGGAGCTGTCCCACGACGAGAAGGAGCGGATCGCCATGGTCTGCTCCATCGCTCCCGGTGAGCTTGCTGACGTCCGGAAGTTCTCGGTGGCAGCGCGTTCCCTGCTGGCACAGCTCGACGCGGACGAGCCAGGTAACGCGCCGGTCATGGCCCCCTTCGAAATCGCGGGCAACAACCCCTTCACAGCCGATGCCGCGTTCCCGAGGCTCGGAGGCGACCCGCTCGGCTACGTCGACCGCATGACTGCCCGCTTCCGGCGACCGAGCGCTCGCCCCAGGCCCCCGGAGTTCGCCGGCCCGGGCACGTGGCTCACCGGGGAGATCTTCGTCAAGAATGTGGGGCAGGTCCACGGACGGCTGACCATCCCCGCCTACCCCCAGTTCACGGCGGCGCCCGATCACGACAGCCTGCCCCACGTCTCGACCGTGCCGTACCTGGCCGACCTGCGCATCCCCACGCCTGAGCTGCTCGACCTCGCGGAAAAGATCGACCAGCGCTACCCGGAGGACAAACGCTACCTGCACCGCACCCTGGGGCAGCTCTTCGGCGTACTGCAGACCACAGACACCGTGTCGCCCGCCGAGGCGCTGATACTGACCGCCGGCGGCATGGAGATCTTCAACGCGCCGACCGGCACAGGCAAGAGCGTCCTGGTCCGCGTCATGGCCGCGTGGTTCGCAGCCCGCAGCCTGCGAGTCGCGATCGTCCTGCCGGACATCAAGGCATGCCTGGCCATGACCTGGAACGTGCGCGAAGACTTGGCCCACCTGCACAGTTCCGGCGTCATCGAGCACGAGCCCGCGTGCGCGCACCTGATGTCATCCTCCGGGATGCACGACCGGGCACTCAAACTCGTCTCGCTGATCAACGAGACTCCGGATGCGCCGGGCGAGTGGGGTGAACGCGCTGAACGCGACGTGGATCCCCTGGCGTACGGATGCGCCCAGAAGACGTTTCTCGAAGCCACCGGCGACTACCCGCCAGGCCGCGAGCCGTGCCTCTCGCTGCACCGGCAGGGTGCAGGATCGGCAGCTTGCCCCTGGATTCCCACCTGCGGGAAGTACGCGCCCATCTACGAGGCGGCCGGCGCCAACGTCGTCATCATGAACCACTACGTGTTCATGCAGGGCAACCTGCGGATCGGCGTCAACCTCGACGGCCGCCCCGTGCGCAGCATGACTGCGGCCGAGTTCGCGTTGCGGACCTGCCACTCGGTTCTCGTCGACGAGGTCGACCAGTTCCAGTCCCGGGCCGTCGACAAGTGCGCTAGCGAGATCATCCTGCACTCCCGCCGCCACTGGTCGGCCGCGCCCCAGGAGGTGGACACCGACGCCAAGCGGCTGCGCATCGACGACGAGCACAACCTGCTGCCCGCCGTCAGCCATGTCCGGCTCATGGCCGAGTTCCTGCTGCTGAGCATCTGCAAGAACGCCCTCAGCCTGCATGCCATGGAGGACGACCGGGCTCAGGAACGCGTCCCGGACCAAACCAGCACCCGCTGGCACCTGGCGCGCGGGCGGGACCGCACCCTTCTCCGGCTGCTGTGGCAGGACGCTGACGCAGGGGACGGAACAGACATCCCAGCCGGGCTTTTCCAGCGGCTCAACGCTCTCATGCCGGGCCGCTACCAGCGCCGTGACCCGCTCAGCGGGAAGGTGAGCCTGCCCGAGCCCGACTGGCCCGAGGTAAGGGAAGCCCTCGGCGCGCTGGTGGCCCCCCGCGGCGAGCATCTGCTGGACCAGGTCAAGATCGAACTCCACCGCCTCCTCGAAGACAGCGTCAAGGACCCCCACCGGCGTGCCCAGGCGATCAACCTGCTGGTCACGCGAACCGTCATGATCGAGCTGGACGAGTCGCTGTCCGCCCTGCAGGAGAAGGCCCACGACTACCGCTCCTCCGGCCTGCGCTCGGCCCAGAAGATCGCGGAGAACCTCCAGGCAACTGCCATCTCGGCCGTCCTGCCGCTCGGCATGCTGGGTCGCGCCATCACTGGCTACCGTGTCGCCGGACTCGACGACAGGGAGAAGAACGCCGCCCTGGTCGCCCAGACCATCGCCGGCGACCCTCACACGTTTACCGCCGAGCTCGGCGGGATCGTCTCGCTGATCCTGGCGGGCGTCGAGCGGCCGGTGATGGGGCTGTCGGCCACCGCCTACTTCCCCCAGGCCGTCCGCGAACATCTCCACGCCCCGGTGCGCTGGTGGATGACTGACGCGCAGGCCCGGTCCATCCGGGCACGGAAGCACCGCATCGACTACGGTGAGGGTCACCCGCTGTTCGGCGAGCCCATCACGGTGTCCGGCACCCACCCCAGCCGCAAGAAGGACGCGCTCATCGAACTCGGCGGCAACCTGTACGACCAGTACATCCACCGTGAACTCGAACGCACCGCGGCCAAGGATCCCGACCGGGCGCACGTCCTGGTCGTCGCCAACTCCTACGAGCAGTGTGCGTGGCTCGCCCGCGGCATCGCCCGCGCCGGGCGTTACGACGGCGGGCTGTGCCTGGCGGTCCGGGCCGAGGACCGGCACAGCGCAGATCCCGAACTGCCAAGGGAGAACGTAGCCCTACGCCTGACCGCCGAGGAGTTCGAGGACTTCCCGAATCACGGGAAGATCCTGGTAGTTCCCCTCTCCTTGATCGCGCGCGGGCTCAACATCGTCAAGGGCACCCGCTCGGCCGTCCGGTCCGTGTACCTGTGCGTGCGCCCCCTCGCGCTGCTCAACGAACCCGCCGAGATGTACGGCAGCATCAACGCCGCCGGCCTGCGAGCCCTGCCCGCAGGCGGCGTCCTGGACCCGTCACGGGCCCTCGCAGGAGCCCGGGAGGCGGCCTGGGACCGCCTCTCGCTCCTCCTGCGCACGGCGCCCCAGTTCACAGCGATGCACAAGTCGCTCCAGGAGGAAGTCGTCGCAGGCATGATCGTCGACCTGATCCAGCTCGCCGGCCGCGCCCGCCGCGGCGGCACCGAGGCCGTGCTGCACATGGTCGACTACGCCTTCCACGAGGACACCTGGAGCGCGGACTTGGAGACCGTGCTGCGGCGCATCCACTCCCAGTGGACCCCTGCGGTCCGGCAGCGCATGAACGACCTGTACGGGGAGGCGCTGGGCGCTTTCCTCTCCTACGCCGGCGTCGAACCCCATGACCCCGCGCACCAGGGCAACTAGCGAGAAGCAGACAAGAGAACGAGGACACGTGACCGAGCAGGACCGCGAACCCGGCAAGTACCTGAACACCCTCGCCTTCCGCTGCACGCCCAGGCTGGTCGGCACCGCCGAGGTCTTCGCGCGGCACTTCGACGAAGCGACCTGGAAACTGTGGGACGACTTCGACCGCCAGTGCAAGAAGAAATACAACAGCGAATCGGCACAGGCGCCCTACTCCATCGCCACCACGGTCCTCAGCATGATGGGCGGGGGCTACGTCTGCTTCGCGCCGGGCAGGCAGGCACCGTTCCTCGCCTCGCTGCACCCGATCGACAGCAACCTTCTCCGACGCGTCTTCACCCTCACCTACCACCTGGCGCTCGGCCAGGACGTCAGCACGATCGACCTCACCGCACCCCCCGAACTGGCCAAGCGGATCGCAGACACCCCGGAGGAGAGGCAACCGCTGGCCAGCTATCTTGAGTCTGCCGGCAACACCCAGGCCACGGCCCCCAACTGGCTCTACCGCACGGTCGCCTGGGAGCTGTCCCGGCGCCTGGCCGGCGAACCCTGGGCGATCTCCGACAGCAGGACCATCAAGCTGCGAGCCGACTCGACGGGCGGCCTGGTCGCGTTCGATGACCCTTGGCAGAACGAGAAGGGAGGCCGCTATGCCCTCTCACGGACCGCGCTGAACCTCCAGACCCTGCCCAACATCAGCACCCCCGTGCTGCTGCTGGATTCCCGGGTGACCCGGATCTCCTCCTCGCTGGTCTTCTCCTCCACGGCCCTCGCGGAGCAACCCGGCGAGGACCGCCCCCTGCTGGAGGTAGCCCTTAATGGCCGCGGCGGCGCCCGAACCGTCAACCGCCTCGCGCTTCAGGCCCTCGGCCGCCTGGAGATGGACTACTCCATCCTGCGGACCATCGATGAGCGCTCGAAGCGGGAACAGAAGCTGCTTGCCGACGCGAAGGAGAAGGAGAAACCAGCCGCCTTCCCCCGGACCCACCCTCAGCAGGTCTGGCCCGTCCTGCCGAAGAACTTCTCCTTCCCTATCGGCACCGGCCCTGGCATGCACCATCTGAGGCTCTTGCACCAGCACTTCACGAAGGTCTTCGCCGACCAGGCAGACCCTCTGGAGATGCGCGAGGTACGCATGAGCCTGCCGCACCGCCCCACCGACCCGGAGAATATCTCCAAGCAGGAGTACGACCGCCGGAAGGCGGAGCGCGAGCAGAACCCGGAGTTGAATTGGGGTCCGATCCGCCCAAGGGGCAGCAACTTCCCCGCGCCGGAGTCAATCTTCGCCTCCGTCGAAGCCGCCGGCTTCAAGAAGCTGCGGATCGCTTGCCTGTGGTACCGAGACGAGACCAGGCTGCGGATGCTAGACACCTTCTGCAAGACCTTCGGCCTCGCCCCCGAGGGACTCGATCCGCACGACGGCGAGGAATTCAGCCTGCACGGCGAGCAGATCACCGCGGCACTCCACTACGCTGCCGACTTCCTCAAGCCCGGGCCCTCCAGCAACCGGAAGGAGGCACTGGCGGCGAGCGGTGCCTCGCTCGGTTCCCAAGACGGCGTGCTCGTCGGCGCCTGGTGCGAGACAGAAATCCCCACGGCATCCGATGCCGGGAACGCCAGCCAGACGAGCCTCGACGATCTCGACGCCAAACCCCAGACAAAGAACATCCTCGCCGACCTTGACGTGCCCACCCAGTACCTCCGGGGCAAGGACGACAAGGGTGCCATCAAGCCCAAGACGAAGGACCACCCCGCCGAGATGGCCCTCCTCGACCTCTACCGCTCCCTCGGCATCATCGACGACCGCATCGCCAACGCCCTGCAGCGGGAGAAGGCCGGCTACCCGGTCGACCGCATCGCCCACGTCGGCATCTACATACGCCAGCAGAACAAGCGCAAGGGAGAGTTCGGGCAGCCCAAGGTGGTCATCACTGCCTCGGCCCTTGTGCCCCCCGGGGCCGCCGGTGGAACCTGGACCATGCTCGGCTGGAGTTCCACCCGGCCCGTATGGCAGCCCTACCGCCTCGCTCAGACGGCCTTCCATACCACCGCCTACCCCGAGGACACCGGAGACAAGAAGACCTACCGGCAACGCTGGGACGACGCGGCCGAGACCGTGGAACGCGCCCTCGCCGGCCTGGCCGAGGAACTGGAAGAGACCCCGTACGTCGTCACCGTGGACGAGCGGGCTTCCCGACGGATGTGGGACGGGCTGCAGAACATGCGGCTGGGCGACTCGCCCGGGAACGGGAAAAGCCGGTACTGGCTCCCGGGCAGCACCCTGAGCCCCGACGAGCGACCCCAGGCCATTATCCGCATCAATACCGAGGACGAGGAGGTGCCGCAACCGGTTAGCACCACTCGCATCACCAAGGTTGAGGACAGCGAGGCCGTGGAGCAGGAAACCGCGACCACGCTCTACCGGGTCACCACGGACTTCGGCACCCCGGTGTGGATCTTCTGCAACGTGCCACGCGCCTACGACGGGGACGGCGCGGGCCGACTGGGATCGAAGTACACACGATGGGACGCAAAGCCCTCCGTTGCCTCCGACAGGAAAGAGGAACGCCGCAAGGGCGAGATGCCCCAGAACTGGTATGCCATGACGGCCAACGCGATCTACCCACTCGCGTGCGCCGACGGCGTCTCGGAGGAGGCGCTCGCCATCAGCACGGCGAAGCTCTGTCACCAGACCCAGTTCTGGGACGGCCGATCCCGCTTCCCCGTCCCCCTGCACGCCGCCAAGCAGATGGACCTCGACCACCCGCAATACCGGCGCACGGCGGCCCCCGAGGAGAAGCCCACCGCAGAGCCCGGCACGGCTGAACCTTCTGAGGCTTCCGCGGACTAGCTAGTCAGGCTGCTCATTGCCGCGCAGGTCGGCCATGATAGTGACGCGCCCACAGGGCCGCCTCCACTGCGCAAGACCAGTCATCTCTCCGGCAGTCAGTCACCAAGAGTGATCGCTGCTCAGATATCCGGCTCGCTGCTCATGTATTGCTCAACCACGGGAGCGAACGCTCATCTAAACCTGGTCCTTACAACCCGGCACAGTAGCCGCAGGGCCGGTCAAGTGTTTGCGCCAAGCTGGGTCCCTTCACGGCTACCATATAAACAAGTACGGTGGAGATACGATGATGCATGTAAAGACGCGCTCGCACACAGATGCTGGCCGCTAACGCGCGGATGCCCGTAGCCGCAGGCCATGCCGAGCCACCGGCGGCAGCGCGCCGGGACAGGCCTCAGGCAGGCTGCTGTCCGCGGTATGGCGGCGGTCTGGCCGGGGCTCACGGACTCCGTGATCGCGGTGGCGTGATCGGCGAGGGGGCGTGATGGGTAAGACACCGCCAAGCCCGGGTGGCAGTCAGGCCAGCCCGCCAGGCAGGCCTCAAGACCACCTTTGCGCCGCCGGCCCGGGCGGGCACCATGACTGCACAGACCCCGATGGCGGCGACGGCGCCCATCCGGGCCCGGCGGCCGCGCCGACTGGCAGCGATCAGCCACCCGACTGGTGGGACGGCGGCGACGTCGAGTGGGGAGAGCCAACAGAGGGCGATGGCCAGGTGGGGGCTGGGGCCGAGCAGGTGCTCGCTGGCGCCGGGGACCCTCCGCCGCCGGACGCTGCCCGCGTCCGGCCTCGGCCCGCCCCTCTCCGCGGCCCAGGCGGCACCGGGCCCGGTGCGTCCCCGCAGGGCGCCGGGCGCCCCGCCGCCTCGGGCAGGCCCGCGCGCCGTCGCGTGGCAATCCTAGCGGCGGCGGTTGCCGCGCTGCTGCTTGTGGCGGCTGTCCCGGTGCTCGCGGTGCTGGCACGCCACCGGCCGGGAACGGCCCGACCGTCCGCCGGCCGGGCTGGTTTTGCCGCACCGGAGCCGCTGTCTGCACTCACGTATCCCGGGCAGCGGCAGCGAGGCGTTTTCGCCGCTGTCGGCCGCATTGTCGCCTCCGGGAACACGATCGTCGCGACAGGCTCACAGGCCACCGGCAGCGTGGTACGGCAGCAGTTCTTCGTGTCCACCAATAGCGGAGCCAACTGGCGGCTGGCCCCGGTCAGCGGACCGAACGGGGGCCAGCCCTCGCTGGGTCATCCGGCCGCCCAGCTGGCCGGGGGGCCCGGCGGCTGGCTGGCGGTCGGCCCGCGGGCCACCTGGACCAGCCTCCATGGCCTGTCGTGGATGCTTTCGGCCACCCATGGCATCACCCCTATGCTGCCCGGCGACCAGATGCGGGTGCTCAACAGCACACCCGATGGCTTCCTGGCAGCCGGCGTG
>Ga0070730_10004416_pt1 | contig 12343 bp, 11 predicted proteins | sample Coa_R1_3_FD_66447 | JGI IMG/M metagenome (GOLD analysis project Ga0070730, IMG submission 66447) | Surface soil microbial communities from Centralia Pennsylvania, which are recovering from an underground coalmine fire - Coalmine... | ecosystem: Environmental > Terrestrial > Soil > Unclassified ... | reverse complement strand
CGCGTAGCGCTTTTGCCCGCCCTCCTGGAAGACGACCACCGGAATCTTCTGAGGCAGAAGGTCATGGCGGATGCGGGCTGTCTGAGCCGAGGCCGGCAGCATGTTCAGGATCGCGGATGCCTGGTCGGGCCCTGGGTTGAACGGCCGCGGTGAGTCTGCGGCCGGCAGGCCACCCTCCTGGCGGAGGATCTGAGCCGCCAGATCGACCCGACTCTTGTCCGGCGCGAAGGCAGGCGCGGTCCGGGCTTGATAGAGCGACTCCACCGTGATCGAGGATGGCCGGTCGGCCATGTAGATCGCGGCCGGGAATCCAGCCCGGGTCAAAAGATCGGCCAGGACGTCCGCCCGCTCGCGCAGCGTGCCGAGGCCCGCCCGCATGGTGGCCGCCGAGCCCCAGCGCCGGTCCTGGGTCGGGTCCCAGCCCTCGAACTGCGTCGGGGCGACCGCGATGCGGTCACGCACGAACTCGACGATCTTGGTCGGGTCCTTGGTCGCCACCACGTCGGCCGCCCGCGAGACCAGGTGGTCGGGGCTGGCCTGCACCGCCTGCAGGAGGAGCTTCAGCGCCTTCTCGTAGGGACTGTTGCCCGGCGGGATTGGGATCTGCGTGGCGGCCTTGTTCGGCGCGCCGATGGTGCAGGCTTCCAGGTACAGCAAGAGGGAGGCGGCGCTGGTCGCGATGAGGAACTCCCGGCGCGACAGCTCCAGGGTCACGACACTCGCTCGAAGGAGAGAGACTGCTTCTGGAGCGTGACGGTGAGCCGGTCGCCGACGATCCAGGCGTCGGCCGGCTCGCTCGAACCCGAGACCTCGGCGACCAGCCGGCCGTTGGCATCGACCGACCAGCGTCCTTCCTGCCGCATACCGCCCATGGCCGACGTCATCGAGGCCGTGCCGTCGGCGCTGAACACGAGGGTCATCAGCGGGTTGCGCCAGCTCCCCACGATCGCCTGCGCCAGCGGCCGCGGATCGCGCGCGGAGGCGGGTGGCGGAGCACCGCCGGCGGCGAACTGGCCCTTCATCGCGTTGCCGATGGCGGCCATCTCGGCGCGCGCCGCCGCCGCCTTGAGGGGGTCTCCGAGCAGCTGCCCGACGAGCGCCTCCTTGGCGTCGTGCAGCACGACCTTGGGGTCGGTCAGGGCGCCCTCGGGCAGCGGCGCGTCCGCCAGCTGCTCCAGGTTGACGAGCTGATGGCTGCGCGGCAGATAGTAGAGACGGACGATGCCGGCGTCGGGGACCGCGCTGTAGGCGCCGGAGCCGGTTTCGACCCGGACCTTCTCCACCTGCACGTAGTGAGTGGTCGTGCTGTGCTGGCGGCCGTGGACCGTGTTGGTCCATTTGCTGACCGGGCCTGCCACGGCCTCGACCTTGCCCGCGCGCACGTCCTGGGTCAACGAGTCAGCGCCCAGGAAGGCGCGGACGAGCAGGAATCCGGCGATGATCAGGAAACCGATCCCGAGCAGCGGTTTGAGGGCGGCGTCCTTGGCGGGGCCTGCGGCAAACCAGACCAGAAGCCCGACGACGGCCAGGACGGCCGCGAACCAGAGCTCGGTCTTGCGCGTGCCGCGCGACATGGCGCGGAAGTTCCGCCGCTGGACGTCGGTCAGCCGTCCGGCCTTGTTGGTCTCGAGCGCGTCCGGGACCAGGACCGTCATTTCGAGCAGGTCCAGGTGACCGTCCCCGACTCCGAGCCCTGCGCGCCTGTCGTGGAGCCGCCGACCAGGTCCGAGAAGGTGGCCTTTCCCGAGCCGTCCGTGTTCAGCGTCTCCCTCGAGTCGGTGCCGAAAAACGTGTCGGCTCCGATGGTGACGCCGCTGCCGAGAAGGATGGTCGAGTAGGTCCCCGGGCCGTGGAACTTGTCCTTGGTCACGCTGATCCCGAAGTTGAGGCTCTTGCCGTCGATCACGGTGTTGGTCCCGGTCGGGGTTCCGGGACCGAGCACCCAGCCGACCCCGCTGCCACTCGCCCACTGTGCGCACGAGCTGTCGCCAGAGCCACTCGAGTTGTCGACGAACGAGCCCTGGATGCCGTCCAGGCCCGAGAAACTGATCTGCAGGTGGAAGAGGACGCAGGGCTCATTGCATTGGCCCGAACTCTGCGTGTTCGATGTATTGCTCTGCCCAGACGAGGTGTGCCCGGCGCAGGCGGCCAGCATCACGGCCGCAGCGCAGGTGGCCAGCAGGCGCGAGCCGGCGATCACGGCAGGCGACCCAGCGAGGTCTGCCCCTGCGCCTCCAGCGCCGAAATGCTCGGCGGAGCCTGGCCGTCAACCCGGATGTCGACGATGGCGCAGAACACCGCGCCCTTCAGCATGTAGAGGACGGACCCCGAGATGGTGTGACCGTTGTAGCTCGCGGTCAGCGTTCCCGACGCCGCCCGATCAGCTCCCGCAAGCGACGTGTCGTTGATGTTGGCGCTGAAGGTCATCCCCGGGGCTGCCGTCGCCTTTGTGAGCTCCGACTGAACCTGGGCCTTTTCGGTGTCCCACTGCGCCTGCGCAGTGGCGGCGCTCGAGGCGGTGGCGATGAACACCTCGAAGACGTCGGTGGTCTGCGCCCCATACCAGCAGAGCTTTCCGCTGCCGTTGCTGGTCGTTTCCTCCTTGCCTGGCCCAAAGGAAGTCGACGTGAGCTGCGAAGCCTCGCCCTGGGTCACCACCTGGCAGGGGTCGGTGGTCGTGGCCACCGCCGAGGCCGCCGCGCTGGGCGAGCTCGACGCCTGGGCGGGGGACGGCGAGGTGTTGTCAGAGGCAGTGCTCGAGCTACCGCACGCGGCGAGGACAAGGATGGCCAGGCTCGCCCCCAGGCCGGCAAATCTTCCGTTCATGAGACCGTTCTCCTCCTGTCGAGTGGACTGGAGGGGAGGCTAAAGACCGCGGCCGCGGCTCCGCATCGGGTCTCTCCCTACGTTTTTGGGTCTTGCTCCCGCTGGGAAGGTCCGCCATGTCCGACAATGCGTGGTCGAATCCAGGGGCTTTACATATGAAATTAGCCGGCCGAGAATCCGACCTCGCCCGGGTGTCCGTCTTCCTTTCGGGAGCTTCCCGAGGGCCGCGCGGGCTCCTGATCTCCGGTCCGCCCGGCATCGGCAAGAGCGAAGTCTGGACGGCGGCCGTGGCCCTCGCCTCGGCCGAAGGGTTTCGAGTCCTGGCCGCGCGGCCGGTCGAGGTCGAGGCGAGCTTCTCCTTCTCCGCGCTCGGCGACCTGCTTGCCGGAGCGCTCGACCCATTGCTCCCGGCGCTGGCCGATCCGCAGCGGCGGGCGCTGGAGGTGGCCCTGCTGCGCCGCGAGGATTCTCAGCCGCTGGAGCCTCGCGCGGTGGGGGTCGCCCTGTTCAACGTGCTGGTGGCACTGGCCGCAACCTCGCCCGTGCTGATCGCGATCGACGATGTGCAATGGCTGGACGCACCCAGCCGGGGCGTTCTGGAGTACGCGCTGCGCCGACTGAAGTCGGAGCCAGTGGCCGTGCTGGCCACGTCCCGCGACCAGTCCGCTCTGGGTGACGTCGCGGTTCTGCGCGCCCTGCCGGCCGGCGCCACCGACGTTCTGCGCCTGCAACCGGTGACCCTCGGCGCACTGCGCAAGATCCTTCACGAGCGCACCCGAGCCAACCTGCATCGCTACACCGTGCTGCGGATCCACGAAGCCTCCGCCGGCAACCCGATGCTCGCGCTCGAGATTGCGGCCGCGCTGGAAGCGGAGGGCATCTCGCCGCGGCCGGGCCAGCCGCTACCGGTGCCGGTCGGCATGCAGGAGGTGCTCGAGCGCCGGGTTGCCAGCGTGAGCCGGCAGGCGAATGACCTGCTTGCGGTCGCGGCGTCGCTCGCCCAGCCCACCATGGAACTGCTGTCTCGCGCCTCTCGGACCAACCCGGTTGAGGCCCTGACCGAGGCGTCGCGCGCCGGCCTCATCGCGATTCGCGACAACCGGGTCGAGTTCAGCCACCCACTGCTCCGGTTCGTGATCGCCAGATCTTTGCCGGTCGACCGCCGGCGCCGGCTGCACGCGCGGCTGGCGGCCGTGGTCGACAACCCGGAGGAGCGGGCGCGTCACCTCGCGCTCTCGGTCGACCGCGCGGACGAAGAGGTCGCCGCGGAGCTGGAGCGGGCGGCCCGGCAGGCGACCGCCCGGGGCGCTCCGATCGCCGCCGCCGAGCTGCTCGAGATGGCCGCCGCCCTGACCCCCGCGGAGCTTGGCGAGGCCGCGGCCCGCCGCCGTCTGGGCGCCGGCGAAGCCTACTACTACGCCGGCGACGGGGCCCGGTCCCAAAAGGTGCTCGAACAGATGCTGGACACCGAGATGCCACCGCCTCTGCGTTCCCAGGCGCTCTGCAGCCTCGGCCTCGTCCGCTGCTTCACAGACAGCGTGCCGGCTGCGGTCTCGCTGCTCGAGCAGGCGGTGGAGCTGGCCGACGGCGACTCCCGCCTGAAGGTCAGCGCGCTGCTGCCCCTGGCCCTCGCCAAGGCCGCCTCGATCCGCATCGACGCGGCCCGCGGGCATGTGGAGGAGGCCCTGGTGCTGGCCCAGGCGGACGGGGACGCGACCGGAGCCACCGAGGCCATGACCCAGGTCGCGTTCTGGCGCTTCGCCACCAGCGACGAACCCTACGCGGCGATGCTGGACGAAGCCCGAGAGCGCGCGCTGTGCGATCCGGCCGTGCGCTTGACCTTCGGGCCCGAATTCTGGGCCGGCCGGATGCTCAAGTGCACCGACGACCTGAAGGGCGCCCGCTCGACCGTGGCGCGGGTCCACGCGATGGCGGAGGAGCGCGGCGACGAGGAATCCCTGATCAGCATCAACAACGTCCTCGCCGAGGTCGAGCTGGCCGTCGGCGACTGGCCGGCCGCGCTCCGCCACGCCAACGACAGCATCGAGCTCTCGGCGGCCGGCGGCTGGGAGTCCTACGCCACCATGAGCTACGCGTTGAGCGCTCTCACCCAGGCGCACCTCGGCCTGGTCGACGGCGCCAACGAGGCGGCGGCCGTCGGCTGGCGAGCGGTCGAGAGGACCGGGTTTGTGGCCGCCACCCTCTACCTGCGCTGGGCCCAGGGCTTTCTCGCGCTGTCGCGCAAGGACGCCGCCGGCGCGGACGCCCATCTGGGCGACCTCGCGTCCATGTACGTCGCCTTCGGCGTGCTCGAACCGGGGGAGGCCATCTGGCTGATGGACGAGGCGGAGGCGCTGGTCGCCCTGGGCCGGCTGGCCGAGGCCCAGGCCATGACGGATGCGTATCTCGAGGCATCACGGCGCCGCGACCGTCGCTGGTGCCTCGCAGCCGGCTTGCGCGCCCGCGCTCTGGTGAGGGGGGCGGGAGGCGAGCTCGAGGCCGCCATGCAGGACGCCCGTCAGGCGGCCGAGCTGGCGGAGCCGGGCTCGCGGCCCTTCGAGCTCGCGCGCTGCCTCCTGGTCAAAGGAATCCTGGAACGGCGTTCCAAGAACCGCACCGCCTCGCGCGAGTCGCTCGGTCGAGCGGCCGAGATCTTCTCGCGCCTCGGCGCCCAGCTGTGGGTGGCGCGGGCCAAGGAGGAGTTGGCCCGGGCCGGCGCCAGACCGCACGGCGCGGACACTCTGAGCGCCACCGAGCAGCGGGTGGCTGCGCTGGCCGCCGAGGGCAGGGCCAACCCCGAGATCGCCGCCGCCCTCTTCATGAGCCGCAAGACCGTGGAGGCGAACCTCGCTCGGTCCTACCGCAAGCTGGGGATCCGCACCCGGATGCAGCTCCGGGAAGCCCTCGCCACCGCGCCGAGTAGGGAGTCCCCGGCCGCCCTTTAGGGAGATCCCCGATGCGCGGCCCGACCGGGGCTCTTTACTGTCGAAGCTGGACCCGACAGGAGTTCGAGATGGAGGAGCTGTGGGCCTGAGCCTGTTCATGGTCGAGCGGTATGTCGCGGGACCTCCCGCGGAGCGGCTGGACAGCATCGCGAAACGCTTGCGCCGGGCGGCGAGCGAGCTCGCGGCCGAGGGCGTCGAGGTCCGCTACCTCCAGTCGATCCTGCTGGACAGCGAGGAGAGCTGTCTTTGCCTCTTCGAGGCCCGCTCCGTAGCCGAGGTCCGCATGGTCAACGAGCGCGCCGGCCTCGCGTACCTCCGCATCGTGGCCGCCACAGCTGCCTCGGGTCAGGTTCCGGCCTGAGGCAGCGCTCCCAAAAGGAGTCGCCACGCGGCAGCGACATTGCCGCTTCGGCCAATCAGCCCAGCCGGCGGCGCTACGCAGTCAGCCCGATGGCTGCCGCCCCACCCACGCCAGCGCCGATCAGCACAGGGCGGGCTCCAATCAGTGTGGCCAATGGCCCTGTGAGCGCCATTGACAGCGGTATCCCTCCTGTGTCCTCGTGTACTCAGTTTCATTCGCCGTCGTGTCCTCGCGTGTCCTTCTGTGTCCTCTTCTGGTTCCGCGAATGCCTGACACATCTGTGACGCGGTGCAGTCGATCCCTCGGCCCTCTACCGGGCCGCGTACGTGTGGCGAGTCGTCGGTGCCGCTATATCACGCGGCCGGACACGTTAGGCGCCCCGGAGTCCTTCAAGAAAGGCAACCACGCGCTCAACGAGGAGCGCGGCAGCTGCGGGGTCGAAGTCCGGCAGTGACGAGTCTGCAAAGAGGTGTTCATCTCCTGGGTAGAGGAACAGCTCGGCTTGATCCGTCGACGCGACAAGGTACTGCGCAGCTTCGAGATCCTCGGCAAAAAATGGGTCCTCAGCCTTGCCGTGGACCTGGACTGGAACGCCTTTCGGCCACGATCCGAATTCCGAGACCGGAAGGCAGGAATACATCAGCAAGGCGCCCTTCGCCCCGGATCGGGTCTGCGCAAGCTCTTGGGCGACCGTGACGCCGAAAGAGAACCCAGCGTAGACGCACTCAGGGGTGAGCGCCTCTGCGGCAGCAACTCCACGCCTCGACAGGACGTCGAAGCCGGCTGCCCGGGCGAACGCCATCCCCTGCTCGATAGTGCTAAATGTGCGGCCGTCGAACAGGTCCGGTGTATGCAATGTGTGACCGGCCGCTCGCAACTCGTCTGCGAACGACCGCACCCCCTGCGTCAGACCCTGTACATGGTGGAAGAGCACAACCTGAGCCATCAGCATCGATCCGGGATTAATGATCCACTAATTTGGAACATTCCGCAATGTTAGTCTATTCGGGCTGTGGCCCGCAAGCCATCCCCTGACTACGATCTCGCCGATCGGCTGGCGCTGACCGAGCCGTCTCAGGTCAAGGCGATAAGCCACCCGGTCCGGACTACGATCCTCGGCCTGCTGCATGAGCGTGGGGCGTCGGTGAGCGAGCTTGCGGTTGCGCTCCGGCGTCCGAAGAGCACTGTCGCGCACCACGTGGGGGTCCTCCTAAAGGCTCGACTCGTGCAGGTGGTTGGGACCCGACGGGTGCGCGCCATCGAGGAACGCTTCTACGGCCGCACCGCACGGATGTTTTATATGGGCGTCGAACGGAACGCCAGCAGTAACCAAATGCCGCTGGACTTTAACGACTTCGAGGTCGCAGCTCGGGAGTCGGCCGCAGCCTTCGGAAGCGGCAACCTCTGGGCTTTCATCCGCCACGGGCGGATTACCGAGACCCAGGCGTCAGAGTTCTGGGAGCAGATGGCGAAGCTGGTCGCGCAGTTCGAGCAGCTGCCGCGATCGGGCGAGACCGTCTATGGATTCGCGGTCGGCGTGTATCCCGCTGACCACCCCGCACTCCCAGATCCCGCCAACGCCACCGATGAAGTCCACCGGAGCATCCGTCGCGAACACCGCAATGATTCGCCGGCGGAGGCCCGACGGGCTTTCACAGACTCGATCACCTTGGGGTCCAGCCTCGGGAGGGGGCGTCCGCTTTCACGCTTCGCGCGGCCAGCGCCTCCCCGCCCAGCCACGGCCACCGATCGTCGGCGAACAAGTTCTCGTTCGTGAGCGGCCCCGGTGCCGCTAGCAGCCGTTCAAGGGCTGCCTTGAGTCAGCTGCAGCCCGCGATCGCAGCCTGATGCAAGCCATGAACGACCCAGCACCAGGCTCGCCGCATTGCGGCTGACTCGCCGCCGCTGACCTGGCGATGTGGGGTGTCGCGCCCGGACCACCAGCGCTCTTGATCGAGGAATAACTCAAGGGCAGCGCACCGGCGCCACGTCGTCGACGATCGACTTCGTAACTTTCACAACGACTGACGCGGCGCTAGTGTGTTGACTCGACTCCATGAAAGCCGCCGTACTTCATGCATACGACAGGCCCCCGATTTACGACGATTTCCCAGACCCGACTCCAACTGACGATGAGGTTCTGGTCCGCGTTGCCGCGGCCGCACTGCATCCTGTAGTCAAGGCACTCGCTGCGGGCAAGCATTACTCCAGCACCGACGGGTTGCCCTTCGTGCCCGGCATCGACGGCACGGGTCACCTGGACGATGGAACCAGGGTCTACTTCGGCGGTCCGCGGCCACCTTACGGGACATTTTCAGAGCGCACCGTGGTGCCCCGCGCGGCTTGCATTCAACTGCCCGATGGAGTCGATGAGGTCAAGGTTGCGGCCATCATGAACCCGGGCCTCTCGAGTTGGGGCGCACTCAAGTTGCGCGCGCGGATTGTTGCCGGTGAGAGCGTCCTAATTCTCGGCGCGACTGGTGTCGCGGGCGGCCTGGCAGTCCAGGTCGCCAAATTGCTGGGTGCTGGCCGGGTAATAGCTGCGGGGCGAGATGCGCAGCGTCTCAGGCGACTCATCGGACTGGGAGCCGACGAAGTCATCAGCCTCGACGCTCGCGAGTTGGTGAAGTATCCGGTAGATGTGGTTCTTGACTATTTGTGGGGTCCGCCAGTTGAGGCTCTTCTCGAAACTCGAGTGAAGGTTGGACTGAAAGACGCCTGGCGCCGCGTCCGATTCGTCCAAATCGGCCAGAGTGCCGGGCCCCGACTAACGCTGGCGGCCGAAACACTACGCAGCTCTGGCCTGGAGCTTGTAGGGAGTGGCCTTGGTAGCGTATCGATGCAGGACGTAATAGACACCCTTCCGGAGTTCCTTGAACAAGTCGTTCGAGGGAATTTGACCGTGGGCCTAGCGATCAGACCGCTCGCACAGGTCGAGTCGGCATGGACTGAGGAGCAACCAGGAAACCGCGTGGTGCTCAAGCCCTAATCGACATAGCGTTCGGCTGAGCCGCCATGTGGTTGATCCGACTACCGATCCACTGGCGGCAGGTGGCTCGAGTCATCGAAACTCACGGCCCTCGGAAAAATGTGACGCTGACCTTCGTGGCCCTCTCGTACTTCGGCCGCCTGAATCTTGCACTCATGACTGACCGGGCCGCAGTCGATCGCTGGTTACAGCGGGCGCCACGTCAGGCGAGTGCTCTTCGGACGGGCGGTGAACCGCTCTCCCGGTTGACGCAGGCTCAGGTGGCGTGCAGCCGTAGTCTGTGGAAGACAACCACCTTGACCGAGTCGAGCGCAACCGAGTAGCCGGCAGCGGCGATCAGGACGGCCAGCGGTAGGGAGAGTCCAAGCGGGGCCATCAGCCATCCGAACGAAGCCAGCAAGACAGCAAGGACGATCGCTCCGGTAGAGGCCACCAGCAACACCTTTCCCGGTCGTGATGACCATAACCGTCCCGGCTCGCGCACCAGGTAGATGGTCGCCTGGCTGGTGAAGACGAATCCGATGAAGGTCAGCGTGCGCAGCTGGTCGAGGCTCAAGCCGAGCACGTGGCCTCCCAGCCAGTAGAGAAAGAGCATTCCTCCAAGCAGCGGCAAAGCCACGCCCTGCGCTCCGAGCAGAAGCTGCCGCACCTGCCATCGATCTGGTCGGCGCGAGAAGGCGACCTGGTCGGCGGTGATGGACATAGTCGCGAAGTCGTTAGTGACGAAGAGCAGCACCATCAGCAGCGGCGTGAGCAGGACCTTGCCGGTAGCCAGCATGACGATGCTGAGGAATAGCGGGATCTCGAGCTTCTTGATGCTGGCGTTGAGGGCGTAGGTCAGCATTCGCTGATAGATCTGACGCGAGGTTTCGACCGCGGCGACGATGCCTTGCAGGCCCTCCACAGTCAGCACGAGGCCGGCAGCTGCCTTGGCGACGTCGGTCGCGGAGGAGACGGCGATTCCGACCTCGGCCTGGCGCAGCGCCGGAGCATCGTTGACGCCATCGCCGGTCATCCCAACGATCCATCCCTCCGCCTGGAGCCGTTTGACCAAGGTGAACTTGTCCTCGGGCAGGACGCCTGCGAACACCGCGCACGACTCCGGTGAGGCGGCCTGCCGCAGCTGCTCGGCGGTGCAGGCCGGTCCGGCGATACCGACCTGCGCCGCGATGGCCCGCGCGGTCTCGATGCCGTCGCCGGTGACCATCAGGATCCGGATGCCCAGTCTGCCCAGCGAGCGGATCAGATCCGCGGAATCGGGCCTGGGCGGATCCTGCAGGCCGATGAGGCCGACCATGCTCAGTCGGTCGGGAGGTCCGGCGGCTACCCCCAGCACTCGCATGCCGTCGCGTGCCTTCGCGTCGATGTCCCCGTCGAACCCCTCAGGGGCCGCCTCGGCGCAGAGCGTCCGCACCACGCTCGGCGCGCCTTTGACAACTGAGATCCGACTGCCATTACGTTCGAGGACGGCCTCGGAGCGTTTCGTCGACGGGTCGAAGGGGACGAAGGCCACCCGCGTCATCTGAGCAGCGCCATCTTCCTCAGCTGCTCGTGCCAGCACTGCAAGATCAATCGGATCCTGGGTGGCCGGGTCGGACGCCGACGCGGCGAATTGCATCAGATCCCTTTCCGACCACTGCCCGTAGGTCGAAGACGCTCGCACGGCGAGCCGGTTGGCGGTGATGGTTCCAGTCTTGTCGGCGCAGAGCATGTTCATGCTCGCCGCCTCCTCGATTGCGGAAAGCCGCACGGTGAGGACGTTCCGGCGGGCCAGCTCGACCGCCCCGAGCGCGCCGGCTAATGCAAAGGTGGCCGGCAGAGCTACCGGCACCGATGCCAGGAGGATGACGACGACAAATGGGAGCACCAGTGCCAGCGACGCGCCGCGGAGCATGGAATAGGCGACGACAATCAGGGCAAGCACGAAGTCGAGGCCCACCAGCGCCCGCACGATGCGCAGGATCAGGGACTGGAGATGACTTGCGGTGCGAGCGGTCTTGACCAGTTCGGCGGTGCGACCGTAGTACGTCTTCGAGCCAGTCGCCGCCACCTCACCGGAGGCTTCGCCGCGCACGATCACGGTGCCGGCGAACGCGGTCTTTCCGCTCTGCACGTCTACGGCCTGCGATTCCCCGGTCAGGCTGGACTGGTCGACCTGGACGCTGCCATCGTCAATGTTCACGTCTGCAGGTACCACGTCGCCGACCCGAATGTGGACGTAGTCGCCAGGCACGAGGTCGCGGCTGGCAACGGTTGACCACTGACCGTCGCGCAAAACCCTGGCGTTGACGGAAAGATGCTGCCGAAGTAGGTCGAGCGCAGCCTGCGCGCGCCGCTCCTGAACCCAGCTGACCACCGCATTGAAGGCGAGCAGCAGCGCGATGATGCCGGCCTCCAGTACCTTGCCCGTGACCAGCTCGACCAGGATGGAGAGCTCGAGCATCCAGGGAACTGGAGCCCACAGCTTGGCGGCGAGCGCGCGCCACGGGTGCGTCTTCTCTTCCGCCGTAACGTTAGGGCCGAACTCGGTGAGTTTGCGTTCAGCCTCTCCTGAGGAGAGACCTGTCACCTGTTCCATTGCGCCAATCATCCACGTGGACCGATGCGAGCGGTCGACGGCGCGTTCGCGGACACCGACGGCCCGTCAAGGCGGGCCGGATTGAGGAGCTGCCGCCGCGGCGAGCAGATCTTGGGCTAGGGTGAACCTCGGTGGCATTCCTCACCCGCCAAGTTGCCAAGAAGGTCCCCGAGCTGACGGTCTACTTCTGGATCGTCAAGGTCCTCACCACGGGGATGGGAGAGGCGACGTCCGACTACTTTGTTCACACCTACGACCCGTACCTGGTCGTCATCCTTGCGTTCTTGATTTTGGCCCTGTCGGTTCTGGTCCAGGTGGCGCTGCCGCGCTACAACACCTGGTCCTACTGGTTCGCGGTGTCCATGGTGGCCGTGTTCGGGACCATGGCTGCCGGGATCGTCCACATCTACTTCGGAGTGCCGTACCTCTGGTCCTCGAGCCTGTACGCGGTGAGCGTGGTCTTCATCTTCGCCGTCTGGTACGCCGTCGAACGCACGCTGTCAGTGCACAGCATCTACAGCCGACGGCGTGAGCTCTTCTACTGGGCAGCGGTGCTGGCGACGTTCGCCATGGGCACGGCGGTCGGCGATATGACCGCGGTGTCCTTCCATCTCGGCTTTTTCGCCTCGGGGATTCTGTTCGCG
>Ga0070730_10004415_pt1 | contig 12344 bp, 6 predicted proteins | sample Coa_R1_3_FD_66447 | JGI IMG/M metagenome (GOLD analysis project Ga0070730, IMG submission 66447) | Surface soil microbial communities from Centralia Pennsylvania, which are recovering from an underground coalmine fire - Coalmine... | ecosystem: Environmental > Terrestrial > Soil > Unclassified ... | reverse complement strand
CACGCGCACGAGGAAGCGGTCGATCTGCGCCTCGGGCAGCGGGTAGGTGCCCTCGAGGTCGACGGGGTTCTGCGTCGCGAGCACCAGGAAGGGCAGTGGCAGCTCGAAGCGGTCGCCCTCGATCGTCACCTGCCGCTCCTGCATCGCCTCGAGCAGGGCGCTCTGCGTCTTGGCCGGCGCGCGGTTGATCTCGTCGGCCAGCACCACGTTCGCGAAGACGGGGCCGGCGCGCAGCGTGAACGTGCCGTCGCGCGGCGAGAGCACGTACGTGCCCGTGATGTCCGCGGGCAAGAGGTCCGGCGTGAACTGGATGCGCCGCGCGCTGCACCCGAGCGCCGTCGCGAAGGCCTTCACGAGCGTGGTCTTGGCCACGCCCGGCACGCCCTCGAGCAGCGCGTGCCCGCGCGCCAGGAGCGCGACGAGCATCGTGTCCACCGGGCGCGTGGACCCCACGTACACGCGCGACACCTCGCGGCGCACGTCGTCGAGGCGCTCGCGCGCCGCGGCGATCTCGTTGGTGTTCGCGGCGGCGGTCACGGGACTTCCCTCGAATGTAACACGCCGAGGAGCGACTCGACCCTCCCAGCCACGGCCAGGACGTCACGGTCGCGGATCCGCTGCGCAGCGCCGCGCCGCCGCATGACCAGCAGCCCCTCGACGCGCGCGAGGTGCCCGAGCAGCCGTTCCAGCTCGGCGAGCTGCGGCGGGTCCAGGAGCGCCGCGGTGCGAACGCGCGCGACGAGGTCCTCGGGCGGGGGCGCCTTGTCGAGCCCCAGGCGCGTCGCCAGGTCCTCCTCGAGGGCGCTCTTCAGCTCGAGGATCGCCAGGACGCGCGAGGTCCGCGGCGACGCGATGACGGCCGCGTGCCCGGCCACGCCGCCCTGCGCGATCGCCGGCACCCGCCGCACGAAGCGCGGCGTGACCGACTTGTGCGTGCGCCCCGCCCGCGCGCTCGCCCAGACGACGACCCCCAGGCCAACGGCCAGCGCGACGAGGTACGCCGCGAGCGGCGGCATCCCCTCGTGCCGCAGCAGCTCGAGGGCGTCCTCGAGGGCCCGCCGCACGTCGCCCGCGGCGCCGCCGACGCGCGACTCGTCGCCGAAGCTGCCTATTGTGTCGAAGTCGTTGACCAGGACGTAGAGCTTGCCGCCGCGCCGCCCCCAGGCGTCGTCCTCGGTGAGGTAGCGCGCGAGGGCGACGCACAGCGCGCGGTTGCCGGGGTAGCGCAGCATCGCGTTGATCCCGAGCGACGCGTCGCCCACGGCGAGAAGGCGGCCCTGGCCCACGGCGCCGGCCACCGCGAGCAGCACGTCCGGCTCGCCCTCGCCGCGCACGACGAGCACGGGCGAGAGCGCCGGGTGATCGAGCCCGGTCCCGTGGTTGGTCACGATGCGGTTCACGTCGCGCACGGCGGGGTGCGCGCTCGCCGGCTCGGCGATCGCGAGCGACGGGTTGCCGCGGAGCATCTCCGCGGGGCGGCCGGGCAGCGGCACGCGCCGGATGCCGAACCGCGCGAGCAGGCCGTCGCCCGTACCGTAGTCGTCGAGCAGCACGATGCGGCCTCCCGCCCGCATGAACGCCGAGAGCTCGTCGGCGTCGAGGATGCGCTCGGGGTGGATGATGAGCAGGCCATCCTGCCGGCGCAGCTCCCGGAGGTCGAGCTTCGTGGTGACGACGACGCGCTGCGCCCCGGCGGTATCGGAGAGCTCGGCCTGCGCCAGCCGGACGAGCTGCGAGAGCCCTTCCCAGTCCTCGCCGCGCGGATCGAAGGGCGCGGCGTGAGCCGTCCGGGGCCACGCGAGCATCAGAGTAGTCAGACCTGCAAGAGCGAGAGCGAATAGGACGCAGCGCAGCGCCCACCTCGCCCTCCACGGCGCCGCCAGAATGCTTGACCGTGGCACTTGCGTTGCTACTTTTGCAGGAAAGAGGGTCAAAAGCGCCGTTTTTCTCGTCGTTCACCCTGGCTTCTGGAGGTCCGTCATGCTGCCTCCGTTCATCATCGAGCAAATCCGCCGCAGGGAAGAGCAGGAGCGTGCTCGCCAGGAGCAGCCGCAGCTCGAGATCCCGGCGGATCGGCCTGCTCCGCGCTCGCCCAAGGCCCCGGAAGACAAGGCGGAGCGCGGCGTGGTCGTCATCGACCTGATGACCGACGAGTAGGCGCCGGCCTCCGGGCCGCAGCACGCCTCGGAAAAGCCCGCAGAACGCCCCCGAGAACACCGCGCCACGCCGCCCGAGAGGCTGCTCGACAGGGGTGCTCGCGCTGACTAGGCTCGCGCCGCCATGAGGCTTTTCTTGCCAGCCGCGAGGTTGACGCTCGGCGTCGTCCTCGCTGCGTGGGCGACCCCCGCCTGCTACACGTCGGGCAACGGGTCGCTCCCGCCCATCTCGAGCTTCTACTTCCCGACGGGGCTCGCGGTCTCGCGCGGCGGCAACGTCCTTTACGCCATCAACTCGGATTTCGACCTGCAGTGGAGCGGCGGCACGCTGCAGAGCTACGACCTCTTCCAGATCCGGCACGACACGGCGGTGCTCATCCAGGCCAACCTGACGGGCACCGCCCCCGCGAGCGTCGCCAGCATCCCCTTCGTGCAGCCGTACACGTGGGCGCCGGGGTGTCAGCAGAGCCCTCCGGCCCCCTCGAGCAACGGCCAGGGCGTCGAGCTGGGCGAGTCGTGCGCGCCGCCCGTCGACGCGACGCAGTACGTGCGCGACGCGGCGATCATCGGCGCCTTCGCGACCGACCTGCAGCTCTCGAACCTGAACGACGGCACGCGCCTGTTCGCGCCCGTCGCCGGCAGCGCCACGGTGACCTGGGCCGACGTCGGCGCCGACGATCCGAGCTCCGGCCCGTCCGAGCCGACGACCGGCACGAGCTTCGCGCCCTTCGCGCTCGACTGCGGCATCCGCTCGTCCGACCAGCGCTGCAACGGCGATCACCAGGTCGGCAACGATCCCAACTCGGAGCACAACACGCGCAACGTCACGATGCCGGGCGAACCGTTCGGCATGGCGCAGACGCAGGACGGCATGGCGATCGCCGTCACGAGCGAGACCGACACGAAGACCTCGCTGCTCACCACCGGCTTCGGACCGGACGCGATCGCCGCCCCGAACCCGACGATGCAGTTCGTGCTCGACGGCCTGCCGGTGGGCGGCGTGGGCATCGCGGCCATCCCGCACGATCCGCTGGCGGTGCGGCGCTGCGAGGACGTGGGCAACCAGCCGCCGTGCGTGCGCCAGGCGTTCCTCGAGACGACGCGCGCGGCCAACGAGATCGACCTCTTGCGCTACTACGACGACGACGGGTCGTCGCTGCAGCGGCCGTTCCTCAACAAGGACGGCTCGTTCGCCGTGACGACGAACTCGGCGGGCTCGGACTCGCGCGGGATCGTCATCGATCCGTCGCCGCGCATCCTCTGCAAGAGGACGGCGACCACCGACGCGCAGAAGCTGCAGTGTGCGCAGCTCCCGGCGCGGGTCTTCGTGGCGAACCGCACGCCGTCGACCATCGTGGTCGGCGAGCTCGGGCACCTCTTCGACGACGGGACCTACGACCCCGACTCGCTGTCGCTCGTCGGCAACGTGCCGCTGACCGACGGGCCGTCGAAGGTGTTCATCGCGCCCATCGTGAACGCCAAGGGCTACTACGAGCTGCGCCTCTTCGTCGTCTGCTACGACACGAGCAGCGTCTTCATCTACGACCCGGACACGCTCGGGACGCCCGACGCGGCGCCCGAGGCCATCGTCTACACGGGCCCGGGGCCGTACGCGCTCGCCTTCGACCCGTACACGCTCGACGACGTGGACGGCGGCGTGCTGGACCACATCGCCAAGGGCACGCCGGTCGAGACCGACACGCGGCAGACCGACGTCCCCATCAAGAAGTACCGCTTCGCCTACCTGGCGAGCTTCCGTGACTCGTTCGTTCAAGTCATCGATCTCGACGCGTCGAGCCCGGAGACCTTCGAGCGCGTCGTCTTCACGCTCGGCCAGCCGACGCCGCCCATAGGCTCATGACGATGATTCGAACGAAGTGGCTGGGGCTCGCCGCCGCGGCGGGCGCCGTGGTGGTCGCGGTCGGTGGGGCGAGCGCGAGCTGCTCGCAGACGCCGACGAACGTCGCGGTGCGCACCTTCGAGCTCGCGCAGAAGATGGACGTCGTCTGCCTGCAGGTGAACGACGTGTACGGCAACCCGGTCCCCCCGTCGCCGCTCACCGAGGACAACTGCGCGCCCGTCGCGCTCAACACGAACGGGGGCCCGCTCGCCAACCACCTCTTCGCCGTGGTCACGCAGCTCGCGCGCGGCGAGCTGGCCGTGGTGGACCTCACCAACGGAAACGTGGTCGACGAGGACCGCGAGACGCCGGGGATCAACTTCATCCCCGTGGGCGCCATCCCGACGGACGTCGTGGTCTCGCCGGACCCGCAGACGTCGATGACGTACGTCGCGAGCGGGGACGCGTCGAAGCCCGCCATCTACGGCATACCCAACACCCGCCTGCTGGGCGACTCGTACGGGGTCAATCCGCCGCGGCCCCTGGGGATCAGCGACCTCGTGGCGTGCGCCCTGCCGCAGCCGGTGCAAGGGCTGAGGATGGCGACGCTGCCGGGCGGGGGCGAGGTGCTCGTCGCTCTGCTCAAGGCGTCGGGGGGGCAGCCGGCGTCGGTCGTCGCCATCGATCCGGCTCCGCTCGTCAACGGCGCCATCGCCGCGGGCTACTTGCCCGACGGCGGGGCGCAGGGCGCGGGAGACGACGGCGGCGCGCCCGCCGGAGACGACGGAGGCGGCGACGCGGGCGGAGCGGCGGACGCGGGTGCCGAGGCGGCGGTCGCGGACGCGGGCAGCCCGGTCCCCGGGGTCACGCCCGGCTCGCTCACGGCGTGCAAGGTGCTCGGCGCGAGCGCGTTCCTCGCGACGGTTCCCGCCGCGTGGACGCCGGGCTCCACCTGGGCCGACGGCGTGCCGTACGTCGAGGGCGGCGTCGATCTCAGCGAGGCCGGCCCGGTCAACGGCGTCAGCTGCACGCCCGCCGGCATCGGCGACGCCGGCGCGCCCTCGGGCGGGGGCGGCGCCGCGGCGAGCATCCCGTTCGCCATCGCGCCCGGCTCCGAGCCGAAGCCGGCCGCCCTCGTCATGCGCGACGACGTGCCCCTCCTCTACGTGTCCGACGAGGGGCTCCCCTTCATCCACGTCATCGACCTGAGCGATCCGACGTCGCCGCGCGAGCAGCCGCCGCTGCTCGCCACGAGCGTGAACGAGCCCGGCCGCCAGGTGTCCGTCGGCGCCATCGCGCTCAGCCCGCCGACGCGCGACTACAAGCGCTACCTCTACGCGGTCGACGCGAAGGCCGGCTCGGTCATGGTCTACGACGTGACCGACCCCGCGAGCACGGCGCGCACGCCGATGCAGCGGCCGCACCCCGAGCTCAACCCGTTCAACGTCCCCGACCGCCTGCAGTTCTCCGCGCCGGTGGCCACGCTGGCCTTCGTCGAGCACGACTGGCCGCTCCCCTCGCAGGCGGGGAACGAGGTGAACAACCCGGTTCACCAGTACTCGGGTCTGCTCTGCAACCCGAACCCCAACGCGCACCCGGACCAGAACACCTTCAACGACAAGGGCGCGTACTTCCGCGCGGACGAGGCCCCGGTCATCCAGTCGAACGGCACGGTCGCGAACTTCCCCCAGCGGCTGCGCGGCATCTTCGCGTTCGTGACGCTGTCGAACGGCTCGATGGTCGTCATCGACGTGGACGACTGGGACGCGCCGTGCCGCCGCCCGGATCCGATGGAAGCGGCGACGAAAGCTCTCGGAGGGAGCAGCAGCAGCAGCGGGAGCGGGACGACGGGCGCGGCCAACACGTCCGGCATGCCCGGCGTGCTCGCCATCCCCCAGCCGCCGCCCACCGACGCGAACGACCTCGACCCGTACCACGCGGCGAGCACGTACCTGGGCGTCACGCTGCCCGAGAGCCCGGCCACGACGATCGAGGCGTTCTTCCCCATCACGGTGCCCAACCGGATGCGGTCGAACTTCCTTCTTCGCAACGACCCGTCGTCGGGCAACCACGTTCCGAACATCATCTCGCCGGTGCTGCTCTTCGACGTGAACGGCGCGCCGCTGACGACGACGGGCACCCAGGGCCTCGCGAACCCGCTGATGCTCCCCACGCCGCTCGCGACGGGCTTCTTCGATCCGAGCCGGCTGCAGAACCCCACCGAGCCGGATCCCACCGCCCGCACCACGCCGACGCCCGGGCTCGACAACGCCCTCACGCAGTCCGCCGCGCAGCTCACGCCCAGCCAGAACCACGTCCCGGCCGACATCCGTATCTCGTTCGACGATCCGACGGCGCACATCGACCAGGACTGGGCGACGACGTACGAGGGGGCGCTGCCGACGGTCGGCGGCGTGCTCGTCGACGTCGCGTCGTACGACGGGTACCGGACGCTCACGCTCGCGAGCGGCAACGACTTCGTCGCGGACGCCGGCGGCGTCGTGGACGCGGGGTACGCGGACGCGGCGGTCTTCGGCCCGAGCCCCGGCTTCTGCGGCCGCGGCATCGAGGACTGGGGCCTCGGCCAGCAGCGCGCCTACGCCGTGCTCGATGCGATCCAGAAGGCCAACGACGCGGGCGCCGCGCTGCCCCTGCCCGGCGCCGGCGCCCCGGGCAACCCCACGCTGCCGCAGTGGACCGCGGACTACGTCGAGCTGAACGACGACCTGCTGGCGAACACGGACCCATACTGGGGCATCCCGTCGACCGACGTGAACCCCGGCGCCACCGTCAACGACTGCTGGGACGGCGACCTCGCGGACCCCGACGGGAACAACCTCGACACCAGCCCGCTCGCCCAGAACCGCTACAACGCGTGCTTCACGGCGTTCGACGCGCAGGTCAACGCGGACACGCACTACGCGCGCGACTTCCCGATCATCGAGGCGTACGACGACCACCTCGTCCTCGGGCGCTTCGGGTGGCTGCCCAACCCGGCCCCCTCGACCGACGGCGGCTCGGGCGCCGGCGGCGACGGCGGTGCGGGGCTCTTCGTGGCCGAGCAGCCGCAGAACCGCGTCGTCGTGGGCGCCGACGACAGCAACAAGCCGTTCCTCAGGTTCGCGCGCTGCTGCTTCCACCACCAGGCGACCTTCAAGGTGCGCACGGGCGGCGAGTGGATCACGACCGGCTCGGTGAGCGGGTACATGGACCACACGATCGCCGACCCCGCGACCAACCGCTGCGTGCTGAGCTGCAACCAGGGGGACGCCCTGCGCAACTCGCGCGCGTTCGACATCCCGTGGTCCACCACCAAGTCGGACGGGACGTGCGCGTCCGACGGCCTCCAGAGTCTGCCCGCGAACCTGGACCGGAACAGCGTCCTGGCGATGCGCAACCCGATGTTCTCGTTCGTCATCTGGAGCGCGTGCACGCCGCTGCTCGGCAACGACCACACCGAGACGGCGCGTGACATGGTGTGGCGCTACTCGCTGCGCGGCGGCTTCAGCCCGCTCACGCTGTCGATCACGGGCGGCACCAGCACGGCGGTGAGCCCGCAGTCGATGCGGTTCATCAACTCGCTCGGGCAGCTCGCGGTGGTCGACGGATCGCTGCAGGGGCTCGTGCTGTTCGACCTGAACTCGCTCTCGCTCGCACACAATCCGTACTTCTGACGCGGGGCGCTCGATGTCGAGGGGCAGCAAGACGGGGGACCGGGCCGGCGGCGCCTCGCATACGCCCGTCATGCGGCAGTACCTGACGGCGAAGGCGGCGCACCCCGACGCGCTGCTCCTCTTCCGCATGGGCGACTTCTACGAGCTGTTCTTCGAGGACGCGGTGGTCGCCGCGCGGGCGCTCGACCTGACCCTCACCGCGCGCAACAAGGGCGCCGAGGACGAGGTGCCGATGGCGGGAGTGCCGCACCACGCGGCGAGCTCGTACGTGCAACGCCTGCTCGAGCAGGGGTTCAAGGTCGCCATCTGCGAGCAGATGGCGGACCCGTCGAAGGTCAAGGGCATCGTGCCGCGCGAGGTCGTGCGCGTCGTGACGCCGGGCATCGCCTACGACGACGCGGGCCTCGAGGCGCGGCAGAACCACTACCTCGTCGCGGTCGAGCGCGACCCGGCGGGGCCCTTCGGGATCGCGGCGCTCGACATGTCGACCGGGGAGCTGGCCGCGTGCGAGGCGCAGGACGCGCAGGCGGCGCTCTCGGAGCTCGCCCGGCTCGATCCGCGCGAGGTGCTCGTCGGCCCCGGCGCGGACGACGTCGCGAAGCCGCTGGCGCTGGCGCGGCCCCGCGTGGTCGTGCGGCCCGTGGCGGAGGCGATCGCGGCCGCCGAGGCGGAGGCGACGCTGGACGCGCTGCTGGGGGCAGGGGAGGGGCGCGCGTCGGCGTCCTCGGCGGTGGCGCGGCGGGCGGCGGCGCGCTGCGTGGCGACCGCGCGCGTGTGCGAGGCGGGGCGGCCGCTGCCCATCGCGCGGCTCGCCTTCTACGAGCTCGGCGACGCGCTGGTGCTCGACGAGTCGACGCAGGCCCACCTGGAGCTGGTGCGCGCGGTCGACGGCGGCGTTCGCGGCTCGCTCCTCGAGCAGATCGACGCGACGAAGACGGCGCCGGGGGCGCGCCTGCTGCGCCGCAGGCTCCTCGCGCCGCGCACGGCGGTCGCGGAGATCCGCCGGCGCCTCGACGGCGTGGAGCTCTTCGTCGCGCACTCGCGCACGCGGGCGGAGGTGCGCGAGCGCCTCGGCGAGGTGGGGGACGTGGAGCGCCTCGCGATCAAGCTGGCGGTCGACCGCGCGCAGCCCCGCGACCTCGTGGCGCTGCGCCGCTCGCTCGCCGCCGTCCCGGCGCTCGTCGACGTCCTCGCGAGCTGTCCGGACCCGGGCGCGCGCGAGGCGCTCGGCGTGGGGGAGCGCCAGCCGTGGATCGACCCGTGCGCGGACCTCTACGAGCTGCTGTCGCGCGCGGTGGCCGACGATCCCCCGGCGCGCGCCGCGGACGGCGGCGTCGTGCGCGACGGGTTCGACGCCCAGCTCGACGAGGCCCGCGAGCTGATGCGTGGCGGGCAGCGGCTCATCGTGGAGCTCGAGGCGCGCCTGCGCGAGACGTCGATCCCGAGCCTGAAGCTCCGGTACACACGCGTCTTCGGCTGGTACATCGAGGTGACGAAGGCGCACGTCGCCAAGGCCCCCGCCGCGTGGCGGCGCAAGCAGACCGTCGCGACCGGCGAGCGCTTCACGTGCGACGAGCTGGACACCCTGGCCGACAAGCTGGCCCACGCCGAGGAGCGGGCCGCCGCGCGCGAGGCGGAGCTCTTCGCGCGCCTGGTGCGCGATCTGGCGGCGCACGCCCAGCGGCTGCGCGACGTCGCGGCGCGGCTCGCGGCCTGGGACGTCGCCGCGGCCCTCGCCGAGGTGGCCCACCGCGACGACTGGGCGCGGCCCGAGGTGGACGACTCGCTCGAGCTCCAGCTCGAGGACGCGCGCCACCCGGTGGTCGAGAAGCTGGCGGCCGCGGGGCGCTTCGTCCCCAACGACGTGGCGCTCGGCGCCGGCGAGGGTCGGCCGCGGCTGTGGCTCGTGACGGGGCCCAACATGGCGGGCAAGTCGACGCTCATGCGCCAGACCGCGCTCGCGGTCATCCTCGCGCAGGCCGGCTCCTTCGTGCCGGCGCGGCGCGCGCGCATCGGCGTGGTGGACCGGGTGCTGACGCGCGTCGGCGCGAGCGACAACCTGTCACGCGGCGAGAGCACCTTCATGGTCGAGATGAAGGAGACGGCGCACGTCCTGCGGCGTGCCACGCGGCGCTCGCTGGTCGTCCTCGACGAGATCGGCCGCGGCACGAGCACCTACGACGGCCTGGCGATCGCCTGGTCGGTGGCCGAGCACCTGCACGACGCGATCGCGTGCCGCGCCCTCTTTGCGACGCACTATCACGAGCTCACCGAGCTCGCGTCGACGCGCGCGCCGACGTGCGAGAACTGGAGCGTCAGCGCGCGGGAGCACGAGGGGGACGTCGTGTTCCTGCACAAGCTGCAGCGGGGCGCGGCCTCGCAGAGCTACGGGGTCGCCTGCGCGCGCCTCGCGGGGGTGCCGGAGCCGGTGCTCGCGCGGGCGCGGGCGCTGCTCGGGGAGCTCGAGCGGGGGGCCGCGCTGCCGAGCGGGGCGCCGTCGTCGCTGCGCGGCCGCGCGAAGGGCCGCCCGCAGCTCGATCTCTTCGACGCCGGGGGCGCCGCGCCTCCCGCCGAGCCGCACCCGGCGCTCGAGACGCTGCGCGCGGTGGACGTCGATCGCCTCACGCCGCTCGAGGCGCTCCAGCTCGTCGCGAGCCTGCAGAAGCTGGCCAAGGGGCCGTGAGGTCGCGCGCCCTGCCGTACGCGGCCGTGGCGTTCGCGGCCTGCGCGTGGGGCACCTGGGGCCTCGTCATCCGCTGGACCGACGTGATCGCGCCGATGTCGTCGGCGATGAAGTCGACGATCGTGATGGCGGTCATCACGCTGGTCACGGGGCTCACGGCGCTGCGCGACCGCACGCCGCACCAGGCGCCGTGGAGGGCGCGCGGCTGGGTCGCCTTCCTCGGCGTCAGCGACGCGTTCAACATCCTGCTCTTCTTCGCCGCGTACCGGAAGGCCATCGCGGTCTCCGTGCTCGCGCACTACCTGACGCCCGTGCTGGTCGCGATCGCGGCGCCGCTGCTGCTCCGGGAGCGGATGACGCCGCGCACCGGGGCGGCCATCGCGGGGTCGCTCGCGGGCCTGGTCATCATCCTGGCGCCGTGGTCGGGCGCCGCCGTACCCGCCGAGGTCGCGGCGAGCGCGGCGCTCGGCGCGGGCAGCGCGGTGTTCTACGCGTCCAACGTGATCGTGAACAAGCTCGTCGCGGGCGCGTTCTCGACGAGCGAGACGATGTTCTGGCACGGGGTCGTCGGCACGCCGTTGCTCGCGGCCTTCGTGCCGTGCGGCGAATGGGCGGCGCTCGATGGGCGCGCGGTCGCGTTCCTCGGGATCGCGACGGTCGTGCCGGGCGCCATGGCGGGCCTCGCCTTCGTGTGGGGGCTGCGGCGCGTGCAAGCGGCCCACGCATCGACGCTGACGCTCCTCGAGCCCCTCGTGTCGATCGTGCTCGGCGCTGCGCTGCTCGGCGAGGGCGTCGGCGCGCGGACCTTCGCAGGCGGAGCGCTCATCCTGGCCGGGGCCCTCGCGGTGATGACGCAGCCCTCCGGTCCGGACGCGGCGCCTGCCTCGTGACCATCGGCCCGGCCCTACCGCCCCCCCGTCGACTGCCGCGTCCCCAGCGTCGCGTCGATGAACGTCGCGCCCTCGGCGCTCACCGCGCTCGCGCGGTCCGAGTCGTCCGCGAGGCCGAGGTCGACCGCGCGCGGCAGGTCCTCCGTGCCGCGGAGCGCCTCGACGGCGACCTCGCGGAAGCGCGCGAGCTTCTCGTCGTCGCCGAGCACCACGGTCACGTGGCGCAGGCGCGAGCCGCCGAGCGCGAGCCGCCAGCGCAGCGCGGTCATCATGGCGTTCGCGCACGTCTCGATGCTCACGCGCGCGGACCCCGTGCCCAGCGCCGGGAACGCCAGCGTCTTCAGGCCGAGCCGGTCCGCCAGCGACAGCGCGCGCAGCGTCGCCCGCCCGACGCACGAGGTCTCGCTCCACGCGCTCACGGCGTGCAGGACGTAGCGCGCACGCAGGAGCCCCGCGTGCGTCGCGACGCACTCGCCGAGGGGCCGCTCGCCGTGCTTCACGGCCTCCTCCTCGATGACGTCGCCCCCGCGGCGCCGGAGCGCGTCGCCCACGCCGCTTCGCATCGTCATCTCGTAGTTGCCGCTGGAGACGATGCCGTCGACCTCCTCGTCGGCGATGTCGCCCGCCTTGAGCGAGATGTCGCAGTCGAGGAAGCGAAAGCGGTTCTTGCCCGCCGCGATGAAGGCGTCGTGCTCCCGGCCCGGCCGCAGGGCGTGGCTGAGCGTCGCGAAGTGCGACGCCGGCTCGTAGAGATCGTGCGGCCGGTCGCCCTTGTGCTTGGCGAGCATCCCGCGCAAAACCTGCTGGAAGTAGGCCTCCGAGGGGCTCCTGGGCGGGGGGAAGGGGGGCGGCACGTTCTCGTCGAGCGCCGAGCGCACGTCGAGGAAGGGGGCGTGCCCGTAGCGCAGGTCGAAGGCCGTCGCGCCCGCGCCGTACGCGTCCGAGGTGCGGTCCGCCGGCTCGCCGCGGAGCTGCTCGGGCGCCATGAACTTGAGGGTGCCGCTCACCTCGCTGGGCGGCGTGTCCGCGCAGGCCACGGCGATGCCGAAGTCACCGAGGCGGATGCCCGTCTCGGGCGCCGCGAAGAGGTTCGACGGCTTG
>Ga0070730_10004414_pt1 | contig 12345 bp, 11 predicted proteins | sample Coa_R1_3_FD_66447 | JGI IMG/M metagenome (GOLD analysis project Ga0070730, IMG submission 66447) | Surface soil microbial communities from Centralia Pennsylvania, which are recovering from an underground coalmine fire - Coalmine... | ecosystem: Environmental > Terrestrial > Soil > Unclassified ... | reverse complement strand
CTGCCCGGCGTGCGGGTCTGGGCGATCGACGCCGACGGGATCGTGGTCCGCCCCGGTCCCCGGCTGGTCAACGGCGTCGAGGCCCTCGCCTCGGTCTTCCACCCCCGCGCGGTGCCTAAGGCCCCGCCCGGTGCCGTGCACCGGGCGGGGTAACAGGTGCCTGCGGGTGCCGCGCACCGGGCGGGCTAGCGCGTGCCCGCGGGCTCTTACTGCGGCGGGCCCGAGGTGAGCTGGATGCTGCTGGTGGTGCGCTGGCCGGAGGGGCTGACCCAGGTGACCGAGATCGTGGTGCCTGGGCGGTCCTTCGACACGACGCTGGTCAGGTCGTCGGGCGAGCCGATGGCTTGCCCGTTGATCGCGGTGATGACCGACCCCGCGGTGATGCCCGCGCCGGCGGCCGGGCCACCGCAGATGACCCCGAGGATCAGGGTGCCCGAACTGACCGGGGCGATGCTCGATGGCACGGTGAGGTTGGCGTTGCTGGTGTAGCAGCCGGAGCTGCCGTTGCCGTTGCCGCCGCCGAAACCGCCGCCGCCGAAGCCGCCGTACCCGTTGCCCTGCGCCTGCTGGTCCGCTTGCCCCTGCGGGCTGCTGTTCGAACCCTTCGCGATGTAGATCCCCATGAACGGCGGGTAGCCGATGGAGATGGTCGGGCTGGCCTGGCCCGCGACGATCTCCTGCGCGACCTTGAGCGCCGTGTTGATCGGGATCGCGAATCCGGCCGCCGACTGCGACTGGAAGCGCACGCTGTTGCCCGCGGTGTCCATCCCGATGACCTGGCCCGAGGTGTTCGCGAGCGGACCACCGGAGTCGCCGGAGACGATGGCCGCGTTGGTCTCGATCATCCCGTGCAGGGTCTCGGAGGTGACGGAGCCGCCCCGGTTGCTCGCGGTGATGGTCTGGTTCAGCCCGGTGATCGTCCCGGTGGCCGGGATGACCATGCTCTGGCCTTCGGCGTTGCCCAGGGCGATCACCGGCTGACCCGTCTTGAGCGTGGACGAGTTGCCGATCGGGACCGTGCGCAGGCCTGACGCGTTTTGCAGCTTGATCAGCGCGATGTCGCCGGTCACGTCGTACCCGACCACCGTGGCCCGGTAGGTCCGGCCGGTGGCCACGATCGTCGCGGTGATCCTGGTGGCGTCCTCGATGACGTGGTTATTGGTCAGTACCAGGCCGTCGGATCTGATCACCATGCCGGTGCCCGCGGCCTGCTCGCTGTTGTACTGCAGGGCGGTGTTGATGATCACCACGCCGGGCGAGACCTTGCTGACGACTCCGGGCACGCTGGTGCGGGGACCCGGGGCCATGTTGCTCGGCTGCGGTATCGTCCCGGTGGGGAGCGGCGCGGGGGCCTGCCCGCGGCTGCTCGGCAGCGGCGTCGCGGTGTTGCTGGACGCCGGGTGGTAGAGGGCGACGACCGAGCCCGCGCCGAGGGCCCCCGCCACCAGCGCCACGGCCACGTAGCTGAGCAGGCCGATCCGGCTTCGAGGGGGCCTGGGCGGCATGGGGGGCAGAGGCGAGGTAGCTCCGTAACCGCCGTAGGGCGGCTGCCCGTACCCGCTGTAATCCTGCATCTGAATCAGGCCTCTTTACTGTGGGCGTCCGGTTGTCCCTCCAGTGAGCACCATGAACCTGATGAGTAGCTGAATGCCCGCTGCAGATTACCGATTCTCGCCGAGAATTCTCTCCAGAGGAAAAGACGGGAGGGGCCAAGGCGAAAGGGCAAGGGGCCAGCAACCTTACGCGGACCGCCGCCTGCCGAGCCGGGCCAGCCGTCCGGGGATCAGCCCGCCGCGACGGGGGGCGGGCACCGTGGGCTTCTGCTCGGGTTGATCGCTGGAGTCCTGCACCCGGCCCATCGCGTCCTCGAGCAGCCCGAGCGCAAGCTGACGGGACAGCCTCGTGCCCCGCTTGCCGCGTCTCCCCCACATCGTGGCCGCTCCCTGTGAAACTTACGTGACGATCTGTAACAAGTATACCTGGCATTCACAGGAACGGGTACCAATGTTCGTTCGGCTTAAACGAATTCTTCAGCGACCGGCCAGGACGGCTAGCTCGGGGACGAAGAACGCGGCGTTCACGGTGCCGATCCCCGTGGCCAGGTCGTAGCCCTGCTGCGCGGCAAAGCCGTGCACAATGTGCGGGCTGCCGCCCACCAGGAACGACACCGTGTTGTTGCCGGAGGTCACCGGGACGATGCCAGCCGCGCGCTCCGCCGCCAGCGCGTACAGCGCCGGGTTGATCAGCCCGAGGGAGTGCCCGGCCATCTGGTCGGCGAGCGCGACGATCCCCGCGAACAGCGGGGTGGCCTCGCTGGTCCCGCAGGTCGGGGTCCAGCCGGCCGCCTGGCCGCCGAAGGTGCCGTAGGTGTCGACGGACCCGTTGCAGGCGGCGCTCATCGCGATGTCGGGCACCCCGCGCCGGCTGCCGACGACGCCCCGCACGCCGTTCTGGTAGGACGGGCGGCCGAAGTAGATCGACAGGCCGCCGCCGCTGGCCAGCGGGTTCGGGCCGGCGTTGCCGTCGGCGAACTCGTTCGCGGCCTTGTTGTACGTGTCGTTCCACACGGTGGGCGCCGCGGGGGTGCCCTTGGCGGTGAAGTGCAGCTGCGTCCCGCCGACCGCGGTGACCAGCGGGTCGCTGTCCGGCCAGGAGGTCACCCGGGACGGGTAGTAGGTCGTCTGGTCCAGCTTGACGTCGGCGGCGCCCGAGTCACCCGAGGCGGCGAGCACGGTGACCTTGTCCTTGGCCGCGGCGGCGTAGGCGCTCCTGAGCGCGTCCACGGCCTTGGCGCCGGGGAACGTCTCCTCGGTGGCGCTGAAGCTCTGGCTGATCACGTCGCCCATGTGGTGGTTCAGCACGTACAGCTCGGCCGAGACGATCTGCGGGAAGCCGTGCACGCCCTCGGTCTCCGAGACCGGCGTCTCCACCAGCACGATGCTGGCGCCGGGGGCGATCACGTGGGCGTACTCCACGTCCAGGGTGGTCTCGCCCGCCCAGCCGACCATGTCCGTACTGCTGGCGTTGTAAGCGGGGACCTTCCCGGCGGGCTGGATGATCCTGAACGACGGTGGGGCGGGCAAGCCGAACGTCTTGTCGAACACGCCCAGGTCGTTCTTGATGGTCGGGGAGCCGAACGAGTCGACGATGACGATCGTGGTGCCCTTGCCGTTGATCCCCTGTGCGTAGAGCGCGGGGAGATCGTAGGCCTGCCGGATTTGGGCAGGTTCGTAGCAGGCAACCTTGTAGGCTTGCTCGCAGTTGGCCGTGGTCGGAGGCACAGCCCGCGCGCGGCCGATGTGAATGACCCCCGGCCGCACGACGACACCGGACAGGGGGGACGCAGTAGAGGAGGCAGATCCGGATTGAACGGCCGGGGCGGCCAGGGCCGCCGCGGCGAGCCCGGAAATGCCGGCCACCACAGCCACCAGCCTCGCCACCCGCATCGAGCCCTCCCTCCACCCGCCCCGACGACCAAGAGACACTCGCGATCGGATCAATGGATCTCATTCCATCATCAGGTTCTGCCCATTCGCCTGTTCTGAACACCCGCTGTACGCTTGTCCCCCGGCACGTGTCGGGACGAGCCTCCAGCATGGTACTGGGATTGACGAGCGTCACGTTGGGCAGAGGGGAGCAACATGCGCCTCCGAGGTAGCGTGGCGATCGACCTGGGCACGGTCAACACGCTCGTCTGGGTGGCGGGGCGCGGCATTGTGCTTGAGGAGCCTACCGCCATCGCGATCGACACGGCCGTCGGCAAGGTGGCCGCGGTCGGGCACGCCGCCGACGCGCTCGCGGACAAGGAACCGCAGGACATCGAGGTCATCCACCCGCTGCGCGACGGGGTCATCGCCGACCTGGACGCCGCCGCGGAGATGCTGCACAGGTTCCTGCGCAAGGCCCGCCGCGCGGGCAGCCCGCTGCGGGCCAACGCCCTGGTCTGCGTGCCCAGCGGCGCCACGCCGGTGGAGCGGCGGTCGATCGTCGCGGCGCTGTCCGTCCGGCGCCCCCGGTACAACGTGCGGCTCATCGACGAGCCGGTGGCCGCGGCGGCCGGCGCCGGGTTCGACCTGACCGGCGGGGCCGGCGGTTTCGTGGTCGACATCGGCGGCGGGACCACCGAGATCGCGGCGGTGGCCGGCTGGCGGGTGGTCCGGGCGCAGTCGCTGCGCAAGGCGGGCAACACCATGGACGAGGCGGTCACGCAGGCGGTCAGGAACGAGCTGAGCCTGATCATCAGCCAGCGCGCCGCCCGGCAGCTCAAGACCACGCTCGGGGTCAGCGGCGGGGCGGAGAGCTGGGAGGAGGTCGTCGGCCTGGACGTCGCGCACCGGTCGCCGCGGACCGAGTACATCCCCGGCAGCCTGGTGGCGGCGGCGCTCGAGCCGATCGTGAGCACGATCGCCACGGCGGTCCACGAGATGCTCTCCGACATCCCGGCCGGCCTGGCCGAGGACGTGGTACGCGGCAAGATCCGGCTGGCCGGCGGCGGCGCGTTGCTGCCGGGGCTGGCCAACCGGATCGAGATTGCCGGCGGGATCGGCGCGGTCGTCGTCGAGGACCCGCTGCGGTGCGTGGTCCGCGGCGCCGCCGAGATCCTGGAGCGCAAGGGCCAGGACGAGGGCATGTTCGCCGTGCCTGGCCTGCGCCACTAATCCCCGCTCATCCCCCGCCGTTTGCGTTAATCGATGGGCTGCCTTGCGATCGTGGCCGGCTCGCGCCCGGCCAGCAGCCAGGCCGCGACCGTCGCGACGAGCGGCATGACGACCAGGATCGTGAGCAGGTTGCTGACCGGGACGTTCAGCAGCGACCCGAGACCGTCGAGCTTGTTGTCCCAGGAGTAGGCGATCGCCCCGATGTAAGCCCCGGCCGTGCCGAGCACCGCGCCGGCCAGGGCCAGGGCTCCGGCGGTGACCGCGGTGATCGTGCGCCGGGTCGCGCTCCCCGCCCCGGTCGCGGTCAGGGTCCGCAGGTCACTGGAGGTTTCGCTGCGGATAAGGCCGATCGTCATGGCCAGGATGCCCAGCGCCAGCACGGTGCCGAACACGGTGGCCCAGTTCAGGATCTCCGCGACCGACGGCACGCTGGACCTGGTCTCGATGGTCATCCCCTTCGCGGCCGCGGTGAGCCTGGCGCTGCTGATCTGCGCGGCGGTCAGGCCGTGCGGGGCTGTGATCAGCCACCCGGTGACGCTGACGCCGTGGTCGTGGCCGAGGCCGAGCTCCTGGACCGCGTGCTCGGTGATCACCGTGTTCGGGGCCGAGGTGCCCGACGGCAGCGCCCCGACCTCCTGGATCACCGGGTTGGCCAGGCACTCGCTCTTCGCGCAGGGGTACGGGTTCTGCTGCGCGCCGCCGTTGGGGTTGCCGGGGCCGCCGTTGGCCTGGAAGTAGTTTCCGTAGACGAGCTGCATCTTGGACAGGCCGGACAGGCCGGGCCGCATGGTCAGGATGTCGGCGTTCGGGTTGACCTGGGACGCCTTGATCCCGAAGGCAGCCAGGAGCTGCGGGGTGGCCACGTAGATCGGGCCTGACCACGACCGGCCGGGCGCGGCGTGCACGAGGCCGGCGCTGGTCGAGTCGAGTTCGACGACATCGTTTGACCCCAGCCCCGACGCGATGGCGTGCGCCGTCGCCGACCAGGACTGCGGGCTGCCCTGGTTTGCCGGCGGGGCACCGCCGCCGGGACTACCGCCACCGCCGGGACCGTAGGTGGGCTTGTAGAGGATGAGCTGATTGCCGCTCAGGTTGGGCCCGGCGTAGTCGAGCACGTTCCCGAACCGGCCCGCGGCCAGGACGCAGATCAGGACGGCGATGAGCACGCCGAGGCTGATCGCGGCCAGGGCGGAGCCCGATCGGGCCCGGTAGCGGCCCAGGTCGCGCAGCGCCAGGCGCGCCGCGACCGGCGTGTGCGCGCCGAGCCTGGCCAGGACGCTCACGAACGTGGGGGCCAGCAGGATCACCCCGATGACCAGGGCGATCAGGCCGCCCAGGAGCCCGAGCGTGCTCCCGCCGCCGCCACCGGTCTTGCTGCCCGCGTACGACAGCCCGAACCCCGCGAGGACCAGGAGGATGATGCCCGGTATGGCCGAGCGGTGGACCCGCTTGGGGGGCGCGGGCCGCCCGGCCAGGGCCGCGACGATGGACAGCCGGGTGATGGCCCGGGCCGGCCGCGCCGAGGCGAAGTACGTGGCCACCACGGCCAGGGCCATGGCCGGGCCGATGACGATCCACGGCAGCTGGAACGCGCCGATCAGGTGGTGGGCACTGGACTCCACGCTGGGCCGGTAGATCAGCCAGCCCGCGACGCCCAGCACGAGCCCGAGCACCGCGCCGACCACCCCCACCACGACCCCGTTGGTCCGCACCACGAGCCGGACGCGCTGGTCCGTGGCGCCCAGGGCGCCGAGCATCCCGAGCGAGCGGACCCGGCGCTGCGCCAGCACCGTGAAGCCGCCCACGGCGACCAGGGCGATGAGGAGCATGCCGATCACGGTCAGCGCGAGCACGATGGTCACGGGGTTGAGCGGGTTGCTGGCCGCCGCCGACTGCGGGGTCTCGACGTTCGGACCGATCGACGAGGCTGACCGACCGGGCGCGTCGAACAGGACCGTCACCTGCGTCGGCGCCGTGACCTGGCCCGGTATGACCAGGGCAAACTCGTCAAGCAGGCTCTGCGGGTTCTGGACGATCCCGGTCACCTGGCGGGCCGGGCCGCCCGGCTGATGCCAGGTGTCCCCGACCCTAACGCCGAACGCGGAGGCCACCTCCTGGGTCAGGGCCACCTGGTTCGCCGCGGTCGGGTAGTGCCCGCTGACCAGGGATAGCATCGGCTGCCCGAACGGGCCACCCGGGTTCTGGGCGCGCAGGTCGAAGCTGTTGACCGAGCCCGGGATGGCCATCGCCTGGTTCTCGATCACGTCGACGCGCCCGAAGCGATGCTCCAGCGAGGCGATCTGCCCGGCTAGCTGCGGATCGGGCGCCTGGAACGTCGCGAGGTCGTGCGCGGTGCCGAACCCCGCGTTGGCCGCGGGCGGCGTGGTGGTGGCGACCGCCGCGCCGATCACCACGGCGCCCACCGACACGGTGATCAGCGCCAGGACCAGCAGCTGCTGGCGCCACTCGCGGCGGAACAGCCGCCACGCCCAGCGCATCACGGCCCGCCGGGCGGGAACGCCCCCGTTATCGGGTCCCGCCTGGACCGGCCTCCGGGTGGCCGTCGCCGTGCTCATCGGTTCTGTCCCATCTGACCGAGCAGTGACTCGGGTCCGGCCTGCGGGGCGGTCTGGTCGGTGACCCGCCCGTCCCGCAGGAAGACCACGCGGTCCGCCCACGAGGCCAGCTGCGCGTCGTGGGTCACCACGACCGCGGCCATGCCCCGCTTGCACGCGGCGTGGATGAGCCGCATGACCGCCTCGCCGTTGGCCGAGTCGAGCGCCCCCGAGGGCTCGTCGGCCAGCAGGAGCTGGTGGTCGCCGACCACCGCGCGGGCGATGGCGACGCGCTGCCGCTCGCCGCCGGAGAGCTGGTCGGGGAAGTTGGCGGCCCGTTCGGCCAGGCCCAGCCCCTCCAGCGCCCGCAGGCTCGCCACGCGCGCCTTGCGCGCCGGCGTGCCGTCGAGCTCGAGCGGCAGCGCGACGTTCTCCGCCGCGGTCAGCCCGGGCAGCAGGTTGAAATCCTGGAACACGAAGCCGATGGAGCGCCGCCGCAGCCGCGCCCTGGCGTTGCGCGACATCTTGGTCAGCTCTTGCCCGCAGACCCGGACCTCGCCGCCGCTCGGTTCCTCCAGGCTGCCGGCGATGGTCAGCAGGGTGGACTTGCCTGAGCCGCTCGGCCCCATGACCGCCACCATCGCGCCGGCCTCGACCCGCAGGTCGATTCCGGCCAGCGCGTGCACCTCAGTGGCACCCTGACCATAGACCCGCGACACATCTTGCATTTCGAGCACGCTCATCGCGTGACCCCCGTCCTTCTTCGTAGTTTCACAACGGGCCCCGTTTCCGTGGCCTGACCGGCGGGCGCCCCGCCGGCGTGCGCCGCGTCCGCGGCGGCGCGCCTAACGCGGCCGTCCGCGGAGTCGAGCCAGCGGATCACCGAATCGAGCCGGAACAGCTCCGCGTCCACGGCCAGGGCCAGGCTGATGTCTGACTCCGCGGCCGCTTCCTTGATCCGCGTCCACTGCTGCATGAGCTGGACCAGGTACCGGCGGTGCGCCTGGATCACCCCGGGCACGTCGGTTCCCGGCAGGCGCAGCGCCACCAGGATCTTCATCACCAGCTCGTCGCGTGGCGGTGAGGTCATGTCGGGGGGTGTGCGCAGCCAGCCGGCCAGTTCCTCCCGGCCGGCCTGCGTGATCCGGAAGCGCCGCTGCGGGCCGTCGGGGTCCGATCCGTCGGATTCGGCGAGCCCGTCCCGCTCCAGGCGCTGCAGCGTGGTGTAGACCTGGCCGACGTTCAGCGGCCAGACCTCGCCGGTCCCCGCCTCGAACTCATCGCGCAGCTGAAGGCCGTACTTCGGGCCCTCGCTGAGCAGAGCGAGCAGGGCGTGCCGGACGCTCACCTGGTCTTATTACTCAGTAGCATACCGAGTATGCTGCCGCGGCCGGCCGGGCTACCGCACGCCGGTTAGCACCCAAATCGGCCCGACCGGGTAACCCTAGCTCCTTTGGCCAGACAGCCCCCTTGCGCGGCGGGCCGCCCGCGTGGTAAAAGCGCTAGCGCTCCTGCAGGACCGCCAGGATGTTGCCGGCCGGGTCCTTGAACCAGGCGATGAACGGCCCTCCGGCCCGGTTGATGCCCTTGTCGTCCTGGCCCAGGCCCTCGTACCGCTCCAGCTGCACACCCCGCGAGATCAGCTCGTCCACGGCCGCATCGATGTCGTCCACCTGGAAGTTGAGGATCGTGTAGGTGGCCGGCACGTGGTCGGGCTTGGCGTAGACGAGCGTGTCCCGCCCGCCGGACAGGTGCAGCCACAGCAGGCCGTGCTCGACCGTGGTCGCGAGGCCGAGCGTCCCGCCGTAGAACTTCCTGGCCGCCTCCAGGTGGTCGACGGCGAACCCGCTGAACGCCTTGGTGTCCTCGAACATGACATGCTCCTTGCGGTTTCATGGGCTCAAACGCGCGCTCAAGGGATGGACCTACCCGTGACCCTAACCCCACCGCCCCGGTCGCAGGCCGCCAAGCTCGGCATCAAGCCCGGGCAGCGCGTCCACCTGCACCATCCGCCGCCGGGCTGGGCCCTGGCCGACCCCCCGCCCGGCCTGGCCGACGCGGGCGCCGACGGTCCCGCCGACCTGATCGTCGCGTTCTTCGCCGCCGCCGACGACATGGCCGCGGAACTCGACGGGCTCGCGCGGCGCATCTTCCCGGCGGGGGCGCTCTGGGTCGCCTGGCCGCGCCGGGCCGGCGGGCACCGCAGCGACATCACCGACAACCTCGTCCGCGAGCTTGCCCTCCCGCTCGGGGTCGTCGACGTCAAGGTGGCCGCCATCGACGACGACTGGTCCGGCCTGCGCCTGGTGTGGCGGGTAGAAAACCGCGGCCCGCGACCGCCCACGCCCCCCTGACGGTCGTCACCGCATTCTTTGATGCCGAACGGCGGTGGTGATACCTCCACGCTGCACCCGAGCCCGGATTGGCCGTACGATGGATGCATGGGTTTTTATTGACACTGAAAGCCTGGGGTTTCCGCCCTGGCCGTCGCGCTCGCGGTCGAGGTGGCCGACGAGCTTGTCGACGGGGTCAAGGGCGCCGCGCTGCCGCTCATCCAGGATGACCTCGGGCTGAGCTACGCGCAGATCGGGCTGCTCACCTCGGTGCCGCTGTTGGTCGGCGGCGCGCTCGAGTTGCCGCTCGGACTCCTGGCGGGCCAGGGCCGGCGCCGTCGGCTGGCCGTGCTCATCGGCGGCATCCTCTTCATCCTGTCTCTGGCGGCCGCGGCCGGTGCTCGGTCGTTCGCCGTGCTCCTGTGCGCGTTCATCGCCTTCTACCCGGCCTCGGGTGCCTTCGTCTCGCTGACCCAGGCCACGCTGATGGACGCCTGGCCGGATCGGCAGGCCCAGGTCATGGCCCGCTGGGACCTGGCCGGGTCGGCCGGGGCGGTGGCCGGACCGCTGCTGCTCGCCGCCGTCCTGGGCGCCGGGGGCGGCTGGCGGGACGCGTACCTGGTCCTGGCCGGGCTGGCCGCGCTCACCTGGGCCGGCACCTTGCTGCGGGATCCCCCCGGCGCGCCCGCCCCGGCGGACGAGGAGAGCCCGCCCGGCCACTGGGCCCGCGAGCTCGCGTCCGCGCTGCGGAACGCCTCCGCGCTGCGCTGGCTGGTCCTGATGCAAGTCGGCGACCTGCTCGTCGACGTGCTCACCGGATTCCTCGCGCTGTACCTGGTGCGCGTGGCGCACCTGCGGCCGGAGGTCGCGGCGCTGGCCATCGCCCTCCGGCTCGGCGCCGGGCTGGCCGGCGACGCCGCACTCATCTGGGTCCTGGACCGGGTGGCCGACCTGACCGTGCTGCGCGTCAGCGCGGTCGCGGCCGCGCTGCTCTACCCGGCCTTCCTGCTCGCGCCCGGCGTGCCCGCCAAGCTCGCCATCCTGGCCGCGCTGAGCGCGGCCACGGCCACGTGGTACCCGCTGCTGCAGGCGCGGCTGTACGGCAGCCTGCCGGGCCGCAGTTCGATCGCGGTGACGCTGAGCAGCGCCGCCGGGATGGCCGGCGGACTCGGACCGCTGGCGGTGGGGCTGGCGGCCGAGCGGTTCGGCCTGTCCCGGGCGCTGGCGGTCCTGACCGTGGTTCCGGTCGTGGTCCTGGCCGGTTCCCTGGTGCGGCGGAGGCGGCGGCGGGAATAGGCGGCGCGGTCGTACGTTGTGATGAGAGGACATTTGCTCTCGGCGAGAGCAGTCCGGTATCCCGCCCGTCACGAGCCCGGTATGCAGGTCATGAGAGGTTTCCCCGTCCGTCAGGTCAACGCCGAGAGCGTGAACGAGGCAGCCGCGGCGGTCGCGGCGGCCGCCAAGCGGCAGGCCGAGCAGCTCACGCTGGTCCGCCGGCAGGCGCAGCCGACCGCGGTGTACATCACCCGGCTGACCCTCACCGCGACATTCGCGTACCTGCTCGCCCAGCAGCTCCCCGGCGGGTCGCCACGCTCGGTGCTCGCACCGCTGAGCGCCCTGCTCGTGGCGCAGGCCACCCTGTACCACACGATCCGCAGCGCCATCCAGCGCGTCGTCGGGGTCACCGCGGGCGTAGTCGCCGCCGTCGCGGTCTCCGAGTACGTCCCGTTCACCTGGTGGGTGCTCGGCCTGCTGATCGCGGGCACGCTGGCGCTCGGCCTGCTCCTGCGCTTGCGCGAGGACACCCTGGAGGTCCCGATCAGCGCGATGCTGATCTTCTCGGTGGACACGCACGCGTACGCCACCACCCGGATCACCGAGACGCTCGTCGGCGCCGCGGCGGGCCTGGCCGCGGGCCTGCTCTTCGCGCCGCTGCGGGTGCAGCCGGCCAAGGACGCCGTCGGCGACCTGACCCAGCAGATGGCCGACCTTCTCGGCCAGATGGCCGACGGCCTGGCCCTGCCCGACCCGCCCGACCCGCGGCGCGCCGGCGAGTGGCTCGAGAAGACCCGCGACCTGCGCCTGGAGATCCAGCGCGTCGACGACGCGCTCGCCCAGGCCGAAGAGAGCGTCCGGCTGAACCCCAAGCGGCTCCGGTTCGGCAACCCCGCGGCCGGCCTGCGCGATGGCCTCAACACGCTGGAGCGGGCCGCCACGGACATGCGGGTCCTGGCCCGCTCTGTGGCCGACAGCACCTGGCTGGACAGCGAGTACAGCCCGGTCAACGAGGCGGAGACCCGGGCCAGGCTCGCCGCCGTGATCGCCGAGCTGTCCGGCGCGGTCCGCGCCTACGGGCACGTCATCGACGCCGACCCGGAGCTGCCCGGTGCGCACAACCCGTCGGGCCAGCCCGCCGAGCCGCCCGCGATGGCCGAGCTTGAGGACCACCTGGACGAGGCCCTGCGCCAGCAGGACAAGCTGGCGGACCTGCTGCAGACCGACCCCGCCGAGTATCCGGAGGGCTGGCCGCTGCGCGGCGAGATCCTCGCCCACGTAGACCGGCTGCGCACTGAGCTTGAGCCCAGCCACCTGCCGGAGCAGGCCCAGGCCCGGGCCCAGGCGAGGTCCCCGTGGCGGGCGCTGCGCTTGTACACGGATCGGCACCGTCGGACGGTTTCGCGGATCCAGGCCAGGCGGAGGGCGAAAGCCGCGCCAAGGCGGAGGACGTAGGCCCCCGGAAGGCGGAGGGCGTAAGCCGACGCCGGGGCAGCGGGCATAAGCCGCGCCGGGGCGGAGGGC
>Ga0070730_10004413_pt1 | contig 12346 bp, 9 predicted proteins | sample Coa_R1_3_FD_66447 | JGI IMG/M metagenome (GOLD analysis project Ga0070730, IMG submission 66447) | Surface soil microbial communities from Centralia Pennsylvania, which are recovering from an underground coalmine fire - Coalmine... | ecosystem: Environmental > Terrestrial > Soil > Unclassified ... | reverse complement strand
CCCGCCCCTGACACCGACGGCACGGCCACCGGGTCTGAGGAAGGGTCCGGTCCTCTTTCCGGTACCGGCCGCGAACGTAGAGCGGAAGGACCGTGACCTCGAGCCGGCCGGTCGGCAGGTCGGCGAGGAGGACCACGTCCGGTCGGCTGGTCACGCCGTCCGCCCCGGCGATCTTCTCTACCCGCTTCCCGAGCTCCCGGTTGAGGGCCGAGCGGGCGCTCTCGCCCCAGGCGGTCCCGACCTCCCCCCAGAGGGCCTCCTCTCGGGCCAGCTGCTCGGGGTCCCAGCGGGACCCGCAATTGAAGCGGTGAAACTCCCAGCCCTCCGTGGCGACCGCGACCCGTTCCAACCAGACCTCCCAGTGGTCAAAGGCGCCCCCGCACACGTAGCAAGGTTGCGTCAGCCGGGGGAGCGGGCGTCCGAGCGCGATCGCAAGCCGCTGAGCCCGTTCCGGATTCGTGAGTCCGTGCCCGTACCGACCTACCAGCCGGCCGAAACACTCGGCGCAGAGGCCCCGGTCAAACGCCCGTTCCGCCACATGGAGAACCTCCGGGGTGACCTCGAAGGTGGCCGTGTCCCGAACCAGCGACGGAGCGGTATCCATGGAGGGTCGCAGGACCGGAGGCGACCTCAAGAGGTTACCGCGACACGGGCGGGCCCGGTCGGCGCGCCGACCGTGAGCCGGATAACTACTTACCCGAGCGACCCCTGGGACCGCCGAGGAGTATGGCGGCGATCACCGAGGCCGAACTCACTCGGGCGGTCGAGCGCACGCTCGTCGCCAAGGGGAAGCTCCCTCCGGAGCGGGCCCGCGCGATGTCCCAAATGGTGCTGGGGTACTTCGGGCCCGAGGATGCGGTCCTGGACAACAAGCTGTCCAGTGAGGACCGGGACGACTTCTACAAGCTCGAGGAGGAGGGTCTTCTCACGAGCGAAGAAGAGGACGCTACCGTCAGCCGCGGCAAGACGTGGCGGATCCACTATTGGCTGCTCAAGAAGGACCGCATCCGGGATGCGAGCCAGATCGGCGAGGCGGCGCCGACCGCCGAGGACGGCGCGGTGTACCGGGAGGTCGGAGACGATATGTGGAACCGACACTCCGAGAAGCCGGCCGCGCCGCCGCCGTCGTAACCCGGTCTCCTCGCTAGCGCTGAGTAGGCCCGCGCGGAGGCCGTCGGGCCCCCGGCGGGGGTGAGTAGGGGCGTTTGCCCTGCTGCAGGGCCGGATACTCCGTGTATCTGACCAGCGACCGAACATGCTCGATCGCCCCGAACGCGAAGAGGACGGCGAGCACCAGGCCGGCGACCGCGGCGTAGCTCTCATCCTGGGGGTACCCGAGGAGCTGGGCGACGACCGCGCCCGAGGCGAGGAGGTTGAAACTCGCATGCATCCCGACCGCGAGGAGATAGTACGCGCCGGTACCGGCCCCCGGAACGCCGAACTTGCTCCGCGCGTAGCCGTACCCGAACATCCCCGTGCTGCTGCCGTGGAGCAGCACGCTCGACAGGCTCCGCAGGATGACGAGACCGATCGCGGCGGCGAGCCCGCTCACGAGGAAGAGGGCCAGGCCGTAGAGGAAGGTCTCGAAGAAGCCGAACCCGAGACCGGTGCTCGCGCCGAGGACCGGCCCATCGGCGATGACGCGGATCTTGTCGCGGTTGCGGATCACGCCAGAGGCCTTGAGTCCCTCCTCGACGACCGGGGCGATCACCAGCACCAGGAAGAGGCCGCCGAGGGAGGTCTTGCTGTTCAGGAAGACGAACTCGGGCGCGGGGATCGTCTGCGAGAGGGTGGTGCCGAGGGCTACGAGGACCGCCTCGACGATCGCGGCGATGACCGTCGCCACGACCGCGCCATAGGCGAACGACCGGAGGAGGGGGCCCCACGCCTCCTTCGAGTACCGCTCGGATTGACGGATCCACGACAGGTAGACCAGCGCGGGCAGAAAGGCGGCCAACCAGAGGATGACCAGGTCGGGGATGGCGCCCAGGTCCACCATCAGGTCGCTTCCTTCGTCTCCTCTCGGGGCGGGTAGGGATAGAACCCTTCGCCGGACTTCCGGCCGAGCTTCCCTGCTTCTACCAGGCGACGCAGCAGGGGGCAGGCCCGGTACTTAGGGTCCCGGAAGCCGTCCCACAGTACGTCGAGGACGGCGAGGAGCGTGTCGAGCCCGACGAGGTCGGCGAGTTCGAAGGGACCCATCGGGTGGTGGAAGCCCAACCTGTACGCGGTATCGATCTCCTCCCGGGTCGATACGCCCTCGGAGAGCATCCACGTCGCTTCGTTCACGAGGACTCCGATGGCCCGGGTCGTCACGAACCCGGGAGAGTCGGTCGAGTGAACCACGGTCTTCCCGAGCTCGCGGGCGAACGCGGTGGCGGCCAAGACCACCTCGGGCCGGGTGCGGTGGCCCGGGATGACCTCGACGAGCGCCATCTGGAGGACGGGGTTGAAGAAGTGGATCCCGACCAGTCGGCCCGGGTCCTTCAAGACCGACGCAATCGAGGTGATCGGTAGGGAGGAGGTGTTCGAAGCGAGGAGGGCGTCGGGGTCGGCGGCGGCCTCGATCTCGCGGAATAGTCCCCGCTTGAGCTCCAAGTTCTCCGGCGCCGCCTCCACCACGATCTGCGCGGTGTCCGCCCGGCGAAGCCCGATGGCGGTGTCGATGCTCTGGAGTGCCCGCCCCATGGTCTCCGGCTCGACGGTGCCCCTCCGGCTCGCGTGGTCCAGGCTTCTCTTGACGCGTTCCAGTCCGCGTTCGACCAGCGCCGGATTAACGTCCTCGAGGGTGACAGCGTAGCCCGCGAGCGCGCACTGCGCGGCGATACCGGTTCCCATCAGGCCCGCCCCGACGACGAAGACACGCTTCCGGACCGAAGCACGCGGGTCGCTGCCCGGGCTCGACGGCCCTTCGAGGTCCGTCACGGCGGTGCCGACGCGGCGGCCATTACAAGAGGGTTACGCGCGGCGGACAGGAACTCGCAGGCCCGGCACAACGCTCCGTTCGCCGGCTCGCCGCACTCTCGGCATCGCTCGACGGCGCCGGGGCCCCCCGGACCGACCAGCAAGGGCGCGAGTCGCTCCTGGGTCCGGAGCAGGGCGTGTCGTGTCCCCGGCACGGCCTCCTCGAGCTGCCAGACCACGTCCCGGTACACGTTCCGGGCGGCCGCGTGTGCGTGAGGGCACTCCCCGTGGTCGAAGGGGAGCCCGGTCACGTGAGCGTAGAGGAACACCTCTCGCTCGGGGATCTGGGCGAGAGGGGCGATCCGTGGGATGAGTCCGGGTTGCCGCGCTCGGTGCGGCGCCATGCGGGACAGGCGGTCCAGGTCGCCCCGGGCGAGGTTCATCAACACCGTCTGCGCCAGGTCATCGAGGTTGAATCCCAGGACCAGGAGGTCGGCCGACAGGTCCCGGGCGGCCCGGTTGAGCAGTTGACGGCGCCAGACCCCACAGTACGCGCACGGGATCGTGCCCGGAAGCATGCGGAGGCCTTGTTCGGTGGTCGTGCCATACGCGTCAGAGAACCGGACGACGTGATGCTCCACGCCCAATCGCGCCGTCAGCTCGCGGGCCTTCACTAACGTCGCCGGCCGGTACCCCGAGATGCCTTCATCGACGCTCACCGCCACGATCTCGACATTCGGGCGGTGACCGAAATACTCCTGGGTAAGCGAGAGGGCCACGGCCGAATCCTTTCCGCCGGAAAGTGCGACGGCGATGGTACCGCCTCGAAACCGAGGGACCTGCCGGTGCAGCTCTCGACGGGTTCGTTCCACGACCGATGCACGAAAATGCGAGTCGCACAGGTGGGCGCGCTGGTAGGGTTGGTCAACGATGGCGTCCCCGTCGCACCGGTCGCAGCGCACAGGTCGTCCACCACGCCACGGTATTTGAGCTTCGAACGACTCCGGCGCATCGGAGGATCCGGGAGCCGACCTTCGCTGCGACTCGATGTTAACTCTTAATTAACCGAACCCGGGCCAACTGAGTTCCGATGGCTTCTCCGATCGTCCCACACACCCGCGCGGTGCGCACCCGACCCGGCCTCGCGGAGCCGGCGGCAGAACCGCGCACCTTCTCGGTGACTCCCGTCGTCGATCGGTTCACCCGGATGCTGCAGTCGCAGGAGCGCAGCCCGTGTACGGTCAAGCAGTACGGTCACATCGCCCGAATGTTCCTCGGATACGTCCAGAAACCGCTCGAGAACGTGGCTCCTCAGGAGCTGAACGATTTCCGGGAGCACCTCGTCCTGGACCGGCATTACAGCAAGAACTCGCTCTACACCACGGTCCGGGGGCTGACCTGTCTCTTCCGGAGCTTTGGCCTCGCCACAGCGGAGCAGCTCGAGGCACCGCGGCGGCCCGCGCGGCTTCCTCACTACCTGACCGAGGAGGAGACCCATCGTCTCCTCGAGGCGGTCCGGGACACGCCGCGCGACTCCGCGATCCTGCACGTCCTGGCGTACTGCGGGCTCCGCGTGGGGGAGTTGTGCCGACTGGTCATCGAGGATATCGATCTCAGCGGGAACATCCTCCACGTCCGCTCGGGAAAGGGTGACCGGGACCGGGAGGTCATCATCGAGGAGAAGACCCGGGCCGCGATCGACCGATACGCCGCGGACCGCGCGGTCGCCGGCCAGACCGGCAGCCGGCTGTTCCCCGTGAGCCCCGTGACCGTAGAGCGGATGGTCCGGTCGAGCGCGGAGCGCGCCCAGATCAATCGGCGGGTGACCCCCCACATGCTCCGACACACGCTCGCGACGACGTTGTTGGGTCGGGGGTGCGATATCCGGTACATCCAGAAACTGCTGGGACACGCCTCGGTCGCGACGACGCAGATCTACACCCATGTGGATATGGCCGCGCTTCGGGACGCGTACCGCCGCGCGAAGCCGGAGTATTAGCCCCGGCCTGCCTGTATCCCGCGTGCCCTGGTGCAGCGGAACGGGCGGACGAGCCGGTCCCTTCGGAGCGGCGGTAGGTCGCGGAGCCGATCGGCCGGGCGGGACATGACCCTTGTCGCGGATGCCCGAGGGATCTTCGACGCGGGGGTCGCGGCCGTGGACCCGGGGCCGGCCGTCCGGCGATCCCTTCGCCTCACGGACCGGGGAACCTGGGTCGGCCGAAGACGGTTGGTCTCCGCCGCTCCCGAGTCCGTGTACGTGCTCGCCATTGGCAAGGCGGCCGCCCGAATGGCCGACGCCGCGGCGATGCAACTCGGACGCCGTCTGGCCGGCGGCATGGTGGTCCAGCGACCCGGGGATCCTCCCCCACGGCGAGATTGGACCCTCCGGTCCGGTTCCCACCCGCTCCCCTCCCGGGCCAGCGAGCGCGCCGCCCGATGTGCCCAGCAAACCGTCGACGGGTTACGTCCCGACGTGGCACTCCTCGTGCTGCTCTCGGGGGGAGGCTCCGCGCTGTTCGAAGTACCGGCCCCCGGGCTCTCTCTCGCCGAGATCCGCAGCACGTACGCCCGACTCCTCTCGAGCGACCTCCCTATTCAGGCGATCAATCTTCTCCGTCGACATCTCTCCGGCGTCAAGGGGGGTCTCTTCGCCGCCCGAGCGGCCCCTCGACCCTTGGCGACCCTGGCGATCTCCGATGTTGTAGGCGACGCTTCCCACGACATCGCCTCCGGCCCCACCGTCCCCGACCCCAGCACGTTCTCCGACGCCCTTCGGGCCGTCCGGGATGGGTCCTTGGGTGACCTCCTGCCTCCGCGGGTGCTGGCCCATCTTCGATCCGGCCGATCGGGTCGGATCCCCGACACCCCTAAGCCGGGCGATCGGGTGTTCCGACGATCGAGCTTCCACCTCGTCGGCACCAATCGCATCGCGCTCTCGGCCTGCGCGGCCGAAGCGCGACGCCGGGGGTACGATTCCCGGATCGCCACCTCCACGCTCACCGGTGACACGCAGGAGGCCGCCCGGGAACAGCTACGACGGTTTGGACGCGTCGCGGTCCCGCAGGGGCCGCGCGCGCGCCCCCTTGCGTCGCTTTCGGGCGGTGAAACGACGGTGAGGCTGGGGCCCCATCCAGGGCGGGGCGGACGAAATCAGGAGTTCGCTCTTGCCAGCGCCGTAGTGTGCGATGGGTGGACCTCCGTGGCCGTGCTCTCGGCGGGCAGCGACGGCATCGACGGACCGACCGACGCCGCCGGCGGGATCGTGACCGGCGCGACCGCGAGCCTCGCGCGGAAACGGGGCCTCGATCTCGCCGGAGCGCTGCAGCGTCACGACGCGTACACGGCCCTTCGGCGACTGCGCGCACTGGTCGTGACCGGACCGACCGGCACGAACGTGATGGACCTCCACGTCCTCCTGGCCGGTCCCGTGCCGGAGGCTCCCTCGGAGCGGGCGCCTCGCACGCGAAAAGCCTAGGTCGAGGTTCGGATCCGATTCAGTTTCTCAAGGAACTCGATACCTTCGCCGGTGCTCATCGGCTGGCCATCCTCCCGGGTGAGGGGGAGGTTCGCGTCGGCGCAGGCCTTCTCAGGCGTGGCCCCCTCCAAAAGGGACCGGACCGCGCGGCGTTCCTTCCGGCTCAGCTGAACTCCTCCGAGGACGAAGTCCTCGAACGCCTCGTAGGCCACCGGGCAGACCGCCTGAACGGCCTTGGCCAGTTCGGCGGCGTAGACACGGATCTCTTCCTGAGAATGCGCGTCCAGCCGTAGCGACAGAAAATGGAGCAGGTTCCACAGGTCGATCTTCCAGTACCATTGCGTGTAGTAGGCTAGGGGCAAGACCATCCGTGCCGTCTCTCGGGCCACACCGGCTTCCAACGCGGTCGAGTAGGCGGCGTACGCCTCGTGGCTTACCCGTGCCAGGTCGGCCCGGAACCGCCCGGCCACTTCCGCTGGCAGAGGCTCCGCCCGTCCTTGCCGGTTCCGCGCCGACTGTCGCCGGATCTCCTCGACCGGCGGAAGGTCGAACTCGTCCGGCACGATGCTGTAGCGCTGGCTGAACTCATTCAGAGAGGCCGTACGGTGCCGCACCATCTGGCGCGCAACGTAGATGGGGAGCCGGATGAGAAACTTGAACTCCACCATCTCGAACGGCGTCGTGTGGCGGTGGCGGAGCAGGTAACGGATCAACCCGCGATCGTCCCGGATCGATTTCGTTCCGGGGCCGTAGGACACCCGGGCGGCCTGGACGATCGCCGCATCGTTGCCCATGTAGTCGACAAGCACGACGAATCCGTGGGAGAGCACCGGCCGCTTGACACCCAGAAGCCGGTCAGCTTCCGGCACGGACGGACGGGAGATCTGCCCCTCCCCGTCGCTCATGACCTCGGGGGAACGGCGGAACGGAATAAACTCTGTGTACGGCGCCTGCGCCGCTGGGCCCCAGGGCGGGGATGCGGGCGACCGACCCAATTCGTACTGGCATTCAAGTTGGGGCCCTCCCCGTCAGGGGATCTCATTCCAGTCGCCGCCAGGTCGTTGCGGTCCCCGAGGGATGGGCGGGGATCCGTCGCGCGCGCGGCCCAGGTCGCGCGGTACCGGGCCCGTCTAAAGCTACCCCGTGGCACGTGGCGTGGCGCGGGCCTCTGCCGAGCGCGGCGCGACGGGGCACTCGGAGTGTGTCGCCGGCACGGCAGTCAAACGGAGTGACCCGACGTACGTCGGGTTCAAGCTAATCCACCGCATTGGATTGGCGAGTCGTGGCGTCGTTCCTGACCGAGTTCGAGCTCGCTCCCAGAGGCGGGCTCGCCTCGTTATCGAGACTCCATCCCGAGGTAACCTGGGATGTGCGGCCGTTGGGGTTTCGGTGGTTCCTTCGCGGTTCGGGCCCCCGGTCAGCTATCACCAGCTTCCGGGATCGGGCGAAGCACGACCCTTCCTTCGTGTCGGCCGAAGGAGATTCGGAAACCGAGGTCGTGCTTGCGTACGCGCCGAAGCCGGGCGAGACCGCTCTCTTGCGTCACATCGCAGAGAAAGGCGGATTCATCCTACCTCCGATGCTCGTAAAGGACGGCATGCTGCGCGTCCGATACGTAACGAGCCGAGCGGCACAGGTTTGGGATGGGAAAGGATCGCTCCTCCGGGGCCGTTTGGTCTCGCGACGGCGAATGACGGTCGAGCGCCTTCACGACGAGCTCGAGCAACAGTTTGCCGGCGCACCCACGCTGACGGGTCGGCAGGCCGAAGTGCTGCTGGAAGCGGTCCGCTCGGGTTACTACGAAGTTCCGCGTCGTTCCACCGTGATGGACATCGCCCGTCGATTATCGCTCGCCCGTAGTACCACGGAGGAACATCTGCGGATCGCGGAGTCGGCCATCGTCCGCTCTGCGGCTCCGTTGGCCGCCAGTTCGCAGGAAGACCGAGCCACCGACACGGAGGCCGTGGAACACTTTGTTCGCTATTCGTCCGAGCTCTCGCTTTACGTCGACCTCGCCCTCCGGGCGGGGCAGGTTACGAAGGTACGCTTCCGCCGGTCGGCGCCGGCGGTGGGAGCCGATCGCCATCACCCGTACTTGGACCGGATCCTCGCGCATATTCGGACCGGGAAGGCCGATCTCGACGCCATTCCGGTGCGCCTCGACGTGGGAAAGTTCGAGAAGAAAGTGCTGGAGGAAATCCGCCGTATTCCACCCGGGGAAACTCGGACGTACGCGGAGATCGCCCGCCGGGTCGGCCATCCGGGCGCCGTACGGGCCGTCGGCAACGCCTGCGCCCACAATCCGGTCATTGTGGTGATCCCTTGCCATCGCGTGATTCCCTCCCGCGGCGGGATCGGGCAGTACTCCGCCGAGGGCGGTCCCGAAACGAAGCGCCGTTTGCTCCTCCAGGAGGGGGCGATCCTGGAAGGGCGGGGAAGGGAGCTTCGACGGGGGTCAACACGACCATGAATTCGTCCTTGACCTCCTCCAACCACTCCGAAGGGACCGCGAAGGAGTTCGGCCTCCCCACGGGACAGTCCAATCGCAGTCGTGAACCGGATCTTCTGTTCGTCCTCCTCCTCGGAATCGTCTGGGGGTCGACCTTCCCCGTCATTCGGGCAGGAATCGTGGCGGGGGCGCCCCCTCTTCTCTTCGCCTCGGTACGGTACCTGCTCACGGCGGCGGTCCTCGTCCCACTGGCCTTCCTCTTTCGAACTCCCCGCCCCGCTCCGGGGACGCTGTGGTCCCCGGCCCTCTTCGGCGGATTGTTTGTGGTGGCCGGATATGGAGGTCTCCTCTACCTTGGTGAGGTCACCACAAGCGGGGGATTGGCGGCGGTCCTCACTGCCTCCGCCCCGCTCGCGAGTGCCCTGTTCGGAATCTTCCTCCTGCCGACCGAAAAGCTGGGCCGGTGGGGGACTGGAGGGTTGTTGGTTGGCTTCTGCGGTGTAGGCGTGCTGGTACTTCCGCAGCTGGCCCATCCCTTCTCCGCCGGCTTCGTCGGGCCGGCGCTGGTGGTGGCGGCCGTATTGGTATTTGCCATCGGGTCAGTCCTCCTGCGACGGACCTCAACCGGGACACCAAGTCTCTGGACCCTCGCGCTTCAGTTCGCCATCGCCGGACTCGTCGTGGGAGCGGCCAGCTTGGCGGCTCGAGAGCCGCTCGGACTGGGGCACGGTCTGACGGTTCCCCTGGCCCTCGTCTACCTCGTCTTCTTACCGGGGGTGCTCGGCTACACCCTCTACTTCCGAATTCACCATCGGTCCGGTCCGACGCGGGCGAACCTCGTGGGCTACATCAACCCCGTCACCGGAGTTCTCGTCGGCCTACTCGTCTTCGGAGAAGCGGTCACCGGATTCGAGCTCGGTGGAATGGCACTGATCGCACTGGGACTCTTCCTGGTCCAGAAGGACCATGCAAGACCCGGTTCTGCTCAGACCCGGAAGGAGGGTGGGGCGTCGGTCACGCCAACCCCCCCGTCGCTCCGGGTTCGGAACCGGGGCCCGTAGTCCAGCCGCTTTCCGGAGCATCCGGTATGCATTTCCCCGTTCCTACGGATAGGACGATCCGCGAAGGTGAACCTCACCCATGATCCCGGAAGATCGAGACCAGACATAGGGACCGGAAGCATCCACCCGCGAGGAGCTTCTCGCCGGATCGTCGTAGGCTCGCCCGTCGCGGAGGGGGCCTCGAGTCGGTCGGTATCCGGTCTGAACACCCAAATCGTTTTGGCGGCGCGCGATTCCGTCTCCTTCTCGCAGGCCGGAGCGGAACATGGCGCGGATCTTCGTGGGCCTCGGATGGCCGTACGCCAACGGTCCATTCCATATCGGACACCTGGCGGGCGCCTACCTTCCGGGCGACATCTTCGCCCGCTTCCACCGGCTGCTCGGCGATGAAGTGCTCATGGTGTCGGGCTCCGACATGCACGGGACCCCGACGACGTACACGGCGGAGAAGGAAGGGGTCTCTCCCCGGGTAGTGGCCGAACGGTTCCACGACATCAACACGGCCGCCTTCGAGAAGCTCGGTGTGAGCTTCGACCTCTTCACCCACACCCACACCCCGATCCACGAACGAACGGTGCAGGAGCTGTTCCTGCGCCTGCTCCAGAACGGGTACATTGACCGCCGGAGCGAGGAGAATGCCTACTGTCCCAAGGACCACCGGTTTCTACCGGACCGGTTCCTGGTCGGGCGCTGCCCGTTCTGCGGGAACGAATCCGCCCGCGGAGACGAATGCGACCAGTGTGGCCGTCTTGTCGAGCCGAAGCAGCTGATCGCGTCGCGCTGTGTCGTCTGTGGGACGGCCGCCGAGTTCCGGCCCACCGAACACTTCTACCTCCGGCTCGACAAGATGCAAGACGCCCTCCAGCAGTACCTGAAGGACAAGGACTACTGGCGCGACAACGTGCTCGCGGCAACGAGGAATTTTCTCCAGAGCGGACTCAAGCCGCGGGCGATCACACGGGACCTGACGTGGGGGGTGCCCATTCCCCTCGACGGGTACCCCACGAAGCGGATCTATGTCTGGTTCGAGGCCGTGATCGGCTACCTCTCGGCGTCCAAAGAGTGGGCCGTCCGAAAGGGCGAGCCCGAGGCGTGGCACCGGTTCTGGGACCCGGAGGCACCGGTTCGACAGTACTACTTCGTGGGGAAGGACAACATCTACTTCCACACGCTGCTCTGGCCGGGCATCCTCACCGCGGTCGGCGGGTTCCAGCGCCCCTACGACGTACCGGCCAACGAATGGCTACAGGCCCAGGGCCGGAAGCTCTCCAAGTCGAAGCCCTCGGACGTGGATGCGTTCGTGCCGTCGCTGCTTGCCCACTACCCACCGGACGTGATCCGCTTCTATGCCGCGGCCCTCGCCCCGCAGAATCACGACACGGAGCTCGATTGGGACGAGTTCGCCCGGCTCCCCGAGGAGATCCTCTCCAACCAATACGGCAATCTCGTGCAGCGGGTCTTGGTCTTCGCGCGGGAGCAGTACGCAGGCAAGGTTCCCGCCCCACCTGCCGGTTGGCGTCCGGATTCGCCCGAGGGCCTCGGGGCCCGGATCCGACGCGCCCACGAGGAGATCACCAGCCACTTCGAGGCGGTCCGTCTCAAGGAGGGGTTCGAACGCGCCCTGACCGAGGTGCGGGAGGCGAACCGATGGTTCCAGGAGGCCCGACCGTGGCAGGCCTCGGACGTCGACAGGGCGCGGACCGTTTACGAAGCTCTCTGGCTCCTCCGGGCCGCCGGCGTATGGTTAAGCCCTGTGCTACCGTTCTCGTCGGAGCAGGTCTGGCGCATGTTGGGATACGCTCACGGTCCGGGCTCGGGGGACTGGGCAGCCGCATTGACCCCTCCGCCGCCCGGGCAACCGCTCGGCAACGTCCAACCGCTCTTCCCCCGGGCCTCCGGCATCGCGAGCGCTCCCCCCGCCTCTCCCGTCGGGGGAATGGCGGCCACCCCGGTCTCCGACACCTTCGTGCCGCTCGCGATCCGCGCAGCGACGGTCCGGACGATCGCGCCGCATCCGGGAGCCGACAAGCTGTACGTCGTCGAGCTGGACGTGGGGGAGGCGAAGCCCCGGACGGTGGTGGCGGGACTTCGGCCGTTCTACCGGGAGGAGGAGCTGCTCGGTCGTCGAGTGGCGCTGCTCTCCAACCTGGAGCCGCGGACGATCCGGAGGATGACGTCGCAGGGCATGATCCTCGCCGCCGACACGGGATCCCGTGTCGAGGTGCTGACCTACCCCGAGTCGGTCGCTCCGGGAGAGTTCGTATCCGCGGCCAACGCGGACTCGCCCGTCATCTCGTATTCGGTGTTCGAGTCGAACCCGATGGTCGTCGGGTCGGTCACGGACGCCGTGGATCGTCGTCTCACGGTCGACCTCGGGGACCGGACCGTCGAGGTCGAGGGAACCTGGCCGGTGGGCAGCCGGGTGGTGGTCCAACTGGACGGTCCGGGCGGTTCCCG
>Ga0070730_10004412_pt1 | contig 12348 bp, 6 predicted proteins | sample Coa_R1_3_FD_66447 | JGI IMG/M metagenome (GOLD analysis project Ga0070730, IMG submission 66447) | Surface soil microbial communities from Centralia Pennsylvania, which are recovering from an underground coalmine fire - Coalmine... | ecosystem: Environmental > Terrestrial > Soil > Unclassified ... | reverse complement strand
TTTCGTCGAGTTCAGCGCGAGATACCGAACCGCGTCGTTCATCTCTTTCGGTCCGGTGGCGCAGTTCAGGCCGATGGCGTCGACGTCGAATGGCTCGAGAGCGGTGAGGGCTGCGCCGATTTCGGTGCCCAGAAGCATCGTTCCTGATTCTTGCAGTGTTACTTGAACAGTTACGGGCAGGCGCTTGCCGAATTTGCGCAAGGCTTCGAGCACTCCGATCACACCAATTTTGGCTTGGAGCAGATCCTGTGCGGTCTCGACGAGCAGGAGATCGACTCCCCCCTCGATCAGCGCAGCCGCTTGCTCTTCGTACGCCGCGACCATTGCGTCGAAGCCGATGTGTCCGAGCGATGGAAGTTTTGTCGTGGGCCCTAGCGATCCCGCAACAAAGCGAGGCCTGTCTTTGGTCGAGAATTCCTGAGCAGCCTCTCGCGCCAATTGTGCCGCCTTCACGTTGATTTCGTGAACGCGATCCGCAAGATCAAACTCGCCAAGCACGATCCGCGACCCGCCGAACGTGTTGGTCTCCACGATGTCGCAGCCCACACGCAGGAAGTCCGCATGGATGTCGCGAATGATGTCAGGACGGCTGAGCACCAGCACTTCGCTGCAGTTTTCCTTGCCCCAGTAATCATCCAGAGTGGGATTGCGTTTCTGGATGTTGGTACCCATGGCGCCGTCGTAAACCACGACGCGCTCGCGTACGGTTTGTAAGAAATCAGCCATTCGTAGCTACTAGCTTCTAGCTGCTAGCTCCAAGCTTTTTCACCCAAAACTTTATCCGCGTTGATCCGCCCGGCGAAGAAGTTTTGACCCGATGCACAAACGCCGGTCTCTGGCGGACCGGCGTGAGGTCGTTTAAAACTCGTCTCGAAGCTTAGCTTCCCGGCACCATTTCGGTCGGCGCCCCACCATTCACGTCGGCCTGATTGAATACGATATTGGCTCCCATGTGTGCTGGCCGGGGGGCCAGCATTTGCTCCTTGCGGTAAACGAGATTGGAAGCGTTGAAGGTCGCCAGTTCGAATCCATGCCCGTGCGTGATCGCGTCTGTCGGGCATGCCTCGACGCAGTATCCGCAGAAAATACAGCGGTTGTAATCAATGTTATAAACCTTGGCGTAGCGCTCGGCGCCGCTGACGCGATTCTGCGCGGTGTTCTCGGCGGCCTCGATGTAAATGCAGTTCGACGGGCATGCGGCCGCGCATAGGAAGCAGGCAACGCACTTTTCCAGGCCGTTTTCGTCGCGCTGCAAGACGTGCGCCCCGCGAAAACGAGCTTCGATTCGCGCGCCGCGCAGCGGGCCTTTGCCGTCGGGATAGTTCTCGACGATCGTGGGTTTGAACATCTCGCTGAAGGTGATGCTCATCCCCTTGGCGATGGCCGCGATGTTCTTAAGCACCGGCATAACTCATCAGTATACCGAAATGCCGGCTTTATCCGCTGAATTGTTGATTGTTGATTTTTGATTGTTGAATGAAGATCGGCATAGGTTTTCATTCAACAATCACCAATCAAAAATTCAGCAATCGCAGCTATCTGGTCGTCGCGACAGGCTGAGCGTGGTCAGGTACGGGCTGCGCGCTCTCCACCCACGCCGTGTACCAGAGATCGAGCAGCATTTGCGAAGCGGCTGCCAACCGGTGCGTGGTGAAATCAAAGGCTTCCGGCGATCCCTTCCCGGTGAAGCCTCCCAACTTGTCGAGAGTGTAAACATTCTCAACCAGATTGTGGGAGTCCCGGAGATAGGCCAGATAACCTGCGAAGGGATCGGCAAGGCGCTCTGGAGCCTTCACCAATCCAGCAAAGTCCTTGGCTTGGATGTTGGCAGCTACGTAGGCGCTCTCGAACTGCGCGTGGATGTGATGTTCGGTGGTATATCCCTTCGGGTTTTCGCCGACCCAGCCGTTGTAATAGATGGTGGTGTGCAGGGGCTGAGCAGCATCGCCGACGTAATGCCCGAGCCATCCTGCGTAGAGAATGATCGCCTGCTCCACCGGTGCCGTGGGCTTGTGTGCCGCCAGTAGCTCGCGGTATTCGCGAAAGGCGGCTTTCAGTCGACCGTAAACCTCCATCGTGATGTACGGCTGCAGTCCCACGCGCTGCGGAAGGTAATCGTCGGAATGCTCGGCAGCCCGTTTTTCATAAAGCTTGCGATAGAACTCGTAGCGGCCGGGCGGGAGAGGATCAAGCCAGGCTACGCGCTCCAGGTCGATGAAGTGGTCGGGCGCCTGCGCGTTATTCAGAGCGAACTCGGAAGGGCTGCGCCATCGGTCCGGCTCCGGGCCGAGGTAGGCAATTTCACTGATGGCGGTCTCGCTTCGCAGGAAGACAGGCATGCTTGCAGGAATCTTCTGCGCTGCGATCTGGTTGATGTAAATATGGCCTTCATTGCCCCACGCCGCAGCTGGCTGCTCGTGGATGAGAACGAGGGCGATCAGCGCCAGGCTGATCAGCCCTCGTCGGAGGCCTGCAGTGTTCCAGGAATTCAGCAGAAGGCAGCGTCCCCTTTCTTTTAGAACATGAAGTGTAGCGCCAACTGCAGGAAGCGTGGGCTGCCGATCGTGTGCTGGATGATGCCCAGGCTGCCGTCCGGGGGAATCGATGGCGGACCGACGAAACCAGGGAAGAAGGTCACGTTGTTGTTCGGAGTGTCGAAGTCGGCATGATTGAAAATATTGAACGCATCCGCTTCAAACTTGAGCTGGTAGCGCTCTTTGAATTGGAACTGCTTGGCCAGGCTCATGTCGAAGCGCACCTGGAAGGGGCCTCGAAAAGTATTACGCCCGGTATTTCCATACAAGGATTCAAAGAGATCGCACCCGCTAGCGTCGCAAGCGGGAACGCCGTTGGTGCCCGGAGCGACGAACTGCGGCAGGAAATCTGCCGAATTTAGCTTACAGATTTTTGTCGAGAGTCCCTGGCAGTTCGCGCCGGGATGTGCTGCCTGCGCGGGAGTTACCCCTGGTACCAGCGGCACAATGGGGTTGCCGATGAAGTTGAAGGTGCCGAGGTACAGGCTCGCAACCGAGCCTGAAAAGTCATAGACGCTGTAGGGTTGCCCACTTTGCGCCACAGTCTGGCCACCAATGGTCCAGCCATTGGCCACGTAGCCCCACGCTCCATGCTCAACGAACTTCGGAATCGTATAGCTGTAGTTGACCAGGAACACGTGGGTCTGGTCAAAATCCGAGGAGGCGTAGTTTGCCCGCGGAGTGAGCGGATTGTTCCCGGTGAAAAACAGACCCAAGCCGCTCTGCTCGTCCAGGGAATGAGACCAGGTGTACGACGAGGTGAATTGCAGACCGTTCGACAATCGCTTGTGGACCTGGAGCTGCAGTGCATCGAAGTTGGACGTGCCTTCCGCCTTATACAACACCGAGTTCATGTCATATCCGGGGTAGGGTACGCGGATCGGCGCATTCCCCGAGAATTCGTTCGTGAAGACCGGCTCATTATCCAGGATCAGCGGAGTGGTACCCCCGTAAGAAGTAGTCTGGCCGTTCACCACATTCTTCGATGTGGCAATGAGTGGTTGGTTGAATGGAATAGGCAGCACCAAATGGGTCCCGTGATTGCCGACATAACCGGCTTCGAACACCCAGTTGTTGGAAGCCTGATATTGCAGGTCGAGCGTCCAATTCTGCGTATAGGGCAGTTTGTTGGAGATATCGTAGCCGCCAAACAGGAAAGGACCAAAGAGATTGGCTGTAGGCCAGCATCCCGGGAAACCGCAAGCAGTCTGCTGCAGGTTCGGCAGATAAGAGAGAAAAGCCGATCCCGTGGGCGGCGGCGGTGGCGGCAAAGTCGTGCCGAACGGTTGCGAGAGCGTGCCACTCTGCGGGATGGAGATCGGTTGCACGAAGGGTGGCGCGAGCGTGACGCCGAATGGCCCGTTAAATCCGGACCCAGCGCTTGGCGACAAGTAGCTGAACAGCTCGCCGCGGTCATAATACAGGCCGTACCCTGCGCGCACGGTGAGCTTGGATGTTGGAGACCACGCGATTCCGATACGAGGCGCGAAACCCCACTGGTGATTTTTCATCAGCGAATTGCTGGCTCCTGGAGTCGCGCCGTTCTTGTTGTTCCCCGCGATCACGAGACCAGAGCTGGTAATTACATCGGTTCCCGTGTCGCATGCGCCGCCGTTGTAGAAAGTCACAGCCGGGTCTGCCGGGGCTCCACCGACGGTGCATTGCACGTAACTGTATTTCGAAGGGTCGAAGCCCGTGAGCTTGCCGTATCGTTCCGAGAGCGGCCCGTCGATATCCCAACGCAAGCCTGCAGTGATCGTGAGATTCTTCCTCATTTTGAAATTATCGCTAATGTAAGTGCCGATCGTATTGGAGCGATAGTAGCGGTTGGCCGAACCGACAAACTCATCGCCTCCGTGTAAGTTGCCTTCTACCAAGTCGAGGAAGGTCTGGATATCGAGGGTATCCGTACTGGTGTTGTTATTGATGATGTTGAGTTGTGTATGATCCCATGTCGTCCCTACGCTGATGATGTGCTTTCCTTTCACCCAACTTGCGGATGTCCCGTATTCCCACTGATTCTGGAACATGCCGCCGTCGCCAAAGCTGGTGCTGGGGCCAAACTCCACTCCGTTACCGATCGTGGGGTCTGTCTGCTCGATTGTGACGTCGGGGAAAGTCGCCGAGCCAGGCAGGGTGATTCCTACGGAACCTGGAGTAAATGCTTTTGTCGTGTTTGCATAAGCTCTAAGGCGGGTGAAGCCCACATGCTGTTCCCAGGTGAGGTTGGGCGAGAGCACGATGGAGTTCGAGAGGGAGAATACATGGCTGCCGGCGGAAAGCTGTTGTGCAAACCCGAGTAGCGAACCGACCGCCCCAAACGGATTGTTGGTGGGATTGCTCTGAACGTAATATTTCGCGGACAGGCGGTCTTTCGAGTTCAAAACATAATCGATGCCGGCGATTCCCTGGTTTACGCGGGCCTGCGTATTGGGGCCTTGCACAACGGCATCGTAGCCCAGCGTCACGGCCTGCGTTGGATTGTACTGCGCGCTCGGTATCAGATACTGCCCATTGGGAAGTTTGGCATTGAGGAGTTTCGCGGCGGCGCCATCGATCTGGCTCGACGTAATGGTGGTGCCGTATGTCGACTGGATCATGTTGATGATGCCCTGCGTACTGCGGTCGTCCGTCAAACCCAGAGGCACAGTCACATCTTTGGTGGAGGCTTGCGCATCGGCAATGCGCACGCCCTGATAGGATCCAAAGAAGAACAATTTGTCCTTGATCATCGGTCCGCCGATGGTCCCGCCAAAAGTGTTGCGATTCAGAAATGGACGAGGCAGAAAAGGCTTATTAGTGACCGGATTAATGCCGGCGGCATTGTAGAAGTACGGGGTAGCATTCATATCGCTGTTCTGCCACTGCTCCCATACGGAACCGTGCAGCGTGTTCGTGCCAGACTTAGTAAGTACGCTGATATGCGCCCCACTGTTATTGCCCTGTGTGGCGTCGTATTGTGAGGAGTTCACGGCGATCTCTTGGATGGCGTCTGGCGGCGGGGTGGGAAGGGCCTGGCCTATCGCCGAGTACACCGATGTGCTGGTTTGGATGGTGCCACCGGCTCCGAAATTCTCCCCCGTATTGAGCACGAAGCGATTCTCGCCTACCTGGCTAGAGGAATTGCCGTTAAAGATGTTGTTTGTGCTGATACCGTTCAACGAGAAGCTATTGCTGGTGTCCCGGTTACCATTCGCGAAGATGGCCTGATTGCCAAGACCGGTGTTGGCGCCCCCTCCCCCGAGGAAATCCGCGTGTACGCCGGGACTAAGAATGGCCAGTTGTGTGAAGCTGCCGGTGCCCAGTGGGGTCGTTTCGATGGTTTGAGTATCGACGACATAGCCGATCGTAGTGTCAGTCTGATTGAGCAGCGGCGTTGAATTGACAGTTACGGACTCAGTGACCTTGCCAGGGGCCAGCTTTGCATTCACCGTGCTGGTTCGGCTGCCTTGCACGAGAATCTGAGGGTAGCGCGCACTCTCAAATCCTTCCTTGGTGAACGTCAGTTCGTAGGTGCCAATGGGCAGGTCGGGGATGCCGAACGAGCCGTCGGCTTTTGTCTGACCGCTCACAGAAAGGTTTGTCGCAGCAGAGCGCGCTTTTACGGTCGCTCCTGGCACGACCGCGCCCGAGCTGTCGGTAACAGTGCCGTTGATTGCTCCCAGCGTCTGGGCCAGCGCCATTGGTGCGGCAAGGTGCAGGAAAACAACAAGCGCGACCATGGAAACAAAGACGGCTGGAGACACGAAGACAACAGGAATGCGATGCATACCAGACCCCCGTATGGCACTGCCTTATAGCAAAGGGAGTTGTGGACCTTCAAGGAAGTCGCTGTAAAGATGCGTCAAGATTTGATGAATTTTTTTTCAGGTTCCCAGCGCGTTTAACATCAGGGGTCAGGGGCCAGAGATCAGGGGCCCGGACTTGACTCCTGACCCCTGGCTCCTGACCCCTGATCTTCAGAGTCATTCGTGTACTAAGGTGAACCACCGAGGAGCGAACGCATGATCGCAATGGGCGTTATTCTGTATTCCGGAGACAAATGTCCGAAGAAGAATTGAAGCGTGACATCGGTCTGTGTGCCCACTGTCAATTCATGCGGAAAATCGTCACGAACCGCGGATCGACCTTCTACCAGTGCCAGCTTTCGGCGACCGATCCCGGTTTCCCGAAGTATCCGCGCCTGCCTGTATTGACCTGCCGCGGATACAAGCAGGTCAGCTCAAATCCAATCCAGCCGTCACAATAGCCCTGCTCGAAGATCTTTCCACTTAGGTGATTGCTGTCACTGCCAAGCGAACAGGCGTTGCTGGATGATATTCACGTCCACTTCAAAATAGGAGGTCGCGCAAAATGCTGCTGAAGTCGCTTGGCGGTGCTGCCATTGTCCTATTCGTCGTTTGAGCGATTGCCGTGCTCCAAGGTTGGAGCAAGGGCAGTGCATCGGACCGCGTGATCGGGGTTGTGTTCCTCGCAATGTTCGGAGTTTGCGCCATTTGGGGGATGCGAAAGCTGCTGGGAATCCCGCACTAAATTGACTGGCGGGGAAGGCTGCAATCGGATGCTTCAGAACGCATTTGCCGGTCGGGCGACGCAACCCACGAACAAGGCGGTAGCTGCGGCATTGGGAAAGAGTTACGAGCTATGGCGACGTCTCACCGATGAGCTTAAGCGTGAGCAACAGCTCGATCACGCGCAATGGCACACGTCTTCCGTCACGCTAGGATGGTCGCTGCGCCTTCAGTCCAACGGGCGCAACATTCTCTACCTCGGTCCGCGAGCCGGATTTTTCGTGGCTGCATTCATCCTGGGAGACCGAGCGGTCGCGGCCGCGCGACACAGTAAATTGCCTCGCTCCGTGTTGAAAGTTATTGCGCAGGCAAAGCGCTATGCCGAAGGTACCGCAGTGCGGATTGAAGTAAGGAAGCCCGAAGATCTTGAGACGGTGAAGGCTCTTTCCAGGATCAAAATCGAATTCTAAGAACAAATCATTCCAGCCCAAGCTCCTTTGCGAGCGCCTTCCATTTAGCGTCGACGACCGCCTTAGTCTTTGGGTCCATCACGATCTCGTGCGGCCAGGGACGCGCAAAACCTTCACTCGCCCACTTCCTTGTCGCATCAATGCCCATCTTCGATCCGAAGTTCGGCAAGCGGCTGGCATGGTCGAGAGAATCGACCGGGCCCAGTGTGAACTGAATATCGCGCTCCGGGTCGATGTGATTGAGCACTTTCAAAGTCACGTCGGCAAGGTCCTGCACATCCACATCTTCATCGACGACCACGATGCACTTGGTAAACATAGCTTGGCCAAGGGACCAGATGGCGTTCATTACCTTGCGCGCCTGTCCGGGATATGACTTCTTGATCGAGACGATCATCAGATTGTGGAAGACGCCTTCGATCGGCAGGTTGACATCGACCAGTTCCGGGATAGTCATCTTCATCAGCGGCAGGAAGATGCGCTCGACTGCCTTGCCCATGTAGGCGTCTTCCTGGGGCGGCTTGCCGACAATGGTTGTGGCGTAGATGGGATCTTTGCGGTGGGTGATGCAGGAGACGTGGAACACAGGATAGAGGTCTTCGAGGGAGTAGAAGCCGGTGTGATCGCCGAAGGGACCTTCTGTGCGGAGTTCGTCGAGGTGGACATGGCCTTCAAGCACAATTTCGCTTGAGGCGGGAACTTCCAGGTCGACGGTCTCGCATTTCACGAGATCCACCGGTGCTCCACGGAGGAATCCGGCGACGAGGTACTCCTCGATCTCCGGGGGCGCGGGAACGATTGCGGAAAAAGTTACCGCCGGATCGGTGCCGATGGCGACGGCAACCTCCATTTTTCCGGACGGACGCTCACCGTCGGCGAGAACGCTGCCGCCGGAACTGCGCGCCATGATATCGACCGCCGCCGACTTTCCGCCGACCGCCGTGCGCATGCGCTCGCGGGCGTGTTCGGCTGCCACTTTCTGGCGCTGCCAGTGCATCCCGGTTGTGCGCTCGTCATAAACCTGCATGCGGTACATGCCGAGATTTCGCTTGCCTGATCGCGGGTCGCGTGTAGTCACGCAGGGCAGGGTGATGAAACGTCCTGCATCCTTGGGCCAGCACTGCAGGATGGGGAAGTCGAGCAGGGAAAAGTTGTCGCGCTTGATGACTTCCTTGCACGGACCCGTAGACACGGTGCGAGGGAAGAATTTCCCGGCCTCTGTGAGTAGAGGCAACATCTTCAGTTTATCGAGAAAGCCCTGCGGTGACTTCACGTCCATGAACATGCGCATGCGGTCGCCGATTTCGTTGTAGGAGTTGACGCCAACGGCCATCTTCATGCGGGTCTCGGAGCCAAACTGGTTGATGAGCAGTTGTGACCCGGGATGTCCTTTTAATTTCGTGAACAGGAGCGCGGGCCCGCCGGTGTTTCCCTTTAGGTCGCGGCTCTTCGACACACGGTCGGTGATCTCCGCGATTTCAAGGATTGGATCAGCTTCGGTCTGGATGCGCTTGAGTTGGCCCGCGCTTTCGAGCGCAGCGATCCACTGGCGGAGGTCGTCGAAGGGCAAAGGTTCCTCTCTGTGACCGACGATTATAAGGGATTTGCAGGTGACTTCCGCGTCTTCAGCATGGGCCGACTACTTTCTCTGTTCCAGTTTTACGCTGGCCCTCACGGGCAGGCCGTCCCGCAGGACCTTCACTTCGACCAAATCACCCACTTTGCTGCGGCGCAGGGCGTCGGTGAAGTCGTACAAGTTCTTGATCGGCTTATCGCCAAACTGGACCAGAACGTCTCCAGCTTTCAGGCCTGCTTTGGCGGCGGGTGAATTCGGCTTCACGTCTGAGAACTTGACGCCATTTTCCGTCTGCCCGAAATCAGGAATCGAGCCGAAGTAGGCGCCATACCCGCTGCCTCCACCGCCACCCGGCGGCTTGTCTTCAGCGACAACCTGGAATGCGGGTGGATCATGCGCATCGGCCAGTTGCAACGCCACGCTATCCACCATATCGAGCAGGCGTGCGGCCGATAAAGCATTGATCTTCTCCCATGTGTCAGAGGGCTTGTGATAATCGGAATGCAGGCCCGAGAAGAAAAACAAAACCGGAATCTTCCTGGCGACAAAAGAAGTGTGATCGCTCGATGAGTAGCCGCCCGCTGAATATTCGATCTTGAAAGGAGCGTCCTTCTGCGCTTGCTCAAAAACAGCCTTGAAGGTCGACCCCGTCCCCACACCGCCAATATAAACCTTGTCATCTTTAATGCGGCCGATCATATCCATGTTGATCATGGCGACAGCCTTTGCGAGGGGACGTGTCGGCCCCTTAACCCATTCGGCGGATCCAAGCAGTCCCAGCTCTTCCCCTGCAAAGTTCATGAACAGCATGCTGCGTTTGAGTTTTCCGCGCTCTGAGGCGAGCATGCGCGCGAGTTCGAGAACTCCGGCGGTGCCGCTGGCATTGTCGTCGGCGCCGGGATGAATCTGTCCGATCTGAGACGGCGCGAGCGAGTCGAAGTTGCCGCGTCCGAGGTGATCGTAGTGCGCACCGACGATCACATATTCGTCGGTCTGCCCGGGCAGCCATGCAAGAACGTTGTGCACAGTCGCGCGTGTCGTCTCGATATCGACTTTCATGGAAACGTGAAGCGTTTCGGGAAAATCGAAGGAAGCGGGTTTGGTGGTCGCGTTGATCTGGTCTTGAACATCTTTCAGCGACTTTCCCCCTGCCTGAAACCAGGACTCAGCAACAGCATTCTTCACCTGCAGAAAGATGATGCCGATATTCTCCGGCCCGCTAACGCTTCCGAACCGGGTTAACAGGTCTTCTTCACCATCACCAAGCTTTCCGTTGATTACGATCACCATGCGGGCACCGTGGTTCCGGGCATTGATCGCCTTGGTGACAAGTTGCGAGTGATGCGTGAGGGCGTGCTCGCCGCTCTTTTCTGCGAATGCGGAAGGCTCATACCGCAGCAGGACGACGATCTTGTTCTTTACATCCACGCCGGCGTAATCGTCGTAGTGAAATTCGTCGGCGGTGACGCCGTATCCGACGAAGACCATCGACGATCCGCCCTCCCCGGAAGCGGAGAAGCTGAAGGGAACAAAATCTTCATTAACCTTGAAATTCTTCCGCGCACCGCCCTGTTCGGTGCCGAGGCGGTTGTCCGATTTGAGGCGAGCGCCGGTGATCACCGTAAATGCTTGCGAATAACCGTGCACGCCCGCGGGGTCCAGGCCAAGTTCCTTATATCGTTTTTCGATCAGGTGTTCTGCTCGGTCCAGCCCTTTGCTGCCTGCGCCGCGGCCTTCCATCTCGGGCGAAGCCAATGCCTTCACATCATTGAGGTAGCGGTCAGGATCGGCCTGCGGACGAGCAGAGGTTGCCGCGAGCAACACAAGGAGGGAGGTGACAAGGAACAGCCATCGAATCCGGATGAGCTTCATCATGGGAGGGAATTCCTGGGAACCGAGAATCGTAGGAGCGAATGCGTGAGCTGTCAACGAGGTACGCCGCGCAAAAAAAATAGGCCGGCGCTGATTTGCGCAGCGCCGGCCTTCTTCTACGCGTTGGTGAAAAGCTAATCCCCAGACGGCAACAACATTTCATCATTACCTAAATCGATTTGCACGGGCGGGGTGTGCGGGCAATTGCCAAGTATGGGTTGGCACGCTGCATCCGGCCCCTTCTCTGGATGGGACTGCTCTTGCAATCCGTGGAACTGCTCAGACTCGGTCGATCCGGTCAGAGCGGTTGTGGACGACAGTCCTCCGCTGATGACCTGCTGCACCTGGTCGAAGTATCCAGTCCCCACGAAGCGCTGATGCTTCACCGCTTCGTACCCATATTCCTTTTCCCGGCTGAATTCTTTTTCTTGCAGGCGCGTGTAGGCGGTCATACCCGAGAGCTTGTACCCGCGCGCCAACTCGAACATGCTGAGGTTCAGGGCGTGGAAGCCGGCCAGCGTCACGAACTGGAACTTGTAACCCATCTTCCCGAGCTCGGTTTGGAAGCGGGCGATCGTGGCCTCGTCGATGTTCTTGCGCCAGTTGAAGCTAGGCGAGCAGTTGTACGCCAGCATCTTGTCTGGGTACTGCGCGTGAATCGCCTCGGCGAACTGGCGCGCTTCATTCATATCCGGATGCGAAGTCTCGCACCAGATCAAATCAGCATAAGGTGCGTAGGCGAGGCCGCGGGCAATCGCCGATTCGATACCGCCGCGAATGCGGTAGAATCCCTCGGACGTGCGCTCGCCCTCACAGAATGCGCGATCGCGCTCGTCGATATCGCTGGTCAGCAGGTTGGCGCTGTCGGCGTCAGTGCGGGCCATGATCAGCGTGGGAACTCCCATCACGTCGGCCGCGAGCCGCGCTGCCACCAGTTTCTGAATTGCTTCCGGTGTCGGCACGAGAACCTTGCCGCCGAGGTGGCCGCATTTCTTCGCCGACGAAAGCTGATCCTCGAAATGAACGCAGGCCGCCCCAGCCTCGATCATCCCCTTCATCAACTCGAAGGCATTCAGCGTTCCGCCGAAACCAGCTTCGGCGTCGGCAACGAGCGGAGCGAACCATGTCTGCCCGGGAGCAACTTTGCCTTCGACGTGATGCACCTGGTCCGCGCGCTGCAGTGCATTGTTGATGCGCCGGCAAAGATTCGGAACGCTGTCGGCTGGATACAGGCTCTGGTCGGGATACATGGTGCCGGCGTTGTTGGCGTCGGCCGCAACCTGCCAGCCGCTGACATAGATCGCCTTCAGCCCGGCCTGGACCTGCTGGACGGCCTGGTTGCCGCTCATCGCTCCGAGGGCGTTGATGTAAGGCTCGTTCTTCAG
>Ga0070730_10004410_pt1 | contig 12354 bp, 8 predicted proteins | sample Coa_R1_3_FD_66447 | JGI IMG/M metagenome (GOLD analysis project Ga0070730, IMG submission 66447) | Surface soil microbial communities from Centralia Pennsylvania, which are recovering from an underground coalmine fire - Coalmine... | ecosystem: Environmental > Terrestrial > Soil > Unclassified ... | reverse complement strand
GATCCCGTGCGGGCCTGCTTTCTCCGCGACGGTTTCCCGGCCCGACAGCATCTGCTGCGCCAAGGTCAGGCAGCCGAAGACCAATGCGGCGCCGCAGGCGGTCAGCGGCATCAGCTTGGCATCGAAATCCCAGTCGAGCGCGAACCAGCCGGCGATGGCGGCGACCAGGATCAGGGCCAGGGTGAAGGCGGTGTGGTGGTCGAAGCGGAAGGTGAAGGCCAGCCGGCGCCGGGCGGACGGCTGTTCGCGCCGCGACATTTTCAGGAACGCCCTGATCGACGGGCCGAGAATCACCCAGAGCGCCGCCAGCAGCACGGCGACGACGACGGGCCGCGTGAAGAAGCGCAGGCCGTAAACCTCGTTCGAGATGAAATAGTACCGCTCGAACATGCTGCCGAGGACCAGCCCCAGGATCAGCGGCGGCCGCGGCCAGCCAAGCTGCTTCATCACCCAACCGACCGCACCGAAGATCGCCATCGAATAGAGGTCGCCCCAGCTCTGGCTGCCGTCGAACGCGCCCAGGAAGATGATCGCGAGCACGAGCGGCACGAGGATGCCGACCCGCACCGTCGCGAGCCGCGCGAACAGGCCGCTCGCCGACAGGCAGATCACCGCGCCCATGATGTGCGCGATCGTCAATGTCCAAATGATCGAATAGGTCACGTCGAGATGCTTGGTCAGCATCTCCGGTCCGGGCGTGAAGCCGTGCATCATGAAGGCACTGAGCAGCAACGCCATGGAGGCGCCGGCCGGCATGCCGAACGCGATCGTCGGGATCAAGTGCCCGCCTTCCTTCGCGTTGTTGGAGCTTTCGGCCGCGATCACGCCGCGGATGTCGCCATGGCCGAACTGCTGGGTATTCTTCTCCGTCCGCAGCGCATGGGCATAGGCCATCCAGTCGATCACGGCCGAGCCGATGCCGGGAACGGAACCCAGCAACGCACCGAGGCCGCTGCACCGCAGCACCAGCCACCAATTCCGGCCGGCATCGGCGACGCCCTGCCAAATATTGCTGACCGGAACAGCGCCCTTCACCCGGACATCGGTGATGCCGGTGCGGGCGATCGCCATATCGGCCAGCTCCGGCAGGGCGAAAATGCCGAGGGTGACCGGGACCAGCGGCAGATGATCCCACAGATAAAGCGAGCCGAACGTCCAGCGCAGCGTGCCGGTCTGCGGGTCGGACCCGATGAGCGAGAGCATGAGGCCGAGTGACGCGATCGTCAGCCCCTTGAGCGGCGCCTTGCCGCTCAGCACCGCGACCATCGACAGGCCGAAGATGCAGAAGGCGAGCAGCTCGGACGAGCCGAGATAGAGCACGATCGGGCGGAGCACCGGAATGGCGACCGCCAGCAGCAGGGCGCCGAAGATGCCGCCGGCCAGCGACGAGGCGTAGCCCGCGCCGAAGGCGCGCTGCACCTGCCCCTGCTTCGCCAAGGGATGCCCGTCGAGCACGGTCGCGGCCGCACCGACCGTGCCCGGAACGCCGAACAGCACCGCCGGAATGAAGTCCGACACGGTCGTCGTCGCCGCCATGCCGAGCAGCAGCGCGAACGCCGTGTATCCGTCCAGGTGATAGGTGAAGGGGATCAGCAGGGCGAGGCCGACGATGCCGCCCAGCCCCGGAACGACGCCGAGCGCCAGCCCCAGCACGACGCCGCCGAGCATGATCAGCAGGCGCGTCGGATCGAGCACCAGGCCCAGCGCCTGGGCGGCGGCCTCTAACATTGCGGAAACCCCGCACGGCCTAGCCGTTCCCGAGGCGCACGAATGATCGCATTATCCAAACCGGCCGCGATTGGCATCTCCAGGCACCTCCCCATTGAGCCCATCGTTGGATCGAAGGCTTCGGTCTTGCTTGGTCCATCGGCGCGAAATCAAAGGGGAGCGGCCTCTTGCCGCTCCCCGTCGGCATTACTCGAAGATCTGAACGAGGTCCTTGGCGATCGGCGAATATTTCGCGTGGGTGCGGAGCATGAAGCTCGCGAAGCCGTCGCTGTTGTGATGCTTCTTGCGTTCGTTGGGCAGATCGATCCGCTCGTTGCGGATGGGATCGCGCACGACCCCCATCGGATCCTCGCCCTGCTCCATCTTCTTGAGCTCGCGCCGCAGCACGCGGCGATAGATCGCCAGACCCTGGTCCGACGCGCCCAGATTCTCGCGCGTGCGGTCGGCGATCGCCCCCTGGGAGATCCAGGCCATCATGTCCTGGCCATCGACGTTGTCGACGATGAACTCGCCGCTGTCGTCCTTGTAGGGCACGTCGTAGAGATGAACCCGGTCGGTCAGGTGCGGCGGAATGACCGCGTCCTTCGGCGGCACATAGGCGTTGTACCAGAGGTGCATCGTGTGGGTGTCGTCGACCGGCACCCGGATCTGGAACGAGTAGTAGCGCGAGGTCTCGTCGCCGTTGCCGACGGCCAGCATGTTCGGGAACACGATCGGGTGCCCGATGCGCCAGTCGTCCGAATCCTCCGAATGGCCGGCCAGAAGACGATGCTTGGTGATGCCGAACTCGAATTCGCGGAAGTCGATCTTTTCGTGGCGCGCGCTGATCGCGACCTTGACCCCTTCCTGCTCCTTCAGGAATTCGTAGTGATGCCCGTGCAGCCATTCCGTATGGATCGGATCGACTGAATTCTCCATGATCTGCAGCCAGTTAACCGGCAGCAGCGTCCGCCCCATCATCCGGATCGACCCTTCCGCGACGAAGCCGTCGAACCGCGGCAGCAGCGGCGCCGGCAGCGGCCCGAGATAGGCGAACAGCACGCCGCCCAGCTCCTCCACCGGATAGGCATCCGTCGTCATCTTGTCGCGGAACGCGCAATTGTCAGGCTCATTGGGCTGGCTCAGGCACTTGCCTTCCCGGTCGAATTCCCAGCCGTGATAGGGGCAGCGGATGCCGTCCTGGGTCGGGATGCCGTGGAGAAACGAGGCGCGCCGATGCGGGCATTGCTCGGCGATCAGGCCCCGCCGCCCCTGCCGATCCCGGAACAGGACCAGGTCCTCGCCCAGAAGCCGCACCTTCTTGGTCCAGCGCGTGTCGAGCTCCGACGCCGCCGCGATCGGCTGCCAGTAGCGCCGCAGCAGATTGCCCATGGGCGTTCCCGGTCCGACGCGCGTCAGAAGTTCGTTTTGCTCAGCCGTCAGCATCTAGCTCTCCCTGTTCAGCACTCGACGACGGGGCCGCGATTTCGCCCGCGAGTTCGCCCTCTCAACAGCGCATCGCTTTGATCGCGCTTGCCAAAACGCGAAAAGCGACGTCGCACCGAATGAATGTTTCGATGCTAATGTTAGATCGCTAAGTTCGTCAACATGGAAAATGTCGCAGATACAGGCCAGCGTACCGGCCACTTCATGTCGCAGCGCAGCATGGATCAAAACCCGTATTGACCAATTTAATTTAGATCACTAAGTTTGATCAACAACGACACGACAGCGCACGTTGGACAGCAGGGAGGGTGTGCGGATGGCAAAGGAGATCCGTAAGTTCGAGAACCGCCGCCCCATGGCGCGGCTTCGCGATCGGCCTGCATTTGCCCTGGGTTCGTGCTATGGCGCTCGGACAGGGTGTTGCTGACATGCAGGTGGGTCCGGTGAGCGAGCGCGATAGCAAAGGTTCTGCGGAGATCCTGCCCAGGATCCTCAGGCACTGGCGGGAATCGGCCCCCGACGACCGCATTGCCCATCTGGTCAGGGACTCATCCAGGGGCTTCTCGCGCAGCCTGCAGGTGCGGTTGCACGAGCATGGCGTCGCCTATGGCCATTGGACGTTCCTGCGCGTGCTCTGGCAGGCCGACGGGCTGAGCCAACGCCAGCTCAGCGAACAGGCCGGCATGACCGAGCCCACGACGTTTTCGGCCCTGCAGGCGATGGAAAAGCTCGGCTACATCACGCGACAGAAAATGCCGGACAACCGGAAGCGGGTTCGCATTTTCCTGACGCCCAAGGGCACGGCGCTGCGCGCTGTGCTCGTGCCGCTGGCGGAGGAGATCAACCGGATCGCCGTCTCCGGCGTGCCGCCGGAGGATGTGGCGATCACGCGCCGCACCTTGCTGACCATGATCGAAAACCTCGCCGCCGACGAGGCCGCCCTGTTCAGCCAGAACCTGCGGATGCCATCGACGCGCGAGATGTCCCGCATGAGTTCGGGATCGGAGGCGCGCAGCCCCGGCACCGCGGCCAAACGAGCCAAGCCCCGCGCGACGGAAGAGGAATGATCCGACCGTCGTCGTGACCAGCGACGGCGGGGCAAGGCATTCCTTGAGAGCAAGGAACCTGAAATGAACGATCACCCCATGGCCGCGCGCTCGGTCGCCGGCAGGGTCCGGCTTGGTGCTGCCGGATTGGGCACGGCGGGACGGGCGTTCCTGCCCGCGATCGCCGGCCATTCCGGCTTTGAGCTGGTCGCGGTCGCCGATCCCTCGGACGAAGCCAGGGCCGAGGTCGCAGGCACACTCGGCGTCACGGGCTATCGCACCCTGCAGGAACTGCTGGCGCATCCGGCACTGGACGCCGTCTATGTCGGCACGCCGACGGACATGCATCCGACGCACGTGGCCCAGGCCTTCGCCGCCAGAAAGCATGTGCTGGTCGAGAAGCCGATGGCCGTCAGCATCACGCAAGCCCAGGCGATGATCGATGGTGCAGCCGAAGCCGGCACCGTGCTGCTCGTCGGCCACTCGCACAGTTACGACCTGCCGATCCGGCGCATGCGCGAACTCATTGCCGGCGGCTCGCTCGGCCGCGTCCGGATGGTGAATACCTGGAACTTCACCGACTGGATCTACCGCCCGCGCCGCCCCGACGAGCTCGATATCCACCAGGGCGGCGGCGTGACCTATCGTCAAGGCTCCCACCAGTTCGACATCATCCGGCTGCTGGGCGGCGGCATGGTGCGCAGCGTGCGGGCCAAGACCTTTGACTGGGACCCGGCGCGCTCATCCATCGGCGCGCAAACCGTCTACCTCGAGTTCGAGGACGGGGCCGCCGCGACGGCCGTCTATAACGGCTATGGCAGCTTCGCCAGCGCCGAGCTGTGCTTCGACGTAACGGAATGGGGTTTCCACGAACCGCCGGAAAGCCGGAAGCGCCCGCGGCGCCCCCGCGCCGGCTCGACACCGGAAGACGAGCTCGCGGCTAAGCGGGCGCGCTCGAAGAACGCCATTCCGGCCGCCGCCCCAAATCAGCCGTTCTTCGGCCTGACCCTCGTCAGCTGCGAACGCGGCGATATCCGGCAGTCGCCGCAGGGGCTCTTTACCTACACCGAACAGGGACGGACCGAGATCGAGCTGCCGCGCGACCGGACGCCCCGCGATCTGGTGATGGCGGAATTCTTCGATGCCATCACCGGCAAGGCGCCCGCCCTGCACGATGGCCGGTGGGGCCTCGCCAACCTCGAGGTCTGTACGGCCGCGATCGAATCATCGGCGAGCGGCCGGGAAGTGTACCTGAAACATCAAGTCCCGGTTCCCGCTTAGGCGCTGGAACAGGTTGGCAAAGAGCGAGGCAGCGTTTGCTGCCGGAGGAAGCGATGGCTGATGCAGTGACGATGAAAGACTTCGCCGAATCGGAAATGATGCCGCTCCGTCTTCATGCGAAAACCGAAATCGCGCAGGATATCTTCCTGTTCGAGCTGGCCCCGCGCGAGCCCGGCGACCTGCCCGCCTTCACCGCCGGCTCCCACATCCTCGTCCGCGCGCCCAATCGTCTTTCGCGTCGCTATTCGCTCTGCAACGATCCGGCTGACCGCTCGCGCTATCTCATTGCGGTGAAGCGGGAGGCCGCGGGCCGCGGCGGCTCGGTCAGCATGGCGGAGGACACGGCGGTCGGCGACGAGCTGCTGGTGTCGCCGCCGCTCAATTACTTCGCGCTCGACCCTGACGCCGCGAGCCATGTGCTCATCGCCGGCGGCATCGGGATCACGCCGATGCTCGCGATGATGCGTGAGCTCAAGGCGAAGGGTGCGGACTTCAGGCTGATCTATTGCTCGCGCTCCCCCGAGACGACGGCTTTCCTGGAAGACCTGTCGGACCCCGCGTTCGCCGGGCGCATCCTGGTTCATCATGATCATGGCGACCGGGAGCGGTCGCTGGCGATCGGCCCGCTGATGGCGGTTCGACCCGAGGGCGCGCATGTCTATTGCTGCGGCCCGCGCCCGCTGATGCAGGCGGTGCGCGACGTCACCAGGCATTGGCCCTCGACCGCCGTCCATTTCGAGGATTTCGGCACCAGCGTCAGTGCTGCGCCCGGCGGCGACCAGCCGTTCAGCGTTCGCCTCGCCAAGAGCGGCCGGACCGTGGAAGTCCCGGCGGGCGTCAGCATCCTCGAAGCCTTGCGCCGCGACGATGTCGTCGTGCCCAGCTCCTGCGAAAGCGGCACCTGCGGCGCCTGCCGGACGACGCTGCTCGAAGGCATCGGCGATCACCGCGATTTCGTTCTCGACGAAGACGAGCAGGACGACGCGATCATGATCTGCGTCTCGCGGGCGAAGTGCGGCACGCTGACGCTCGATATTTGAAAGCGGCGCCTTACCTCCCGTCGGTGCGCGGCGCGCTCGCGGCGATGATGGCCATCAGGTCGCTCTCGGCCGCCGCGGCGCTCTGATAGCGCGGCAATGTGGTCACGAACGGCCGTTCGGCGTCGTGCGGGGCATAGATCTCCAGCAGGTATTTGCCGGTTTTCGGGTCCAGGACCGGTTCGATTCTGATCAATGGCATGCTCGCCCTCCTATGCCGGCCGGTCGCCCAGCCCGACCTGATGATGGAGCGCGATCTCGCGCTGACTGGTGCTGGATTCGAGGATCGAGAGACAGATCTCGGTCGTGGCCATGCCCCAGGCGCCGGTGTGCAAGGGCGGCCGCTCGTCGATCACCGCGCTGACGAGCTCGTCGATGACCTCGGCGCGCGGCACGTCGGGGAGCGGGAGCGCCTCGAAGCGGCGCTCTTCATCCGCATAGATATGGACGCCGGTCGGTGTCGGCCGCAGGTCGCCGCCTTCGCACGAGACGATCACCAGCCCGAAATGATTATAGGCGGGCGGCGGTGGGGCATCCCGCATGTCCGCCGCCGAGACGTTCGTGCCATAGGCGCGGCGGTTCTTCAGCGCCACCTCTTCCTCGGGGCTGCGTACGCCGATGAGGCGCCGGCGCGCCTCGCCATAGCCCGTCGGATCGCGCCGCTGGCCCAATTCGCCGATCCAGTCATGCAGCTCGTCGGTATCGAAATGGCCGTGGCCGTTGTAGCCGAGCGACGCGAAGGCCCCGTCCTCGAACACGAGATGCGCGGCATAGGCGCCCTCGGTCCGGCGCGCCGGATCCCAGATGCCGGCGGACGCCCGCACGCTCCGCGCCCGGCTGCCGGCCAGCAGCCGCACGATCTCGACCTGGTGCGGCGCCTGGCTGAAGATCGCGCCGCCACCTTGGGCGGTATCCAGTTCCTCGGGCCGCCGTGGACGGTAGAGATAGTCGGTGAAGTTGAGCGCATTGATCATACGCACCCGACCGAACGAGCCGGTCTCGATCAGCGCGCGCGTCCGCAGGTACGGCAGGTCGTAGCTGTGGCTATGGCCGACCAGCAGATGGACGCCTGCACCTCGCGCCGCGTCGATCATGGCCAGGCAGTCCGCGATGGCGAGCGCCATCGGCTTTTCGACTAGGATGTGCTTGCCATGGGCCGCGGCCGCCCGCACGTGGTCGACGTGAAACTGATGGGGGCTGGCGATATAGACCGCATCGACAGATGGATCCGCGCACAGCGCCTCGACCGTGTCGTGGCCCCTCGCCTGGAAATCGCGCGCAAAGCAGTCGCGCGCTTCCGGCCGCGGGTCGGCGGCGGCCGTCAGCCGGATCCGCGGATGCCGCACCAGCGTCGGCAGCATCAGCATGAAGGCGCGGCCGAGCCCCGCCACGCCCAGGCGCAACACCGGTGCCATCCTAGAGATCCAGCACGAGCAGGCCGGACTTCGCCCGCGACACGCAGATCATCATCGCGCTCCTGCGTTCGGCAGCACTCAACACCATGTCGCGGTGGTCGGGCTCTCCGCCCAGCACCCGCGTCCGGCAGGTGCCGCAGGTGCCGCTTTCGCAGCTGCTCGGCACGCGCCGGCCATGGGCGCGCACGACCTCGAGGATGCTGGCGCCGACCGGCACCTCCAGCACCGCGCCGCCGGTGCCGAGCTGCACCTTGAACGGGGCATCGTCGGCCCGCGGGCGGACCAGGTCGGACCCGAAATCCTCGAAATGCACCGCCGACGTCGGCCAGTGGCCCGTCATGTCGCGCACCGCATCCATCAGCGGGCGTGGACCGCAGCAATAGATATGCTGCTTCGTCGGCTGCTCGAAGATCGGCCAGAGGTCGAAGGCGCGCGCCGGATCGCCCTCGTCATGGTGCAGCGTCACGCGATCCTTGAGCGCCGCAGCCGACAATTCAGGCAGGAAGGCCGTACTCGCGGCGCTGCGCGTCAGATAATAGAGGTGGAACGGCTTTTCGCCCGCGGCGATCAGAGAGCGGATCATCGACAGGATCGGCGTGATGCCGATGCCGCCGGCGACGAAGATATAGCCGGGGGCCGGCACCAGCTCGAACAGGTTGTGCGGCCGGGCGACCTCTATGCTGTCCCCCGCCTTCACCCCGTCGACCAGACTGATGGAGCCGCCGCGCCCCCTCTCCTCCCGCTTCACGGCAAGGACGTAGCGGTCCCGCTCGCCCGGCGCGTTGCAGAGCGAATAATTGCGCATGGCGCCGCTCGGGACCCGCACCGCCAGATGGGAACCGGCGGTGAAGGCCGGCAATTCGGCACCGGCCGGATGGCGCAACTCCAGCAGCTGGATGCCGTCGGCGGCCGGCTCTGACCGCGTCACCCGCAGCGTGAGCAGCTGTTCTTCGCCCGTCGACGCCATGACACTTTCCCTCCCCGTGCGACCTCGGGTCGCTTGCCGATTATGTTAGGGACCTAAGTTATTCTTTCAAGCAAATTCGAAGATTTCTCCGGGGAGCAGGGCGAGTCCCCAGCCCAGAGCCCAAAGTTTCCTCGACAAATTTGCACCCATGGTGCATCTATATAGTTAGGTCACTAAGTTTATAATGAGGCGGACGACGCCGCCGGCAAGAGGGAGTGAGAGATGCTGACTGCAGAGGAAAACACCTTGCTCTGCCGGGTCGAAGGCGAGGCGCCGATGGGCAGGCTGATGCGCCGGCACTGGGTTCCGGCGGCCCTGTCGGAGCAGCTCGCCGAACGCGACGGCACGCCGATCCGCCTGCGCCTGTTCGGCGAGGATCTGGTGGCCTTTCGCGATACCGAGGGCCGCCTCGGCGTGCTCGGCGAATTCTGTGCGCACCGCAAGGCGTCGCTGGCGTTCGGCCGCAACGAAGAATGCGGCCTGCGGTGCCTCTATCACGGCTGGAAGTTCGATGTGGACGGCAACATCGTCGAGATGCCGTCGGAACCCCAGGAGAGCGGCTTTGCCGATCGCGTGAAGCACAAGGCCTACCCCGCCCGCGAGGCCGGCGGCTTCGTCTGGGTCTATATGGGGTCGATCGACGACATGCCGGCGTTCGAGGCGCCGCCCTGGGCGCCGACGGCCGAGGCGAAGGTCTCGATCGCCCGTGTCGAGCTGCCGTGCAACTGGGCCCAGGTCATGGAGGGGCAGATCGATTCCGCCCATAGCTCCAGCCTGCATTCCTCCGACATGCGGCCGGCGCGCGTGACCACGGCCGGGGCGAACGACACGTTCTGGACGCGCCCGTCGACGGACAAGAACCCGCGCATCCAGGTGCAGGTGACCAATTACGGCATGCGCTATGCGGCGATCCGGCGGCCGATCATCAACGCCACGGATAATGACTACGTCCGGATCACGACCTACGTCGCCCCGTTCACCGCCCTCATCCCGCCCAATAATTCCTACAATGTCGCGAGCGTGATCGTCCCTCGCGACGACGTCAGCTGCTACTTCCACTTCATCGCCTGGGGCTATGCCGACACGATGGTCGAACAGGATGCCTGGCGGAAATTCTGCGTGCTCCAGCCGGGTGTGGACCTGGACGCCGACTTCAAGCCGATCCTGCGCCACGCCTCGAACAACTACCTGCAGGATCGGGCGGCGATGAAGGCGGGGGATTTCACCGGTCTGCCGGGGATCCCGAACCAGGATATCGCGATGTGGGAGTCCATGGGCCGGATTGCCGACCGCACGTCGGAGCGGCTGGGCGCCAGCGACATCGCCGTCATCCAGTTCCGTCGCCTCATGCTCGATGCCGTTCGGCGCTTCGAAGATGGCGAGGGCGCCATCGGCCTGGTGTCGCCGCATCTGCCCCAGGCCAAGCTCCGCTCCTACCAGGGCGTGGTGCCGAAGAGCGAGAATTGGCGGCTGCTGGGCGCCGAAGCGGAGGAGATCTCCTACCTCGAAGGCATCGAGGAAGAGGCCCCGACGCTGGAACGGGCCGAAACCGCCGTCTGACGGCTCCCTGAATCAAAAGCCCCCGCCGATGGCGGGGGCTTTATCAGCAGTCGATCCGGCGGGGTTGCCCCCGCGGGGTCTTAGGGGTTGCTCGTCGTCTGCGGATTGCCTGCGGCCGGAACGTTGGTCATTTGCAGGAACTTGCGGACGTCCGGCGTGCCGTTGCCGGTGATGAAGTTATACGGCTGCTTCGTCGGGTCGGCGTTGTAGAGCCCGTCGAAGCCCGGGATGTTGCGGTGATAGACCTGCAGGCTCGGCGCGGCGTTGCCGCTCAGCGTCTGCAGATAGCCGGCGTTGTAGATGTAGTTGTTGAGGTTACCGAGACGGCCGCCAAAGCGCTGCACGCCCAGGGCCACGACGCTGGCGAACTCGGGCGCCGCGACCGAGGTGCCGATGACGCCGACGAACTGCCCGCCGACGCTGATGACCACGGCACTGCGCGAGTGGTCGGCGTCACAGGTCGAAGCGGTGATGCCGGCCGGGCAGCCGCCAACCTGCATGCCGATATCCGGCAGCGTGCGCATGCCGCTCTTCACCTCTTCGAAGCCGACGACCAGGCTCTGGAAGGCCGGCCGGGTGAAGTGCGCGCTGATGCCGCCGCCGGCACCCCAGTAGCCGCCGCTGGCCAGAACCGGCTGTCCACCGTAGATGAGCCCGTAGGGGTCATACGGCAGTTCCGCATCGCCATAGCCGTTCTCCGAAACATATTGCGACGTCAGGGTCGCGGGCGTCGTCTGCGGGCTGGGCGGGGTGGTCGTGATCAGGTTGGTGCCACCGACGGCGGTGACATGCGGGCTCGAGGCCGGCGACTCGACGCCGGCGATGAAATGGCCCGGCTGATAGTTGAAATAAGCCAGATCGACGCAGCCGAGCCCGCCGCTGTCGCCCGAGCTGGCGACGAAGGTGATGCCCTGGGCATTGCCCTGCTTGAACAGCTCGTCATAGACGTCGAGGACGCCATAATAGCTGGCGCCGCCGTTGTAGGCGGGCGAATAGAGCAGCTCACAGGCGCCGAACGACGAGCTGACCACGTCGTACCTATTGGTCTCGACGGCATAAAGATAGGCCGAGACGATCGAGCCGTCGGACAGGTCGGGCGTGTCGAGCAGCGTGACCCTGGCGCCCGGCGCGCCGCCCAGCACCTGCTGCACGTCGAGCGAGGCCTCGTCCGAAGCGCCATTGTTGGGATCGAACGGCGCGCCGCCGGGGAAGATGACGTGTTGGTACAGGCCCGGATCCGGGAAGTTCATCGTCTGGCTCCAGTTCTCGTGGTCGAACACCGCCTTGATGTCGGAGTCGAGCACGTCGGAGGCCATGACGATCGCAACCGAGGCGCCGGTCCCGTCGAAGTTCTGGATCGACGGGTAGTCGTAGGCCTGCCTCAGGTCGTTGTACCAATAGGGGCCGTTCTGCGCCTTGCGGTTCTGCGGCGCCGCCAGCGTCTTGGCATCGATCGCGACGCGCTGCGCATGAGTATGCATGTGGACGGTCGGCGCAAAATGCGCGACCACCGCGCCTTCCTGGGCGAGCGCCTTGGGCAGCACGACGCCGCCCTGGGCGGCGAGGCGCTGGCCGCCGCTGCCGTTCGGCACATAGGCGAGGCGGGTGCCGAACAGCGCCTGCACCGCGCCGGCGCTGCCCTGGACCGAGAGGCTGCGGCTGTGGGTGGCGGTCACGGTCAGCCCGGCCGCGGCGAGGCTGGCCTTGACGCGCGCGACCTGGGCGTCGCTCGGGCCGAACTGGGTGTGGAACTGCTGCGGCGTCAGCCATTTGTGGTAGCTGGGCGAGCCCTGGGTCTGCTGCGCCTGCAGCAGCGAGTCGAGGGCGGCCGCGTTCTGCAGCGGCAGGAACAGCTCGAAGCCGACCGATTGGCTCGACTGCAGCTGCTGGGTGGC
>Ga0070730_10004409_pt1 | contig 12358 bp, 12 predicted proteins | sample Coa_R1_3_FD_66447 | JGI IMG/M metagenome (GOLD analysis project Ga0070730, IMG submission 66447) | Surface soil microbial communities from Centralia Pennsylvania, which are recovering from an underground coalmine fire - Coalmine... | ecosystem: Environmental > Terrestrial > Soil > Unclassified ... | reverse complement strand
CCCAAAATGGAACTGCTTGGCGACTCTCACTCCGCCTCGGACAAAAATATTTTCCCGCATGGATCGTGAACCTTAGCGCTGGCTTTTCGCGCGCGCGGCCTCAAACTCGTCGCCGTGCTGCCAGCCGACCAGTTGGGGCAGACTCGCGGCTGACCACCCCAACGCGAATCCGAAGCGGGCCATAGCGGAATCGCCGACGAAATCCATCTCAGGATGGTATTCGTCGCTCGGCTGGTGATAGTGCTTCTCGACATACTCGCGTTCCTGTTCGACTCCCCAGGCCTCCGAATGGCCTTTGAATTTCATGCCTTCGTTGATCGAGAAGGATGGAATCCCGAGGCGCGCCAGGCTGAAGTGATCCGAGCGGTAGAAGTTTCCCGCTTCAGGCCGCGAGTCGGGACGGATCGCGAGCCGGAATTCTTTCGCGGTTGCATCGACGAATGGATAGAACGTGGTCCGCTCCGCGCCTGAAACCTGCACATCTTCGGGAGCGCCCAGCGGCTTCACGTCGTCGTAATTGAGGTCCAGAGAAACCTTGCCCGCAGAAACCGGCAAATGTTGGCCCAGGTATTCCGAACCAAGCAGGCCTTGTTCCTCCGCCGTCAGCGCGACAAACAGAATCGAGCGCCGAGGATGAATGGCAGCCGTTCCGAAAGCTCGCGCAATTTCCAACAAGATGCCGCAACCCGTGGCGTTGTCCGCGGCGCCGTTGAAGATGTTATCGCCCGGCATTTCAGCCCGGATGCCGAAATGATCGTAATGCGCGGAGTACATCACGGCCTCATCGGCAACGCGGCGGTCGGCGCCAGGCAGAATGGCGAGCACGTTATTGGATTCGAAGTTGCGCACCTTGCTCATCATGTGGGCCTGCAAACGCGCGCCAAGGCTGACAGGATGAAAGTCGCGCGATTGTGCCGATTGGACGAGCTTGTCGAGACTCATACCCGAAGCCGAGATCAGCCTCGCCGCGACGTCCCATTGAATCCACGAGGCCGCTTTCAAGGCGGGGCCATTCAGCTTCAAATACGATCTCTCGCCCGCATTCGAATTGCGCACTACTTCCCAGGGATAGCTCGCCATCTGGGTCTGATGAATCAGGATTGCTCCCGCTGCGCCCTGCCGCAGAGCTTCCTCATATTTATAGGTCCAGCGTCCGTAATAGGTGAGGGCTTTGCCTTTGAAAAACTTCGGATCGTCAGAGGATGGCTCGTTGACCAGCATCAGCAAGATTTTGCCGCGAACATCCATTCCCTTGTAGTCGTCCCAGTTGTACTCGGGCGCCTTGATGCCGTATCCCACGAAGAGGATGTCGGAGTCGATCTCGGATTCGGGCTGCTGAGTTTCGTCGTAAGCGACGTATTCATCCAGTTGCTTCAGGTTCATGGTTTCGCCGCGCTTGGGCACAAGGGCAAAGCGCGCTTCCGGCGAGGTCGTCACCCCCACAAGCGGAACTTTCTGCATGTAAGTTCCGTGATCGCCCGCAGGCTTGAGGCCGTACTCGGCGAATTGCGTCGCGATGTATTCGGCGGCGAGATCGCCTCCGCGCTGTCCGGTACCGCGCCCTTCAAGAAGGTCGTGCGACAGATACCGAACGTGCCAACGAATGTGATCCGGGTTGATGGTGGCGAGAGCGTTAAACGCCGGTCCGGGCAGGCGAACAGAAGGTGCCTTGGATCCGCCTGCAGCAGCGCCTTCTCCCCACGCGGACAAACTCATGGAGACGATCAGACACGCCGAGATAAGTCTCGCCATTCCCTGCATAGTTGGATTTCTCCCCCGACGAAGCGGCATTTCGCCGGAAGGTTTCTATGTGAGTTCTTAAAAAATTGTAACCTTGGATCGGAGATTGGTTATACGAGAAGTAACGCAGACGAGCGCACGAGAGTGCATCCACCGTTGGAATCCGCACACCGAGGGGGCTTGTACTATTGCGCAGGGCGGTCGAAGCCCCATGTTCGATTCGTTCTTAAGTCTGGATTGCCGCCGAACCGGCGGCTAGTTTTTCGATCCTCAACCAGCGCGGAAGTCGCGGACTTCTTCGCCGGGCTTGAACATCGCGGCCGGAGTAGTTTTACCCCATTCCGCCATTCTGCGGTTGATCTGCTCGAAATCGAACTTGACCCATCCGACGCTGGAAATCTCAATCTCGCTGTCTTGAGCAATCCAGAAGACGGTCGGAACATTGGTCAGGCCATAGGCATTCGATACCGGGTATTTGTGTGTGTCATCGAGCAGAATCGGGAAAGTGACTCCGAAGTCCTTGGCGAAGGCGGCGGTTTCTTTGGCGTCGTTCTGCGAGACGCCTACGAGAGTCACACCCTTCTCTCCATATGCTTTGTAGAGGCGTTCGAAGAATGGCAACGCATATTGGCAGGTCGGACACGAGACTTTGAAAAACGCGAGCACGACTGGCCCGCGGGCCAGTTCATCGGCGAGCGAGAACCGTTTGCCATCCAAAGTTTTCAGATCAAATTCGGGCGCCTTCTTGCCAGTTGCCAATGCCGTCATCGTTCTTCCTCCCGCTGCCATTGTGCCAGTGACTTCTATGTTAGATGACTTAGACCGTGTCCGGGACTTTTGCTGGAAAAGTAACACGAAGGGCAATCACACCAGGCTTTCCCATCGTGCGCCTTCGTGCCTTTGTGTGGTTATTAGAAGACTCAGGCAAATACACGCCCTCTCAGGGCAGCAGGTCGGCCTTTCGCAGAATTTTCCTAGCTAGCCCGGTGAGCGCCAATTTCCGCAACTTGGAACCGGAGATCCAGTGCCCTCTTTTCAATCGCGAACCTGGGTTCCAAACGCTGACGCTGAAGTCCGTGACTGTAATGGAGTGCCGCATAGTGAACAGCGGCGGGGGTCCGTTTCCGTTACGTTTGTAGCGTGGAAGGTTGCGGTTCAACTCCGGCAGTTCCCACATGCCCGGCATCAGGCTGGCTTTTGCCGGACGTTGTACGAGAAGCACCGAGCCATCGCGTCGAGCCAGAGCGTAGTGAATTTCTTTCTTCCTCTGAGTTGCGGACTTGGCGGTCGCAGGGATCTCGCCGCGTGTTGCGCACGAGCCCATCACAGGACAGGTAAGGCACGTTGGCCCTCGCGGTGTGCAGACCGTAGCCCCTAGTTCCATCATTGCCTGGTTGAAGTCTCCTGGACGGTCACGATCCAACAAGTCCTCGGCTGCATTCCAGATCTTTTCGACGGACAGGACTCGACCGAATATCCTTTGAAGGACCCGCTCCACATTCCCATCGACGACAGCTACGGACTGATCGAAGGCGATGCTGGCGACAGCCGCGGCGGTGTAGCGCCCGATGCCGGGAAGCGCCCGCCATTGCGCTGCGGTTTCGGGAAATTCTCCGCGACGCTCTCGCGCGAGAACCTTCGCTGCGGCGTGCAGCATGCGGGCACGGCGGTAGTATCCGAGACCACTCCACGCCGCGAGCACCGAGGCTTCACGTGCTGCGGCCAGTTTTTGCACGGTGGGAAATCGCTGCAAGAATTCTTGGTAATGCTCGATAACGGCGGCGACCCGCGTTTGCTGCAACATGATTTCCGAGACCCAAACCCGGTACGGATCGCGATCTTTACGCCAAGGCAGATCGCGGGCGTGGCCGTCATACCAGTCGAGCAATTGTCGGCGGAATTCCGGCGTTCGCGGGTCGGGGCGTGAGACTGGGTGCGAAGCGTTCATCGCGGAGTCCGCATTTTATCGCAGTCACCGGGATGACATTGACCGCACTGTTCGGGCAGGAAATAATGGTTGAGCCTGGCATCCGCAATATCGCGTGAGCCGTCTCACGCCCAATCGCGAGGAGTACTATGAACGACTTCAACCGCAAGGTGGAAGGCGCATCGGCGCGTGTGAGTCAGACCATCAACGATGCTGCCGAGCGCCTCGAGAAAGAAATTCCAGAGTTCATCAAATATCTCAACGACGAAGTGGTACCGGCCGTACGCACGCACTCCACCAAAGCGTTGCGGGTCGCGTCGCAAAAGCTCTCGGAATTTGCGGACTACATGGAACAGCAACAACGTCCAGGCAAGTAGCCGGGAAGCGCACCTCACATCGTTGCCCAGTGGATCGCAGTGCTGTTTTCAGCTCCGCTATGCTGTTTTTCGTTCTCATTACCGTATTGTTGTTGAGCGGCTGCAGTCATCCGAAGGCAGCGCATGTAGATGTGCCTCCGCCTCCGGTGCCGGAGTCCACCGAAGAGCCGAGCGACGCTCCGCCGACCAAGACTCTCCCGAATCCAACGGAACGCGTTCCTTCGTCAGCAGACAAGGCTGACCTTGCCGAGCCGAAGCTTCCAGCCAATGCAAAGCCTCTCGCGACGGAGACTGGGCTTGCGAGTTGGTACGGGCCTCCGTATCACAACCGGCGCGGATCGAACGGCGAGGTTTACAACATGCACGCAATGACGGCGGCGCACCGGACGTTTCCCCTGGGGTCGATCGTGCGCGTGACCAACGTCAAGACGGGATCGACTGCGCTGGTGCGGATTACGGATCGGGGACCGTTCATCCCGGGGCGGGTAGTTGATCTTTCCTTGGCCGCCGCGAAGAAAGTTGACGTGGTGCGGCCGGGGATCGCGCAAGTGAAGGTCGAATTGATGGAGTCGCCTGCTCCACCGGGGACACAGGGCCGGTGGGCGGTGCAAATCGGCGGATTTCCTGACGAACACAACGCTAGCAAGCTGGCGAATCGTCTGACGAAGAGGTATCACACGGCGAAGGTGTTGCGCTTCGCGAGTCCCGCGGGGGACTGGTGGATTCGGGTGCGGGTTCTCGACGACGATCACGAGCGGGCGCAGAAGCTGGCTGCGGAGACGAAGACGCCGGAGGGAGCCGTGTTTCTGGTGCGGCTGGACTGATTCCGGGTGAACGTCGCGCCACGGACACCCTGAACAAAGGGTCCCTCCACTACGCTCGCAGTCGCTCGCTTCGGTCGGGATGACAATGTGCTGAAGAGCCCCTCCACTACGCTCGCAGTCGCTCGCTTTGGTCGGGATGACAATGTGCTATCGTTGGCCGAGGTGACGCATGAATGATTCGAATTGCCTCTTCTGCCGCATCATTCGCGGCGAGATTCCGTCAAAGAAGGTTTATGAGGACGAACACGTGTTCGCCTTCGAGGACATCAATCCGCAGGCGCCGACGCATGTGCTCATTATTCCGAAGAAGCATTTCGCGGGATTAAAAGAAGCGGACCAGGACGACGCGGAGATGATCGGGCAATGCCATCTGGCGGCGGCGCAGATCGCGCGACAGCGAAAAATCGAGGACGGATACAGGACCGTGCTGAATGTCGGACCGGGGGCGGGCCAGTCGGAGTTCCACCTGCATGTGCACTTGCTGGGAGGACGGCCGCTCAAATGGCCTCCCGGCTAGAGTTCGGATTTCAACGATTCTCTAACACAAGACGACCGGCGAACTGAAGTGCACGCCGAAATTCTACTGCACCATTGGCTCAGAGTCTTCCGGAGCGCCGTGACGGCGCAGCAACTGGGGAAGATTCTGCGAAAAGGCCGAACGCGGCAGGACCATGTCGCAGCCCACTTCGTGCGCCTTCTGCTTCAGGTCTCCCTGAACGTGCGAAAGGAAGCCAATGATCGAGGTTCCCTTTTTCAGCTTGGTTTTGAGCTTGGGAATCAGAGTCAGGGGCTTCACGCTGTTGTTGTTCAGATCGAAGATGATCAGGGAAGGCTTTTCTTCGCCGTTTTGCTGAAGCTTGTCGCTCAGGTCTTTGTCGGTCTTCACGAATTCAACTTTGACGTTCAACTTGCGCGCGGTCTCCTGAATCTTTGCCATGAAAAACAAGTCTTCGATGAAGGCGAAGATGCGCGAGGTGGCCTCTTCCGTCGCCGGCAAAGGCTCCGGCTCAGGTTGCGGATATTGCGTCGCGAAGCCGGGGCGCTGGCGACCGGGCTTATGCCCATTGTTGTTTCCGGCTAAGGCAGCGCGATAACTGTGGTCCATGGGCGCGGTGTAGATGCCGTCTTTATTTTCACGGCTCAGGCCTTGTCCGTGGCGATGTCCGCGCTGATTGTGCTGGCGACGTCCACGACGCCGCCTTCTTCCTCCTCCGCCGCCGGAGGATTTTCCAGGTCCTGCGTTCATAGTCCTCTCACACGAGTTGCAAAGTATTGCAGAATTTCAGAAGCCTTCATTCCCACTGGTTCAATCTGTGTGTGCAAAGCTCCGCCCCATACCCTGCGTTAACTGTACGGACTTGCGGCTTGCAGCGGGAACACACTATGGAACGAACCCCAACCTTAAACAAACTGCTCTTCGAGAATGAAGACAAACTTCAAAAACCGTAATATCGATTTTCCGTTTATCGGATCCGTCAAGCGCCGCCTCGGAACGGCTGGCGCGGAAGGCCTACGCGGGAACGAGGCCTAAACGAGAACAATTTAATGGTACTTGGATTTGCGTTGGAGCGCAAGGGGCGTATCCGCCCGGCTTTTGCACAGGAGAACATGTCTGACCGGGTGCGGGTGAGGAGCAGAAACGAAGTGAGTTTCTATCCTTCGAGCGAGAGCGCACGCGCCCATTTCTGCGCCTGCCAATAGTATCCGGCAACCATTTCGGAATCGAGATGGAGGCTTTGACTCAAAGCTGCGGCCGCATCCCATTCTCCGCTCTCATGTGCGAGCATGAGTTGGAACATGGGACGCAAGGGGCTGGGTTGCCCGAGCAACACGGCTTTGGTAGCGGCATCGATGGGAATTCGAGTGAGAACGTCGGCCATCGGCATTTCGAGCATGGCGTCAATCAGGGACAAGAGACCGAGGAGGAAAAGATCGGACTCGCCATGTGGAACGAGGGGGGAAAGCAGTTCCCCGAAGCGTCCGCGGACCAGCGCCGACAGGACAAGATCACTGGACTTGTCCTGACCCGCACCCACGGCAGCAACCAGGCGAACCCACTTGCGCACGTCGCGCTCGCCCAGCATGGACATCGCATGGCGAACAGAGTGAACCTCATTCTTTAAACCAAACATTGCGGAGTTCAAATAGCGCAGCAGGCGGTAGCAGACTGAGGCTTCGGCCTTGATCAGCTTTTCGAGTGCAGGAATGTCGAGTTCCGGCCGCGAGACTTCCTGCAACATGCGGAGGTAGTTCAGCTGGTTGGCGGGCAAGTCGTGGGTGCTCAGTAGTTCGGGGCGGCGGAAGAAATATCCCTGGAAGTAGACGAACCCCTGGTCTCGGGCACGGTCGAAGTCACGTTGGGTCTCGACCTTTTCGGCCAGCATGCGTCGGCGCCAGGGGCCGAATCTTTGGACCAAAGCTGCGCGCTGGATTTCATTGGTGAGTTGCAAGTCCACCTTAATGATGTCGGTGACGTCAACCAGAGATTCCCGGGGATCGTCTGAGACGTAATCGTCGAGCGCAATGGTGTAGCCCGCCTCCTTCAGGGTGTGGCAAGCTTTGATGACGTCGGGGTCGGGCGGCACGTTCTCCAAAATTTCGATAACGGTAGAGGTCGAGGGTAGGAGCGTGACGAGACCTTTCACCAAAGTGTCTCGGGTACAGTTCACGAAGGCACGGCGTCCATCGCAGAGGATATCGAGGCCCATGAGAAGCGAGCGGTCGAGAGTCGCGCGCGAGGCTTCATCCTTGTCGCCGGAAAACACATTTTCCAAACCGTTGCGGAATAAGAGCTCGTACCCGAAAACGTTTTCCTCGCGATCGAAGATCGGTTGGCGAGCGACGTAGCGGAACGTCCTGGCCTCAGGCACTCGAACCGGGGCTGGAGCTTGGGCAGAGATGTTTCCCACGGTTCTCATATCGGCGAAGAATGAGAAAGCTGGAGCCGGGCTGGCGATATTAGAGCGCGCTTAGGTCAGGCTCTTTGCACGCCATTGAGAGCGGTGAGCGCAGAGACAATCCGCGTTGACCACTGGGCCACTTCGTCTTCGCGCAGAGTTCTTTCGGCGGATTGAAAGCGAACGCGCAACAGAATCGAATATTTTCCAGCGGCAATGGATCCACCGCGGAAGATTTCGACCGGGCGGAAATCGCGGAGCTCGGCGATACCGGCAGAAGCTACGGCTTTTTCCATCTGGGCAAAGGTGACTTCATCCGGGAATAAGAAAGAGAAGTCGCGTTCGACGGCGGGATAGCGTGCCGGGGGTGCAAGCTCGACCTGCCGTGGGCCGCAACGGTGGAGCTGATCGAGATCGAACTCGGCCAGGAAAACGTCCTGGCGCAGCTTGCGTGTGGACGCGATGTCGGGATGAAGCTGGCCAAATTGCGCGACCATCGCGCCGTTCAGGAGGGCTCGCGCGGAACGGCCGGGATGAAAATAGTCTGCGACTTCGCGATCGAAGGTGACTTCGCCTGCGAACAAATGCACCAGAGTCTCGACGTCGCCTTTGAAGGCGCGGAAAGTCTCGGCAGCGGCCGCAAGGTCGCCTTTGCTCACATCGAGTGCGCCGCCGGTGGGAACGGCGGAGTGGACGGCGGAAGCAGTGGCACCAAGACTGAGACGCCGTGGCTCTACGCGCTCGCCGTCCGAGAACTCATAGACGCTTCCCATTTCGTACAGCCGGGCTTCTGTGACATCGCGGTTCAGGTTGCGGGCCAGCATGTCGAGCATGCCTGGGATCAGAGATGTCCGCATGACTGATGCTTCGTCGCTAAGGGGATTCTCCAGCTCAAGAACCTTGGGATGGTTGGCCGCGGAGAAGCGCTCGGCGTCGGCGTGGGAGATGAAGGTCAGGGAAAGCGCTTCGTTGTAGCCGAGCGCAAGCGCATGGCGGCGAAGGGCGGCATCGATGGCGGCATGGGGCAACTCAACGACCGCCCCGCTGTAAGCGGGGAGAGTGTTTTCGAACTTGTCGTAGCCGTGCAGACGCGCGATTTCTTCGATGACGTCGATTTCGCGTTCAACGTCGAGCCGCCAGCTTGGGATGTGTACGCGGAACTGCTGGTCGCTTTGGCCCTCTGGGATCAAGGTGAATCCGAGGCGCTTGAGCAGGCGGAAAATCTGGCCGGCATCGAGACTGCCTCCCAGGATGCGTTGTACTTCGGAAACGCGCAGCAAGACGGGAGCCTGATCCAGAGGACGAGAGACGACATCGACAGGATCGCCGATCAGTTCGCCTCCGCCTGAATCCAGGATCCTTTTGGCGACGAGACCGCAAGAGAGCACTGTCGACTCGAAATCTGCGCCGCGCTCGAAGCGATGTGATGCGTCGGTGTGCAGCGCGTGACGGCGGGACATCTTGCGCACGATGCCGGGATCCCACCAGGCCGACTCAATCACGATGTTGCGCGTCTTGTCGGTGATCATCGTGTCGTAGCCGCCCATGACTCCGGCGAGGCCGACGGGCTTCTTGGCATCGCAGACGACGAGGTCTTCGGTCGTGAGCTTGCGCTCTATGCCGTCGAGAGTCTTCAGAGTTTCACCCTTTCGGGCCTTGCGAACGACGATCTGGTTGCCCTCGAGCAGGTCGGCGTCGAAGACGTGGGTAGGCTTGCCGATCTCCCAGAGAACGTAGTTGGTGGCGTCAACGGCGTTTGAGATTGGGCGCTGGTCGAGCAGTTGCAGCCGGTGAGCAATGTTCTGGGGCGATGGCTTGATGCGGATGTTGCGGATCACGCGGGCGGAGAAGCGGGGACAGAGCGCTGGTTCTTCGACGGTGATGGGGAATGCTGGTTCTTTCAGCGATTGTGTTGAGGGCTGATGGCTGAGAGCTGAGAGCTGTTTCAACGGCAGATCGTAGATCGCGGCGGCTTCGCGCGCCACGCCGTAGTGGTTCATGGCGTCGGGGCGGTTGGTGCCGATCTCGACCTCGTAAACCGTATCGGCCCCGGAGCCGAGGATGCCTTCGACCCCGATGCCGACGTCGGTCAGGTCTTCGGCGAGACGGTGGTCGTCGACGGTGAGGTCAACGTAGTCGCGAATCCAATTGGCAGAGAGTTTCATGAAAGCTTCTAGCTTCTAGCTGCTAGCTTCTAGCAACCCCAGCCCCAACGGAGCTGGAAGCTAGCAGCTAGAAAGCTATTATCCAAACTGTTGTAAGAACCGCACATCACCCTGAAAGAAATATTGCAGATCATCAACCCCGTATTTCAGCAACGCCAGACGGTCCACACCCATGCCGAAGGCGAAGCCGGAGACCTTCTTCGGATCGTAGCCGTTCTCCTTCACAAATTCGAAGACGTTGGGATCGACCATGCCGCAGCCCAGGACTTCGATCCATCCAGTCTGCTTGCAGGGACGGCAGGGAGCATTATCCGGCCCGCGCTTGCCGCTGCCGCCGCAGATGAAGCAGGTGACGTAGAGTTCAGCGCTCGGTTCGGTAAACGGGAAAAACGATGGACGGAAATGAGTTTTCACGCTCGATCCAAACAGGGCTTTCATGGCGTGGTCGAGAGTGCCCTTCAGATCGCCGAAGGTGATGTTCGTGTCGACCGCGAGGCCTTCGATCTGGTTGAACATGGGCGAGTGGCTTGCATCGGGGGGATCGTTGCGGTGCACGGTTCCGGGAATCACAATGCGGATCGGCGGTGGCATCTTCTCCATCGTGCGGATCTGAACTGGGGACGTGTGCGTGCGCAGCAGGAGCCGCTCGCGCTGCGGCTTCTCCTGTTGTCCCGCGATGAAGAGCGTGTCCTGCGTGTCGCGCGCGGGATGATTTGGCGGAAAATTGAGCGCTTCGAAATTGTAGTAATCGGTCTCGACCACCGGACCTGCTGCCACCGAATATCCGAGCTTCTGGAAGACGGAGACAATTTCATGCGAGGTTTTGACGATGGGATGTTCGGCTCCGATGGCGCGGCGGACGCCGGGGAGGGTGATGTCAACGCGCTCAGCAGCGAGCGAATCCGTACTCGCAGCCGTGACGCGAGCGCCCTCGACGATCGCGGTGACGCGGGCCTTCAATTCATTGACGCGGATTCCGGCCTCGCGCTTGGCGGCTTTCGGAGCGCCCTTGAGCCAGAGATCGTTGATCTGAGTGAGGATGCCGTTCTTGCGGGCCATCCACCGATCGCGAAACGATTTGAGGTCGGCGTCGTTGCGAACTACGGCGGATTCCGCTGTGCAGGCCTCAATACATTCGCTTGCGGCCTTTTCGAGGGCTGCTTCGGAGTAATCCGTCAGTTTGGGAACCGTGTAGGGCACTTTCTTTCGCCCCTCCGGGGCTGGTTCTCCTCCATTAAGTTACCCACGGCTTGCGCCGTGGGCTGCATTCTGTCGCCGCTCCGCGGCTGGGCCGGAGGCAGATACAATGACCGCTCCGGCGCCGACTGGAAGCGGATTCCTCGCTTTACTCAGAATGACAGTTTGTAAGTAAAGGAATCGTATAGGCACGACCGAAGTCGCGCCTTTTCCAGTGTTTGAAAGCTGACGGCTGATTGCTGAAAGCTGGGTTCTAGGCCAGCGCGCCCTTGGCCTGGGTCGCGAGGCTGGCAAACCCCGACGGGTCGTTCACCGCCAAGTCAGCCAAGATTTTGCGATCCAGTTCTACGCCCGCTTTCTTCAGCCCATGGATGAACTGGTTGTAGCTCAGGCCGTTCAGCTTGGCGGCGGCGCCGATACGGACGATCCAGAGCGAGCGGAACTGGCGCTTGCGCTGCTTACGTCCGGCATAGGCAAACTTCAGGCCGCGCTCGACGGACTCTTTCGCCGAGCGGTACAGCTTCGATTTTGTGAGGAAATAACCGCTTGCGCGGTCAAGTATCTTTTTGCGTTTCTGGCGGCGTTTGGTTCCGCGTTTTACCCGAGGCATGGTGTTCTCCTTTTTGCTTTCGTTTTAATGGCGGCTGGAGGTAAGGACAAATCGCTGACCTCTTCACACACCGTTGAAGGAATTTGTAATTTTGTAATCGGTAATTTGTAATTTGACGTCACTTGCGCGCGTTCCAAATTACAAATCTCAATTTACAAATTACAAATCCACTCACTGGTACGGAATCATTCGCAGGACCTTGGCAAGATCGCCATCGCTCACCAGGCCTGACTTCCGCATCTTCCGCTTGGTCTTGGTTTCTTTTGACGTCAGGATGTGGCGGAGCTTTGCGTGTCCCCGCTTCACTTTGCCTGACGCTGTCTTTTTGAAGCGCTTGGCGGCGCCTTTGTGGGTTTTGAGTTTCGGCATAACGATCCTTATAAGCAAGCTGTCAGCTCTCAGCCTTCAGCTCTCAGTTTTGATGTTGTATGTCAGGGAGCGCCGCAGGCAGGGACAGCAGATTCCTCGCTGCGCTCGGAATGACAAAAACTTGTGCTGCAGACCAGCTTAGGACGCGGGTTTCGCGACCTGCGCCGCAGGCGCATCGGACCTGGGCGCGCTTTGCGCCGCAGCCTTCTGTCGTTCTTTCTCTCGTTCCTTGTCCGACTTCTTGGGCGCCAG
>Ga0070730_10004408_pt1 | contig 12361 bp, 6 predicted proteins | sample Coa_R1_3_FD_66447 | JGI IMG/M metagenome (GOLD analysis project Ga0070730, IMG submission 66447) | Surface soil microbial communities from Centralia Pennsylvania, which are recovering from an underground coalmine fire - Coalmine... | ecosystem: Environmental > Terrestrial > Soil > Unclassified ... | reverse complement strand
CGGACGGCTGGCCGATGCGCTGGGCGGCTTCGCCCATGATCCGGCCGACCAGCAGCAGAATGCCGAGTTCGCCGACAAAGACCGCGAGCGAGCTTTCCGCCGGGGCGCCCTGCGCGGCAAGCGCAGTCGTTGGCGTGCCGACCAGAAGCGCAGCGGATAAATAAGCGCCCCAGCGCCGGGCGGCGCGGTTGACCGGTGCGGCGGCGCCGCACTGTTCCTGGCAAGCTGAGGTCATGGGCTGATCTGAGGCACCGGAACGGCGCGGGAGTGCGGGAGATAACGCGCCACGAGCGGTTTGGCTCCCTCCGCCGACGCCATAAAATTAGAGGAAAAAAGGTTAACCGGCGAGACGCCTTGCCGAATCGGATCGTGGCCGCAGTCCGAACAGGCCATCGGACCGGCGCGGCTGCTCGAGACCGTCAGAATTCGCCTGCCGGATTTTTGCAATTTTTTGTTTGGTGTTGTCGTGCAGCCGGCGCTGATAGGCCCGCACGCACGCCGCCGAGCAGAATCGCATGTGCCAGTAGCGACGCACCATGATGCCGAGCGGCCGCCGGCAGTGATCGCAGCGCACGGTCATGAACTGCGCGACCAGGCGCCCAGCGCCGGCGGATAATAGCCGCGCGTCACCACCGACGTCTCGATTGCGACGCTGTAGCAATGGAAGTCGCAATAGACCACGCGCGTGCCGATTTCCCGGATGTAGCTGTCGCCGATTGCGTCGCCGCAATGGGCGCAGAAAGCCTGGGCCTTCAGTCTTGCTCCGTTCACTATCACGCAGCGCATCACACACCTCCTGCCGGGAGCACCGCATAGCGCCGAACCTCGGGTGCCGCTGCCGTTGCGGGCGCCGCCTCTATCGCCATCGTCTTTCGCGGGGTAAGGGCGCGAAGCCGGCCGTCGCGCCGGCACCAAACACGCACGGGAATGGCTCACGGCAAGCTCCAAAGAGCCTCCGCCCGTGCGCAACCATTAACGCGGGACTGGCGCAGCGTGTTCCATGGCTTCGCGCCGCAGCGGTGGCTCAAGCGCGCTGGCGTTCCAGGATCTCGCGCACGCGGCGGGCCAGATCTTCGCGCCGAATCGAGACTTGGGCGACGGCGCCCTTGGCCCATTCGGCACGGCTCTTGATCTCGCCCGACAGCTCAGCGCCGAGCGCCATGTCTTTGAGCGTCACTTCGCCTTTGGCGCGCTCGTCGCCGCCTTCGATGACGACGATCGGCGCTGCGCGCTTGTCGGCATATTTGAGCTGCGCGCGCATGCCGCTCTGGCCGAGATAAAGTTCGGCGCGGATGTCCGCCGCGCGCAATTCGGCGACCATCGTCTGGTAGCGCGGCAGCTGGTCGCGATCGAGCACCAGCACGACGACAGGGCCAGTGTGAGCTTTGCTCGACAACAAACCGCGCATCTCCAACGCCGCGGCGAGCCGCGACACGCCGATCGACACGCCGGTCGCCGGCACCTTTTTGCCGAGAAAACGCTCGACCAGATCGTCGTAACGGCCGCCGCCGCCGACCGAGCCGAAGCGCACTGGCCGGCCGTCGTCGCCCTTGATCTCGAAAGTGAGCTCCGCCTCGAACACCGGGCCGGTGTAATAGGCGAGGCCGCGCACGATGGCGGGATCGATGCGCACGCGCTCGAGGCCGAAGCCGGCAGCCGCCAGCACCGCATCGATCTCGCGCAATTCGGCGACGCCGGCCTCGCCGACCGCGCTGTCTTTGACGAGTTCGCCGAGGTTTTGGCAAACCGCGCCACGATCGGTGCCGCCGGCATGCAGAAAGCCGAGCACACGCTCGATGGCGTTGGGCGTCAGCTCCGCGCCTTTGGTGAAGTCACCGGATTCGTCCTTGCGCCCGGCGCCCAACAGCTGCGCCACGCCACGCTCGCCCAGACGATCGAGCTTGTCCATCGCGCGCAGCACCGCAAGGCGCAGCGCGTCGCCTTGCGCACCTTCCGGCACGCCGATCAGTTCGAGCACGCCGTTGAGGACTTTGCGATTGTTGACCTTGATGATGTAGTCGCCGCGCGCCAAGCCGAGCGCTTCAAGACTGTCGGCGACCAGCATGCATAGCTCGGCATCGGCCGCCATCGCCGACGTGCCCACGGTGTCGGCGTCGAACTGAATGAACTCGCGGAAACGTCCCGGGCCGGGTTTTTCGTCGCGAAACACCGACCCGGTCTGATAACGACGATACGGAAAGGCCAGCGAGTCGTAGTTCTCCGCCACATAGCGGGCGAGCGGCGCGGTGAGATCGTAGCGCAAGCACAGCCATTGGCCGTCGTCGTCCTGAAACGAGAACACGCCTTCATGCGGCCGGTCCTGGTCGGGCAAAAATTTGCCGAGCGCGTCGGCGAACTCGATGCATGGCGTTGCCAGCCGCTCGAAACCGTAAGACGCATACACCTGCGACAGCTTGGCGATCAGCTCTTCGTAGATCGCCAGCGTCTTGCCGGGTGAATCCGAAAAGCCGCGCGGCAGACGCGCCTTCGGCCGGTCGAGGGTGTCGGTTTGGTCCGCCATTTTCGAATGTCCTGCTGTCGCGGCCCGTCACTAGCAATTTGCCGGGCGCAACACCAGCAACGGACCGCTACCCGCGCAGCTGGTGCCGCGGCGGCGCGTGTCGTCCCTAATGGTTTGGCGCGACCTTTGGTTCCGGGCTTGCGGGGTGCTTAAGCATCTTCCGGAAAGTTTCGAACGCCGGCGAGGTGCCCTCGAAGATGAATTCGCCGCGATCGACCAGAATGCTGGCGGCATCGCAGGATTTGAGGAATTTCACGACGCCATAAAGCTGGGCGCGCTGGCAATAGGCGACCACAAAGGCGCGGCCTTGGTCGGATGCATCCGGCGCGTCGGGCCAAGTGCTCACGACGCAGCCGAATTTTTCGGCGAGCTGCCGCTTGCTCTTGGCTGCGGACTTTGCCGGAATCGAGAAGCGCAGCACCAATTGCGAGGTGGCGCGGATGCGCGCTTCGATCTGCGCCACGAACTGCTCCAGCGCGCCCAAGGCTCGCTCGCTCCACCACCTGGAACGCAACGAGGCGATCAGGCAGGCTTCGGTTTGCAACACGGTGCCGCCTTCGATCTCTTTCAGGTGATTCTCAGCAAGCGTCGTGCCGGTCGAGGTCAGGTCAACGACGAAGTCGGCGACGCCGCTCGCCGGCGCGCCTTCGGTGGCGCCCGACGAGCCGACCAGCGAATATTCGACGATGCCGCTGTCGGCGAAGAACGCGCGCGTCAGCCGCGAAAATTTGGTGGCGACCCGCAGGCTTCGACCGTGCCGCTGGTGAAACAGCATGGCGGCGTCGTCGAGATCGCTCATCGTCGAAACATCGACCCAGGATTGCGGCACCGCGACGACGAGGCGCGCGCCGCCAAAACCGAGCTTCGGCATCAGCAACGCCGAGGCAGGCTCGCCTTCGCCGTATTCGCGATACAGATCCTCACCTGTAATGCCGGCGTGCGCGTCGCCCTGCTCGACGCGGCTCGGTATCTCGTCGGGCCGCAGGTAGATCACCTCGACATCGTCGAGGCCGACCAGTGCGGAGACGTACTCGCGGCCGTTGCCGACGCGGCGTACGTCGAAGCCGCAGCCGTTGAGAAAGTCGATCGACTGCTCCTGGAGACGGCCCTTGCTGGGCAGGGCGAGCACGAGCTTTTGGGCGCGCGGATTCATTTGCGTTTGCTCGCCGGCTCAGGCGCGCCGACGCCTTTTGCATTCGTCGCCAGCGACGCAAGCGCTACGACGCGCTCATCGCGGCCAGCGATCTCGCGCACGCGCACTTGACCCTTCTTCAGGTCGCTCTCGTTGACGAACACGACACGGGACATCTTTTGTTTGGCCGCATAGCGCAGCGCGCTCTCTTCATCGCGCCCCGACGAGTCGAGCTCGACCGCCCAACCGGCGGCACGCAGCGCGGCCGCGGCGCTGATACATTGCTCATGCCGCGTTTTTCCGGCAGCGACGACGAGCGTGTCGGCGTTGGGCGTGTCGTCGGCGTCGCGGCCGCCGGCTTTCTGCAGCGCCAGCAGCAGGCGATCGAGACCGATGCCGAATCCGACCGCCGGAGTGGCTTCACTTGCGCCCAGCCCTTCGAGCAGATTGTCATAACGGCCGCCGCCGCAGACGTGACCGATCTGCCGCATGTCCTTGGCGTAAATTTCGAACAAAAACCCGGTGTAATATTCCAGGCCGCGCCGCAGCCCGACGTTGAACTGCACCGCGACCGGACCGCCGCGGTAAGCTTCGACATAGCGCAGCCGCTGGTCGCAGCGCTCCAGCACGGCGTCGATGGCGCCAATGCGGAATTGACGGAAGTGCTCGCGAATTGCCTTGAACGCCGCCTCGGGCGCGGCGCGAATGTTGAGCAGTGCAACGACGCCCTGAATGAGTTCGGCGGAAATCGGCTCCGCCTGTTGCGCGGTGCGGCTGGTCAGGCGTTCGACGATCTCTTCCGGCGTGCGGCCGCCGACGTGGCGCACGTCGGCGAGCGCGAAAATCTCGCGGATCAGCAATTCGGCCTTACCGGGCTCCGCGGCGGCGAGCAGCGTGGCGAGTTCGCCGAACTGATTTGTTTCGTCCGCAGCGGCTGCAGCCTTGGTCGCGGCCAATACGGCGGCATTCGGATTGCGCAAGGCGATGCGGCGGATGCGGGTCTTCGATTTGTCGCTGATCGGCAGCTGGTCGATGAACGCGTTGCGGATTTCGACGTCGCCGATCTCGACTGCCGTTTGCGTCAGGCCTACGGCCTGCAGGCAATCGAGCGCAGCGGCAAAGATTTCGGCATCGGCGGCTTCGTGCGCCGGTGCGCCGATATATTCGGCGCCCGCCTGATAGAACTGTCGCGCGCGGCCTGCGCCGGCCGCCTCATAGGTGAAGACCGGCCCAAAGTAGCTCAGCCGCGCCTCGCGCGCGCTCGTGTTGCGGGCCGCGTCCTTGCCCTGCAGCTGACGCAGATAGGCGCGGCAGACCGGAATCGTCAGTTCGGGACGCAGGCACAGTTCCTGGCCTGCCGGATCGGCGAAGATATACATCTGCCGGCGAATGTCCTCGCCGGAGCGGTTGAGAAACGGCAGCGCACTTTCCAAGATCGGCGGGTTGATCGCCGCATAGGCATAGCGTCGCAACGTCGCCGCGATGGCGTCGCGCGCCGCCTGCAAGGCCACGGCGTCGTCGCCCGCGTAGTCGCGGGTGCCGGAAATGCTCAGTTGTGGGGCCTGCATGACCAATACCTATAGGGGCGCCGCGCATTTCGGTGCACCACGAGGCCGCCGCGCGCGCCTGCATATACCGGAGCCGCGCCGCAATCCAGCGCCGGCGGCGCGGCCCGCGCGCTGTTTTGCCCCTAATCATTAAGCAATCGGCAGAGGTCCAGCGGTTCGCCCTCGGCTCGGCGGGATTTCGTACGTCCCGTTTGCGACTTGGCGCCAAGATGCTTCGCCAAGGGCATTGCCGAGGCCGAAGCTCAAGAACCGCGCACATTCCGGAACACATCATCAAAGCCGTGACCTGGCATGGCAAAAGGCGATGTCCACTGCGAAACCGGTCTGGATGCTTCGATCCAGCATCCGCGCGACGCCGTCATCACGGTTGCTGCCTGCGCGATCTGCGGCGCGGACGTGCATCGCTACGGCGGCATCACGCCGGCAGTGGAGCGCGGCGACGTTCGATCATTTTTCGATTTGATTGCGGTATTCGGCGGCGCGTGGCTCGGCGCGCCATGTTCAAATGATTCAAAGGCCGGCGTCATGCTCGCGTCACTGCGATGACGTAACTCGATTCAAAAAACATGCTTCAATTATAGGCTTTCTACAACGTCAAATTGACAAGCCTTCTCCACGGCCATAGTGTTATGTTCCGCCGAGAGGGCGGTTCCGCGCGCGCCTTTGGAACTCATGACATACTGGCAGGGGAGTAGGGTATGGCGAATACGATAGTCGTTGGTACCGGAGTCAATCTCCTTTTCGGCTATCAACCGGTATGGAACCCCAACGGCCAAATCGCGTCGCCATTCTTCCAATCGCCCAAGCAGCCGCTAAAACCACAAAACCCTATCACCACGCCGTCCGATTTCCCGTACTGGTCCAGCACGCCCCTGATCACGCTGCACAACTCCGCGCAGTCGCTGGTCTCGCAGATCTACAAGTATGACGTCCTGCCGGTTGCCAACGACCCGCAAAACATCGATGTCCCCTCCGGTCCGCTCTCGCTCAATGATGCAGACAGTGCACAGGCGCTCACCGCAGCCGGCACGTTTCTGGGCCTCAATTTTACCGGGGCCGGCAACTACATGCTGGTCACCTACCAGCGTTGCGACTCCACCACGACCGGGGACTATTCGGACGGAAACGCCTCGCAAGCCCTCGAAGATATCCTGACCGCCGAGGCCGCGGCCATCGTCGACGCGCTGCCCAGGGCCAAGGAGCCCGTGTCAGGGTCGCCGTTGTACGATAGCAAGCTCACTCTCGCCGACGCGAAGCAATATCTCTCCGCGATCACGCAGCTCGGCACGCATTTTGTCACCAAGGTGTTCAATGGCGACAAGGTCGTGCAAGTATTCGTCTATGACGACAATCAATTCAAATATTTGCAGCAGCAATTTCAAGTCGCAGCGACCGAACAGCCCGACGGCAGCATGGCAGTGTCAGGTCTGCTTGCCAACAGTTGGGCGATTTATACCACACCCAGCCAGACCGGAGGGTTTGTCAAAACTTACGGCGCGCTGACCGCAATCAGCCGCGATCCGGCGCTTGCCGACGCCGTCGCAAAGAAAAAGTGGGCCAGTGGTTACGTGCCGGACGGCACGCCGAGCATTTTCGCGGCCGCCAACGCCTACGCCTTGCTCCAGGCCTTGACCCTGCAGGTGCCGTTTGCCTGCCAATTGACGCCGCTGGCGGAATTGATGCCGAGCGCCCTGGTTGAGGGGCCGTGGGACCGTCTGGTTGCCGGCGGCTTGTTGCAAAAATACGGCAACGACGTGGTGATCCCGCTGCGTCGTCCGCTCGATTACGATTGGGCGACGGTCTTTCCGCAGACCAGCGATTCCTGGGCGTCGGGCATCGTCACCCCGGTGATCGACATCTATCAGGAACGGGTGGATCTGGCCCAGGTCAACCTGATGGGCGCCGACATCATCGGCGAAAATTTTCCGCTGCAGAGCTTTTCGTGTTTCACGCAGGTCATGCAGGCGTCCTCGAGCGCAGGGTCGCCGCCGATCGAACTGCCGTCGGACTCCATCACTCTGGTGGCGCAGATCATCGACACCACGCAAGCAGCCCAGACTCCGGTTCTGGAAATGAGCAGCAAGGGTTTGCAACAGCTCACCGTTGCCTGCGAGAACATGTACGGTGCCCTGATTTTCCAGAGCAACGATTCAACGCCGCCGCAACGCAACACGGCATTGGACGGTTTCCTCATGGAAACCGGCGCCCCCGATCCGCTCACGAAGCGCTACACGATCGATCTGGCCGGGGTGTTGACCGATCCGCCAAGCGAAAGCGTGCTGAAAGACCATTCGCAGAGCGTCGAGTTTTCGGTCGTTGCCGGTGAGGCTCTGCTGCAGGCGCAAGGCGCCGACGCCAAGACCGTAAAGGGACTGGAGGTCGCCTATCTGAACTGGCTGGCGCGGATCATCCCCGCCAATACCCAGGACGACACGCTGGCCAATGCCAGGGTGCGCGCGCTTTACCTGGCAAATTCGGTGGCCACTTTCGGCGCCGATACGGTCGTCGTCCCCTATGTCACCTACGACAGCTACACCAAATATGTCGGCGACCTGGTGACCCAGGCCACAACTCTGAACGGCCAGATCGCCCAGTATCAGCTGCAGATCCAGACGGCCGTCCGAAGCTTCCAGGTGATGAATTCCATCGCCGCGGTCAACGCCAACGTCCGCAGCATCGGCGGCGTCCTGACGCAGTATTTCCAGGCGCTGGCCGACGGCCGGCAGGCGATGGACCAGTATTACCAGAATATCATCAATCAGCTGGATGCTCAGCTGCAGAGCACCATACAGAATATCACCCAACTGCAGACGCAGCTGAACGATCAGCAGGCTCTGATCAGCAATCTCGGTTCCCCTCCCGGCATCGTCCAGCAATTCGAACAGGACTACGCCGACTACGAGAAAGATCAGGTTGCCCAGGCCGTCACGGGTATTGTCACCGGGATATTCAGCCTGGGAGTGGCGTTTGCGGGCATTCCCGCGGCCGCGGAAAAAGGCGTTCTCGATGCCTTGAAGGCCTTGAAGGACGTCTACGACAAGCTCCAGGCCGTCATGCTGGTGATCAAGCAGCTTGGCGCGATCCAGAAGACGATCACCAAGGACCTCAAAAAAATCAACGAATTGGCGAGCTCGATCCAGGCGGCGTCGGATGCAGGCGATCTGCAGATGCCGAGCGCGGTCGATCTGGAAATGATCCCGAACAATGTCGAGGCCGCGCTGCAGAACGTGCCGACGAGCGGCAAGTTGCAGCAAGACAAAGCCAATCTGATCGCCGCGGTCAGGAACCTGTCGATCGTCGGGACCGCATTGTTGAGCGCGCAGACCCAGGCCAGTCAGTTGCTGGTCGAGATCGCCAACAATACCCGGTTAAAGACCATAAACGGTCAGCAGCAGGCCAAGATGTCTGCTCTGACCAACGCTCTCAACCTGAACAATCCGCAGGTGCCGCCGGATCTGGCGAAGATCGACCTGATCGGCATGACCGGGCAGCTGCAGTTTCAGCTCAAGCAGGTGCTGAGCGCGCTGGCCAAGGTCCTGACCTACCAGAACGGAGCGATTCAGTTCACCTATTTCGGCGTTCCGGTCCCGATCACCTCATTCTCGCTCAATCAGCTTTTGGCGGTGATTTCCAGCCAGGATCTCAGCATCATCAACGCCATTCAGAATCTCAACCCGCAGCCGCAACCGGTTGACGATCCCATTACGGTCAAGATCAGCTCAATTCCCTACAAGCAGCTGACCAACGGCAGCTTCAAGAGGGTCTCGATCCATCTCTCCGAGCCGGGCTTTAACAACTACGTCATGGTGCGCATCGACCGCGTCGTGCCGCGCATCGTCGGCGTCAAGTCGACGGCCTCGGGGAATTATGAAATTGCGCTGGACACCCAGGCCCAGCCGTTCGCCGACCGTGATCCGGAGCGTCAGACCCGCATCTTCGCGTCGACCCGGCGTGTGTTCGGCCCCTACGTCTACGACGTTAAGACCGGTGCTCCGAAATTCGGCACCAACACAGGAACCTTCGCCGACAATGTCACGCATCTGACGCCCTTTACCAACTGGAACATCAGTCTTCCGGCAAAAAGCACGAACAAGGACATTCAGTTCAATGAACTGCTGATCGACATTGAAATCGATTTTTACATTACGGCGATCTACAACGATCCGCTGAAGTCATTGTGGCGGACCATGGTGCGAGCCCATGCGGCGCGCAAGGCCGTGCCGATGGCTTTTCTGGCTGGACCCCACGTCGATATCGAGCAGGCGGTTCGGGCCGCCGTTTCCAACACGTCGCCGAGCCTCGCCTACCTCGAAGGCCAGATGTATCAGAACCAAAACGTCCTGGCCGGCTGGGACGCGGCATTCAGTATGCTGTCCGGGCCCGTCAATGCCTTCCTGAACCAACAATTCCAGGCCTATCTGCAAACGCTGCAGCCGGGCAGCAAGACCGGCCTGATGACGATCCAGGCTTCCTATTTCGGTCCGCCGGCGCCGGTTCCGCCCCGCCACGGCCAGCCGATTTTATACAGCAGCCAAGCCACCCTTATCTCGATCGATCTGACGAACCCGCTTCTGCAATTTGTCGCCAGCTCCGACCAGGCTACCGTGCAGCAGTTCATTGAAGGCGGCTCGGTCACGGTCGGAACGGTCGACGTCAACGGCATCGGCAACACGAACAGCACGTTCATTCCCGGCAGTGCCTACGTGCCGGCCGGCCCGCTGACGTTTACGGCGGATCTGCAGAATAATGAGCTGGTGATCGGCACGCTCAATGTGCTGGGCTTCGGACTTGGCAGCATCTATCTGAGCACCTCGGGAACCTTGCCGGCTCCGTTGCTCGCCGGTGATCCCAATCAGGGCACCAACGAATATTACATCGTGGGCTGGCGCCAGACGGCAAGCGAGACCCGCATCAAATTGTCGACCGATCCAACGCCGGGCGCGGCAGCGATTAGGCTGACAAGCGCCGGCAGCGGCACCCAGACCCTGACCCTCGGCGTATTCTGGAATCAGCCGGCGACCGTCGATACCAGCAAGTCGCCTTATGTGTACGCCAACGTTCAGTTGTCCGCCGTCCAGGGCATTGTGGCGCCGCCGCCAAAACAAGGCACTAAGGACGATACGCTGTCGGTCACGCTGGATTTTCCGAGCGGCTCCTTCCTGCTGCGCAACGTTACGGTGCAGCCGCCCAATTGGGATCCCAATCCCAATGCGACTCAGATTTCGGCTGCGATCGCCGACTATTACGCCCAGAACGAGATCAAATTTATCGTGCAGACGATCAATACCAAGGATTTGGGGAGCGACGCGGCTCTTACACCAAAAAAGTTCGTAATAAACTGCATGAATACCAATGCAGGCAACAACGTGCTGCAGCTCTTGATGGCGACGACCGGACAGCCCCAGAACATCCACTCGCTGGCGCTGTACGAGCCGGTCGCCTACGACCCCGCCGGTCCGGTGGCTGGATCGAGCGATTTCATGGTTTCGCTCATGATCAGTCCGGCACTGACCTTCCAGCACGTCTTTGTCGATAGTTTCAATAAGGGCAACACGAACTTCCTGGTCGAAGCGGTTGCTCCGGCCAACGACTTCCAGGCCTGGAGCGCAAGGATTAAATCAGGCAGCGTCACTGCGCCGGTGCAATTCAAGGATAGCTATGACGTCGACGGAGACAAAACGCAGTTCCGGATTTCTGAGCAGAATAACAATCTGACATGGGATCTTACCAATCTGCAATTTTTGCGGACCCAGACCGACGGGATCGCCCTGGCTTATACAAACAGCCCAAACGGCACTCCGGTGACTTTCGAATACCGGCAGTACCTGCATGACCCTGGCAATCCGCCGTATTCTCCGCCGAGCGACTACTGGACGAATTGGAGGGGGGCATCGGCGCAGGCTTATGTCACCATGGACGGGGTCTATCCTCTGGCAGTGTTCAAAACCGGGACCAATGACGACCCCAGGCTAAATCAAGACATCAAGTTCACCACCACCAATCCGACGATTGCCATCGATAAGTCCAGCGACCTGAAGCCCACCGGGGCCTGCGAGTGCAACGACAACGACGTCAAGATCGCGCTGATGGATGCGTTGTCTGCGGCGGTGCCGGCTCAGTTGCAGGAGAATATGAACCAGATCTCCTTCACACCGCTGTCGATCATGGCTCTGGAAAGCCTGCTGTTCCCCGCCGATCAACTGATTGCAATGTCCACCGCCAAGGTGCCAGCGGCGGCGCTTGTGGTGGGTACCTTCCTGGCCCAAGTCCGCAAGAAGAACGCCACCTATACGGTGACCGTTCCTGCCTCGGCTGGCGCAAAGGGGACGTTCAATGGCGTGAGTTTTCAGAACGGGACGACGGTCAACAGCGCCACCCAGTCCGGCCTGCCGGCTTCGTTCAACTTTACCTACGGTCCGATCAGTTCTGCGATCGGCGGTCAGGTCAACTACACGATCGATATCGAGCAAGGCACCATCAATCCGCCGCTGATCGCGGTGGTGTTTCAGCCGGATGCGACCAATAATCCGCAGAACGTCACGCTGCTGCTGCCCGGCTACCCCATTCCCAACGTGTCAGGAAGCTGATGTCCGGTCGACAGGCCGTCATGGGTATCCATTGCAGGACGTGAAGCAAACCGTGCCATCGCAGAGAATCCGATGAGTCAGCAAGTCCCGGCCGCAGTAGCGGCGCTTCTTGGCGCGATGCAGGACAGCCCAGCGGTACCTGAGGGCTGGGATGTCGCGCTCCACCTGTCCGAGCCGTCGGTGCAGTCCGTGGTGCGGAGCAATTGGAATGGGGCAGCGCAGACGGGCAACTCGCTGGTTTGGGTATCGCCGACGCCGGTGAACGGCCAGCACGATGTTGTTGAAGTGAGTTCCGATCTGCCGCCGCCAGCGGTCAGCCTGAACCCGGCCAGTCAGGCGGTGCATGTTAATTTCGGAATCGACAACGGTACGCAGCGGACCGGCAAGCTGCCTGCGCAGACCATGCACTTGTTCGACCCGAACTCGGCCGGTGGGCGGGGTTTGATTTTGTGGGGGCAAACGGTTGCGATCACGCCGCAGAGCCCGCTGCAGCTGGCCGGGCCGATACCCCTAGGAGTCCAGGCGGCAGACGACGGCCGGAGTTTTTGGATAG
>Ga0070730_10004407_pt1 | contig 12362 bp, 7 predicted proteins | sample Coa_R1_3_FD_66447 | JGI IMG/M metagenome (GOLD analysis project Ga0070730, IMG submission 66447) | Surface soil microbial communities from Centralia Pennsylvania, which are recovering from an underground coalmine fire - Coalmine... | ecosystem: Environmental > Terrestrial > Soil > Unclassified ... | reverse complement strand
CCTGAAAAGTGAGACCGGCGAGGAGCTATGGAGATTCGAGTACGCCAATGAGTACGAGGACATGTACGGCTACGGACCGGGCCCCCGCTGCTGTCCGGTCCTCGACGGCGAGCGGGTCTATCTCTTCGGCGTCGAGGGGATGCTCCTGTGTCTCCGCGCCGCCGACGGCCGGAAGATCTGGGAGAAGGATACGGCCAGGGAATTCTCGGTCGCCCAGAACTTCTTCGGCGTGGGGAGCACGCCTCTGGTCGAGGGCGATCTGCTCATCGTGCAGGTGGGCGGCAGCCCTTCGGGCGGGCCGGGCATCCAGTCGGGGGAAGTGAAGGGCGCCGGCAGCGGGATCGTCGCCTTCGACAAGAAGACCGGCGAGCTCAAGTACAAGATCACCGACGAGCTGGCCAGCTACGCGAGTCCCGTGACCGCCACGATCGGCGGTCGGCGCTGGGGCTTCGTCTTCGCCCGCGGGGGCCTCGTCGGCTTCGAGCCGGCGACCGGCCAGGTGGACTTCCGCTACCCCTGGCGGGCCCCCATCCTGGAGAGCGTGAACGCGGCCAATCCCGTGGTCGTGGACGACCGCGTCCTGATCTCCGAGGCCTACGGCGTGGGGGCCTCCGTCCTGAAGGTGAAGCCGGGCGGCTTCGACGTGGTCTGGATGGACGGCCGCAAGCGCGACCGGTCCTTGATGACGCACTGGAATACGCCGATTTACGTCGACGGCTACGTCTACGCCTCCAGCGGCCGGCACACCGCCGAGGCCGAGCTGCGCTGCGTCGAATTCGCGACGGGAAAGGTGCAGTGGGCGGTGCCGCGCCTGACGCGCAGCTCGCTGCTGTACGTCGACGGCCACTTCGTCTGCCTGGGGGAAGATGGAGCGCTCCGGCTGATCCAGGCCAACCCCAAGGGCTACGAGGAGACCGCCCGCGTGCTCCTCAAGTCCGCCGAGGGGGAGCCGCTGCTCAAGTATCCGGCGTGGGCCGCGCCGGTGCTTTCGCACGGCCTGCTCTACGTCCGCGGGAAGGACCGCCTGGTGTGCCTGGATCTCCTGCCGGCAAGATGAGCCGTCGCTACTTGGTCCCGGCTGCCTGGGATTTGTCGTTGGGCTTGGGCCCCTTGTAGTTGCCGCAGACGGCATCGCGGCCCGAGCGCTTCACGGTGTGCAGCGCCTCGTCCACCGCCCTCAGCAGCTCGTCGCCGTTCTTGATTTCCGCGTGCCAGGCCGTCACGCCGATCGAGAGCGTCAGGCGCAGGGGTTTGTCGGACTCCTGAGTATTGGTGAATTCCGCCGAGCGCACCACCTGCCGGAGGTTTTCGGCCTTTCCGAGGGCGTGTTCGTAGCTCGTTTCCGGCATCAGGATCGCGAATTCGTCCCCGCCGTAACGGCACACCATGTCGACCTCCCGCGTGTAGCTGCGGAACAGCTTGGCGGTTTCGATCAGGACCTGGTCCCCCTGCTTGTAGCTCATCTTGTCGTTGATCTGTTTGAAATGGTCGACGTCGAGCAGGACGAGGCTCAGGTCGCGGCCGTAGCGCGACGCGCGGTTGAGCTCCTCGAAGAGCTTCTGGTCGAAATAACGGCGGTTGAAGACGCCGGTCAGGTGGTCGACGATCGACTGCCGCTTGACCCGGTCGTAGAGGTGAAGGTTCTCGACGAGCAGGCCGATGACGTTGGACAGCGTTTCCAGCAGGTCGCGGTAGCCTTTCAAGGCGCGCTCGTTGCCCTGCAGGACCTCGATTTCCTTGGGGTGGAAGTAGACCTCCATCACGCCCGTGTTCCGCTCGCGGCCCTTGAGCGGGAGGACCGCTTCTCGACTGGTCATTCCGCCCGCCGTCTCGCCCATCAGCACCTTGAGGAGGCGGTGGTCGGCGGAGAGCTTCATCTTCCGCTTCTTCGTCTTGATCGTCGAATAGCAAAGCTCCAGGGCGTCGTCGCGCAGGAGATAGAAGTTGACGTCCGCATAGCCCAGGCCTTCCCGGGCGCAGAGCAGCTGGGCCGTGCGCTCGAGGAGCTCCTCCTCGTCGGTGATGTGCAGCAGCTGCGGAGTCAGCTCGGGCACGCGGCGGATCTTCTCGGTGAGCGCGTAGATGCGGCTGTTGGCGTAGCCCAGCTCCTCGATCTTCTCCCACATGTCCTGTTCCAGCTTCTTCCGGTGGGAGAGGTCTCGCACCGTGCCGACGATGACGTCGCGGTTCGACAGGACGATGCGGCGGACGGAGAGCTCGACCGGCCGTTTCTCGCCGGCCTTCGTGAGGACCTTGAGGTCGTAGCGTTCGGCGGGCGTCATCCGCCGGGTCTCGCGCTTCTGCTGGAAGGTCGGGAGCGACTCGCGGGCGACCAGCTTAGGCGCGGTGACCGAGCCTGACAGCAGCTCGTCGCGGGTGTATCCGGTGAGGCGCTCGAAGCTCGCGTTGATCTCGAGGAATCGCTGCGAGTCCAGGTCCAGGATGTACTGCGGGTCGTTGGAATTCTGGAAGAGGATCTGGAAGGTCTCGAGCGTTGCGACGTTGATCGAGCCGGGGTCGGCCGAGACGGGAGGGGAGACGGGGGTCAGGAACTTCGCGTCGATCGCGCGGCCGTCGACTTCGACCCGGGCCTCCTTGACGACGGCATCCACGTGGACCGGCACCCGGATGCGGCCGCCCATCGCGTGGTTCGAGCCGAGCGCGACGTGGGCGGTGCCGACGGCCTTCTCGTCCTCGAGGACGTTGCCGACGATGCCCGCCTTCGGATTGATGCCGATCCCGAACTCGGCCAGCTGCAGGGCTTCCGCCCCGTGCTGCTGGAGAAGATCGCGAAGCCGGGGATCGGAGATCTCGGTGGCGCGGCCGCCGGAGAACTTGACGGTGATGGGGTCCTTGATCAGCCCGAGGCCTCCGCAGGAGCCGTCGATGTGGACGGTGCCCTGGCCGGTGCCCTCGATCGGCGCGAGGCAGACCTCGCCTGCGGGCAGATTGCCGAAGGAGCCGGGCTTGGAAAGATCCCCGATGTCGCGATAGACCGTTCGGCCGCGGACCTCGAACCAGAGGTCGGTGCCGGCGGGCGTCGTGAGACGCACGCGCTGCGAGCCCTCGAGCAGTCCGGCCAGCTCTTCGCCCCGGGCGCGCAGGTCCTCGTAGTCGATGTCGAGCAGCGCCTCCAGACGCGCCGGATCGACGCCGGGCATGGATGCGATGCGGGCGCCGTGCTTTTCGCAGGCCTCTCGCCGGGCGAGCGTGTGGGTGAGCGAGCGGCTGGTGAGGAGCACGGAGATGGGGACGGACTTCATGGCTTCGGCGACCGCGCGCGGGGGCTCGTCCCCCGGGCTCTGCCGCTGAGGCGTGGTGAGAAGGGTGGTGTCGATGCCCATGGCGTGGGCGTACTGGAGGAAATCGCGGGCATGGGCTTCCATGGGGAGATCAGTAACCACCAGGACGGCCTCGCCTTCCCGGTGGCCCAGACAGCGTTTCAGGATGAGCTGAACGGCTCGGGCCTTCATGGCGCGGGACTATTATAGCTTATTTTATTCGCATTGCCCATAATATATGAATATCGGTTCCACCGAAGGTTAACCCCTCTCGAGTGGAGGGCGATGGTATACTTCAGGCTGTCCGGTGACCATAGAAATCGACCGAACGGTGGAGAACTTCCTCGCCGAGCGTGGGCCTGGCGAGGGCAGCGTCGCCTCCCGGCCCGAGCTGGGTCCCCTCGCCGGCGAGCTCAACGCCCACTGGTGGCGCGAGGTCGAGCGCGTCCTTTTGCGGGTGGTTCGTGACACCGGAGACCGCGCCGTCCTGTCGCCCGAGGAGCGCCTCCTCGTCGACCAGGGCGTCCTGGACTGGCGGCTCGTCCCCGGCGGCGACAAGATGCGCCCCGTGCTCCTGAAGGAGATCTACGCCACGGGACGCGCCAACCAGTACTACTTTTCCGAGTGGATCCTCCAGCGCTTCCGCCTCTTCCTCCTGTACGGCGGCATGAGCGCCGCCGAGGGCGAGGGGGTCAGCACCACCCGGCTCATCCGCGACCTCCGCGGCCGCCTGTACATGCGCCTCACGCTGCTTTTCAAGAACCTGCCGGGCTTCAACCAGCAGTCGATCGACCTCTTCCTCAACGGCAGGCTCGACGAGACCCTCGATTCGATGACCACAAAGCTCAAGCGCTCGTCGGACGAGCGTCTCGCCGACCAGCGCCGCCAGCTCGCCGACATCCGCAACCGCATGATCACCCGGGCCCGCGAGCGTGCCCGGAGCGCCGACGAACTCGCCCTCTTCGACGCCCTCCGGCAGATCGACCGCGAAGCCATCGAGAAACGCGTCTCCGCCCGGCTCGAAAAGGACGCGGCCGCGTCGCGCGCGGTGACGACCGATGAACGAGAGCGCTGGGTCCAGGACGAGCTCAAGTTCGTCAAGCAGGTCCTCTGGCTCGGCGTCACCGGCTCGGGCCTGGCCCGGACCTATTCCGTCCTTCTCAGCTCGCAACCGCGCATCGTCAAGACCGACCTTGATACGGCGCTCGCGCTTGCCGAGCAGTGCGACCCGATGCTGCCCGAGGCCGCGTCGCTCCACATCGCGCCGTACGCGGGAGGGGGATTCTACGAATGGGACCGGGATACGCTCTTCGTGCCGCTGGTCCCCACGCGCGAGCCCGAGCAGGCGATCCTGCAGGGACTGGCGAACTACCGGATCCTGCTCGACAAGTTCCAGGAAGGCGGCAAGTTCAAGAAGGAATATGAGACGGCCCTGGGGGGAGGGGATGACTTTGGCTCGTCGTTCATGCGGGACTACCGCGCCTGGGTCAACGGCGTGGGCAAGGGCTTCAAGGGCGCGCTCGACCCTGCGCGCTTCGCATTCTTCCGCGACCGCATCGGCCCGCAGCCGGGCATGCTCTATGCCCCCCGCGGGTGGGTGAGCCGCACTCCCAAGGAGCTGGAGGAGACGGTCAAGTCCTGCCGCGCGAAGGTCGGGACCGGCGAGGCGAAGTTCGAGGACTACTACCGGCTTGCGATCGCCGCCCACCATGAGCACCAGCCCGTGCAGGCCGCCCAGCACCTGCAAGCGGCCCTTCGGATCTCGCCCGTCGATGGCCGGGCGCTCCTGGCCCTGGGCCACGTGTCCACCCGCCTGGCCGGCGGTGAGACGGCGAAACAGCGCTTTTCGGAGTGCATGTCCCTGGCCCCGGGAACGCTCTGGTCGGTCTATGCCGGGGACGAGCTGCAGAAGCTCTAGCCGGAAGCCGCATCCCGAATCGAGTCCGGATCCCGGATTGCGTGGACCAGATCCGGGGCATTCCGTCCCCTTGGAGCGGCGGACCCGTCCGGTTCGATGCCGCGCCTCCGAGGGGACCTGGCCCGGGGCGACGGGAGGTTTCTCGGCCTGCGCGCTGCGGGAAGCCTTCGGGAGGGGCCGCCCGGATCAGCTCGAGGCCGCGACTGGGGCAGGCACGGATCCGGTCCGGCGGAACTCCCTCGCGCCTTGCCGCTGCCGACGGTTCACGCGCCGCTCGATATTCGGGATCGGTCCTAGGATCCGTGCTCCGGGCCGGACAGGAAGTGGTTGAGGATGCGGTTGAATACGGCCGGCCGCTCAACCATCGGAATGTGTCCCGTCTCGGGGATCAGCTCCCGGTGATGGGCGGGCACCAGGTTGGCCTGTTCGGGCGCCACCAGCTGGTCCTTGTCCGTGCCGATCACCAGCGTTTCTACCGACAGCGTCGAGAGCCTGGGCCTGAGGTCCGTCTTCGAGGCCGAGATCAGCGAGTCGAAGGTCGACCGATAGCTGCCGCGGATCAAATCCTTCGACAGCTCGTCGTCGACCTTGGCGACGTATGAGAAATCCTTCGAGACCCAGCGGCGGATGGGCGTGATTCGGCTGCCCCAGTAGAGCAAGGTGCGGACGCCCGGGAGCATGCACAGCTTCGTCCGGCTGTTGAAGGCCGTCGCGCCGGCCACCAGCGGATTTACCACCGCCAGCTTGCGGATCCGCTCGGGATGCGCCATCGCGTAGATCAGGGAGATCGTTCCGCCCATCGAGTGGCCCACCAGGGCCACCCGATCGAGCTGAAGCGCGTCCAGGAACTTCCCCAGCCAGACGGCCAACGACTCAACGCTGTAGTCCCGCGGGGGTTTCTCCGAAAGCCCGAACCCGACCATGTCCGGCGCGATCACCCGCCAGCGCGGGGAAAACGCCGAGAAGCAGAACTTCCAGAACTTGTGGGAGGAGGCCCAGCCGTGGAGCAGCACGAGCGGCGGGAGCGCGACGCGGCCCTGCTGGGCGTATACGACCTCCGCGCCGTCCACCGACACGCTCAGGAGGTCGTACTCCTTGGATTCGCGCGTCACGATCGGAAGCGGCGGCAGGCGGTCGGACAGCCCAAAGACCCGATCCTCGATCTTTTCGGTGGTGTGCATGCGTGAAGTTTAATCGAGAACGGCCTTCGTCACAATATATTGACGGTCAGGATTCAAGGAGCTTCGGGCATGCGGTGGGCTGGCCTTCCGATGTTTGCGGTCCTCCTGTCCTGCGAGGCCCTGCCGAGGGGGGCGGCGCTTGGCCCCGACGCCGAGCGGGAGGGACAGGAAGCCGTCGAGCTCCTCCGCGAGCTGATCCGCTTCGACACCATCAATCCCCCCCAGCCGGACTCGGGGAAGGCCAACGCGAACGAGACCGCGCTCCTGAAACACGTGAAGAGCGTGCTCTGGGACGACGGCATCCCGTCCGAAATCTACGAGTCGGCCCCCGGCCGCGGCAACCTCGTCGCCCGGCTGAAAGGCAGCGGAGCCAAGCGGCCCATCCTTCTCATGGCCCATGTCGACGTGGTCAATGTCGACCGCAATCAGTGGGAGGTCAACCCCCTGTCGGGCGAGCTTAGGGACGGATTCATCTGGGGCCGGGGCGCCCTGGACGACAAGGACGACGCCGCGCTCTTCGTCCAGCTCCTGCGCGTCCTCAAGCGGAGCGGGCGCCGCCTTTCGCGCGACCTCATCCTCATGCTGAACGCCGACGAGGAGTCCAGCGGCCGCTACGGCGCCCGGTGGATGGCGGAGCAGCACTGGGACCAGATCGACTGCGAGTACGTCCTATCGGAGGGAGGAAGCGCCATCCTCGGAGACGGCGGGGTGGCTCAGTACGGGTTCCAAACGGCGGAGAAGGTCTACAGCGACTTCCGGCTCTTCATCCCGGGCGAAAGCGGGCACAGCTCGGTTCCCCTGCAGCGCAACGCCATCTACGAAGCGGGCCGGCTCCTGGGGAAGCTCGAGACCTACCAGGCGCCGATCCGGCTGATCGAGACCACCCGCGCGTCCCTCGAGGGGCTGGCCGCCGCCCCGCGCGGTGCGGTCTGGGGGCAGGAGTACCTGAAGAAGGCGGCCGAGGGCGACATCGAGGCCGCGACCCACCTCGCGCAAAACCCCCGGTACAATGCGCAGCTGCGGTCGACCTTCGTTCCCACGATGGTCAAGGGAGGCATCCGCGAGAACGTGTTGCCGCCCGATCTGGAGATCAACTTCAATGCACGGCTCCTGCCGGGCGACAAGATCGACGACCTCATCCGATCGCTAATGGCCCACGCGGGCATCACGAGGTACCAGCTCGTCGAGGGCGGCGAGGAGGAGGTCGCCCGATGGAAGCGGGAGCGCAAGGGCCAGGACATCGGGGTCTTCCTCGTGGACCGCGGGGTGGACGCGCCCGCATCCTCCCTCGACACGGACATGTACCGCGCGCTGGTCCTCAGCGCGCGGCGGATTTCGCCGGCCGCCCTCGTCATTCCGCGGATGAGCACCGGAGCCACGGATCTCCGGTTCTTCCGCCTCAAGGGGGTGCCGTGCTACGGGATCAGCCCCTGTCCGGTCGGGGAGTTGGAAGAGTCGACGCCCCATCATCACAACGAGCGGGTGAGGGCGGAGAGCGTCAAGATGGGGCTGCGGTTTCTCCGGGAGCTGGCGGCCGAGATCGGGCGATGAAGGTGCGGACGCCCATCCTCGGGATGCCCTTACGGGCCCGGGGCGCTTCCTAGAGCCCGAAGCGCAGGACGATGTAGCCGGCCATGAAGACGTAAGCCGCGAGGCTGCCGTTGAAAAAGGTCGCGGCCACGAGGGCGACTTTGCCTTCCGCCGGGTACGCCTGGCCGAGCCGGACGCGGAGCCAGTTGGAGAAGCCCGAGACCAGGCCGACGATGAAGGCCACGCCCGCGGGGATCAGCAGGAAGGCCCCGCCGAACAGGCCCACCAGAATGAAGAGGAGGCCGCAGCCGGAGAGCAGGAGGGCGCCGCGGGCCGAGACCGGGGGCAGCCGTCGAAGAATCGTGGTTTCCATCATGGGGAGCTCCTCCACTTCACACAGGAATATCATCGGCATTTTGAGCGTCTTTCATTGAACGAATCGCGCTGGACGAGGGTCCCGGATCGTGCTATACGGATGCCGATGAAGATCGTCCCCGGAAAAAGGCTTGGCAAGGAGGAGGTCGCCGAGGTCAACAAGGCCCTGGAATCAGCCGCCCCTCAGGAGGTGCTGAAATGGGCCCTGTCGGCCTTCGGCCGCCGGATCGCCCTCGCCTGGAGCGGTGCGGAAGACGTCGCGGTGCTCGACATGATGCACCGGATTGACCCCAAGGCCGCCCGCGTGTTCACCCTGGACACCGGCCGGCTGAACCCCGAGACCTACGAGCTGATCGACGAGGTCCAGACCCGATACAAGATCCCGATCGAGATCCAGTTCCCCGACGCGGCGGCGGTCCAGAAGATGGTCGGGGACAAAGGCATCAATCTGTTCTACCGTTCGCTCGAGAACCGCAAGGAGTGCTGCGGCGTGCGGAAAGTCGAGCCGCTCAACCGGATGTTGACGTCGCTCGACGGCTGGATCACCGGGCTGCGGCGGACCCAGGCGGTGACGCGAGGAAGGCTGGCCAAGGTCGAGATCGACTTCAGCCACGACCAGATCGTGAAGGTGAACCCGCTGGCCGACTGGACGACGCAGCAGACCTTCGACTATCTCAAGGCCAACAACGTCCCGACGAACAGGCTCCACGCGATGGGGTACCCCTCCATCGGCTGCGCGCCCTGCACGCGGGCGATCAAGCCCGGCGAGGACGAGCGGGCGGGCCGCTGGTGGTGGGAGAACCCCGAGTCCAAGGAGTGCGGTCTGCACCCGGCGCCCTAGGCCAGGGCTCCTTTCAGCGTCGCTCCCTTCTCCCTCGGCTCCTCCTCGCAGCGGCCACGTCTGGAGGGCGAGGCTCGGCTAGCCGGATTCGGAAGCGGGCGGTCCGGATCCTTGCCGCAAGACACCGAAGGGGGCGGACGTGCAGCCGGGACGCCCTCCGGCGGCGCGCCGGAGGGCGTCGATCCGCGGCCCCTTCAGGCGGTGGCCAGGGCGGTCTGCGAGCTCCAGCCGGTCCGGACTTCGGCCATGGCCTGCGGCTTCGTTTCGAACGCCGCCGGGAAGTAGTTCCATTCGATCTGATCGAAGCCCAGGGACAGGTTCTCATACGGAGTCCGCACGTCCGACTGGGGGCCGCCGGACAACGAGTGCATGGTCACCCGGACTCTCGACAGGCGCAGCTCCATGAACTTGCCTTTGGCGTCGTCCGTCCGGCACAGCTCGACGACCGCTTCCTTGAACATCCGGCCCTCGGCCGCCGCCCGGGCCAGGAGCGGCGTCGCCCGGTCGACGAATCGGGCGATCGACAGATCCGCCAGGGTGGCCGGGCCCCCCTGCGGTTGGGCGCCGCAGACGCTGTGACTGAAGGAGTCGACGATCAGCCAGCCGCGATGCGCCTCCTCGACGCATTCCCCGGTGATCCCGTCCATCTTGAGATAGGTGGTGTAGCCCATGGTCTCCTCCTTCCTGCCGGAGATCCAAGAAGGAGGAGCGCCGGAAGGTTACAGGTTCAGGACCCCCTGCGAGAGCACCGCTTCGCCCGACGCGTTGAGGGTCTCGAACTCCACTTTGTCGTCCTTCTTCCAGAACGACGTGGTCAGGAGATCGCCCGGATAGACGGGCTTGGCGAAGCGTACCTGCAAGCGTCTGGGGCGCTGGGGGAAGGTCCCGGCGACCAGGGCCAGGGTGCCCAGGCCGTGCAGGATCACATCCTTGAAGCCTGCCGACTGTGCGAAGGTCCTGTCGACGTGGATCGGGTTCATGTCGCCCGACGCCTCCGCGTAGCGTCGCGGGAGCTCGGCCGCCACCGCCACTTGGGAGGTCGAGGTCGCCGCCGGTCGGACGGCCGGGGGAAGGGGCGCCGATTTCTCCCCCTTCGTCTCGCCCCGGAAGAAGAGGCGCGACTCCATCTCGACGACGAGCTCGCCTTCGCAGTAGATCCTCTGACCGAAGTTGAGGATCTGGCCGGAGGACTTGTCCTCGATTCCCAGGACTCGCCCGCGCGGCGTGATCAGGTCCCAGGCCTGGAGCGGCCTGTGGAAGACGAAGACCTGCTCGCCGTGGACCATGCGCGAAAGCTCGCCGTTGAAGTCGGGATCCTCGAAAAGCTTCACGAAGGGGTCCTTCACGAGCGTGACCGGGAAGACGATCGATCCGTGGTCCCCGACGGCCGCGTCATAGGCGGCGAGCCTCTCGGGGCGGATGAGCTGGGCCGCGCCGCCGTAGCGCTTGCCGATCAGCGACCGGTGTAGACCCTTCTCGGGCGCGAAGCTGAACATCTGCCGGAATTTCAGCCAGCTCGGCAGATGGGTGACCTTGATCTTTCCCTCGCTGAAGGCCTTCTGGCCGTCGAGCGAGCCGTCGACGATCCCCGACAGCGTCGCGCCGTCGGTCGTGATCGTGCAGGTGGCCAGCGGCACCGGCGGCTTCACGGATGCCGCCTTGTCCCGGATCTCGAGGGTTGCCGCCTGGGCATCGAGCTTGAAAAGCAGCGTGGCATTGAAGCCGGCGGCCTTCTCGGGCAGAAACCGGCCCGCCAGACGCGAGAGCAGGGCACCCAGGTCGGCGGGGCCCCGCGCCGCCGCTGGGGCAGCGGCGGGAGCGGCTGCGCCCACCTTGATCTTCCTGAAGTCGAAGGCCTTTCCGAACTTGCCCAGGTCGGGCACCTTCGTGGCCTTGAGCTTGCCGGACATGAACGCCATGTCGCCCTTGATTCTGCCCTCCACCATCCCGACGAGGGTGTCCGAATCGGTCGTGATCACCGAGGTGGGTGCGGCGGGCTTGCCCTGGCTCACGTTGACCTTCTTGTCCTTCACTTCGACGGTCCAGTCGCCCGCGCCGGTGACGGAGAAATGAATGAGCGTCTCCCACCCCGCCGATTTCTCGGGATCGAACGCGGCCGGGAGTCCCCTGAAGATGTCGGCGACGCTGTTGCCCCCGCCGGCCGCGGCCGCAGGAACGGCGCCGTCGACTTTGATCTTCTTGAAGTCGAACGCCTTGCCAAACTTGCCCAGATCGGGAACCTTCGTGGCCTTGAGTTTTCCCGACATGAAGGCCATGTCTCCCTTGATCCGGCCTTCGACCATGCCGACCAGGGTGTCGGGGTCGGTGGTGATGACGGAGGTGGCCCCTGCCGGCTTTCCTTCAGCGACGCGGACCTTCTTGTCCTTGACCTCGACCGTCCAGTCCCCGGAGCCGGGGATCGCGAAGTGCATCAGGCTGTCCCAGCCGGCCGCCTTTTCCGGGTCGAAGGCGCCGGGGAGGGCCTTGAAGATCTCGGCGACCTTGTTGCCTCCGCCCGCGGGAGCGGCGGCTTCCGTTTTAGGCCGTTCGGGCGTGCGGATCCACTCGTTGATTTCTTCCGGGGTCCAGGCCTCCTTCTTCTCCCTGCCCTCGCCGGTCTCCATCCGGTATTCGAACAGATGCCGGCCGTGGACGCCGACAATGCGGCCGGTCAGGTCCTTCGCCAGGTCGCTCGCGAAGAAGACGACCACCGGAGAAACCTCCTCGGGTCGATACTCCGCGGGGACGCTGTCGATCTCCTCGGTCATGCGCGTCTTGGCGATCGGCGCAATGGCGTTGACGGTGATGCCGTCCTTCAGCAGTTCCATCGAGGCGGTCATCGTGAAGCCGTAGATGCCCGCCTTCGCCGCACTGTAGTTCGCCTGCCCGAAGTTGCCCTTCAGGCCGGCGACGGAGGTCGTGTTGATGATGCGGCCGCCCCCGCCCGATTCCTTCATGACTTTCGCCGCGGCCCGGGTGCACACGAAGGTTCCCCGCAGGTGCACGGCCAGGACGAGATCCCACATCTCGTCGGTCATGTTGTGGATCGTCTTGTCGCGCAGAATGCCGGCGTTATTGACGAGGATGTCGACTTTCCCGAAGGCGTCGACCGCGGCCTTCACGATCCTCTCGCCGCCGTCGGCGACGGAGTCGTAGTTCGCGACCGCCAGCCCCCCGGCGTTCTTGATCTCGGCGACGACGGCGTCGGCCATCTTGGTGCCCGTGCCGCCCGATCC
>Ga0070730_10004406_pt1 | contig 12363 bp, 6 predicted proteins | sample Coa_R1_3_FD_66447 | JGI IMG/M metagenome (GOLD analysis project Ga0070730, IMG submission 66447) | Surface soil microbial communities from Centralia Pennsylvania, which are recovering from an underground coalmine fire - Coalmine... | ecosystem: Environmental > Terrestrial > Soil > Unclassified ... | reverse complement strand
TCGAAGGGCGCAAGCTGGTGGAGGCGGCGGAGAAGCACAAGAAGGTCGTCGCCGTCGGGACGCAGTGCCGCTCGATGAAGGGCATGCGCGAGGCCATGGAATTCCTGCACTCGGGGAAGCTCGGCAAGGTGAAAGTCGCGCGGGGTTTTTGCTACAAGTCGCGCAAGAGCATCGGCCACACTCCCGAGGGCCAGCCCCCCGTCGGCGTGGACTACGACATCTGGCTGGGGCCCGCGCCGGTCCGTCCCTTCACCAAGAACCGCTTTCACTACAACTGGCACTGGTTCTGGGACACGGGCAACGGCGACCTCGGAAACCAGGGCGTGCACCAGGTCGACATCGCGCGCTGGGGCATCCAGAAGAACGAGCATCCCCAGAGCACGATCAGCGTCGGCGGCCGCCTGGGCTACGAGGACGACGGCGAGACGCCCAACACCCAGATCACCGTCCAGGATTACGGCGACGTCCAGATGATTTTCGAGGTGCGCGGCCTGGACACGCCCAAATACATGGTGAACCAGGACAAGAGCGCCGGCGTCCTGGTCGGCGACGTCTTCGAATGCAGCGAGGGCGTGCTCGTGGTCCCCACGTACTCCAGCGCGATCGCCTACACGCCCAAAGGCGAGCTGATCCGGCGCTTCGCCGGTGGAGAGGACTCGGCGCATTTCCGGAACTTCATCGAGGCGGTCAAGGCGGGCCGGCAGGACCTGCTCAACGCCCCCGCGATCGAAGGCCACTATTCGGCGGCGGCCTGCCACCTGTCGAACATTTCCTACCGCGTGGGCACTCCCAAGCCGCTCTCGTCCGACGATCCGTTCGGGAAGAACGAGGCGGCCAACGAGACGTTCCACCGATTCCGCGACCACCTGAAGGACAACGGGGTGGACCTGGACAAGACCAATTTCACGATGGGCCGCGAGATCAAGTTCGATACGAAGGCGGAGGCCATCACCGGCGACGCGGAGGCGTCGAAACTCCTGACGCGCGAGTATCGCAAGCCGTACGTCGTGCCGGAGAACGTCTGATCCGCGTCCGATCGATCTGGAGCGGGGTTTCCAGCAGTCCCCCCGACATGAAAGCGGGCCTTCCATGAGCCTCTTCAGTCGACGTGAATTCCTCGAGCAGTCCCTCTTCGCCGGCGCCGCCCTTTCCGGCGGGCTGCCGGCGCTGGCGGAGGCGCCCCGCAGGACCGTCGGCCCCAATGAGAAGGTCCGCGTCGCCGTCGTGGGCGTCCACGGACAGGGCAGCGTCCACGTCGGCCGCTGGGCGTCGATTCCGGAGGTCGAGATCGCGGCGATCTGCGACCCGGACGAGAACGTCGTCGCCGCTCCCATCGCGACGGCGGAAAGGAAGACCGGGAAGAAGCCGGTCCACTACAAGGACCTCCGGAAACTGCTCGAGGATAAGTCGATCGATGCGATATCCGTCGCGACCCCCAACCACTGGCATTGCCTGGCGGGGATCTGGGCGATCCAGGCCGGGAAGGACGCCTACGTCGAGAAGCCCCTCGGTCACAACCTGTTCGAGTGCCGCCAGCTGGTGGAGGCGAGCCGCAAGTACAACAAGCTCTGCCAGATGGGCAACTATCCCCGGTCGCTCGGCCACGTCCGGAGCGCGGTCGACTTCCTTCACGAGGGGAAGCTCGGCAAGGTCAAGGTCGCCCGGGGCATCTGCTACAACAAGCGCGGCTCGATCGGGAAGAAGTCCGACAGCGCCGTCCCCGCCGGCGTGGACTACGACCTGTGGCTGGGACCGGCGCCCGACCGCCCGTTTAACCCGAACCGGTTTCACTACAACTGGCACTGGAACTGGGACTTCGGCGGGGGAGAGATCGCCAACAACGGCATCTACCAGCTCGACACGGCCCGCTGGGGCGTCGGAAAGGACGATCCTCCCAAGGCGGTGGTCAGCGTCGGCGGCCGCTTCGGCTATGAGGACGACGGCCAGACTCCCAACACCCAGGTCACGCTCTACGACTACGGCGACGTCCAGATCGTCCAGGAGATCCGCGGATTGCCCACCGACAAGTATCCCCCCGACCTCCTCATGGGCAACATCTTCGAGTGCGAGCAGGGCAAGGTCGTGATCTCGATCGCAGGCAGCGCCGCGTACTCCCCGTCCGGAGAGCTCCTTACGCGCTTCGCGGGGGCCGGCGACCACTTCAAGAACTTCTCCGATGCCGTCCGGAGCCGGAAGCGCGCCGATCTCACGTCCGAAGTCCTCGAGGGGCACCGCTCGACGGCGCTCTGCCATCTGTCGAACGTCTCGTACCGCCTGGGCAGCGCTCTCCCGCTCGGGGAGGCCGGAAAGCCCTTCGGTCCGAGCGCCGCCCATGAAGCCCACGACCGCCTGGTCGCCCATCTCAAGGACAACGGCGTCGACGTCGACAAGGTGCAGTTCCAGGTCGGCAAGCCCATCGCCCTGGACCCGAAGACCGAAAGATGCGCGGACGACGAGGCGGCTAACCGGCTCCTCACCCGCGAATACCGGAGGCCCTACGTTGTTCCCCAGATCGTCTAATTGCGGAGGATCCATGAGCCACCTGAGCCGTCGCGAATTCCTGGGGCGGTCGATCTCGGCCGCGGCCGCGGCCGCCGCCGTGCCCTCCTTGCCCTCCCTGGCCAGCGCCGCTTCAGAGCGGCGCGCGGGCCCGGGCGAGATGCTCCGGATCGCCGTCTGCGGCGTAAAGGGGAGGGGCCTGGAGCACATCGGCCAGTGGTCGTCCATGAAGGACGTGCAGGTCGCGGCGATCGTCGACATCGATGAGAACGTCATCCACGACGCCATGAGCAGGGTGGAGAAGAACGGCGGAAGCAAGCCCGCCTACTACAAGGACTTCCGGAAGATGCTCGAGGACAAGTCGATCGACGCGGTGTCGGTCGCGACGTGCAATCACACGCACACGCTGATCTCAATCAGTTCCGTGATCGCCGGGAAGCACGTCTACGTCGAAAAGCCGCTGAGCCACAACATCTGGGAAGGGCGCAAGCTCGTCGAGGCCGCGCGTAAGTACAACAAGGTCGTCCAGCATGGCACGCAGAACCGCTCGGGCGGGGCCCAGCGCAAGGCGGCCGCCTTTCTGGCCGAGGGCAAGCTCGGGCCCGTCAAGGTCTCGCGCGGCCTGTGCTACAAGTCGCGCAAGTGCATCGGCAAGAAGCCCGACGGACCGGTCCCCAAGGGCGTGGACTACAACCTGTGGCTCGGTCCCGCCCCCGAGCGCCCCTACAACCCGAACTTCTTCCATTACAACTGGCACTGGCATTGGGAGACGGGGAACGGCGACATCGGCAACCAGGGCGTGCACGAGATGGATAAGGCCCGCTGGTTCATGGGGAAGAGCACCCTGCCGCTGAAGGTGACGTCGATCGGCGGACGCTTCGGCTACGAGGACGACGGCGAGACGCCGAACACGCAGATTACGGTCTTCGACTACGGCGACAGCCAGCTGATCTTCGAGGTTCGCGGCCTCGACACCGAGAAGTACATGGGGGAGGCCATCGGCAACGTCGTGCACTGCAAGGAAGGCTACGTTGCGAACTACGCGGCCTTCGATCTGGGCGGGAAGAAGATCTCCATGGACGTGAAGGACGACGGGCGCGCGACCAACCATTTCCGGAACTTCATCGAGGCCGTCAAGGCGGGCAAACCCGAGATGCTCAATGCCGACGTGCTCGAAGGACACCTGTCCGCGTCCCTCTGCCATCTGGCGAATATCTCGTACCGTCTGGGCGAGCTGCGGCCGATCACCAAAGACGAGCCCTTCGCCTCCGAAGAGGGGAACGAGACCTTCATCCGGACCCGGAAGCACCTGTCGGACAACGGCGTCGATCTGGGGAAGACCCAGGTCCGCGTGGGACGGACGCTCTCGTTCGATCCGGCCAAGGAGAAGTTCGTGAACGATCCGGAGGCGGACAAACTGCTGACCCGGGAATATCGGAAGCCGTTCGTGGTCCCGGAGAACCCCTAAGAAGAGCCTCCGCCGTCGGGAAAGGGGATTCCGAGGGGCCGGTGGTGCTCCGCCCCGAAACCGGACGGAACCTCAAGGCAAAGGAAGAATATCGACATGAGAACTCTTGGCGTCCTCGTCCTCCTGGCGTCGCTCGCGCTCGCGGCCCGGCCGGCCGAGGACCGGCTCACCGTCACGGTTGCCGCGTTCGAGAAGGACCGTCGCTGGGTGGTCGTGGAGTATGATGCGAAGGGGAAGACTCTTCCGGGATCCGAGGTGACCGACGAGAAAGGGACCTCCCAGCCCGGGCAGGCCACGCCCAGGGGGCTTGCCTGGCTGGTCCCGTTCATCCCGGCCGGGCAGAAGCTGAGGTTCACCCTCGGCGGCCCGGGGGGCAGCCTCCCGGCAGCGGGCCTGCGGTGGGACGAGGTGGCGCCGGGCGTGAGCGCGCTCAAGGCCGGAGACCGGGAGATCACCCGCTACCACGTGGGCGTCTCGGCGGAGAAGTACAAGAAGCCGTTCTTCTATCCGCTCATGACGCATGGCGTGAACCTCCTGCGCGGCTGGCCGATGGATCCCCAGGAAGGCGAGCCCGCCGACCACCCGCATCACACCGGCCATTACTTCGCCTTCGGCGAGGTGAACGGGAAGGAGTACTGGTCGAAGCTGCCGATCACCCCGAAGAAACTCCAGAAGGAAGCCGGCCCCGTCTTCTCCCGCATCGTCGCGGAGAACGACTGGGGCGAGGATCTGGTCGAGAACCAGGACGTGCGGCTCCTCTCCCTGGGCGAAGACGTCATCCTGGACTGGACGATTACGCTGACCGCCGCGCACGGGCCGGTCACGTTCGCGAAGGACCTGAAGCAGGCGAAGGAAGGCGCCTTCGTGCTCCGGATGGCGAAGGAGCTGAGCTTCGCCAAAGGCGATGCTCCGGAGATGATCCTCGATTCCAAGGGAAATCGGGGAGAGAAGCTGGCTCGCGAAGCCGGCGCGCCCTGGGTCGACTACACCGGCACGATTCGCGGGAAGAGCGTCGGCGTCGCCATCATGAACCATCCGTCCAGCTTCCGGTATCCGTCGGACTGGCACGTGCGCGCCTACGGGCTCTTCGCGGCCAACCCCTGGATTCTGAAGGGCGAGAACACCCTGCAGAAGGGCCAGTCGCTCACGCTCCGCTGGCGCGTCTATGCGCACGGGGGCGACGCCGCCCAAGGCAAGGTCGCGGAGGTCTTCGCCGGGTACGCGGCTTCCGAGGTGGTCGCCGACTAGCTGCCGCGGCTAGAGCCGGATCGTAAGACCCAGTTCCAGCAGGAACGTGTAGAGCGGATCGGGGTCCACGAAGGCGCTCACGTCCCTCCCCCGCGCGGCCCCTCCCATGTAGCGGAAACCGAAGCCGAAGTCCGCCTGTACCTGGCGGTTCCCGACTCCGACGCGGCCGCCCAATTCGAAGACGCCACGATTGATGGGCCGGAACAGCTCTTCGTTGGAAAAGGGGCCGGGAGGCACGCCGCCGCTGTCGAATCCCGACCAGTCCACCTTGCTGTAGTGGACGAGGCCCAGCCCCATGCGCCCTTCCCACGTCACGAAGGGGCTGATCCGCTGGACGATCTTGCCTCCCACGATCACCGTGGAGAGGTCCAGGGCGTCGGGCTTGGCGAAATCCCCGTTCGAGAAGTTCAGAGTCTGTCCGCCGAAGCGGTCCCAGCCGACCGAAAGATAGCCGCCCGCGCCCAAGTGCGGCGTGACGAAGCTGAGGAGATCGCCTTCCACGCTGACCCCGTAGCCCGCGCCGAAGAAATCGGAATACCACAAGCCGTCCGACGTCACCCGAGTATCGCTCGGGAAGCTGACGCGCCCGAAGACCGAGAGGGAGGTCCGGAGCTTGGGAGAGTACCATTCCTCGACCACCGGGCCGCCCTGCTCCTGGAACGACGGGAAGGTCCGGGTGCCGCCGAGATCCGTCCAGAGGGGATCGGTGCTTTCCTGGGCGGCCGCGGCGGAAGCGCCGGCCCCGGCCAGGAAGAAGGACAGGAGAAGGGTCTTGTTCATCACACGGTTATACGATGAACGGGAGCGCCTGTCAGCAGGTCCCGCCGGCATTGGGTAGCCTAGAACCCGACCGTGAATCCGCCGCCCAGAACCCCCCGGTTGGCCTCGTACGGCTGTCCCACGAAGGCCCACCATCCTTCCAGGCGGATGGGGACGCGGCCATTGACCACGGGCCATAACATGAAGGACAGGTCGATCCGGAGGCCCACGCCCGCGCTGTACGCCCAGTAGTCCTGGTGGAAGTTTCCCACGTCGGTCCCCACCCACCCTAGATCGCCGAAGCCGAAGGCCCGCAGGTCCTTCAGGATCAGCCATTCGCCCAGTCCGATCAGCTCGAGGGGCTTCCAGAGGAAGTCCCGGTACAGGGGGAAGCGGACCTCGAAGTGCTCGCCCAGGGCATCGAGTTCCCGAAGGCTGTTGTTGGCACCCCGGATGATGTGTCCCATCTTGAAGAATTCGTCGCTCAGGAATTCCCGGCCGACCTGCCGCGCCCAGGTGCTGCGGAACCAGAGGAGGAGATCCTGGTCGAAGACCGGGTGGGAGGTTTCCAGGAATCCGGAGTAATCCCTCAATTCCCGCTCGCCGCCGAATTCCGGACGGAAGTCCGAGGCGCTCCCGCCGATCGCGAGCCCCCAGGAGGGGTCGTACGCATGCACCCCCTGGAGATTCGTGAAGAGGGCGGAAACCGTGGGACCGCTGTCCAGGAGGTACACGTTGGGAGGGGGGGCGAAGTACTCCGACCGGTTGCGCACCGTCCAGCCCGCGCCGACTTCGAGGGTTTCCAGGATCGGCACGTCGACGAAGCCCGTTGCGCCGCTTTCCAGGAGGTTCGTGTCCCGCGCAGCGATTCCGGTGACCCCGAAGGTCGGCCGCCAGCGGGTGTTGGCGATGGTCGCCGATCCGGTCCAGTAGCGGCTGCTGACGCCGTAGCCGCCCACCGAGAGGGTATTCTCGGCGTCGCGATCTCCCATCTCGAATTCCAGCCCCGGCAGCACGAGGGAATAGCTCGTGACGGGGAACTGCAGGAAGTTGACGCCGAGGACGCGGGTCTTCTCCTCCGGAGTCCCCGTCGGAAGCCCCTTCTTGAACTGGTCATACCAGGGCTTGCGGTCTTCCTGATCGAAGTGCGGCTCGTCCTGGGGATCGGGCTTCACGCGGAAGACGTCGAAGCCCCGAGCCTGGAAATAGGTGAAGACCAGGGTGCCGTCCGTGGGATGCCAGTACGGGTATCCCACGCCCCCCCGCACTTTCGTCAGCCGCTTCGCCTTGCCGGTGTCGGGATCCACCTGGAAGGCGTCGTAGACGCCGTCGACGTCCGCGGAGACGACGAGGGACTTCCCGTCGGGGGCCCAGGAGAGGTGGCCCAGCTGCGCCCAGGTGTTCGTCACCCGCTTGCCGTCGACATAGATGTTCGTGCGGCCTTCGGTCTCCTTGACCCAGGCGAGCCTGCCGTCCCGGCTGTACTCGGGGCTGCTGTCGGCGTCCGGGTCGTTGGTCAGGCGCTCCAGGTGGAGGTCGTCCAGTTGCAGGGTGTAGAGGTCGCTCGTGCCGTTCTTCAGGCCCGCGAAGACGATCTTCTTCCCGTCCGGAGACCAGCTCGGGTCATAGATCTCGTCGACCTCCGGAGCGAGGGTGCTCGATCCGCCGTCCACATCGACCAGGAGGAGGAGGTCGTGATTCGTCCGCTGGAGGACCACGACCAGCCTTTTCCCGTCGGGGGACCAGGAGGGAGCCGACACGAGCACGCTCCCGTCCATGCTGCGGTTCCAGCCCAGGAGTCCCCGGTTGTCGACGAACAGTTCGGGGACGACGCTCGAATCGCTGACCCAGGCCAGATGTTTGCCGTCGGGACTCCAGACGCCGCCGATGGTATGGCGCCGGTAGTACTCGCGCGTGTCCGTGAGCCGGTCGGTCGGATGGCTGCGGCCCACCATCATGGGCGCCCACTTGGTCTTGAGGTTCGCCTCGAAGTCGCGCTCGATCTCGACCCGGCTCTTCCCGACGACGGCCTGGACGGGCTTCTGGGACGCGATGGGGATGCCGTGGCTCGTGCGCTCGAAAAGGCGCCGGCCGGATCCGGCCCCGTATTCCTCGTCCAGGAAGCGCCAGAAATAGGAACCTTCGTAGTAGATCGCAATCTGGTCGTAGGGATTGAGGATGTCCGGGCTGAAGAGTTCCTTGAGGTCGTAGAGCCGCTCGTCGGCGAGGTCGCGGACGTAGGCATCCTTTTCCGATTCGAAGACGCCGGCCCAGTAATCGGCGCCGCCTTCCCACCACCACTCGGGGGTGATGGGGTCCTTGAGGGCGATCATCCAGCTGGGAAGACGGAACGGGAACAGATGCTCGAACTGGACCTGGTGGGCGAGTTCATGCTTGATGAACCAGTAATTCCAGAGGTCGCTTGCCTGGCAATGGATGAAGATGCGGTTCCGGAGCGGCTCGGAGAGGGCCAGGGCCCGGGACTTGGAATTGAGCCGGCACTGCGGAAGGCGGCGCGCGGGAACCGGGGAATCCGGGTACATGGGGATCTTGAGCCGCCGGGAGAGCGGCAGTCCGCTTGAGGTGGCCAGGAAGCTCGACTGTTCGAGGTCGTGGAAAGAGCGATAGAGGAAGACGTGGACCCGCTCGGGCTCCACCCCCATGGTCTGGGAGAGCTCCGCGCGGGCCCGCTCGAACCAGCTGGCGAACTCGCGGGCGCGAGGAAGCAGGTCCTCGGAAGGGTAGTACACGTTGAAGTGATCGGTGGTGATCAGCTTCCAGTCCTTCGGCTCGTCGCGGACTTGGATCTGGAGGAGAGCGGCGGCGGCGAAAAGGGCGGCGCTCATCGGGCCTTGATTGTGCCCGAGCACGCGCAGGAGGCAAAGACAATTTGAAGTGGTATAACGGGACATCCTTCCGGGAGGGCGCATGGCACGTAGCGTGGGATTCATCGGCCTGGGGATCATGGGCCGCGCGATGGCGCGCCGGCTGCTGGACGCCGGGAACCGCCTGGCGGTATGGAACCGCGATCCGTCGAAGGCCGCGGAGCTCGTGGCCGCCGGCGCCCGCCAGGCGGCCTCGCCCCGCGCGGCTGCGGAAGGGGCGGACTTCGTGATCACGATGGTGACCGATTCGGCGGCGGTGAAGGCCGTGATCCTGGGCCCCGACGGCGCGGTCCACGGCGCCCGGGAGGGCACGGTCGTGGTCGACATGACGACAATCCATCCGTCCGTCGCCCGGGAGATCGGGGCGGCCCTCGGGGCCAAGAGAATCGGCTTCCTCGATTCGCCGGTGACGGGCATGGAGTTCCGCGCCCGGGAGGGCACGCTTTCGCTCCTGGTGGGTGGAGACAAGGCGGACCTGGAGAAGGCCCGCGATGTTCTCTGCGTCCTGGGGAACCGCATCACGCACTTCGGCCCGCAGGGGGCGGGGCAGATCGCGAAGGCCTGCAACCAGATCCTCTGCGCAGTCAACATGGTGGGGATCGTCGAGGCGCTGCACCTGGGGCGGCTCAGCGGGCTCGATCCGGCGACGCTTGTCGAGGCCCTGGGTGCCGGAGCGGGGGGATCCTGGGCCCTGGAGCGCTTCGGGCCGCAGATCGTCCGGAACGACTTTCAGCCCGGCGGCCGCATCGCCCTCATGCTCAAGGATCTGGGCATCGCCGAGGATACGGCCCGGACGGTGGGGCTTCCGCTGGCGGGAGCGGCGACGGCGAAGCGGTACTTCGAGGACAACCGGGCGCACGGGGAAGTCGATCTGGGCACCCAGGCCATGTGGAAAGCGGTGGAGCGGGCGATCCGGAAAGGCGGATAGGACCGGAACCGGCGGACCGGATCCGTGTATCATAAAGAGAGTTCCGGATCCGCTTCCTTGAAGATGCGACTGCTCACCTTCGCCCTCGTTTGTCTCCTTGCCGCGGCTTCCTCCCAGGAAGATGCGGCGACGGTGAAGCTCTTCGAGGAGCAGGTCGGTCCGATCCTGGCGACGCGCTGCTACAAATGTCACAGCGCCGAGTCGCCCAAACCCAAGGGCGGCCTCAGGGTGGATTCGCGGGAGTCCCTGCTCAAGGGCGGGGAGCTCGGCCCAGCACTGGTGCCCGGCAACGCCGGGGGCTCCCTCCTCCTTCGGGCTGTCGCCTGGGCGGATCCCGACCTCCAGATGCCGCCCAAGGAGAAGCTGCCCGCGGCCGAGATCGAGCTTCTAAGGCAGTGGATAGCCGGCGGAGCGCCCTGGTCCCGAAAGAGCGCCCGGGCACGGAAGCCCGAGAAGAAGATCACTGCCGACGACCGCGCCTGGTGGTCCTTCCAGCCGGTCCGCGAGCCGGCCGTTCCGCCCGCCGACGCTTCCTGCCGGAACGAGATCGACCGCTTCATCCGGGCGCGGCTCGCGGCCGAGGGCCTCCAGGCCGCGCCGGAAGCCGACCGCCGGACGATCCTTCGCCGGCTGACCTTCGACCTTCACGGGCTCCCCCCGACGCCCTTAGAGATCGAGGCCTTCGAGAAAGATGCCTCCCCCGATGCGTACGAGAAGCAGGTCGAGCGTCTCCTGGCCCATCCCCGCTACGGCGAGCGCTGGGCTCGGCACTGGCTGGACCTGGTCCGCTACGCCGAGTCGGACGGCTACAAGCAGGATGCCTACCGCCCCAACACGTGGCCGTACCGGGACTACGTCATCCGGGCATTCGCCGAGGACAAGCCCTACGACCGCTTCGTCCAGGAGCAGCTTGCGGGCGACGAAATCGCGCCCGACGATCCCCGGGTCACGGTGGCGACGGGCTATCTCCGTCTGGGCATCTACGAGTACAACCAACGGAACGCCTGGGGTCAGTGGCGGGACATTCTGAACGACATCACCGACGTGACGGGCGACGCCTTCCTGGGATTGGGCTTGGGCTGCGCGCGCTGCCACGACCACAAATTCGACCCGATCCTGCAGCGGGACTATTTCGCCCTGCAGTCGTTCTTCGCGGGACTCCTGTGGCGGGATGATCTGCCTCTGGCGGACCCGGCCCAGGTCGCCGAGTACCGCCGGAAGCGCACGGCATGGGAGGAGAAGACCGCGGAGATCCGTTCGGAGATCGCGGAGATCGAAAGGCCGTTTCTCGCTTCCGCGGAAAAGTCGATCCTCGGGAAATTCCTTCCCGAATTGCGGGCGGTCCACGACAAGCCCGCGGGGGAGCGTGCGCCCTACGACGTCCAGATCGCCGACCTCCTCGAGCGCCAGGTGATCGCCGAGCGCAGTCTCATCGACGGAAAGATCAAGGGCGCTACCAGAGAGCGCTGGTCGGAGCTCCAGCGCAAGCTGGCCGAGTTCGACCGGGACAAGCCGCGCGACCTGCCGCCGGGTCTGGTCGTGACGGATGTCGGTCCAGTCGCGGCGCCGACTCGGATTCCCGGCGATCCGGAGAATCGGATCATTCCTCCGGCGACCCTTTCCGTCCTGGGCGGGGACGCGCCGGCGATCCAAGCGCAGGCCGCCTCCAGCGGCCGCCGGCTGGCGCTGGCCCGCTGGCTCACCCGGCCGGAGAATCCCCTGGCCTCGCGGGTCATGGTCAACCGGATCTGGCAGCATCACTTCGGCCGCGGCCTGGTCGGCACGCCCAACGACTATGGCCGGCTCGGCGAGAAGCCGTCCCATCCGGAGCTGCTGGACTGGCTGGCGGCGCGCTTCGTGAAAGAGGGGTGGAGCGTGAAGGCAATGCACCGCCTGATCGTCGGTTCGGCGACCTACCGCCAGGCATCGACGCATCCGGCCGCGGACCAGGGCCGCCAGAAGGATCCGGAGAACCGCCTCCTCTGGAAAAGCGTCCCTCGACGCCTGGAGGCGGAGGCCGTGCGGGATTCGATGCTCTTCGCCAGCGGCGAATATGATTCGCACATGGGCGGTCCGGCGGTCGATCCCAACCTGCCCCGGCGCTCGATCTACACGAAGGTCCACCGGAATACCCACGACCCGGTGCTCGAGGTCTTCGACGCGCCGGAGACGTTCTCGAGCGCGGCGACCCGGAATGCGACGACCACGGCGACTCAGGCCCTCCTGATGATCAATGGGCGCTGGCCGCTGGAGCGCGCCCAGGCCTTCGCGCGGCGCCTCCGGGCCTCCGGCGCCCGGACGAACGCGGACCTGGTCGGCGAGGCCTACCACATCGCGTTCGGGCGGGTGCCGTCGGCCCTGGAGCTCTCGCGCGGCGTCGCGTTCCTGGAAAAGTCGGCTCCCGCTCCCAAGGCGGCCGACCTGCCCCTCGCGCAGGCGATGCCCGACCGCGGCGGCCAGGCCGCCCGTTTCCGCAGCGAACACGTCGAGGACCGGCTCTGCATGGAGGCGGATCCCGGGCTCCCGTCGGCCGACTTCACGATCGAGGCGGTCGTCATCCTGGATTCGCTCTACGA
>Ga0070730_10004405_pt1 | contig 12364 bp, 10 predicted proteins | sample Coa_R1_3_FD_66447 | JGI IMG/M metagenome (GOLD analysis project Ga0070730, IMG submission 66447) | Surface soil microbial communities from Centralia Pennsylvania, which are recovering from an underground coalmine fire - Coalmine... | ecosystem: Environmental > Terrestrial > Soil > Unclassified ... | reverse complement strand
CGCTGCTTTTGCTCCTCAATCAGGCCGCGGATGGAATCGGTCATCAAATTAAACGACTCGCCGAGAATTCCCAGCTGGTCGCGCCGCTCGATTTTCACCTTGTGCGTCAAGTCGCCAGCTTGCACGAATTGCGTGGCGCTGTAGAGCTCGGCAACCGCACCGGTAATCGCTCGCATCAACACGAATCCGGTGATGAGCCCGAAGATTCCAATGAGCAGCAGAAACACCGCAACCAGCTCAAATCCAAAAACCGTGCTGGTGCTGAACTCGCCGAGCGAACTGAAGATGCGCGTATTCAAGACCGAAGGGCGGGCAGAAAACGACGCGAAGACCGGTTGCTTCTCGCCGGCTTTTTCGCCGACGTCGATGTAAGTGGCATCCAGTTTGGAAAAACCTTCAATTACCGGATCGTACCAGTAACCTGCGGGCTGCAAGGCGCGCTTTCGGGTGGCAATGCGATTCAGAAATTTATAGCGGATGCTGCCGAGTTGAATGGCGTTGAGCGAGTCTTGGCCATCGGCACGCTGCAAGCCGGTGACTTGAATCGGGCCGAGGTCCGGCGCAATGGTCTCCAGAAATTCCGGGGTCACGCGCAAACTGAGTTCCACAATATTTTTTCCTCGCGGGGACTCCACTTCGCGCATGGCGATTAAGTGGGTTTGACCCGCGGATTGCAGAATTCCGGTGAATTCTTTGGCGTTTGCTCCGGCAATCCGGGTGAGCCGTTTCGGGTCGGCATGAAACTCCACCTTTAGGCCAGGAAGCTCTTTCGAATACGCCATCTGAATCTGAGCATTCAGCGCCTCTTCCACCACATTGTCGTTCAGCGATCCGGGAAGCGATTTTTCGGCGGAGGCAATGCTGGCGGCGGAATCGGCCATGCGGCCGAGACGGCTGCGAATATCCTCGTATAAGAGGTAGCCGCCGAGCTGCGAATACAGTACCTGACTGGCGAGAACGGCGAGAGTGAAGAGCAACAAAATCGGCACGATGCCGATGAATAGATAGGCAACAATCAGTCGATTCCGCAGGCTCCACAGCAGACGGTTGCGCCACCAGGAGACGCTGCGAAAGGCGAGGTATCCCGCGCTGAGCAGGCCTACAAATTTCGCGAAGCTGAACAGGCCACCGGGAGGACCAAGAAAATACGCTGTCAATCCCAGGGCAACCAGAACGATTGCCGCGAGGTCAGGCCAGGAAAGACGCCGCCACAAATTGGCGAGATTGGCGCGGATCGGAGTCATGTCGGGACGCAGGAAAAGAATACCTTACCGGACGCGACACCGCATAACTCACAGATCAGTTTCGAAAGATTTTGCGGAAATCTGTGTCGTTTCCCCGCCCGCAGAACCTACCGGGCTTACGATGGGTTGCGCACCTTGCTGTGCTTCACGCTGTAGGTGAAATAAACAACCAGGCCGATGGCCAGCCAAACAAAGAGCCGTATGATCGTCAACAAATTAAGGCTGAGGATCAGTGCCAGTGAGATGAGGATTCCCATGATCGGCACAAACGGAACCCACGGGGTTTTGAAAGGTCGCTTGAGTTCCGGCCTCCGCACGCGCATTACCCACACGCCCGCGCAGACGATAACGAACGCAAAGAGCGTGCCGATGCTGACCAGTTGGCCGAGGGTGCCAATCGGCACCAATGATCCAACGATGGCGACCAGAATGCCAACGATCGCGGTGGACTTCCAGGGCGTGCGAAAACGCGGGTGGATGTCTCCAGCCCACTTCCACAACAGGCCATCGTGGGCCATGGAATAAAAGACGCGCGACTGGCCAAGCAACATGACCAGCATCACCGTACTTAAACCAGCGAGCGCGCCCGCGTTGATCACATAACTTCCCCACTTCACGCCGGTTTCGCGAATCGCCAGCGAAACTGGAGCGCCAATGTTCAAGCGCGAGTAGTGCACGGTTGCGGTCAGCAGCCCGGAAACGACGATATACAGGATGGTGCAGACGATCAAAGAGCCCAGTAGGCCGATCGGCATGTCCTTCTGCGGATTCTTGGCCTCTTGCGCCGCAGTGGAAACCGCGTCGAACCCGATATAGGCGAAGAACACCACGCTCGCTCCGCGCATCACGCCAGACCATCCAAAGGAGCCAAAGCTGCCGGTATTCGGCGGAAGGAAGACTTTCCAGTTTTCATGGGCGATCGCTGGATGCTTGAGAACGAATGGGAGAGCCACGGCAATGAAAGTAAGGACCGCAGCCAGCTTTACGAAAACCACGGCGGAGTTAAAGTTCGCCGATTCTTTAATGCCGATGATGAGGATCGCGGTAACTCCCAGGATCGCAAGAAACGCAACCAAGTTGAAAGATGCAGTCGCGTGCGGCAACGCCGCGAGTTGGTCAGCGCTCAGGCTGAACGTACTGATCGGCGCCCATCGGCCCTCGAATTGAACCCACACTGCTCCCGGTACATCGCAAATTTGCGGCGGAAGGCTGATGCCGTAGTCCTGCAAAAACGCAACCAGAGTGCTACTCCAGCCGCTGGCAACGGTTGCGGCTCCAAACGCATATTCCAGGATCAAATCCCATCCGATGATCCAGGCAACTAGTTCGCCGAGCGTGGCGTAGCCATAAGTGTAGGCAGAGCCAGCAATCGGAATCATCGAAGCAAATTCGGCGTAGCACAGCCCCGCGAATACACAACCAGTTCCAGCTAGAACATAAGACAGCATGATCGCCGGGCCGGCATAGAGCGAAGCAGCCGAGCCGGTGAGCACGAAGATGCCCGCGCCGATAATTGCGCCGATCCCCAACGTAACCAGGTTCACTGGGCCAAGCGCGCGTTTGAGGCTATGCTCCCCGGTGTCGGAAGCCTCTTTCATCAGCGTGTCGAGCGACTTCGTGGCAAACAAGGGGTTGCCCATGCAACTCCTCCTTTGTGAAGGTCGAGTACCAGAAACGTTTAGATGCCAAATTGGACTTCGCTATTGTAGGGGCACAAATGCATTCCCCCTACAAAAACTTTTCTATACATTCAGTTCAGCTTTCGATTTTTGCCGAGACCAAAGCCAATATACCGGCAGCCCCAACAGCACGATCACCAGACTCCATCCGGCGGTTTCGGTTCGGTAAAAGAGCAGAACAAACAAAATCACGGATGCCGCGATGATGTACAGCAGCGGAACAATGGGATAGCCGAATGCTTTGTACGGGCGCTCCGCATCAGGCCGTTTGCTGCGCAAAACGAAAACTCCGACGATCGTCAGGATGTAAAACATCAACGCGGCGAAGACCACGTAGTTCAGAAGATCGCTATAAAGGTTGCCATAACTGACCGTCCCGGCTGCGTCCACCGCGCGCGTACGCATCAGAATCAACATCACGATCCAGGCGCCCTGATAAATCAACGCGGTTCCCGGAACGCCTTTGCCATTGAGTTTTCCAGTCGCGCGAAAGAACAGGCCGTCCTTGGCCATGGCGTATGCCACACGCGAGCCGGCAAGAATCAGTCCGTTGTTGCATCCAAACGTGGAAATGATGATGGCTCCCGCCATCATCAACGCGCCGACTGGACCAAAGATGGCATTCAGCGCTGCTGTAGCCACGCGGTCGTCCGGAGCGTTTTGAATTTGCGTCAGAGGAAGCGCGAAAAGATAAGCCAGATTCGCGAGGCAGTACAAGGTGATTACGATGATGGTACCGAGAGCCATCGAAAGCGCCACATCACGCTTTGGATTTTTCACTTCGGCGGCGGTGAAGCCGATGTTGTTCCAGGCGTCCGCCGAAAACAACGAACCTACTTGCGAAACACCGAACGCAACCACCAGTCCAAAAAAGCCGCTGGCCGCAGTCAACGTCGGAAACCACGACTTGAAGAAATTCGCTCCCGGCTCAATAGGAACTGCTCCGCGAACGGTCCAAAAATTCGAAAAGTTGTCCGAGATGGCGGCGTGATTTCTGCCGATAAACACGCCAATCAAAATCAGGCCGAGCAACGAAAGTGTTTTGGCGGAAGTGAAAATATTCTGGATTAACTTGCCGAGCCGAACTCCCAATGTGTTCAAAAAGGTGATCAGCACCACCATCAGAATGCCGACGAATTGCTGGATGGAAAGGCTGACGGCCAGTTTTGAGCCCAGCGCGATGGGATGAATGATCCAGGTGTTCGGCGAAATGGATGGAAACAACACGCCAAGATAGCGAGCAAATCCCACTGCCACGGCGGCGATAGTTCCCGTCTGAATCACCAGAAACAGCGTCCAGCCGTACAGAAATCCCCACAACGGCGAGTACGCTTCTCGCAAATAAATGTACTGCCCACCGGCGTGCGGAAACAGCGCCGCCAATTCGCCGTAAGCCAGCGCCGCCGAAATGGTCAGCAGTCCGGTGATGATCCAGGTCAGCAGCAACCCGCCGGGCGAACCGGTCACGCGAGTGATGTCCGCGGCCACAATAAAAATTCCGGATCCGATCATCGAGCCGACCACGATCATCGTGCCATCGAACAAGCCGATGGCGCGCACAAAGCCGGGTTCGCCTTTTTTTACGGATCGCACTGCCGGAAGCGCCGATTCTGCCATAAGCGAGTCGCCTCAGTTCCCCGCGGTTTGCGCCGCGGCCGGTAGAATATCGAGATACTGCCGAACGCGTTCTGCAGGATTCCTGGCTTTCAGGATATCGCTGATCACCGCAACACTGTCCGCGCCGGCGTCGATCACCTGGCGCGCCCGTTCTGGAGTGATTCCGCCGACGGCCACGATCGGCTTGCTGGTCAATTTTCTGACTCGGCGGATAAAATCCACGCCAACCGCCGGGTCGGGATTGGCCTTGCTGTCCGTCGCAAAAATTGGTCCGAGCGCGATGTAGTCTGCGTCGCTTTCCGCGGCTGCCTGAAACTGTTCGACGTTATGCGTCGAGAATCCGATGATGCTTTCGGTCCCGACAATCATTCTGGCTCCGGGAACGTCCAGATCATCCTGGCCGAGATGCACTCCGCTGGCTCCGGCCAACCGCGCGATATCCGCCCGATCATTGACAATAAACCTGCCGCCGTATTGCCGAACCGCAAACCACACCGATTGCGAAGCCTCCAGAAGCTCTCGCGAAGACGAAGTTTTGTTGCGGTATTGAAACAGGCGTGCTCCTGCATCCAGCATCCGGATCGTCAATTCGATGGGGTCGGAAGGCAGCAACGCTGCGTCTAGTATCACGTACAGCGGCGGCAGCGCAAGGCGATTCGCCATGTGTTTATTTTCCGTGCTTGCCGGAATTGCCGTTGGCGCCCAGCAGCCGTTCGATGAAGTGGGTGTCGAATTTACCGGCGACAAAATCGGGATCGGCGAGAATCCGCCGATGCAAAGGAATCGAAGTCTTGATCCCTTCGATCACGAACATTTCGAGCGCGCGCTTCATCCGGCCGATGGCTTCGGTGCGGTCGCGCCCTTTCACAATGAGCTTGGCAATCATCGAGTCGTAATACGGCGGAATCACTGCATCGGCATAAGCCGCGGAATCAACGCGCACTCCGGTCCCGCCCGGCGCCTGAAAAGTCGTGATGCGACCAGCCGACGGGACAAAAGTTTCCGGGTCTTCGGCGTTGATGCGGCATTCGATGGCATGCCCAGAAAATTGGATTTCGCCAACGGCATCATCAAGCTTTTCGCCCGCCGCGATGCGAATCTGCGCCTTGATCAAATCCGCTCCGGTCACAAATTCCGTCACCGGGTGCTCCACTTGAATGCGGGTGTTCATCTCTATGAAAAAGATCTCGCCGCTCTGGTCCATCAGGAATTCAACCGTACCGGCGTTGGTGTACCCAATCTTATGCAGCGCCTTCACCACTCTGGCGCCCATCTCCTTGCGCAACTTGGGATCCAGTACCGGCGATGGCGATTCTTCAATTAGCTTCTGATGTCGACGCTGGATGGAGCATTCGCGTTCACCCAGGTGGATAACCTTGCCGTGCTGATCGCCCAGCACCTGAAACTCGATGTGCCGCGGATTTTCGATAAACCGCTCGGCGTAGACATCCGGCGTGCCAAACGCTTGTTGCGCTTCGCTGCGCGCGGTTTCATACGCGGCCAGCAACTCTTCCTGCTTGCGCACCACCCGCATGCCGCGTCCGCCGCCGCCCGCTACCGCCTTCAGAATCAGAGGAAATCCAATTTTCGCTGCTTCCTTGGAAAGCTGCTCTTCCCCTTCAATCGCGCCATCGCTGCCCGGAATCGTCGGCAGGCCCGCGTGCTTCACCTCACGCCGCGCGCGGTCCTTCTCGCCCATCATCTCGATGATTTCCGGCCGCGGGCCGATGAAGGTGATTTCCGAAGCTTCGCAAACCTTGGCAAAGTTGGCGTTCTCGGAAAGAAATCCGTAGCCCGGATGGATGGCATCGACATTGGTGATTTCCGCGGCGCTGATCACGTGCGGAATATTCAGGTAACTTTCGCTGCTGCGCGGCGGCCCGATACACACCGCCTCATCGGCGAACCGAACGTGCAGCGAGTTCCGGTCGGCCTCGGAATACACCGCCACCGTCGAAATTCCAAGTTCCTTGCACGCGCAGATGACCCGCAGGGCGATCTCCCCGCGGTTGGCTACCAGAATTTTGTTGAACATAAGAGGTGGCCGCCTACTTCTTGCGGCTCGGACGGATTCCGAACAGCGGCTGGCCGTACTCTACCGGCTGGCCGTTTTCGACAAAGATCCTCAGCACTTCGCCGCTGCTGTCGGATTCAATTTCGTTCATTAACTTCATGGCTTCGACGATGCACAGGGTCTGCCCGGCATCCACGTAACCGCCAATCTTCACAAACGGCTCGGTTCCGGGGCTCGGCGAGGCATAGAAAGTGCCCACGATCGGCGACTTCACGAGATGCAGATCGTCGGTGGATCTTGCTTCCGGCGCTGGCGCGCTGGGTGACGGCGAACTGGACGAGGCCGGACCCGCACCGGCCACAATAATTTCTGGCGTCGATACTATTCGTGGAGCTGAAATCGCCACTCCAACCGACGGCTTTTTCAGCCTGATTTTCAGGTCGCCCCGCGAATACTCAAACTCCTCCAGATTGTGCTCCGTCATGATTTTCAGGAGCTCTTCAATCTGATCGATATCCGGACCCGCAGATGGCCCGCCACCACTCGATTTCGAAGGCTTTTTGTGTTTCATCCGTTTTAGTTTAGAGCTCTATGAAATCCCGCGAGGCGCGGGTCAATACCTCGTTGCGTCCTGCTTGCACCACCACGTCGTCCTCAATCCGTATGCCCCCGACGCCCGCAATATACACCCCCGGTTCTATCGTAACCACGTTTCCCGAGGCAAGTGGTGTTTTTTGGTCCTTGGCCAGCCGGGGGTCCTCATGAACTTCGAGTCCCAAGCCATGCCCTGTGCTATGCACAAAATACTGGTCCAACCGGTACGCCGCCAGTACCCCTCTGGCAGCCGAGTCCACTTCGCCGCAAGTCCGGCCAGCCTGGACGGCCTCAATTGCCGCAGCCTGCGCCTCCCGAACAGCCTGATACCACAAGCGTATCCTTGTGGGAGCTTTACCGAAATAGACTGTTCGAGTGATGTCGCTACAGTATTTTCCGAGTATAGCACCCAGGTCCAGCACCACCAACTCATTTTTCCTCAGACGTTTAGCGGTAGGACGAGCATGCGGCAGCGCCGCGCGCGGCCCAAACGCCACGATGCTCTCAAACGCCACTCCGGAGGCCCCGGCCTTGCGCATCTGGTATTCAATCTCCGCCGCCACCTCGAATTCCCGAATGCCAGGCTTGAGCAATGCAATGGCGGACTCCACGATTTCGCTCGCCAGAATCGCCGCCTTTCGCATTTGCGCCAGTTCTGACGCATCCTTTACCGCACGCAGCCCCTGCACCATCCCTGTAACGTCTTGTAAGCGGACCGTTCCGCCAGCAGCCTTTTTTAGGACTTGCCAGTTCCCGAAGCTCAGTTGGTTCGAATCGAACCCGACCTTCCCAGCTTTCTGCTTCTTCAGCAACTCGCCGCACGTCCGGTAAAGGCCGTCTTTCTGTAGGACCACCTGGACGCCGCTCAGTTCCTGTTCGGCCTGCACCGTGAACCGTCCATCAGTGACCAAGGTCAGTCCTCTTGGGCTCGCAATCAATGCTCCCGCCTCGCCGGTAAATCCGGTCAGGTAATACCAGTCGGCTTGGCTGGTGATAAGCAGCGCGTGCAAGCGCGACTTGCTGATCAGCTTCTGGAGCCTCTGGATTCTGATCACGTTTGGTGTAGGCATAAAAAAATCGGGGAGACCTTAGTCTCCCCGATTTCAACAAAAGTTGAAATAGCTGACGAAGCGAAATTCCCTGGCCAGCGATCAGCCGGGAACGATGCGCGGCGTCAGGAAGAACAGCAGTTCCTGCGACGTCACGGTAACCGCGGTCCGTTTGAACAAGTTTCCGATGATCGGCAAGCTCCCGGCCAACGGAACCTGGGTCACGTTTACGTTCTGCTGGGTAACGATCACCCCACCGATGACCACCGTGCCGCCATCCGGAACCAGAACCTTGGTCTCGGTCGACTGGGTGTCCAAAGCCGGAATACCCTGGATTCGCGCGATACCGTTGTCCACCTGCGTGTTTTCAACGATTACGTCCATAAAGACCGTGCCCTCGGCAGTGATCTGCGGAGTGACTTCCAGTTTCAGCACCGCGTCAATATACTGCACCGAAACGGTGTTGTTGATGGTGGTCTGAATCGGAATCTTGGTACCTTGCTTGATCGTCGCTTTCTGGTTGTTCTGCGTCACGATCCGCGGTTTCGAAAGCAACTTGCCAACGCCCTTGGCTTCCGCCGCGGTGATGAAAAAGTCGATGGCGAAGTTCGGCGAACGATGCGAGAAGCCGAAACCCGATGTCGGCGATCCCGCCTGGAAGTTGGTTTCCAGCGGCAGACCGCTGATCACGCCGTTTCCGGAAATGACCCCAGTTCCGACGCTAGCCCCCCCCGGATTCGGCGGCACTCCCGGTCCTTGCGTAACACCGCTGCCCCCGACTGCCGGCGAACCGGAGAACAACGAGCGGCCGCTGGTGGTAGTTCCGGCAAAACCCAGTTCGGTGCCGATATCTTGCGCGAACGAACGCGAAGCTTGTACCACGCGAGCTTCGATTTCCACCTGCTGCGATTTGCGGTCGAGTTGGTGAATGAGGTTATCGATGTCCGGAATCTTGGCCGGAATATCGCGGATGATCAACTGGTTGGAAGGATCGTCCGCCAGAATATCGCCGCGGGCGGAAAGAAATTTCTTTAGAGTCGGCATAATTGTGCTGGCTTTGGCATAGCTGAGCACACGCGTCACGGTGACCGCGGGCGTCGCATCTTGTTGCGCCTTCTCGAGGTCGCGCGAAGAATCGGCTTCCTTCTTCAAGGTATCGCGAGTCGCGATGCGCAGCACGTTGCCGTGCAGCTGCTTGTCCAGCCCGTTGTTCTGCAGAACGATGTCCAGCGCCTGATCCCACGGTACTTCGTCCAGAACGATGGTCAATGTTCCCTTCACAGCCGGGTCCAGGACCACGTTCAATCCGCTGATCTCGTGAATCAGGCGAAAGAAATCGCGCAGGTCCACGTCCTTCAAGTTCACGGAAATCGGTTCGCCGGTGTACTTTCCGGTAGCCGCTGCCGGTGTTACGGTAGTGTTCTGCAGCGCGGCGGGTGCCACGGTTGCGGCGGCATTGCTGGCCTGTTGAACGGCTTGCTGCGCGGCCTGTTGCGCCGATGGCTCATCAGGACGCGCGGGCTGAATCTTTTCGCTCAATGAGCCGAGCATTGTGCCGGGCTTGGTCAATTCCGCTGGCAGCGCAAAGCGCGGCGCGGAAACATTCAGCGTCGACGCCGAGCGGCGTCCGGAAACCACTGGCGCAGTCGCGTTGAACTGAAACTCCCGCTTTGCCGCTCGCGCGGAGGCGGTCGTCGAGCTCAATCCGTTGACCGGCGCGTCAGCTATGGCATTAAATTCGATGACCAGGGCGTTCCCGTCACGGGCAATCTGATAGTGCGCCGCCGCCGTCAGGTCCACAACCACGCGCGCGATGTCCGGCCGATATTGTCCAAGCCGGACTTCGAGCACCGGCGCGGAGATGCCGGGAATGACGGTCCGTTGCACCGCCATCCGGGTGCCCACAAAGTCCAACACCAGGCGGTCGGGATTCTGCATGCGCGCGGCGTGAGCGTCCAATCGGCCTTCGCCCTGCACCCGCACGCTGGCGTGCTGTGACGCTTGCGTCACCGCCACGCTAGAAATCACCGCAGGCGCCGCCGTCGCTCCAGCGGACTCCTGAGACTGTGCCAGCAGTGGCGCCGTGCCGCACGCCAGGCTTGCGAGGATCAGGCAGCCATTTCGTAAGGCCGGCCAGTTCGTCTTCATTGCTGTTCTCCTGCACTCGAATAAAGTCTCTTGTTTACTTCCCGCTCGACAGGCTTGCCGAACGCGTCCTTGCCTTCTTCATGGAAGGTCACGCCTTCCATCGAAATCTTTTCCACTTTGCCGTCGTACAGTTGGTCGCCTTCGCGCAGGAAGTACGTCCGCTGTTGCGGGTTCGCCACCACCGCGATCATCCCGTTCGCCGACTTCACAATTCCGTCCAGCCGCAGCGTGCCGACCTGCAATCCCGCTTTTCCGGGCGGCAGATTCTTGGCCATTGCATCCTGAGCCTGCTTGCGGCCGATCAGCGATTCGAATGGATCGCGTCGCGCGATCTTTTGTTCGCTCTCCGCGGGCTTCTTTTCCGAAACGGTCTTGGTCACCGGCGCTGGAGTTTTTGCCGCCTTCTTCGCAGCGGGCTTGTTGGTCGCCGGTTTCGCGGTAGTTTTTGCCGCAGACTTTGCCGCCGTAGGAGCTGCGGGCTTTGCCGCGGGCTTGCTGCCCGTTGTGGCTGCTGGCGCGGTTTGCGCGCGCATTCCGAGCGCGGCAAACAGCGAGATCCCAATTAGCAATGCAATCAGAGGACGCATATTTTGCTCATTCCCGCTCAATTTTTCGCTCCCGGTTTAGCCGCACCGTTTGCCGGTGCCGTTTCTGCCGGTTTCGTAAAATAAGTTGTCACGGTAAAAACACCGCTGACGGTGCTGCCCGGCCGCAAGGTATATTTTCCGCCCTTGGCCTTTTCTGGATCGGAAAAGTCCAGGTCGCCCACGTTGATGATTCTGGAAAGCCGGCTCAATCTTCCGAAAAAGTCCAGCACGTTAAAGTAGGGGCCGTCCGCCTGAACGTCGAACGGCATCTCATAGTAATTGTTATCCTTAGGCACAACAGCTTTGGCCTTAAGCTGGCGAAGCTGCACGTTGGACTGGCTGGCCGCCCCCTGCAGCAGGCGGATAAATTCGTCGGTCTCTTTGTCTTCCGGCACGATGGTCTTCAACGTCTCCAGTTGCTTTGAGTACGCGTCCATCTGCTGCTTCAATTCGCCATAACGCTGCTTGTAAACCTGTAGTTGCTGCACTTCTTGCGTCAGGGCGGTCCGTTGCTGAACAGCCTTCTCTACCTGGTCTTTTTCCTGTGCCACCGGGGAGAACGGCAAATAAATTCCCAACAGCACCAGCACCACGGCGATCGCCGCTGCTACCAGGCCCTGCATGATCACCGACATGTCTCTCAAAGGATTGGCCATTGCGATCTCCTACCCCTTCTTCGCAGGTACGGCGTTCTGCGCCGGTGCACTCGCAGGCTTGGTCTGCGCCGCGGGCGGGCTAATTTCGGCATTCAATTTGAACGTGAAGGTTTCCACGTTCTGCTTGTCTTCCTGCTTGGTTTCGTCGATTTCCACTTTCTGGAAATATCCCGAGCGCTTCATCGCGGTGATGAAGTTGGCCACGGAATTAATCGAAGCCGAGGAACCGACGATGTTCAACGTATTGCCCTTGCGAGTCATATCGCTGAGCCAAAGATTTTCGGTGCGCGAAACAGTGTTGGCGATCATGTCCAGCAATTCCTGCCCGCCGGTACGGTCGCGCTGCAGCTTTTCCACCGTCTCCACACGAACCTGCAGAATCTTTTTCTCTTGCTCGAAGAATTCCACCTGCTGCTTGATGGTCTGCAGCTCGGTCTTTTGCGCAGTCAATTGCTTGATGCGGTTGTTTTCCTGAGTCAGCTGGCTCTGGTAAGAAAAGAATAGGTATCCCAGCACCAAGCCGCCAAGCACCACGCCTGCGCCGATGAAGACCGCTGGTAGCGCTGCGCCGGTATCTACCGGGCGCCTTGCCGCCTTGGGCCGCTGCTGTCCGAGAAGGTTTATGCGGATCATGGCTAGTCAAAGCTCCTCAACGCCAGCCCCACGGCAATTGCCAGCCGCGGCGCCATCTCGCGAATCTGATCGTCACTGTGCTTGCCGGGATTAATCAGCACCTTGCGGAACGGATTCAATTCTTCCACCGGCATCGCGAATTC
>Ga0070730_10004404_pt1 | contig 12364 bp, 17 predicted proteins | sample Coa_R1_3_FD_66447 | JGI IMG/M metagenome (GOLD analysis project Ga0070730, IMG submission 66447) | Surface soil microbial communities from Centralia Pennsylvania, which are recovering from an underground coalmine fire - Coalmine... | ecosystem: Environmental > Terrestrial > Soil > Unclassified ... | reverse complement strand
GACGACGTGCGCCAGGCCGCGGCGGCGCTCTCGTACCGCGATTTCATCACGGTGGCGCTGATGATCGACCGCCCCGACGTGTTCCCGGACAACTGGATCTACATCCACGATCCGAGCGTCAAGGTCGGGCGGATCCAGAACTTCAAGAACTGGAGCCCGGACATGGTGCCCGACCCGGCGAAGACGTGCCTCGGGCTCGAGTACTTTTGCTTCGAAGGCGACGGCCTGTGGACCATGGCCGACGCCGATCTCATCGAGCTGGCGGCCGCGGAGCTGACTCGCCTGGGCATCAGCACGCGTGAGCAGGTCTTCGACGGCGTCGTGGTGCGGCAGCAGAAGGCGTATCCGGTGTACGACGACGTCTATCAGGAGCGGGTCGCGGTGGTCCGGGACTACCTCGCGGCGAAGCTGCCGAACCTGCACCTGGTCGGCCGCAACGGCATGCACAAGTACAACAACCAGGACCACTCGATGATGACCGCGCTGCTGGTGGCGAGGAAGATCGCGACCGGGTCCAGCCTCGACCCATGGAAAGTCAACGCCGACGCTGTATATCACGAGGACGTCCGCGTCGGAGACAAAGACCTCTCCGGCCGGCAGGTGCCGGCGCGACTGGCTGAGGTTTAGACCACCCGCTCCCGCGTGAAGTTGGCGGCGATGAACGCAGCCACCGCCAGGACCACGAACAGGATGAGGTGCGTGTAGTGATGGGGCGAATGTGGGTCGGTCACGAAGATCTGAAGCACTCCGAACGCATAAAGCACGCCGATGACCAGGAAAATGACTCCGAGCACGGCCAGGCCAATCGACAGCGAGTTTGATTTCACAAATTCAACGTTAGCAAAGCCAGGCTGAACAGCCCGGCGGCGATGCAGTACCAGCCATACGGGTCGAGCCGGCCGGACCGGAAGTAGCGCAGCAGGAAGCGGGCGCTCGCGTACGCGGCGAGGCCGGCGAGCACGGCGCCGAGCAAATACTCTCCGACCGGCACGCCATTCGAGAACAGCAGGGGAACCTCGATCAACCCCGCGGCGAGGATCACGGGGGTCGCAAGCAGGAATGAAAAGCGGGCCGCCTCCTCATGTCGCAGGCCGGCCAGCAGTCCGCCCCCGATGGTCACGCCGGACCGCGAGATCCCGGGGAAGAACGCTAGAGCCTGGCAGGCGCCGACGATGAGCGCGGCTCGAAAGCTGATCTGGGATGCGTCGGCGAAGCGCTCCTCGCGCTCCCGGTGCGTGAGGTTCGCAACCGCGGCCCGGCGCTCTACCCGGCGGCGGAGCAGCTCGAATCCGAGCATGAAGAGCCCGTTAACGATGAGGAATGTCGCCGCCACGTAAGGACTCGAGAACAGGCTCTTGATGCGATTCTCCAGGTACACACCGAGGACGCCGGCGGGCAGCGTCCCCACCAGCAGGAGCATGGAAAGGCGCTCCGTGGGCGTATCGATGCGGCCACGGATCGCCGCCTTGAAGAAGCCGACGATGATCTCGACCCACTGCGCGCGATAGAGGACGAGGAGCGCGCTTGCCGTGCCGAGGTGAAGCAGGACCAGGAAAGGCACAAACGACGGATCGGACTGCTTGAAGCTCCAGTGAAGCAGGCTCGGCAGCAGCACCGCGTGGCCAAGCGAGGAGACGGGGAACAGTTCGGTCGCGCCCTGCAGCAGGCCCATGAACAACGCCTGCCAGAACGACATCACAGATATATTCGTTTACGGATGGGTCGGCTCGCAGCGTTCAACCCTGCAGTGCGCACACTCGAGGAGTCGGTGACTCGAGCCAGGGACGCCGAGCGCCTGGGCTACGAGTCGGTGTGGGTGACGCAGCTTCCCGATGCCCGAGACGCGGCGCTGGTGCTCGCGGCGTACGCGGCTGCGACCCAGTGGGTGCGCCTGGGCACCGGCGTGCTTCCGATCTATACCCGCCATCCCACGGCGATGGCGCAGATGGCCGCCACCCTCGACGAGATGTCGTCCGGCCGCTTCATCCTCGGCATCGGCGTAAGCCACAAGGTGACGGTCGAGAGCATGTGGGGGATGAAGCTCGAGCGTCCGGTCGAGGCCATGCGCGAGTACCTCGCCATCGTTCGCACCAGCCTTCGCGACGGCTCCGCGTCGTTTGACGGCAAGCAGTTCGCGTCGCACTGGTCGTACTCCGCGCCGCGCCGCGGCGACCTGCCGGTGATGATCTCCGCCCTCAATCCGCACATGCTCGAGCTGGCCGGCGAGGTCGCCGACGGCGTCGTGTTGTGGATGTGCTCACCTCGCTACATCCGCGACGTGGTGGTGCCGCACGTGACAGCCGGCCGGGAGAAGGTAGGCAAGACCCTCGACGGCTTCGAGGTCGTGGCCGCGGTGCCCGTGTGCCTGACCAGCGATCGCGCCGCGGGCCTGGCCGTGTTCAGGCAGACGGTCGAGCGCTACGCGAACCTGCCGTATTACCGCCGGATGATGGACGCCAGCGGGTACGCCGAGGACCTTGCGGCGGGCAACGTGACCGAAGCGATGATGGACGAGCTGGGCGGCGTCGGCGACGAGTCGCAGGTGCGCGACGTCGTCGCCCGTTACCGTGATGCCGGCGTGACTCTGCCGTGTGTCGGACCGTTCGGCGGGCATCCCGGCGCCGCCGGTTTCGTGCCCACGCTCGAGGCGGCGGTCACCGCCTGAAAGCGCCTAGGCGAGCTTGGCGATCGCGCGGTCGATGAGCCCGCGCGCAGCGTCGAACTCGCGCCGCACGCCCGCATCCTCCACCTGGTCCAGGATGACGATGACCTCGTGCCAGCGGTCGAGGTCGCGCTCGCGCAAGCCCGCCTTCACCTGCCCGACCGTCTGCGTGGCGAAAAGCAGTCCACCGCCGGGGTTGTCGAGGATCGACCGGGCGATCCCGAGCTGCCCGCGTGCCCAGCCGACGATCTTGTCTCCTGGATGCGTGTCGAGCTCCTTCGGCCGCAGGACTTCCATCGAGACCTATTCTCGGGCAAGGCTGGTCAGGGCATCGCCCGCCAATCGGTACACGGTCCAGTCGGAGTTCGGTTTCGCGCCGAGGCGCTCGTAGAACCGGATCGCATCCTCGTTCCAGTCGAGCACCGCCCACTCGAGCCTCCCGCAGTCGCGCTCGACGGCGATCGCGGCGAGTCGGGCGAGGAGCTTCTTGCCGATGCCCTCACCCCGGTGGGCATCGAGCACGAACAGGTCCTCGAGGTAGATGCCCGGCTTGGCGAGAAAGGTGGAGTAGTTGTGGAAGAACAGAGCGAAGCCGACCGCCTTGCCGTCGGACTCGGCGATGAGGGCCTCGGCATACGGCCTGGTTCCGAACAGCGTCGCCTCGAGCTTGGCCTCGGTCATGGACACCTCGCTCTCGAGCCGCTCGTATCGGGCGAGACCGCGGATCAGCTCGGCGATCGCCGCGACGTCTGTCCGTTCAGCCGCGCGGATGGTCGCGCTCATACCTTCCACCTGTCTTTGATTCTGTAGACCAGCCGCGTCGCGCCCTGCGTGTCCGAGAAGCTGGCGATCTTGTTGTCCACCAGGCCGGCCGCCAGCCCCGCATCGATGACGTCGGTGTCGCGCAGGTCAGACCGCCCACCCTTCGGGCGCACGACCCAGATCGCGCCGTTGGGCTCGATCCACGACTTGACCTCGGTGATGCGCGCCAGCTCGGCGCGCGTCTCCACGCCGACAAAGACGAGGTCGCACGGGTCGCTCGGGCGTCCCATCGTGACGTCGGAGGTGCGGGTGCGCAGCAGCTTGGTGAAACCTCGATCGGGGAGATTGACGATCGCGACCTTCGCCCCAGGCTTCACGCCCAGCTTGTCGAGCAGCGGCCTGGTGGACGTGAGGTCCGGGCTCACGGGGACTCCTCATCGTGCTCGGGGGCGTCCGATGCGCCGCGCACCGCTCCGAACACGACCACTCCGAGCAGCCAGCCGGCGTAGGCGCCGGCCAGGCCGAGGATGACGACCGGCGCTACGCTCGTGACGCGGTCGTCGAGCACCACCCCGAGCACTATGAACCCCCCGAAGACGAGCGCGCCCGCGATTCCCCCCGCGATCACACCGACGAGGCCACGTGGGGTGAACAGGGGTCCCCGCGAACTCACGGCTACGCCTCTGAGTTCGTGGGGCTGCTCAGATTTCGAGGACCTGGAGGTCTTTCGCGGCCCCGGTCACGGAGCCGGAGTACAGGTGGTTGAAGATGAACCTGGTGTCGGGGTGTCGCTTCTTGAGCGCGGCCGCCGCCTCCCAGCTCATGTGGCTGAAGACGTCGCCAGGCCCCGTCGCCTCCACGATGGCCACGTCGGCGCCGTCGACGAGGCGGTCGAGCGGCGCGGTCGGCTCGGTGTCGCCGGAGTAGGCCAGCACGTGGTCGCCGAACTGGATGCGGTAGCCGTTGCATCCGGTGGTGCCGTGGTCCAGCTTGACCGTCGTGTACCTGTAGCCCGAGACCTGGCCGTTCGGCCGCGCCGTCACGTACTTCGCCTTGAACCGGGGCAGCATGACCGGCCTCCAGTCGACGCCCCAACTGACCTCGAACAGCGCCTCCAGTCGCTCCGCCATCCCATCCGGCCCGACGAAGGTGAGGGTGCGAGGCTTGTCGACGAAGATCCGGTGCAGGACGAAGGTCGGAAGGCCGAGCGTGTGGTCGCCGTGAAAGTGAGTCAGGAAGACGACATCGATGTCGATGGGATCGATGCCGACCTTGTGCATGTGCGGCAGCAGCGGCGCTCCTGCGTCGAGCAGCACCCGGCCGTCGACGACGACCGCGCCGTTGTAACGCTCCGGAGAGAAGGCGGAGCCGGTCCCGAGGAATGAGATCTTCAGGCGACGGTCACCGCGGGATTGAGGTAGACGTCCTGGATCGCGTTCAGGAGCTCGATCCCGTCCTTCATCGGGCGCTGGAAGGACTTCCTCCCGCTGATGAGGCCCATGCCGCCGGCGCGCTTGTTGATCACCGCTGTGCGCACGGCATCCTTGAGGTCGCTTGCGCCGTGCGACTCGCCGCCGGAGTTGATCAGCCCTGACCGTCCCATGAAACAGTTGACCACCTGATAACGGCAGAGGTCGATCGGGTGGTCGCTCGTGAGCTTGTCGTAGACGAGCGGCGACGTCTTGCTGAATTTGAGTATCTCGAAGCCGCGGTTGGTGTCGGGCAGCTTCTGCTTGATGATGTCGGCTTGGATGGTCACGCCGAGGTGGTTGGCCTGTCCGGTCATGTCGGCCGAGGCCTCGTAGTTGACGCCATCCTTGGCGAAGGCCGAGTTGCGCAGGTAGCACCACAGCACAGTGGCCATGCCCAGTTCGTGGGCGTGGTGGAAGGCGACCGAGACCTCCTGCAGCTGCCGGTCCGACTGCTCCGAGCCCCAGTAGATCGTCGCCCCGACCGCGACCGCGCCCATCTCCCAAGCCTCCTTCACCGTCCCGAACAGGACCTGGTCGTACTTCGTCGGGTACGTCAGGAGCTCGTTATGGTTGAGCTTGCAGATGAACGGGATGCGGTGCGCGTACCGGCGCGCGACCGCACCGAGAACGCCGAAGGTCGAGGCCACCGCATTGCAGCCGCCCTCGATCGCAAGCTGGACGATCTTTTCAGGGTCGAAGTACTCCGGGTTCGGGGCGAAGGACGAGCCCGCCGTGTGCTCGATGCCCTGGTCGACAGGCAGGATCGACAGGTAGCCGGTACCGGCCAGCCGGCCGTGGCTGTGCAGCGACTGCAGGCTGCGGAGCACCCTGGTCGGCCGGTCGCTGTCCTTCCAGACGCGATCGACGAAGTCCGGACCGGGCAGGTGAAGCTGCGACTTGGGCACGGTCTGGCTCTTGTGCTCCAGCAGCCCCGCCGCGTCGGCGCCGAGTAGGTCTTCGAGCTTGGCGGACGATCCCCGGGTAGCAGTTGCCATCAGTCCCTCTTACACATTTGATTAGAGCATCACGCAGGATCGGAATCCCTCACGCGTCACTCTATAGTGCAACGAATGACCGAGCGGGCCAGTGATCTCCTGAGTGAGCTGTCCGTTCGGCTAACCGCCGAGCTTGGCGACAGCCCCGAGATGACCTCCGCGGTGGTTCGCGAGCGGCTCCCAGAGGTGGTCCAGGCCCAGCCCGAGGGGTTCAGCGAGATGCCGATCCGGTCGTCGGCCGACTTCCTCTCGGCCCTGTTCCGCTCCCTCCGCGTGGACTCGGACGTGCCCTGGGCTGACTACTACCTGATGGCGCGCGAGGCCTCCCGGCGCTACGCGGAGAAGGGCATCCCGCTCGAGTCGCTGATGGAAACGATGGCGATCTTCCGCCGGGCCGTGATCGCCAAGATCTCGTCCGAGGTCGGGATGAGCCCGTACGCGGACGAGGTCGTCCTCCTCGCCCAGTTCAGGCTCGGCGACGTGATCGAGCACCTGAACTCGATGTTCATACGTGGCTACCTCGACTACACCGAGGCGAGGCACCAGGCCCGCCAGACCGAACTGCACGGCCTGTACCACATCGCCAGTGCGCTCGGGCGCTCCCTCGATGTGACCGAAATCGCCGAGGTCGGCCTGTCGGAGACGCTGCAGGTGCTCAATCTGCAGGCCGGCGCCGCCTGGGTTCGCGAGGGCGCGCGCCTCAAGCTGGCCAAGACGCTCGGGCTCGAGCCGGGCCAGGAGAGCGAGTTCGCCGTGTCCGGCCGCCCCGGCCCGCTCAAGGTGATGGAGATCGGCACCGGCCCGGCCGAGTCACGCGTCGACCGGGTGGCCGGCGAGTGGAGCGCCATCCGCGCCGAGCTCCGGACCAAGGGAGTACTGCTCGGAGCGATGACGGTGGCCACGCGGCTGCCGCGCACCTTTGAGCCGAGCGACCTGCAGTTCGTCGCCGCGGTGGCCGACCAGATCGCGGTCGCCCTCGACCGCGCGCGCCAGCACACGAAGGAAGCCCGCACCGACTACCTCACGGGTCTCGCCAACCGGCCCGAGTTCGAGCGCGCCATCGATCGCGCGGTCGCCTCGTCGGAACGCCATAAGCGCCGGCTGGCCCTGATGATGATCGACCTCGACAACCTGAAGCAGATCAACGACGAGCATGGCCACCACGTCGGGGACGAAGCGATCCGCGTCCTCGCCCACGAACTGCAGCGGGCGGTGCGCGCCACGGACACCTGCGGCCGCCTCGGCGGCGACGAGTTCGGGGTCGCGATGCCCGACGCCGACGAGCACCATGCGACCGAGGTCGCAGCCCGCGTACGCCATTCGCTCGAATATCTGAACCGGTCGGCCAAGCTGCCGCTGCGCGTGGAGTTCAGCATCGGCATCGCCGCCTGGAAGCCGGGCATGGACTGGCAGGCGATGTACCAGCACGCCGACAAGGAGCTCTACGCCGACAAGCGGAGCCGGCACGCGGCGCGCAGGAGACTTCCCCCTACGCCCTTGCCGCCTCAGCCGCCGCCGCCTCAGCCCGAGCAGTGAGTTCAGAGGCCAGGCCGGAAGGCGACGTCCTCGGTGCTGAGTTCTTCGCCCGAGACACGGTCAGCGTCGCCCGCGACCTGCTCGGCAAGGTCCTCGTGCGTGACAGCGGCGGCGCGCCTATGTGGGGCCGGCTGGTGGAAGTCGAGGCGTACCTCGGGCCCGACGACCAGGCCGCACACTCTTTCCAAGGACATCGCAGCCCGCGCAACGAGGTCATGTTCGGCCGCGCGGGCCACGCCTATGTGTATTTCACGTACGGCATGCATCACTGCCTGAACTTCGTCACGCGCGAAGAGGGCGTGCCGCAAGCGGTGCTCGCCCGGGCGCTTGACCCGGGTCCGGGCGTCGGACGGTGTGGCGGCCCTGGCCTCATCTGTCGCTCGCTCGGCATCGACCGCACGCTCAACGGCGCGGCCCTGGTGCCGCCGCAGCTCTACGTGCTCGACGACGGATTCAAGCCGCCAAAGATCTACGTCACGGCGCGGATCGGCGTCTACAGCTCAGGCGACTGGACCGAGAAGCCGCTGCGGTTCTGCATCGACTCGCCGCACCTCTCGCGGCCGATTCCGAGGGCGTTAAGGGCGGCCGACTAGGGCCAATCGGGGGCCGAGGGTTCGCCGCGCTCGCGGCTGTCCCAGTCCGCGCGCACGGGCGCGAACACGTCGGCAGCTGTACACCCGTCCGGCCCGGCCGCCGCGCCGTGTTCCACCCCGCTCGGAATCGAGTAGGTGTCGCCCGCGTTCAGCTCCCGCACCTCGTTGCCCACGCGCATGGTCATCGAGCCTCGGAGGATGAAGCCAAGCTGCTCGTTCTCGTGGCTGTGCTCCGGACTGACGGCGTTGGGCTGGAGGTCGACGACCGCCACCGTCATCCGGTCGCCGTCGATCGCTCGCGCGGCGACTCCGTCGGCAAGCACGATGGGCTGGAGTTCCCTCAGCGTGTGGAAGGCGCTCACTCGACGACCCGGTCGATGATCGTCGCGGTGCCGATGCCGCCGCCGCAGCACATCGTCTCGAGCCCGTAGCGAAGGTCGCGGCGCTCGAGCTCGTACAGCAAGCGGTTCATCAGGATCGCACCTGATGCACCCAACGGGTGTCCGACGGCGATGGCGCCGCCGTTGACGTTGGTCCTGTCCATGTCCGCGCCGGTCTCTTTCTGCCAGGCGAGGACCACCGACGCGAAAGCCTCGTTGACCTCGAAGAGGTCGATGCTCCCGAGGTCGAGACCGGCCTTCTTCAGCACGGCCGCTGTGCCGGGGATCGGTCCCTCGAGCATGAGCACCGGGTCGGTGCCGACGACCGCCTGCGCGCGGATGCGCGCTCGCGGCTTGAGGCCGAGCTGCTTCGCCTTTTCCAGCGACATCAGCAGCACGGCCGCGGAGCCGTCCGAGATCTGGCTCGAGTTGCCCGCGGTGATCGAGTGCTCCTCATTGAAGGCGGGCCGCAGGGCCGCCGTCGCTTCGTAATTGGCGTTGGCGCGGATGCCTTCGTCCTTGCTGAACGCCTCGGAGTGGCCGTTGCCTTCGACCGGGACGTCGATGGGCACGATCTGCGAGCTCAGGTATCCCTTCTCCGTCGCCCCGTGCGCGAGGTGATGGCTGCGGACGCTGAACTCGTCCATCTGCTTGCGGGAGACGCCGTACTTGCGCGCGATCAGCTCGGCGGAGATGCCCTGGGGCACGAGGTCGTAGAGCTCGGTCAGCTCCGGCGGGAATGGAGTACCGGGTGAGATTGCGTTGGAGCCCATCGGCACACGGCTCATCGACTCGACGCCGCCCGCGATCGTCACGTCGCACACGCCTGACTGGATGAGGTTGGCCGCGAAATGAACGGCCTGCTGGCTCGACCCGCACTGGCGGTCGACCGTGGTCGCGGGGGTCGTGAACGGAAAGCCCGCCGTCAGCCACGCGTTGCGTCCGATGTTGAGGCTCTGCTCGCCGGCCTGGCCCACACAACCGAAGACGACGTCCTCGACCTGGCTCGGCTCGATGCCCGCGCGCCGCACCAGCTCTTTCAACACCAGTGAGGCGAGGACGACTGGGTGGATGTCCTTCAGCTTGCCGTTGCGCCGGCCGATAGGAGAACGGACGGCCTCGACGATGACGGCTTCACGCATTTGTCGACTCCTTCTCGCTGGTGATGTGGGCATCTTACGAGCGGCCTCTAATGCGCATCAGGAGCGCCTGTCAACCCCACAACTATTTGCCTGGCGTGCCGATTTTTTTATTTGTTGACGAGGTCCTCGGGGCCCTGATAAGTTTCGCGTCGCCCCAAGCGGCTGAGTACGGTAAACCTGAGGATACCGAACGTCGAGTAGGTGGAAGGTCCGACGCAAGTCGGGATGGAAACCGAAAAACGCATAGGGGACTTCAGGGTAAACAGGAAGGTCGCTTGGGGCATCTCTTTTCCACAAAGGCTCCACACCCGGTTTTCAGTTCGAAAAGCCTCTGGCGACCCCTTCGGCGCAAGCTTTCTCCACAGCGTCACGATCGAAGGTAGCGCCCTCCAGCTCGAGCTTTTCCACACCCTCCAGGAGGCGCTCCACAGGCATGGGATTCTCGTATCGAAGCCAGCGATATGCGACCGGCCGCGACCATGCTCTGCCCGCCTTCTCGTAGAGCCTTTGGTGGGCTTCGACCACGATCGCCTCGACCTGGCCGAGAAGGCTCGGTTCACCCGCGGCGAGGTCGGAGAAGTCCTGCTCCGCCATCCAGGACAGGAGCCACTTCAGCCGGGCGGCGGCTTCTACGAGACGGCTCCGCCGGCGCCCGCAGGCGGCGCGAGGTCGACCTCGTACACGCTCGGTTTCAGCACGCAGATGAACGGCAGGTTGCGGTAGAGCTCGCGGTAATCGAGGCCGTAGCCCACGACGTAGTCGTTCGGAATCTGGAAGCCGACGTAGCGCACCGGCACGTTGACGAGGCGGCGAGTGGGGCGGTCCAGCAGGGTCACCACCTCGATCGACGCGGGCCTGCGCTCGCGTAAGCCCATCAGCAGGTAGTCGAGGGTGAGGCCGGTGTTGACTATGTCCTCGACCAGCAGGACGTGGCGACCCTCGATGGGGTAATCGATGTCGCGCGCGACGCTGACGCGCGCTCGCGGCAGCGCGCCCGCGAAGCGCTTGAGGTCCATGTAGTCGATGACGAACGGCACCTTGATCTGGCGCGCGAGGTCGGCGTAGAAGAAAGTGATGCCCTTGAGTACGCCGACCAGCACGAGCGTGCGGCCGCGGTAGTCGCGGGAGATCTTGGTGGCCAGCGCTCGCACCCGCGTCTCGAGCTCGACCGGCGAGATGAGGATCTCGCCGATGTCCTCCTTGCGCAGGTGCTGCACCTCCAGCGCACCGTAACCGGCCTTGGCGAGGAGCTGGTGGTAGTCCTTGCGATACAGGAGGCGGACGTTGACGTCCGGGTAGAGCTCGCGCAGCAGGCGAAGCTTGCGATTCTTCGGCGTCACCAGCGACTGCTTCATCGTGGTCAGCTCGACGTAGAGGTCGTGCTCGGGCAGGTAGAAGTCGGGGGTGAACATCTCCGAGACGCGCTCGCCTTCCCACGCGATCGGGAAAGAGACGGGCTCGTAGACCCAGCGGATGCGGTAGTAGTCGAGGAACCGCGCAAACTCGTGCTCCGAGCGATGCGCGAACTCCACGCGCGAATGCGCGGGGCCTGTGCGCCGGATCAGGCGTGAACGCTGCCTGACCGGGCGGCGCCATTTTTCAGGAACGGGTGAGGGAACCGACGCCACGAGGTCGAGGTGATTGTACGCTCGGCCTGGAGGCCCCGAGAGTTGACGAGCCCAGCCGAGAAGATGGTCGCCGAGCAGCTCGTGCCCCACGGCGTGGTCAACGAGCGAGTGCTCGAGGTCATGGCCACGCTGCCGCGGGAGGAGTTCCTGTCCGGAGGCGCACGCCGGTACGCCTACGAAGATCGCGCCCTCGCCATCGAATGCGGGCAGACGATCTCCCAGCCGCTGGTGGTCGCGCTGATGACACAGGCTGTCGATCCGCAGCCGGACGACGTGGCGCTGGAGGTCGGCACCGGGTCCGGCTACCAGGCGGCGGTGCTCGGCCGGCTCTGCCGCGCGGTCACGACTCTCGAACGCGAGCCGGCGCTGGCCGAGCATGCGTCGGCGACACTGCGCCGGCTGGGCGTCGAGAACGTCGAGGTCGCCGTGGCCGACGGCAGCCTCGGCTGGGCCGAACACGCCCCGTATGACGTGATCGTCGTCGCTGCCGCGGCGGCGGAGGTGCCGCGGCCACTCCTGGACGAGCTGGCCGAAGGGGGCAGGATGGTGATCCCCGTCCGCGTCGGGCCCGACCAGCCGCAGGACTTGCGCCTGTACACGCGCACGGACGGCGAGGTGAGCTACCGCTCGCTGTTCCCGGTGATGTTCGTGCCGTTACGCACTGGGTGACGGCGAAGGCGACGCCCGAGCGCCCGGCGACGGAGACGGCGACGGCGTGGACCCTGTCGTGCCGCCGGTGAGCGTCTGGAGCTGATCCAGGATCTGGCCCACCTGGTTCATCTCGTTGGCGAACGTCGTGAAGTCTCCGATCTTGAGCGCGGCGTAGGCGGCCTTGTAGTGCAGGTTCGCCTGGGCGACCAGGTTGCTGATCTGCGCCAGCACCGCCGGTGTGATCGTGGTTGGAGGCGTGTTTGTAGGCGGCGGGGCCGTGGCATTACCCACCAGCTGGTCGATCGCCTGCTGCAGCGTGTCCGTGTAGACCACGGTGTCCTGGTCGGCGAGGATGACCTTCTTGAGCTCGGGCAGGCTCTGCGCCTGGCTGGCCCTCAGGTAGATCGGCTCGAAGTAGAGGAAGCTGTCGCCGATCGGCACCACGAGCAGATTGCCCTGGACGACCTGCGAGCCGGCCTGATGGAACAGGGTGAAGTCCCGCGACACGGATGGGTCTTCGTTGATCCGGTTCGCGACCTGTTG
>Ga0070730_10004401_pt1 | contig 12373 bp, 15 predicted proteins | sample Coa_R1_3_FD_66447 | JGI IMG/M metagenome (GOLD analysis project Ga0070730, IMG submission 66447) | Surface soil microbial communities from Centralia Pennsylvania, which are recovering from an underground coalmine fire - Coalmine... | ecosystem: Environmental > Terrestrial > Soil > Unclassified ... | reverse complement strand
CCTCGGTCACCATGCTCGTCAACCTCTATCTGACTCTCCACTCCCACAAATAGGTGCGAACATGACAACCGAAGTCAAGTGGCTTGACGCTCCTGAGAACCACGACTACGATGCAGCCTTCGACTACTTGGAACTGCACCTGACAACCGAACAGGCTGCTCAGGGCGCAGGCCAGTTGCGGGAGGCTTCCCAGGTCTCCAAGAAGGCCAAGGACATCCTGCGCGCGGCCAACCTCAAGGTGCTGCCCGCTGACGATCCGCATGTGGCCCACGACCTGAAGAAGATCCGCAAGGGCGAGGCGCTGTCCCCTGTTCTGATTGTCCGGGCTTACCCGGCCATCGTCGCTGACGGTTACCACCGAGTGTGCGCGGCCTACCACATCGAGCCCAACACCAACGTTGCTTGTCACTTGCTGTAACGACTCTGGTTGTCAAAGGCAACTGTTCGTGCTAGTCTCATTTGACTAGGCTTATCCTCACCCGCGTGCCCCATCTTGGAGTCCCCTAATGGCTCATTGCACCGAAGCTACTGACATGTTCGGCTCAGTGAGTCGTTGGGAGGCCCCTGGTGTCTAATCAGCAGCAGCAGCCACTGGAACCGGCTATCAGGATCTCCCTGGATTCGTTCTACCAGGAGGTTCGCTCGTTGCATGAGAGCATGGCACGAATCGAGACCAAGCTCGACGCACTGGCCGGGCTTGAGGCGCGAGTCCGTGAACTGGAGAACCTCCAGCTCAAGGAGAAGACCGCTGACCAGGAAGACCGTTTGCGCGCCCTGGAAGAGCGCCGGTTGCCCCACCAGTTGCTAGGACTGGCCGCTACGGTGCTGGGCACTGCCGCGCTGATCTGGCAGGCCGTCGGCCACAAGTAGTCTTGAGCTGGACAACGAGGCAAGCCGAGTGGTAGAGTCTGACTCATGAGCAATGCCACAACGAAGCATCGACCCCTCAGCGAGACTCTACAGGAGTTCGCCACCAAGGTGGGCTGTTCTGTCAGCACCGCCTCGCGCATCAAGGACGGCTCTCGCATGCCGGGCCGACTACTGTTCAACAAGATCGTCGAGCAGTACGACCTCAACCCCATCGAAGCCCTTCACAAGTTCTGCGGACCCAAGGACGAGTTCGGCAGTTACATGCGCAAGGCTGTCTTCAAGATCACCAACGAAGACCTCAAGGCCGACAAGGAGAAGCACGGCCGGTGAGCAAACTGCCCTGGTCCAGGGCACTTCGTGAGGCGAAAGCTCGCGGAGAGGTTGTCAAGCTGTTGACGACTGACGCACCTGTAGTGTACCGTCCTGAAAAGAAGTTCGACCCCACTCCCTGGTATGAGCCTGTTGGCCAGACACGCCACGACGGCCGGGAGTGCTACGCTGACATCTCCTGAAAGGGGAACCCAAATGCCTCGACTGCCCCAAGCCGTTCACAACGGGATCACCAAGGCCGATGCCCTCGGCTCCGACTGGCGTGAACACCCCGCGACTTCTGCCCAGATCGCCCTCATCCGCAAGATGAGCCTGGCCCCTGAGGATGAGCTGCCCGACATGAAGAAGGGCTATGCAAGCGCTCTGATCCAAGCGGGTATGGACCGGCAGGAGCAGAAGACCGCCCACCACGCCTCCATGGCCCCGCCCACCGAGCCCCAGAAGCGGCTCATCACCAGCCTGGCCGAAGCTCTCGGCGACGACCCAGCCACCCACCTCAACACGCTCACCAAGGCCAAGGCCAGCGGAGTGATCGAGGAGCTCAAGCGTCGCCACCAGGTTGAGGTCGACCTGGAACTGGGCCTGTACATCAAGGACTCCGAGGTGTACCGTGTGGCTCGTAGCGATGCTGGCTGGCCCTACGTCCTGAAGCTGACCAAGTCTGAGCGGGCTGAGATGGTCTCGAACGGCGTGCGCAGCCACCACTGGGTCAAGATGCAGGGCTTCCTTCAGAGGCTCAAGCCCGAGGACAAGCTGACCAAGGAGCTGGCCAAGGAGTTCGGCCTGGCCAACTCCGTGTGCGTGAAGTGCGGTGCCTACCTGGACCCCACCATCAAGGACGCCGACGGCAACCTGCGCTGGATCGGCCCTGAGTGCGAGAAGAAGCTAGGTTGGCGTTGACCGACCGAACGTTCGGTCAAAAAACAAGGAGGAGTTCCATGAGCAAGCTGTACGAGATCGAGGGTCGCGAGAACCTGAGCGACTACGAGGACCCGAACGACGTGATGCCGGACAACGTCAAGGCGTTGGAGGACCAGGTCGTCGGCCACAAGATCGTCTCGGTGGAGCGGAACGTCAAGTTCCCGATGAAGGGCTGGCACTGGAGCACCCACGGCACCAAGATCACCCTGGACAACGGCAAGTCCGTCTACCTGGTGGACACCAACGACTGCTGCGCCTACACCGAGGTTGAGGCGTTCATGCTCAACCCGCAGTCCGTCGACCACATGATCACTGGTGTGGGCACCGAGAACGGGTTCCGGACCTGGCACGTCTTCGCTGACATGACCGACGTGCTGGCGCTGACGGTGGGCTGGAGCGGCTCCAACGGGTACTACGGCTACGGGTTCGAGTTCAAGGTGTTCGAGCCGGGCGTGGAAGACGCGCTCTGGCTGGAACTCAACCAGAGCTGACCTTGCCAAACAGTCATAGTCCCTGCTAGAGTGGGGGCTATGACTGACCCGATCGTAGTTTCCTGGTCCGAAATCAGCTCCAGGCGGTCGTGTCCGCACAAGCACTGGCTGGAGTACCGGAATCGGTGGACCAAGCCGAAGCCTCTGAACTCCGCTCTGGGCAAGGGCACCCTGTTCCACGCCTGCCTGGAAGCGTACTATCTGGCCAGGAAGGCCGGAAAGCCTCTTGACCTGTGCTATGAAGCCGGGTTGGATGTCCTCGACGCGGTAGAGATCGAGTCCGAGTTCGACCAGATGGCGGTTGACAACGTCACCTGGATGTACGAGGGTTATCACGAGACCTACATGGGTGACACCACGTGGGAGATCGTGGGGGTCGAGCACAAGTTCCGGGTCAAGCTACCTCAGGTCACGCCACGGCAGCCGGAAATCTGGCTCAAGGGCTCCATCGACCTGATCGTGCGCGACGAACACAACCGCCTGGTGGTGCTCGACCACAAGACCTGCTCGACCATGCCCAAGGAAGGCTCTGCCTTCGAAATGAGCGACCAGTTCGGTCTCTATCTGTGGGCGCTCAAGCAGATCGGTGTGCGGGCTTCTCTGGCCGTTCACAACGCGGTCAAGTCCAAAATGAACAAGGGAGACATCCCTGGGTTCCTGGAGGACTGGGAGGCCCGTAAGGAGGCTGGCGAGAAGGTCGGGGCCCGGCCATCAGTGCAGCCACTCAGCGGGCGCTACGCGCGTCGTCAGATGGTGCGGACAGCGGTCGAGCTTGATACACTGGCTCGGGAAGCTGCGGCCACTGCTGTGCAGGCGTACGTCAACCCTGAGTTCAACCAGCGCACGCCCAACGAGGACTACTGCCGCTACATGTGCAGCTTCAAGGACGCGTGTCTGGACGGTCGACGGCTGGGCAAGGAGTGGGAGCTGGCCCGGCTTGAGGAGGACGGGTTCGTTCAGGACTTCCGTCGCCACTAGCGCTTGACAACCAGACAAGCCCTCTGCTAGTCTGGTGAAACACCGAGGCGAGAGCCTCACGGTCTTATAGGCTAACTGGAAAGCCGCCCGGATTGAGGCCCTGACTTGAGGTTGGGGACGGCTGGGTAACGCGGGTTCGATTCCCGACTGGACCACGGTAAGTAAAAGCGTAACAGGCATATGGCTGAGTGGCTTAAGGCAGCCCCGACAAACAGGGGCAGTGAGCTCGATAGACGTCGATCGTGCTCACCGTGGGTTCGAATCCCACTATGCTGATGTGCGTGGACTTACTTGACGGCTAGGAATACCGTCACACTTAATTGCTGGGGGACGCCCCAGTTCCGGCAGGGGATTGGAACCAATTCCGACTCCGTGTGAACCGTGGCCGGTAAACTATGCAACACAACGAGTCAATTGCCAGATAATGGTCCGTGGCCGCTACACCCCATATCCCAGAGGGGTCAAGATGGCAATGGCAGGTGCGGCCAACTCGTTGACAAGCCGGTGTGGTGAAATAGGTAGACACGCGGCGCTTAGGACGCCGTGCCTTCGGGCTTGCAGGTTCGATTCCTGTCACCGGTACGCAAGACAATCTCGAAAGGGGAGTCCCATGAACGTTGGTAGCTTCTGGCCGACAATCGCACCGTACATCGTGTCGATCACTGTCGGTCTGTGGCTGATCATCATGGTCAGGTTCGTCGGCTGGCGCATCCCTCAGATCCTGGGCGGCGCATTGTTGATGGCAGCCCTGACCGTGAACTGGCCAGCCGTACCGACAACCCTGGCGAGCGCGCTGACCAGCTTGGTCCACGCGTTCGGCGGGTGATGTGCTATCCTTGTTTTACCCCCTCGGGCCTGGTTAACCCCTCGCCCCTGGGCCAGGGCTTGTAGCTCCAATTGGAAGAGCGGCTGCTTTGCAAGCAGCGGGTTGTCGGTTCGAATCCGACCTGGTCCACGCTGAGTCAAGCCATTGACTCAAACCGTACAGGTGGTTGCTGATTACGGTACAAGATGCGGAGCTGATCCACCAGTAGCCGTGACAAATGGCAGAGTTGCAACTCAAACCGCTGGGCCTCAGCAGCGGGATATAAATGGTGACTGGGGCGCATGCTCTCGTAGCTCAGGGGTCAGAGCGCCGTTCCTGTAAATCGGGCGTCGTGGGTTCGAATCCTACCGGGAGCTCCATAACTTGCCTGGACGGGGAAACCTGCTATTCTGGGCAAGTCACGGGGAACAATTCGGTTTCGACAGAGGTTAAGGCCCCACGTGGGAAGCCTCTGGACGCGGGGTTCGACCCCCCGGTTCTCCACGCTCACATAAGGAGTGCGAGATGAACGATAACGAGTGTTCCGAGGTCGCGGACGAAACCCCTCGCAGGGTTCCCGTCAAGCTGGCCAAGCGGACGAGTGAGGCCCTCAACGAGATGCTGACCCGTGTCTTCCCTGACAATGGTGTCAGCCCGATCGATGTCTGCGGGTTTCAGTCGTCCATCTGAAACAATGCGGGTAGCCTAGGGTGCGTGGTGCGTGCCGTCGGGTTGCAACCCCGATATGAAGTGGTTCGATTCCACCTATCCGCTCGCTTGTCTGAGCCGGACAAGGTCACGTCCCTAGTAGCCGGGGCTTGATCGCGACAGAGACGCGGTGCTACCCTACGTCTGTCAGGCCAAATCAGGGCGGGTGAGATGTAACCGCAGCCGGTGGCGTTAGAAAGACGAGTCCGGTGGCCCGCTCCCTGGCCGAGGTAGCAGAACTGGCATATGCGCCGCCCTCAAAATGCGGAGTTTGTGGGTTCGACCCCCACCCTCGGTACTCGTTCCTTGCCGGGAGCGACCCAGCCCCCTCAGTTCCCCCAGCTGAGGGGGCTTTTAAACAACCAGGGGGTTGCGTAAAGCGCAAGATTGACATCGTGAACGACTTCCTGTAGAGTGGTGGCTATTCACCTCTCAACACGAGTAGAATGGAGGCTCTACGTGCGAAGCAATGAACCCGTCCTGGACACCAACAAGGTCCGCCACGCGATGGTCGACAAGGAGATGAACCAGGCCAAACTGGCCACTGCCATCGGTGTCCACCAGTCACGGGTGAGTCTGTGGCTTCAGGGCAAGAACAACCCCGACCTCCCGTCAGCCAGGTCTCTGGCCAAGGCGCTGGGGGTCTCTCTTGACTCGCTGCTCCTGCCCATTTGAGCGCATGAAGAAACCCCTAGGCGGTAACCTAGGGGCCCTGAACCCACGAGAGGAGCAGCAACTGTGACAGAGACGAGTCTACAGCAGGCTGAGACAGCGACGCAAGTGGCCACCGACTGCGAGTTCGTCAGCGAGTCCGGCCAGAGCTGCGGTATGAAGGCTGCCAAGGGACCGTTCGCCGACAACTACCAGAAGTACCAGGAGCGCGGCTGGCGAGGCACCCTGTGGGTCAACGAGTTCACCAAGAGCGTCGACCTGCCCTACGGCTTCACCGGCTACAAGTTCTCAGACGTGTGGCCCGACCAGTCTGAGCTGCACACCTGGGCTCACCGCAAGAACACCAACATCGTTCTACGGATGCCCCGCAACGTGATCGGCATCGACGCTGACCAGTATTCGAAGAAGGGCGTCCAGAAGCGGGGAGTTGACAACCTCCGCGCGCTTGAGGCCACTCTGGGCCAGCTGCCAGCCAGCTTCCGCTCGACCCGTCGTGGCGCGGAGAATCCATCAGGCATCCGGTTCTACCGTGTCCCTGACTCTGAGTTCGGCTGGCCGGGCAAGGTCTGTGACGACGTGGAGACCGTTCACCATGGTCACCGGTTCGCTGTCGTGTGGCCTTCACAGGTTCCCGACGACGACACAGGCGAGATCCTGCCCTACCAGTGGTTCACTCCCGCTGGCCACGCGATGCCAGGACCGCCCTCTGTGGCTGACCTGCCGCTGCTGCCCAAGGCTTGGGTTGACTTCCTTCAGAAGGAGCACAAGTCGAACGGCGGGGTGATCACATCGAGTTCGGACTTCCCGGACCATGTGGACATTCCGGACGAGGTCGACCACACCGCTCCGTGGTACATGAAGGCGATGGCCCGCCCTGAGGCAGCCGGTCGAGGAAACGACAACCTCGCTGCCGTGATCGGTGGTATCATCCGCCTCACGATGGCCGCTGGCGAACCGTTCGCTGTGGCTCAGGCCCTGGCGCTCAACTACGAACGAGCCAGCCAGTCACCGCAAGACGACGAGGTCGTGGTCAGCATGGCCGAGCGCTTCTGGGCGCAGGATGTGGCCCGGGGCCGGGACAAGCCTGCCGAGAAGCCGCTCGACTTCGGTGGCGAGGGTCAGCCGGTCTTCGGTGATTTGACGCGTCTGCGTCAGGCCAAGGACGGATTCTGGGTCGTCAACGAGGAGTACACGGCCGAAACCGGCTGGCTGGGGGTCCAAGACGACCAGTTCCACATGACCAAGGGCGTGATGGAGGAGGTCTGGGAGAACGGCGAGAAGGTCAAGGTCTACGCTGTCAAGCACGTGCCGGTTGGTGACTTCCACCTGGAGCCGGTAAGGCGTGTGCGTCGGACCGATGGTGTCGCCTGGCGGGTCAAGGTGATCAACAAGGACGGCGAGCTGATCGAAGAGCGCCAGATCACCGACCGAGAACTGGCCAGTGAGCGCGACCTGATCGCCTGGGTCATGCAGTCCGGATGCAGCTTCACCCCGAAGAACAAGTCACTTGACCTGTTCATTTCAGGATCCAACCTGATCCGGTATCTGAAGAGCTTCGACCTGCCTGAACTCGAAGAGACCAGCCTGGTCGGGTGGAATCGCACGCACGGCTGCTACGTCACCCCTGACGGAGCGCTGTTCCCTGGTGACTCCGAGCTGAAGCCGTTCACAGATGTGATCCCGAGCCAGGTCGCTGTGGAGAACTGCCTCATGCGCTACGGCTTCGAGGTGGGCATCCCAGAGGCCCGAGAGATCGCCAAGAAGCTCTTCCACGCCCACGACAAGCAGTCGATGGCCATGCTGTACACATTCGCCGCCCTGGTCGCTCTGAGGGGGCAGTACGAGGAGGGCACCCTGTTCCCAGCCCTCAACGTCGAAGCGTTCTCCGGAACCGGCAAGACCTCGCTGATCAAGCGCACTTTGCAGCTGATCGGGGTGACCGGTGGTGGCCAGTGGACCAAGGCAGCCATGGAGAACACCTACTCCGTGGCCCGCAACGGGGTCGTCTTCGTTGACGACGAGGAGCTGGGCGCTGACGTGCTCGACCTGATCCGTGGTGCCATCACTGGTTCGACCAAGAACAAGATGCGCGCTGGTGACGGTTCGAAGCGAGGCGGGGGCCAGGCAGTCGCGGCCACCGTGCTCAGTTCCGAGGGCATGACCGACTGGTTCAACCGCCAGAAGGCCAACCGCGACCGGTTCGTGAACCTGAAGCTGCCCCAGGCCCCGGACACCCGCTACGACGCCAATCCCGAATTGAGCTACTACGAGGGGGTCGTGGTTCCGATCGAGAACCGATTCAACCGGAACCTGACCGCGATCAGTGGTTCGGTGATCTCCGGGCTGAGCGGGTTCCTGAACCTGATGAAGCCACTGCGGGGAACCTCCCGTGACGACCAGAAGACCGGCTACTTCAAGGCCATGGCCCCTGTGGTCGCGGCCTACCTGGAGATGCCAGAGATCATCGACCTAGTCAACCAGTTCTTCGAGGAGCAGGAAGACCTCGGAGCGGCCTCGCTGGTGACCCTGGAGGTTCTGCCGAAGGTGTTCCGGAACATCGGACGCCCGGAGCGGGCCAACAACGAGGCGCTGGCCATGGCCATGTACCTGACCGACAGCGGCCACATCCGTGTGAACGCAGGCATGGTCTCGGACATCTGGACCAAGATCGGTGGGTCGAGGCATCGTGACGCTGCCCTGGCCGACCGAACCGGAATCGACCGTGAACTGGACGCTCTCGGGGCTGGTTCGAGCAAGCCGATCAAGGTTCGGAACCTGAACGAGACAGACGAGAAGGGCGGAACCGTCACCGAACGGTCGATCCGCTACCGCGAGCTTCCGCTGGACATCAGCCGAAAGGTCGTAGAGCTGGCCAACGGCTAGCTGTGGAGCCCGCTGAAGGCCCCCAGGCACCCGCTTGGGGGCTTTCCTCGTTTATCGCCCCTGCGGGGCTCAGAGGGGCCGTCAGGGGCTTCGGGGTTTCGACTACGTCTCTGACTACCGGCCGAACGTAGTCGTGGGTGTAGTCGGGGTCGTTGAAGATTAAACATCTGACAGAGCAGAGAATCTGAAGGGCTCGACTACAGACCCGACTACAGGTCGGACTACAACCTGGGCTACAGAAGAAAACATACTCTGACCTGCAATGACTACATGACTACATCTATTATCAGTAAATGCCTCTCACGTGTGAGGTTGTTCAATAGGTCTCTAGAAGGGCTCTCCGTCACGGGGGAACCATTTTCGGTTTTGACTACGTAGTCATGATCTTGGTCGATCGGGGTTGCCCGGACAGCAAAGGTCTGGTAGGCTGATATCAGCAGGTCGGGGGCACACTCCGAAGCTCGTATGTCGCGAGGGTCCGCAAGGGCCAGGGCCTAGGAGATACGACCTGCTACCCGCCTCTCTAGCTCAGGGGATAGAGCAGCGGCCTACGAAGCCGTGAGCGAAGGTTCAAATCCTTCGAGGGGCACGCCAACAGAGGCAGCTCGCTGAGGGCTGTCGGGGCCTAGTCGAATTGAGGTACTATGGAGGTCGCTCCACTGGTGGACTCCGAAGAGTTCATCAACGCCATGTTCTTCGGTGACCCCGGAGCGGGCAAGACCAGCGCTGCTGCGTCGATGGCTCACACCGGCAAGGTCCTGATCATCAACCTGGAGTCCGGAGTCAACCGGCGCAGCCTGATGGGTCAGGGCATCCCTGTCGAAAACATCGTGGTCACCCACGGTCTGAAGACCTACGAGCAGCTGGTCAGCCTGATCCAGAAGCTCGCCGATGGTCTGGCCAAGAACCCTGACGCCTACGTGGGTGTGGTGCTGGACTCCGTGACGGAACTCCAGGACAAGCTGACCGAGAACCTGGTCGGCGAGCGCCACGCCAAGCGCATCCGCAGCGGCATGAAGGACGACGAGTTCGAGATCGACGGCGACACCCGCATCCGGGTCAGTGGCCAGGTCACCCGAGTCTGTCGTATGCTGCGGGATCTGCCGTGTCACACGGTGATCACAGCGCTTCAGAAGGAGGACAAGGAGAACGACGGCACGATCTACTACCGTCCGGCCCTTGGCCCCAAGACGGCGACTGCCGTGGCCAGCTACATGCACATCGTCATGCACATGGAGCTTGAGAAGGGCTCCGACGGGGCGCGACGCATCGGCCGGGCCAACCCAGTGGGCAAGTACCGGGGCAAGGACAACACCGGCTGCATGCCCGAGCGTATGCTGAACCCGACGTTCGACCGGGTCCGCCAGGTGATCGGCCACGAGCTGACCACCGAGGACGTGGACGCTGACCGGCCCGATGTGGTCGAAGCGTAAGAGGGTTGACCCTCCGAGGGCTGACTATGCTAAGATCGCAGAGCTGGAACGCGAACTCGGCATAGGTCAGCCCGACCCGCCGAAGTCAACCTGGCCCGCAGTACCCAAGCCAGCCAAGACCGAGGAACGACTGGTACAGTCACCTTCTACAGGGGCTTGGTACTACAAGAACGTTGAGACGGTCGAGCCGCCCAATCCCGTGGTGATGAACGGTCTGGCCTACTTGTTCGGCCAGCAGTTACCAGAGACAGTAAACCCCAACACAGCTCTACTGGCGAAGTTGCAGTACGAGTACCACAGAACACCTGACCCTGCGCAACGAGAAACCCTCTGGACGCAGATGCTTCGTATAAGTGGTTGCAAAGAGCGTTAGCCTGGGGCTAAGCTGAGGGCCCGGCCGGTAGCGGAGTAACCAACGGCCTTCGTTACCGGCCGGTTCTCGAAAGGCTTACGGATGTCTGTAGTAGAGTTGATTCTGGCGATCATCGGGGGTTTCATGGTCCTGAGGGTGATCGTTCCGGTAGTGCTGGTACTGCCGTACGCCGCCTGGTGCGGGCTGGTATGGTTGTGGGAGCGCTACCACGAGGGGTGAGACGCAGTTGATCGCGTGCTCAGGTGTAACGGTGGTTCGAATCCACCCCGCCCCACCGGCAGCCAAGTAGAGTTGCCAACAAGGAAACCAGCTGCTAGGCTGGTTCCAGCGGGTCAGGGACGGTGAGTCTCTGGCTCAAGGAAACGGGCGTTGAGCCCAAACCAAAGGAGTTTTACCATGCCTCAGCTCGGTGACGACCTCGCGCAGAAGACCGCCTCGGCTGTCTCCAACACGGGTCTGATCGACGACGGTGTCTACCTGGTTCGCCTGGACGGCCCCGTCGAGGTCAAGGACGGCGCGAACGCTCCGCAGTGGCTGTGGCCGTTCGTGATCGAGGAGGGCCAGTCCTTCGCTGGCCGCAAGATCACCCACCGCACGTCTCTCGCTGAGGGCGCGCTGTGGCGGCTGAACGACACGTTCGCGGGGTTCGGTGTGCCGACCTCCACGGACACGGATGAGCTGACGGGCCGCAAGGTTCGCCTCAACATCATCCAGAAGGACAACTACAAGGGTGACATCGATGACGAGACCAACATGGTCAAGCTCGTCAACGACGTGAAGTCGGTTCTCCCGGAGGCCGGTCCGACCGGTGTCAACGAGGCCGTCAAGCTCCGCCGCGAGGCCGCGCGCAAGGCGGCGATCGAGGAGCTGGCCGAGAAGCTCAAGTCGGGTGAGGCGTCGACCTCCACCGACGGTCTCTTCTAGTCAAGTCCGACTAGACTTAGGGCCCCGGTCCCGCCAGTCTCATCAGAACTGACACGCCCGCGATGGGTCGGATCTGATGGGTCTGCGGGGCCGGGGCCTCTGAGTTAAGGAGAAGACGTGCACACTGTGCCAAGCATCTGGGCCACTCTGAACGGGATCACTCCGTTCTGGCCCATCATCTCGGCCCTGATCGTCGTGGTCGGGGTCCTGGCCTTCAAGGGGAAGAAGTGAGCGAGCCTGAGGACCCGAACGTCCTCCACACCACCTCCGAGATGACCCGCGAGGAGCGAGCTGAGAGGGTGGAGGCGTTCCGGCAGACCGCCGAGACCAAGACCCCGCAGGAGCCACCCAAGTGAGCGGCCTTCACAGCTTCAAACTTGCGTAAACGACGAGAGTCGTGCTAAGTTAGTTCCAACGCCAAGACAACGGGCCCGCATGGTGGGCCCCCAACCACACAGGAGTCAATGTGTTCGAGAAGCTCATGGAGGGTGCTGGGCTGACCGCCCGCCCTCAGCAGACCAAGCTGGTCGAGTTCGCCCGAGAGGTGATGGCCGAGGATGGCCAGCGACTGGTGCAGGCAGGAACCGGCACCGGCAAGTCGTTCGCGCTGCTGGCCCTCGCGCTGGAAGCCGCCAACAACACCAAGATGCCGTCCGTGGTCGTGGCCCCGACGAACTCGCTGGTCAACCAGTACGTGCTGAAGGACGCCCCGCGAGTGGCCAAGATCCTCGGTGGCGAGTTCGCCTACATCAAGGGCCGGTCGCAGTACCTGTGTGCCTACAGCCCCGAGGGCCGCAAGCTCAAGGTGGTGGAAGCACAGGCGATCGTTCAGCCGCACTTCCAGGCCGGTCGATGGGAGTGGGCTCAGGCCGAACTCCAGGGATGGGGCTGCACCGGTGATTGCAGCGGCCTGGAAAACGTGTGCGCCATGCAACTGGCCAAGGAGAAGGCGTCCAAGGCCGACGTGATCGTGACCAACGGCCAC
>Ga0070730_10004400_pt1 | contig 12374 bp, 11 predicted proteins | sample Coa_R1_3_FD_66447 | JGI IMG/M metagenome (GOLD analysis project Ga0070730, IMG submission 66447) | Surface soil microbial communities from Centralia Pennsylvania, which are recovering from an underground coalmine fire - Coalmine... | ecosystem: Environmental > Terrestrial > Soil > Unclassified ... | reverse complement strand
CGCCGCAAGTCGATTTCGGGCCGCTCACGCGCGTGCCGGATGCGAATGGCGCGCGTTGCCGCTGTCGACCAACGACGTCCGATCTCAACGCAGGCGTAAAGCGTCAGAGCGCTCGTGCGAGTGGCCGGCAAGCCGGAGGTCATCCAGTTTGACAAGAAAGTCGCCAAGCCGGACTCGTGTCAGAAACCAGTTCGAGGAGTCATGCGCCATCACGCTTCTGGCACGGCTCGGATACTCCCCTGCCCCGTGGCGAAGACATGAGACGTGTGCACTCATATCCGAATATTTCAATGGTTCGAATTTTACCGGGGCATACCATTGGGGGCTATTTCTTCTTGGAAAGTGGGAGTGGTTTCCGGACCGGGAAGCGGTTCGAGGAAATTTGCCTCGCTTCGCTCCGGCCCCCGCTACAATAAAATTGTTCCCTGTCCGCGACGCCGAAGCCCGCGGCATCCTCAGCGCCACCTGCGGCTTCATCCCAAGCCGGATTCACCCATTCGCTCTCCCCGGCGAGCAATTGCACCTTCGGCCGCAAGGTATTGTTATGTCCGACCATGCGCATCTATGGCGGTTGCACCGCTAAGTGAACGCCGGGCACTCGATGTGCGTGACCCGGATCATCGCCTCATGCCATCACTTGTAGAATGATAGTTGCCAATTCGGAGGTTGGGGATCGCAATGGCGACAGCGCAACAGCAAGCTGCAACGTACTCGTTTATCAATCCACTGTTAGCGGATCCCGTTCTTAAGAAATATGGCGATAACGCACTGCCGCTGTTCGCCGTGGCCCTTCATTTGGACGTGGAAGATTTGGGCAGCTTCGCGACCGATAGCCTGACCGACCACCAATCCGACAAGAAAGCAGATATCATCTATATCAACGAAGCTGATGGTGTGGCGTGCGTCGCACAAGGTTACACGGGAAAAGATTGGGGCAAACAAGAAGCATCGGCGAACAAGGCAAGCGATCTAAACACAGCTGCTGCCTGGTTGCTCCAGACTCCCATCGACGATGTACCTAAGAGAGTCCGTGCGCACGCCAAGCTCTTTAGGGACGGCCTCGAAAAAAAGACAATAACGAAAGTAATCTTCGCATACGCGCATAACGCACTTGAGTCGCACAACGTCGATACTGAACTTCGGACTGTTCGACACCTGCTTAGTGGTCTAGCGCTAGTCAAAGGCGCCGATATCGAAGTCGTGGAACTTGGGCTTCGACGAATCGAAGCCCTATACCTGACTTCGCTGGGCTCCATTCAGGTGACCGAGCAAGTGGTTCTTCCCGCAAGCGAGGTCATCTGCCAGAAAGGTCCCGGTTGGCGTGCATTCGTGCTGTCGCTGAGCGGCACGATTCTCTACGGCTTGTATGATAAGCACAAGAATACCCTGTTCAGTGCGAACCTTCGCGATTTCCTCGGTGCTCGCAAGGTGTCAGGGAATGTGAACAACCGCATCAAGGAAACCGCGGAGAAGAGACCAGGGACATTTTTTGTTCTCAACAACGGAATAACGGTTGTTATTAAGAAAGCCAAGCTTGATCGTAAGAAGAAGACACTGCGCATCTATGGTGTCTCGATAGTGAACGGAGCCCAAACAACCGGCGCAGTTCATGCGGCCGGTCTCAAACATTCGAAGAGGGTATCTGTGCTGGCCCGTGTAATAACCGTAGAGAATCCAGGGATGATTCCCACACTGGTTGCCGGTAACAATACGCAGAATTCCATCGTTGCTTGGGACAGACGGAGCAACGACCCCGTGCAGGTCCGAATCAAACAGGAATTCCAGAGTAAGGGAGTGGAGCACGTTCACCGAAGGGACAATACACGAAAGCCAGCGACGTCACTATTTGCTGATCAGGTTGGGCAAATGCTTTGCGCGTTTAGCGGGGACCTGCAGACTGCCATTCGGGCCAAGGCAGACATTTTTGAATCTGATATAACCTATAACAAGGTTTTCCCGCGTTCGCTCAGCATCGGACACATATCTTCAGTCCAGGCATTAGGTTGGGCTTATGATCGCATGAAGCAAGATTTGAAGGCAAAATCTGATTCGGGAAAGATGACTGAGATTGAGCAGCGACAGCTTCGCTTGCTTGATTTCCCAGCATCAAAGCAGTTTCTAATCTGCGTTATCGGTGCATTGCGAGAGGAAATTGCTGGAACGAAAGTCTCTGAACCAAGGGCTCTTGAATTGAAACAGGAGTTCATAACGGCCGACTGCAAACAGGGTGTCGATGCGTGGGTCAAAGTGTTGAAATCAATCTTGCCGATCATAGCTCAGAGCCTACCGGGGGAAGAGTACCAGGTTGTACGATCAACCGAGCACACCGACTCAGTTGCCAAGACAACCAAAGGCTTGGTTGCAGGCCTGCAAATCTTTCAAAGCAGCTTTGAGGATCTCCGTAAGCTACTGAAACCGGTGCAACACTGAAAAGTGCTTGCCAGCAATCCACGTGGACCTGTCGCCGCTAACGCGAAGAACTACCGAAATCAAACTCCCGAGTCATTTTGCCTTTTGAGATTGAACCGCCCAAACATGCTGGGAATGCTAAGACATGGACTCGCTGTAGCCCGAGGTTACGCAACAATCCCTCACTCCCACGCCCCGCTACAATAAATTCGTGCATCCCATCCGCCACGCCGAAGCCCGTGGCATCCTCAGCGCCACCTGCGGTTTCATCGCGCAGGCCGGATTCACCCACTCCCTTTCCCCCGCGCGCAATTGCACTTTCGGCTGCACCTATTGTTATGTCCCCACCATGCGCTTCTATGGCGGGCTCCAACCCGCCGACTGGCAGCACTGGGGCCGTTTTACCACCTTCAAATCCAACGCGCCCGAGCTGCTCGAAAAATCCCTGCGCGCCGACCAGATCATTTATTGCTCGCCGCTGGTCGACCCCTATCAGCCCGCCGAAGCCGAAGAAGCCCTCATGCCGCGCCTGCTCGACGCCGTCATCGCCCGTCCGCCGCGCGTCTTCGTGATCCAGACCCGCGGTCCGCTCATCCTGCGAGATCTCGATAAGCTGCGCGCCCTCTCGCGCCGCACCCAACTCCGCGTCAGCTTCTCCATCACCACCGATCGCGAAGACGTGCGCCGCCTCTACGAACCGCTCTGCGCACCCATCCCCGAACGCATCGCCGCCGTGCGCCGCCTGCGCGAAGCCGGCATCGCCACTTACGCCACGCTCGCGCCCGTTCTGCCGTGCGATCCCGAAGCGCTTGTCGATCTCGCGCTCGCCGCAACCGATCGCGATGTCATCGCCGACGCATTCCACACACGCGTCGTCAAAACGTCAGGAGCGACAACCCGTGAGGCCGCGCTGCGCATCAGCCAAAAGCGGCAATATAGTGAGTGGCACCAGCCGGAATTTCAGGCGGCTATTCTGGAAAGAATGCGCAGGCGCGCGCTCGCGGCCGGCCGCCGCTTCGGAACCGGACCCGCCGCATTTAGCTGGCTGGCGGAGGAATACGCATGAAGCTCGCCGAAATCGATACCCATCGCGTCGCTGAAGTTTTGGAGAACCTCGAAATTGAACCGCTGAATTCCGGCGTCTGCGGCGGCGAGTGGATCGCGTCGCCATCCGGCGGCGAGCTTGAATCCCTCAACCCGGCCGACGGCTCGGTGATCGCCAAAGTGCAGCTCGCCGGCCCGCGTGAATACGATCAAGTGATCACGAAAGCACAGTCGGCGTTTCACGCCTGGCGCATGACGCCCGCTCCCCAGCGTGGCGAAATCGTGCGCGAAATCGGCAACGAGCTGCGCCTGCACAAAGCCGACCTGGGCGCGCTCGTCTCCATCGAAATGGGAAAGATTCTGGCTGAGGGATTGGGCGAAGTCCAGGAGATGATCGATATGGCCGATTTCTCCGTCGGCCTCTCGCGCCAGCTCTACGGTCTCACCATGCACAGCGAGCGCCCCGCCCACCGCATGTATGAGCAGTGGCATCCGCTGGGCGTGGTCGGCGTCATCAGCGCGTTTAATTTCCCGGTCGCGGTGTGGTCCTGGAACGCTCTCATCGCCGCGGTGTGTGGCGATTGCGTCGTGTGGAAGCCGTCATCGCAAACGCCTCTCACCGCCATCGCCGTGCAAAAAATCTGCAACCGCGTCTTCGACCGTCACGGCGTCAAGGGCGTTTTCAATCTGACTATCGGGAATAACAAAGCCGTGGGCGAGCGGATGATCGAGGACCGACGCATTCCGCTAGTGAGTTTTACCGGGTCGACGCAGGTGGGAGTTCATGTCGCCGAGGTCGTGGCCCGCAGGCTGGGCCGCACCATCCTCGAGCTCGGCGGCAACAACGCCATCGTCGTGATGGACGACGCCAATCTCGATCTGGCGCTGCGCGCCGTGGTGTTCGGCGCCGTCGGCACCGCCGGCCAGCGCTGCACCACGACGCGCCGCTTATTTCTGCAACGCGGCATCGCCGCGCGCATGACCGGCGCTCTGATTGCGGCTTATAAACAGGTGAAAATCGGCAGCCCGCTCGATGAAGCCACGCTCATGGGCCCGCTCGTTTCGCGCAGCGCCGTCGCCGACATGCTGCATGGCCTCGAAACCATCCAGCAGCAGGGTGGCGAAATTCTCTACGGTGGAAAACACCTGGGCGGGTGCTTTGTCGAGCCCGCGCTCGTCCGCGCCCGCGCGGACATGCCCGTCGTGCGCGAGGAAATTTTCGCGCCGATTCTTTATTTGATTGAGTTCGAGAAGATCGAGGACGCTGTCGACCAGCACAACGCTGTCCCGCAAGGCCTGTCGTCGGCCATGTTCACCACGAACCTGATCTCGGCCGAGACGTTTCTGAGCGCCCGCGGCAGTGATTGCGGCATCGCCAACATCAATATCGGGACCAGCGGCGCCGAAATTGGCGGCGCTTTTGGCGGCGAAAAAGAAACCGGCGGGGGCCGCGAAGCCGGCAGCGATTCCTGGAAGGCCTATATGCGCCGCCAGACCACCACCATCAACTGGTCTTCCGATCTCCCGCTCGCACAGGGAATCAAGTTTCACTCGTAAGCGTCATATCCCACGGGTGGCCCGCTCAATCGTCGAGAGTACCGCTTTTTTGAATTCCGGATCGCGCATTCGCTCGTGCGTGATTTCTTCCAGGTCGATCACCGGCCTGCGGCTTTCCCGGACGGCTGAAAGTTCATTGGACAGCAGTTCCAGCTCGTCGTCGTTCAGATCGCGTACCAATGTGCTGATCAGTTGCTCGACTTTTCCAGGTTTGCTCATTTTTGCCGCTGCGCTCTCTCGTAATTCTGTTCGCGCTCCTGCGCAATTCTTCTTTGGTTTCCGGCCACCAGGTCGAACTGCTTGGCCTGCGCCAGTAAGACGCCGGAAATTGTCTTCGCCGGGTCGTAAGCGATCTCGCCTTCATGCTCGGCCGCCCCGGCAATCAGCTCATTGGTACGCCGCAAACGTTCGGCCGCTACATCACGTAAAGCATCGGCCTGCGCGGAGGAATGGTCGGCCGTCGCACGGATTTCGGCTATCTCCGCCTTGGGCAACAGATGCTCGGCAATCTGCGCGACCGCTTGCGACACAAGTTTTTGCTCGCATTCGAGCACCGGCAATGAGCCGAGCTGCTTTGAAATATCCGGCAGGTCTTTGTTGCCGGCAAATTTTTCGATCAACGAATCCTGGCACAGCGCGGTCACGCGCCTGATTTCGTCCGCCAGCTCGGGCGCCCTTGCCCGCAGTTGCTTCTGCGATTCCTTGAGCTGCCGGACTCGCGCCCCGGCGGCATCCGATTTCTGGCTCGCTGCCGAAACCGGGCCTCGTTGCAGAACGCTGGCCGAGATCTCGTTCAACTTGCCCTGGAGTAGAGCCTGGCTGCCCTCAACTTCGCGCGTAACCTCATCACTCATCGTTGTGCGCTGCTCACTTTCCTGAAGATCCCTGCCTCTTCTTGAATTCTGAAGGCACGGCCATTGCATGGTCCGGCCGCGCGCGAATTAAACTCCTGAAAAGTCTTGCAAAACATTTTAAGTAGGGTGGTGACTCGCACGGCCAAGCTGGCCGGTTTTCTCCGGATCCCACCGACGATAACGAACCGGCCAACCGCATCTTATTGACCTGCCAAGACTAACTGGACAGGCCAGAGCGGGAACTTCCCCGCTCCGCCCGGTGTCAAAAGAGTTACGGGCGGAAACGCACCGGGAGTGCTAAAATCAGTCTGAGCTTGTAGTTATGGCCAGTTCCGTGCTCGGTTTGAACTCGGATGGGCTGCCGAAAGATGCAGGGGGCAACTCCCGCCCGCTCGAACAGCGCCGCGAGGACGACGAACTGGTTGGCAGGCTGCGCGCCGGCGAAGAAGCGGGCTACGAAGCGCTGCTCGCGCGGTTCCAGCAACCGGTCTACAACCTGGCTTTCCGCCTGTTGAACCATCCCGGCGACGCGTCGGACGTGGTGCAGGAAGTTTTTCTCAAAGTCTTCCGCAACGTGGGGCATTTCCGGCTTCAGAGCAGCCTAAAGACCTGGATCTACCGCATCACCGTCAATGAGGCGCATAATCAGCGGCGCTGGTTTTTCCGCCATCGCAGCCGCGAAGTTGGATTAGAGGAGGAGACCGACGAGGGTTGCAGCCACACGGTTGCGGATACCGGGCGATCGCCATTCGATTGCGCGTTCGACCGCGAGAAACATGTACTGATCGAAAACGCGCTCGGGCGCATCAATCCGCTGTTTCGCGAAGTGGTAGTGTTGCGCGATATCGAGGATTTGAGTTACGAAGAAATCGCCGAGGTGGTGCAGCTTTCGCTTGGCACCGTGAAGTCGCGCATCATGCGCGGGCGAGAAGCATTGAGAGAAGAGCTGACCGGGCGGCTGGAAGCGGAGCCCTCATGGCGGTTAGCTGCCGAGTAAACCGTATGAATTGCGATAGGGTGCGAAAAACATTGTCGGCGTTCCTGGACCGTAGTCTGGGCCGGGCGCCGTTCGATACCATTTCTCAACACCTGGCGCACTGCCGGGATTGCTCGAGTTACGCGCAGGAGTTGAATGAGCTGCATTCGGCGCTGCGCAGCCTGCCGATGGCGGCGCCGCCCGCTCAATTGCTGATGGAATTGCAGGTTCTCGCGTCGCGCGAGCGGATGCGCCAGCTTTCTCGTGGCACGCTCACCGCGCTCCTCCATTTCTGGGCAGGGGAAATGCGGCTGCTGTTCGACAACCTGATGCGGCCGATCGCTATTCCTCTGGCCGGCGGCATTGTTTCGGCAGTGTTCCTGTTCAGCATGCTGCAGCCTACGCTGCAATTCCCGCATGCCACGCACAATGACGTGCCGAGCGGCCTGTTCAGCCAGTCGAACGCGACTTTCGAAGCACTTCCGCCTTTCGCGTTCACCGAAGACGATGTGGTGGTGCAACTGACGGTAGACGACCAGGGGCGGGTCGTAGACTATTCGATCCCCAACAACGTCAATTCCAGGCTGCGGAACGACATCGCCAACATCATCCTGTTTACCCAGTTCCACCCGGCTACCGAATTCGGCATGCCCATTGCCGGCAAGGTGCTGGTCTCGTTTCGCCGCGACAAAATCGTGGTCAGAGGCTAGCCCGCGGCTTCGTGTCCCGCCAGCGGCTCGGCCAGCATTTCCTTATCAAAGGTTCGGCGCTTGAACGCATCGCGCGCGCGGCGTGTCCAGATCGCGAGCCGCCCGAAGGCGAACCGCTGGTAATCGAGATCGGTCCGGGCCGCGGCGCGCTGACCGAACGGCTGCTCGCGCGGGCGGAGCGGGTTATCGCAATCGAAATCGACGCAGCACTAGTGGAAGTGCTGCGCACGAAATTTCAGGGCGAACCGCGGCTCACCGTGATCGAGGGCGACGCGCTCGAGATCGATCTGAGCCAGTGGGGACCCGCCGCGATCGCCGGCAACCTGCCATACTACGCGGCCACGCCGATCATCGAAAGAGTTCTGTCGCTCCGCGCCGCAGTGCCGCGCGCGGTTTTCCTGGTGCAAAAGGAAGTGGCGGCGCGCCTGGCGGCCGGGCCCGGCTCGCGCGATTACGGCTACCTGAGCGTGCAAACGCAGATCTACACCGATGTGGAGCGCCTCTTCGATGTGCCGCCCTCCGCGTTCCGGCCGCCGCCTGCCGTCGATTCGACGGTTGTCCGGCTTCTTCCCAGGAACCGCGCCACTGAACTGGGGATCGTCGATCCTGCGCGCTTCCTGCGCTTCGCCGGCCATTGCTTCCGCCAGAAACGCAAAACGCTGCGCAACAATCTGGCAGGCGCTTACGGCAAAGAGACGATGGACGGCTGGCCGGAAGCGGGAAAGCGGGCCGAGGAATTAACACTAGAACAGTTTGCGGAGCTCTACCGGCGTCTTGTACCATCGTGAACCTGGAGGACAAATGTCATGACACCGGAACAAGCGCAGGGACTGGCAGCGTATCTGTTTCAGACCCTGGACAATGAATTTCTCACAACCCGGAAAGTACTGGCGGCGGTGCCCGCCGACCGGCTCAACTTCAAGTTAGGCGACAAGGGACGCACCACGGCTGAGCTGATGTGGCACATTGTCCAGGGCGACCGCGGGTTTGCCGAAGGGATCGCCAACCTCAAGCTGGATAGTTTCCCTGACGAGGGTACGGCGCCCAAGAGCGGGGCTGAAATCGTAGCGGTCTTCGATCGCGACGTTGTCCCGCTCCTTGAAAAAGTAAAATCGCTGACGCCGGAACAGCTTGCTACGCCGGTGAACTTTATGAATTTCGCGAACCTGCCGGTGGTGATCTATATCGGCTGGTGGGCGAATCATACGATTCACCACCGCGGCCAGTTGAGCACTTATCTGCGAGCTATGAATGCGCATGTGCCGTCGATTTACGGCGGTAGCGCGGACGAGCCCTTTGGAGCGGCGGCGACCGCTTAGTGTAATCCAAAGGCAGCGTTGAGGCGTCGCGGCTAGCGCCCTATACTTTCGTTAGATGCGCAAATTTCCGGCGCCCATTCTGGGGCTGCTCGGCGCGTTTTGCGCGGCGGCCCAAACGCCGCGCGCGCCGTATCTTTATTTCCGCCTGAATACGCCGCGCGGCATGCAAACGCTCGCACCGGGCCTACCTGCGCAGGTCGCGAGCAACAAGGTCATCCAGCTCGAGGTATGCATCCGAGCGAATAAAGTCGAGGATCAATTCGAACAGCCGCAGATCCGCGCCCTCAACCAGCACCCGGAATTCTTCTCCAACCGGCCGCCGCCGAATATCGAGATCACACTGCGCCGCGTCCTGCCCAATGGCGGGGCTGACTCCGAGTCTGGCGACGGGAATGGTTCAAAGAATGACATGCCCTTTCGCGTAAACTCCTCTGGTGGCGGGAAGAACCTCGAGGTTTACTTCGTGAATGTTGACCTGGATATGCTGGAGGAGAAGTCAGTCCGGCTGCAAAAGGCCGAGAAGTTTGTGGCGTGGATGTTAGCGCAATCTCCCGATGATGCGCAAAGTCACTTACTGGCGACTCCGGCCGCCAGGCAGCGACTTATCGAGCATTTTGAAGAGAGTTACATCAACAATCCCCCAGGAGACTACGAGATCACGGCGAGATACACGCCGACGACTCCGGAGAACTGGAGCGGGACGCTGGTGTCAGCCCCGGTAAAGCTGCGCGTGGTGAATGCGGGGGATTTTTTTGAGGCGATTAGGGGGCAGCAGGCTGGGGCGGCGGGAGCGGTTAAGTAAGTTGGATTCTGGCGACACTTTTCACTTTCTCTTTTAGCGGTGCAAGCTTTGGTAGTGGTTCAGTTTTGAACCATTACGCAAGCCTTTGTGCAGCCAGATGACGACCAGCGGGCGGCACGAGATCATGTGTTCTGCGAGCGCTAACTGTAGTAGTTGAAGGCGCATTAGTGACTTACGAAGTCGGTGCGAATACTTTAAGCCGGGTGGTCGGGCTTGCTAAACCTGACCTACCCCCAGACCGCCTGCGCCGCCATCACCAGCGCGAAGCCGAATAGCGACACGATCACCTTCATGACCGTCCAACTCTTGAGCGTCTGCGGGACGGCCATGCCGAAATATTCGTTCACCAGCCAGAAGCCGGCGTCGTTGACGTGCGAGAGGAACGTACCGCCGCAGCACACGGCCAGCACGATCATCTCGGGACGGTAGCCGGGAATGTGTTTGACGATCGGCGCGATGATTCCGGCGGCGGTAATGATGGCGACGGTGGCCGACCCTTGCGCCACGCGCATCGAAACGGCCACCAGGTAAGCGACCACCAGCGGCGAAATGCTCGACGCGGCCAGCAGCTGGCCAGCGTAGAGACCGACGCCCGAATCGACGATCACCTGCTTGAACGCTCCGCCCGCGCCCATGATCACGAGCAGCGTGCCGATGGGCGCGCAGGAATCGACCGCCATGCGCGAGATCTGGTTGCGGTTGAGGCCGCGGCGCGCGCCTAAGGCGTACATGGCCACGAGCGTGGCGGCGAGCAGCGCGGTGAACGGGTGGCCGAAGAATGCGGCCATCGATTTTCCGGGCCAGTTGGCGGCGCCCATGATGGACGACGCGAAGATCAGCAGCACGGGCATCAGCAGAATTAACGCGACGAGCGCGACGGGAGGCGGAGTGGTGCTCTGGTTCGCGGGCCGCTCGGCTTCGGCGCGCATGGCCATGGCTGGGACGGGAATGTACAGGCGCTTCGCGATCCAGCCGCCATAAATGATTCCACCCAGGATGGCCATGGGGAGCGAGACGGCGATGCCGTAAAGGATCACGCGGCCGAGATCTGCGCCCAGCAGTTGCGCGGCGGCGGAAGGCGCGGGATGCGGCGGCACCAGCGAATGCGTGGCCGAGAGCGCGGCGATGACGGGCATGCCGTAGAACAGCAGCGAGCGTTTGGATTCGCGCGCCAGGCTCCAGACCAGCGGAGCGAGGATAATGAATCCCACTTCGAAGAAGATCGGCAGCCCTACGAGATAAGCGGAAGCGAGCAGCGCCCAGGCCACGCGATCGCGGCCGACGCGGGCGATGAGCCAGTCAGCCAGCGCGCGGCCGCCGCCGGAATCTTCGATGAAGCGACCGATCATGGCGCCGAGACCGACGACGACAGCGATGAATCCCAGGGCTTCGCCGAATCCGGACTGGATGGATTTGAGGACAGCCGCAGGCGCCATGCCCGCTGTGAGGCCGAGCGCCATGCTCGAAATCAGCAGGGCCAGAAACGCGTGCAGCTTGACGAGGAGGATCAGAACCAGCAGCAGGGCGATCGCAGCAAGCGTGAGCAGGACGAGGCCGGGGCCGCCGACGGGCATGAACGGCCTATTCTACACTGGCGGGGGAGCGGGGAAAGAATCTCACCGCAAAGGCGCAGAGACGCAGAGAAGATCAGGAAGGGTGCGATCAGTATGGGTTAGATTGATCTGAACGCGCGCCTGAGGTGACACCAGCAGTATCTTCAGCATTTCTGATTTCCTCTGCGCCTCTGCGGTGAAATGCGTGTTGAATTACCCGAGCCGAATCTTGGTCTCCAACCAGATGAGCAGCACGAGGACGAAGACCATGCACGTCCCGGCAAGCGGGAGCGCCATCACCATGCGAATGCCCCACTGGTCGGCAAGATAGCCGAGCGTCCAGGGCGCCAGCATGCCGCCGGTGAGCGCGATGGAGAAAATACCGTTGAAAAATCCGGGCTGAAAGTTCGGGAAATCGCGGCCGATGCGTTCGGCGATCAGGGGATAGATCGTGGCAAAACCGGAGCCCACCAGAAGAATGCCGATGACGGCGCCGAAGACGTTGTCGGTTTCGAGCAGAATGATACAGCCGAAAACGGCGGCACCGGCGCTGGCGAGTAGGAAACGGCCGTGGCGGATTCTGGGCAGAAGGCCGACCGCTGCGAGGCGGCCCACGAGCAAAGCCAGCCAGTAAATCGCCAAGAGCGCCAGCGACAGCTTCGGGCTGACGCCCAGGCGGTGGATCAGGAAAATGGGCAGCCAACCGGCGATTGACCATTCGTTGCCGAACTGGAAGAACAGCAGCAGCGCGAACAGGACGGCACCGGGGCGGCGAAGGTCGCGAAAGAGCTGCGCGATGCTGGGCTGTTCGGCAATCACCGGAACGGCGAAGGAGCCGCGGGCGAACCAGATCAGGAACAGGCCGGGGACTACGGCGATGAATACCAGAATGGCGGTGACGGTGTAGGCGTAGAAGGTTCCGCCCACCAGCAAAGTGACGGCGAGGCAACCCATGACGAACGAGATACCGCCCGCGTTGACGGTGGCAGCGGGGTCGCGGTCATAGGCCGGTGAAATCGCGTGAAAAACGCCGGTGTTCAGCAGGCCTGTGGCAAAGCCGATTAAGAGAAGCCCGGCCATACGCCACAACGCGGGCGCGGGGAGCGGTAGGAATGCCAGGTAAAGCAGTGACGAGCACGCGAGCCCGCAG
>Ga0070730_10004399_pt1 | contig 12378 bp, 7 predicted proteins | sample Coa_R1_3_FD_66447 | JGI IMG/M metagenome (GOLD analysis project Ga0070730, IMG submission 66447) | Surface soil microbial communities from Centralia Pennsylvania, which are recovering from an underground coalmine fire - Coalmine... | ecosystem: Environmental > Terrestrial > Soil > Unclassified ... | reverse complement strand
TCCCCGCCTGGCGGGCCACCCGCACCGACCCCGCCACCATTCTCCGCACCTAAAACACCCACAAACGAGTCATCCCGAAGCGAAGCCGAGGGACCCGCTTTTCGCCGAAACGCCACAAACCTGTCATCCCGAGCAAAGCCGAGGCACCCGCTTTTCGCCGAAACGCCACAAACCTGTCATCCCGAGCAAAGCCGAGGCACCCGCTTTTCGCTTTTCGCTTTTCGCTTTTCGCTTTTCGCTTTTCGCTTTTCGCTTTTCGCTTTTCACTTTTGGGGTGCACCACGTTCCGGGTTTTGGTACCTGGATCTTGGGTTAATTCTTCTTCCCATTCCTACGGAGTCCCGTTCGATCAAGCGGCAACGCTTCCCGTTCATCACGCACAGTAAGGAAGTAGCTCCGGGTAGCGCTGGCTTCCAGCCGGCGCCCTTCGCCCGGATGGGACCGAGTGGTGCATCCCCCAAACGCCTGACAACCCGCGTGTCGGCCCTCTTGATTTTGTAAGGATCCAGGTTAGAGTCACTTCCAGTTAATCCTCCAGAAATATCCGACACCAAGCCTTCTGGTTTTCGCAACTGGATTCCTACCGAGCTGCCCGTCATGCGGGAGCGACGGCCGGGGAACGTCGCCGAATCCCCAGATGTTTGCCCAAGATTTTCCGAGGAAGAGTTGCGCGCGATCTGGGCTATTCCTTAGAACATAGCCATAACCCTTTATTTTCAAAGGGCACGTTGCGGCTATTTTCATGGTTCGCTTATGGTTCGCAGAACCATAATTTATTCGTACCTCAGCGCGACCACGGGGTCTACGCGTACGGCGCGGCGCGCGGGCAGGTAAGCAGCAATCAAACCGACCGCGATCATTATTGCAGCGGCAACGACAATCGGAAAAGGGCTGGCGACCGGCAGGTCGGGGATCAGACTGGCAGCGACGCGTTTTCCCCAGAACGCAAGGGGTTCTCCGATAGCGAGACCAGCGCAGACCATGCACAGGGCGCCGCCAAGGGCTATGCGCATAACGTCAGTCCGTGCTGCACCGAGCGCCATGCGAACGCCGATCTCATGTGTGCGCCGCGCGACCGTGTACGCGAGTAGGCCGTACAGGCCGATAGCTGCAAGCAGCACGCCGAGCGCGCCGAACCCAGCGGAAAGCATTGCAATCAACCGCTGTGGAACGATGGACGAGTCGATCTGCTCGTTCATCGTCACAATCCGAACGATGGGAACAGCCTTCAACACCGCGGCCTCGGTTTGGCGAACCGCGCTGACAACTCCGCCGGGATCGATTCTCGTGCGGATCGCCAGCTGAGAACCAATGAAGCCCTGTTGAAGAAGGTCCGCATAGATCGTAGGCGGCGCGGCTTGCTGGAGATCGTTGTATTTGGCGTCACGGACGAGTCCGACCACCTCATAGGTCCCTTCGCCCTTCGTCAAGGTGATATGGCTCAGGGTGATGTGTCTTCCAACGGGGTTTTCGTTCCCGAAGCAGTCGCGAGCAGTGGTCTCGTTGATGATTGCGACAGGGGAGCCGGCATGGTCGCGTGTTGAAAAATCGCGACCGGCGAGAAATGGTGTGCCATACGTCTCGAAGTAGGCCGGGGCAACGTAATTGATGGAGGCCTGGGTCCGCTTTTCAGGATGGTCTTCCGCAAATGCGAAGCTCGCGGCTCCAGGGCCCTCCATTGGACTCATGTCACTAAAGGTGGCTGAGCTTACGCCAGGGATGGCGTGCAGCCGCATCACCAATTCTTGAGACAGCCGCGAGAATTGCGCAGCGTCATAGCCACTGGGCGCGAAATCGAGCGTGACCAGCCGCAGATTATTGCGCTCGAATCCCAGATTCAGGTTCCGAAGACGCGACAGATATTCCACAAACAGGCCCGCCGAGCTCATCAGCACGAGGGAGAGCCCCACCTGCGAAGCGACCAGGCCCTTGCCGAACAGCCGCCGGGACTTGGATTCTCCGATGCGCGATACCAGTTGCAGCGTGGTCGCTGGTTCCGTCTTCGAGGCGCTCATAGCGGGTGCCGCTCCGCACAGGAGCCCCGTGAGCAGCGCAATCGCCAGGGTGAACAACAGCACGTGTGCATCTGGGTTTGTCAGAGCCTCAAAATGCACCGGCGCATCCATGATGAACCTGCCTGATGCGAAGACCCGGATCAGCGCGTGAGCTGCGAAGTAGGCCAGGAAGATGCCGACGGCGCATCCGGCCAGCGACAGCAACATTGATTCGGTGAGCGTTTGGCGCAGCAAGCGAGCCCGAGGCGCTCCGAGGCAGGCACGCACGGCCATTTCGTGCTGGCGCGATGCTCCGCGGGCCAAGAGCAGCCCTGCTAAATTCGCGCACGCAAGGAGCAGCAGCAGCCCTACCGTTGCCATCAGGACCGTCAGCGGTGTCGAGAGCATCTGGGTCAAAGGCGTGGAAACGCCGTTTCCCGCCGGCTCGACGCGGAGTTGCATCGTACGCACGTAAGGACCGGCGTCGGGCGCGTTCACGACTCTGTGAGACAGCACGCCGATTTCGGTACGCGCTTCTTCTACGGAAACGCCCGGTTTCAACCTCGCTAATAGTCCGAGTCCCCATCCGGCAGAAGGACCAAGCGTTTGGGGCCACCAAACGTCTTGCGGCGCTTGGTTATTGAGCCCGTAAAACCCGCGTTGCGCCACACCAACGATGGTAAGCGGCGCGTCGTCGCCGACGACGATCTGCTTACCGATGATTCCGGGATCCAGATTGAATCGGGATTTCCAGAACGACCAGCTGATGGCGGCTACTGGCGCGTGATAGCCGACGTGATCATCTTCGGGGCCGATTAAGCGGCCGGCTGCGGGTCGCACTCCCAGCTCTTGGAAGAAAGTTCCTCCTACAGCTCCGACGAACAGGGTCTCCGGCTGCAGCTTATCGGCGCGGACAGGTGCAAAGTTCACTCCAGGCCCAACGATCAGGTCCGAGAAGACGTGGTTGCCGTCACGGATGATCCGGTAAGCGTCCCACGAGAAACCGTTGAACCCGGGTTCCGGCTCGCCGGGACCGTGGTGGAGGATTTCGACGAGTCGCCCTGGGTCTCGCACCGGGAGAGTACGCAGCATCAGTCCGTTGATGATGCTAAAGATGGCCGTGTTTGCGCCGATCCCGAGGGCGAGGGTGAGGACACCAACCGCGGTGAAGCTGGGGGATTTGAGCAACATGCGGAGGCCGAAGCGCAAATCCTGCCAACAGGTTTCCACAAAGGATTCCCAGCCGCCAGAGCGAACGATTTCCTTGGTAACTTCGAGACTGCCGCGCTCTAGTCGCACTTCGCGAAGCGCATCCTTACGACTTACGCCTTGCGTCATCTTTTCCGCCGCTTCCATCTCCAAATAGGCCGCTAGTTCTTCATCCAACTCCCGGTCGACTTGGTTCTTTCGGAAAAGCGACCGAAGGCCGGTTGCAAAATTTCTGAACAAGGACATGGCTCTTTACTCGTATCTCAGGGCAACCATCGGATCGACGCTGGTCGCCCGGCGGGCGGGCACGTATACGGCCACCAGAGCCACTATTATCAGCAGCAGGGCCAAGGCAACGAAGGTCAGCGGGTCTCTCGGTCGGACACCGTATAGCAAGCCGGTAAGAAGTCGCGTGAGTCCGAGGGCGACAGCTACGCCGACGCCGACGCCTATCAGAGTGAGAAGGAGCCCTTCCCCGACCACCATCCGCAGGATGTCCCGCCGAGTGGCGCCGAGAGCTGAGCGAATGCCAATCTCATGCTTGCGGCGGCTGACAGAATAGGAAAGCACTCCATAGATGCCTACGGCGGACAGCACCAGAGCGATTGCAGCGAACAGGCCCAGCATGGAAGCTGAGACGTGCTGCCGCCAGATCGACTCAGAGACTACGTCTTGCATGGTGCGCATCTGGATCACTGGCTGGTCGCTGTCCACCTGCCGCACGGCGTCACGCACGGCGGCGGCAGCGCCCGTCGGGTTTGAGGCGGTGCGAATGATCAACGTAACCAGGAAGGATGCAAATGGGTGCTGAGCGTAAGGCTCGTACAGCTCCGGGTGGGGCTCGGAATCCACCGAGTCCTGTTTGGAATCCGCAACTTGACCCACGACTGTCGCGGGCCCATCATTCGGGCAGGCGCCCGGCAGTTGCTTGCCAACGGGGTCTTCTCCCGGCCAATAGAGTCGGGCCATCGTACGATTGACGATCCGGACACAGGGAGCATCCCTCTGGTTTTCCGCTTCGGTGAAATCACGTCCGCTGATGAGCGGTATTTGCATAGCCCGGAAGTAACCTGGACTCACACTGCGCCCAGCTACTAGGACGGGCCCTGAGCCGCCCGGCGAGTTCGGTGGGGCGGGGAAATCGAGGGAGAGATGAAATCCGGTGAAGGGCAGGTTATTCGCCATCCCCACTGATTTCACGCCGGGAATGGCTTGGATACGGTCCAGCACTTCGCGGTAAAAATCCGCCGACTGGGGACGGGAGTACTTGTAACTCATCAGCGGCACGCGCACCGTCAAGAGATGGTCGGGATTGAATCCGGTAGGAGCCGTTTCCAGGTGTTCGAAGCTTTGAATCATCAAGCCGGCACCGACCAGGAGCACCAAGGCAAGCGCGACCTCGGAAACAACCAGCACACGCTGCAGGCGCGAGCCGCCGGCCCCTGCCGCGGAAGTCCGTCCGTGCTCTTTGAGGGACTCACTGAGATTCAGGTTCGAGACCCACAAGGCGGGCAGCAGTCCAACCGCAGCTCCGGTCATGAGTGACAGAGCTGCCGTGAAGGCGAACGCGGTGAGGTTCATCGAAATATGATGTACGCTCTCGGTTTCAACGAGGTTGTATTTGGGCACCAGACTGACCATCATGCGCAGGCCCCAACGTGCCAGCAAAAGGCCGCCGACTCCGCCTGCACCTGCCAGAAGTACGCTTTCGACCACCAACTGCCGGATCAACCCCAGACGGCCGGCGCCCAGCGCAGCACGGATGGCCATCTCGCCCTGCCGTGTTGTGCCACGAGCGAGCAGCATGCTGGCCACGTTCGCGCCGACGATCAGCAGCACAAAAGTCACTGCCCCCAGGAGCGCTAAAATGGCCGTACGCAGAACGTCTTCCGCCACCGGGCCTTTGAAGCGACTGACCGGAGCGCTCCATCCAGCGTTCGTCTTCGGAAACTGCGCGGCCAGGCGACGTGACACGATATCCATTACCGCCTGAGCTTGTCTGAGAGTGACCCCTGATTTCAGCCGCGCGATGACGCTGAGTCTGCGGTCCTTGTGATCGGCACTTTCAGCGGCACTGAACGTTACAGGGACCCATATTTGCGTGTTGGCCCTTGGGAACTCAAAATCAGCGGGAGCCACGCCGAGCACGGTGTAGGATTTGCCATCGAGCGCAAGCGCCTTCCCAATGATGTTGGGATCCGACGAGAAGTGAGTCTCCCAGTATTGGTAGCTCAGGACCACGGCCTGGGTTTCGTTCTCGGCAAACGTACGCCCGCGGATGGTATTTACGCCCAGAACGCTAAAAAGATTTGTGGTGACCGGGACCGCCCACACTTCGTCCGGTTCGCCATTACCGGTCAAGGCGTGAAATTCCCACCGCTGATAAGCAGCCATTCCCTGGAAAGCCTGCGCTTGCTTATGCCATTCGATGAAGTCCCCAGGAGAAACCTCATTAATTGCGCCTGCTGCCGTCTCGGGGCCCACTTCGTTGATGTCCACCAGCTCAGAGGGCTTCGCGTAGGACGCTGGGCGGAGCAGCACAGAGTCAACCACGCTGAAAATTGCCGTGTTCGCCCCGATTCCCAGCGCCAGTGTCAGCACGGCGACGGCAGCAAAACCGGGATTCTTGCGCAGCATGCGCAGGCCGACGTGCAAATCCTGCCAGCACGTCTCCACGAACGATTCCCAGTTGCCAGAGCGAACGACTTCCTTTGCAAGTTCAAGGCCGCCGCGCTCCAGGCGAACGGCGCGAAGGGCATCCTTGCGACTCATGCCTTGTTTCATCTTTTCAGCCGCTTCCATCTCCAAGTAGGCGCCCACCTCCTCATTCAACTCCCGGTCGACTTGGTTCTTTCGGAAAAGCGACCGAAGGCCGGTTGCAAAATTTCTGAACAAGGACATGGCTGCTCCCTACGAGGCTTCCAAAATTCTGCCGATTGCCGCCACTTGCCTGCCCCATTCTCGTGTTTCGCTGTCGAGCCTCTTTCGTCCCTTGGCCGTCAGAGTGTAGTACCTTGCTCGCCTGTTGTTTTCAGTGGGCTTCCATTCCCCATCGATTAGCCCATCCCTTTCTAATCGTTGAATGGCGAGAAATAACGAGCCCGCATTCAGGCGGAAAACGCCCTTGCTCATCTGTTCGATTCGCATGGAAATCCCGTAGCCATGGGTGGGTTCCAGGGCCAACGTTTTTAGGATGAGCATATCCAGCGTGCCCTGAACGAGATCGCTCGGCTTGTCTGACATAAACCTCCTTCCCCTTGGCTACCAAGAGGAACATACGCTTCTTCTACTGGTTGTCAAGAGGAGAAGACCCCCAAAATTCATGAGGGAAAAGACCTAAAAATTCATGGCGGCAGGCAAACAGTCACGACCTTCCCAACTTTCAATCCATGGGATCGCTGCCGATCAGTCCCGGCGCATCGTAAGCGCAAAACGAGAAACTGCTCCAAGGCCAGTCTTTGGCATGTGCGACCAGGCTTGTCTTGAACGGGATTGCCATGCATGCAAAGCAGTTTCTCACCCTCCGCGCCACACTCCAATTTTCGGCCACCTGACCCTCAACCGTCCCTCCGGCCAGTTGTCCCCGCGTACCCCCCACGCTACGCTAAGCTGTGTCGCTCGCAGCTCACGTTCGTAAGCCTCCGGCTTGTTCTCACTTACCCCGGACGGTAGACCCTTGCGCGCCGAGCCCGCTTCCCGTTGTTACGTACTCTGATTCAGCTTCAAAATGAAGATGGCTAAGTACCTTTATAATCTACACTTGCAAAAGTGTATCAAAACAAAGGACTTTATCTACGTTTAGAATCAACACTTACGCAAAAACCGGGGGGGAGGGGGTATACCGTACGCTCACGCTCCTCAACTGCATTCGGTAACCCGGCGTGCGCAGTCCCGCAGGATCTCCGCTTCCCAAGCCGGCCGCCTCGGAGATCTAGGGTGTGCCGCATCGCTTGGTATTCGCTGCGTCAAATGCAGATAGACAGCCGCGGAGTGCTTGTAGGCCGGAACCGGTTCGCGAAACGCCACATTGCCCAGATACTGCAGCGCATCCGCCAGAGCGTAATACCCGGTTTCGCCCGCTTCCCACAGCCGGTCGCGCTCCGCAAATTTTTCCGGCGCAAACGTCGCCAGCCCCAGCAGATAATCCGATCCGTACTCGATCATATTTATTCCCAGATCGTTGCCCGTATAAATCTGAAACTCCGGCCGATGTCTATCGCGCAACTTCAGCCGCCCCAGTTCCACCATGCGGTCGAGCGAAGAATGCTTCATCCCTGCCAGCTCTGGAATATCCATCAGCCGCCGCACCGTCTCCTCATCGAATATTTCGCCGTTCGGCGCGAACATCGCTCCCAACTCAAACGCCAGCACCCGCGGAAATCCCCGGCAAATTTCCCGGTAGATCCTCCCCTTCTCCTCCGCGGATTTTCCGTGCAGCCGCGCCGTCTGAAACACGATCGGAATCCCGCCGGCTTTCGCGACGCGTTCCATTTCCCGCCGGTACAATGCCGCCAACTCGCCCGTTTGCCCTTCAATGTACGCGCCGGCCACAAACGGCACGCCGTCGCCCAGCGCTTCGCGCGTCCATCGCAATACTTCCTGCTTCTCCCCATCGCTCAGATAATTCACGTACCCGGTGTCCATATTCACCGCGTTCATCAGCCCCGCGCGCTGCGTCGCCGCCAGGTGCCGCTGAAATGCTTCCACCGCCACGCGTCCATCCCTTTCATACGGCAACAATGCCGCCGCAATTCCTTGCACTTTGCGCCGCAATTTTCTCCGCTCCCTCAATTGTTCAATGTTCATTCGGCGTCCCCGGCCGCGCGCGCTTCTTCAGCGCGCTCAACTGCACGGCCATCGCGGAGTTTTTGTAATGGCTGTCCAGCGGATAGCAACCCGAAGGCAATCCGTTCCGTGGCGCCGTGGTGCAATCGCTGAAGGTCCGGCAAATTCGCTTGTGCTGCACCGCGCGGCCTTGCACCGCATCGAGAAATATTTCCGGATAGGTCAAGATCATGCGCCCCATTCCCACCGCATCCACCCAGTTCTCGCGTACCGCAGCCTGCGCCACCTGCGGCAGAAAATCCTGCAAATAACTGTATGCCGTGCCGACAAAAATCAGATTTGGAAATCGCCGCTTCAATTCCCGCGCCGCCTCCATCTGCCGGGCCACACCCACCAGCGGATCTTCCGGCGGCTGGTATCCATCCGAGGGTGGATACAACGCCGGCCGCTGAATGTGCGGACTGTAATAGGGACTGCCCGCCGTGACATTCACCAGAACAATGTGCAGCGATTCGAGCAACGCGAGTAACCGAATCGGCTCCGCGAGATCGGGCTCTGTGGGATCGCTCGCATTCACGCCAAATCCCCAGCGATAAGGAAGCAAATCGGCGTGCGGCTCCGGAATGCCTGGGCCCAATTTTCCATTACCGGATTGCGCCGGATCGGGATGAAACGGCACGCTGTCGAAAGCGGAAAAACGAACTCCAATTTTCAGTCGTGGCGCGGCCTCGCGAATTCCTTGCACCACTTCACGCAGAAAGCGCGTGCGATTCTCGAAACTTCCTCCGTACTTCCCTTCCCGAGTGTGCGCGCTCAGAAATTCGTGCCCCAAATATCCATGGCAATGCTTGATATCGACAAAATCGAATCCCAACTCCCACGCCGTGCGCGCAGCGCGATGGAACTCTTCCACGATTCCGGCAATCTCTCCATCCGTGAGCACGGGGAAATCGGGAGGCAAACCCAAACGCCGGTCCAGAATCGGATGGCGATACAGGATGCGCGGCTCCGCGCGCCGCTGCGAATTCGGTTTGCAGTAGCGCCCCGAATGCGTCAGTTGCAAACCAACCAGCAATCCGGCATCCGAACCCGCCGCTTGCTTGTGCTCCGCTATCAGCGCTTCTCGCAGTTGCGCCAATCCTGCGCGCGTTTGCTCCGCGACCGCCAGTTGGTTCGGATTCGCGCGTCCACCGTGCGAAACGGCAACGGCTTCACCTCCCCAGATCAGTTTCGCGCCGCTCTGCCCAAAGCGTCGCCAGCGCCGCAAAGTATTTTCCGTGGGCCGGCCGTCCGCGGTTCCGTCCCAACCTTCCATGGGATTCACGGCGATGCGATTGCCGATTTTAATTTCGCCTCGCTCCAGCGGAGCAAGCAGCGGCGAATCCGCTGCCCGCACAATCTCGGAGTCGCAGGGAATCTGCAATTGCAGCGCGCGCAAATGTTCCGCGAACCGCGAAACATCCTTGACGCTGCCAAGCCGCAGAATCGCCGGGACGCTCACTGGTTTGTGCCTCGCCAACCCGTCGAAACGCTCACGCTGCTTTTCCGCGGATCATGCATTTCTCTTTCTTGTTGCTTTCGGCTTTCCGGCTTGACAAACATAGCGATGCTAAAAGATTCTTTGTGCCGCTGTCGAGAGAGAGTTCCAGCCTAAGGCGCTGCGAGCGTAGAGTCACCCTCCACTCGACGATGCGCGCGACCGCTGGGGAGGTAGCCATGACTATGACGCGACGCGAACTATGCCGCCTGCTGCCCGCGGCCGCGCTCCCAATCGCTGCACCGCTCGCAGAGACCAGCGAGAAAGATCATTCACTGCCGTCGGCCGGCTACCCGTTCGAGAAGTTGACCGTCAAAACAGCGCCTGGTGGCGCGCAGACCCGCGGCATCCTGGCGGGAAAACTGGCCACCGGCGAATCCATCGAGACTCATGCAACCACCCTGCCGCCCGGCGCCATGCCGCACCCGCCGCATCATCATGTGCATTCGGAAATGTTCTTTATCCGTGAGGGAACCCTGGAGCTAACCGTCAATGGAACGACGTACCCGCTGGGACCGGGCGCGGTTGGTTTTGTGCATTCCAATGACGAGCACGGCGTGAAAAATGTGGGGACGACGCCCGCAAACTATTTTGTGCTGGCGATCGGGCCGGGCGTGGGCTCGGCGTAGAGGTTCCTGGAAGCCGTTCAAAAGGGGAAACGATGACTGGAGTTCTAAAGAAAGCGCTGTTGGTGTTCCTGCCGATTTCGATGGCGGCCGGTTTTGCGGAAGCGCAATCAAGCTATGATTTGCGCTCGCCAGACAATCGAGTGGAGTTGCGCATTCGCACGGCCAACGGAATCCGCTACGACGTGCTGCTGGGCGGCCGCGCGATTCTGCAGGATTGCACGCTCTCTATTGACGTGGATCACAAGAAATTAGGTGTCGAGGCAAAAGTCTTGAAGCACAAGGAGAGCAGCCACGATCAGGTGCTGGAGCCGGTGGTGCGCCAGAAGTTTGCGAAACTCCGCAACAATTACAAGGAGCTGCACCTCGATTTCGATGGCGGGTACAGCGTAACGTTTCGTGCCTTCAACGAAGGAGTGGCCTACCGGCTGGAAACCTCGCTGCCGCAACCGGAGGTGAAGATTTATGGCGAAGAGATGAACCTGAATTTTTCGAGCAACGACATCGTGTATTACCCGGAAGAAGAAAGTTTCATGTCTCATAACGAGCGGAAATATCTGCCGCGACGCTTGTCGGAAATCGAACCTCATTTCCTGGCCACGTTGCCGGCGGTAGTGGACGTGGGCGACGGCGCAAAAGTGGCGGTGGCGGAATCGGACGTCGAGGAATATCCGGGATTGTGGCTGCATGGAACCAGCGGCAACGCTTTGGCCGGAACGTTTCCGCCGTATCCGCTGAAGGAAAAATTGGAGCACGATCGCGACCTGCACGTGGTGGAGGCCGCCGACTACATCGCGGTCACTAAAGGGACGCGGACGTTTCCGTGGCGCGTGCTGGAAGTTGCCGAGAAAGACGGCGACCTGCTCACCAACCAGATGACCTACCTCCTGGCGGCGCCCTCGCGGGTCGAGGACACTTCGTGGATCAAACCAGGGAAAGTGGCCTGGGATTGGTGGAACGACTGGAACGTCTACGGCGTGGACTTCAAGGCCGGAGTAAATACGCAGACGTACAAGTATTACGTCGATTTCGCAGCCAAGTACGGGATTCCGTACATCATTCTGGACGAAGGCTGGTACCGGAACGGGGACGTGCTGGACGTGGTGCCGGACCTGAACATGGAGGAGCTAACGGCCTACGCCAAGCAGAAAAACGTGCGCGTAATTCTGTGGGTGCTGTGGAACAAGCTGAACGACCAATTGATTAAGGCGTTGGATCAATACGAAAAATGGGGCATCGCGGGAATCAAAGTGGACTTCATGCAGCGCAGCGATCAACTGCTGATCAACTACTACCATCGGGTGAGCCAGGAAACGGCCAAACGCAAAATGTTGGTGGACTTTCATGGCGATCAGAAGCCAGCGACTATGACCAGGACCTATCCGAACCTGATCAGCACGGAGGGCGTGCGGGGAATGGAGTGGAGCAAGTGGAGTGCGGAGACCGATCCGGACCACGATGTGACTTTGCCCTTTACGCGCATGGTGCTGGGGCCGATGGATTACACGCCGGGCGCGATGATTAACGCATCGAAGAGCGCTTTCCGGGCGATCAACAGCCGGCCGATGAGCCAGGGCACCCGCTGCCACCAGCTGGCGATGTATGTAGTATTTGAGAGCCCGCTGCAGATGCTTTCCGACAGCCCGTCCAATTATTTGCGGGAGCCGGAAATTATGGAGTTTTTGGGTCCGGTTCCCAGCGTTTGGGACGAAACCAAGGTGCTGGACGGCAAGATTGCGCAGTATGTGGCGGTGGCGCGGCGAAATGGCAAGGATTGGTATGTGGGGGCAATGACCAACTGGTCGCCGCGCGAGTTGGAGATTGATTTTTCTTTCCTGCCGGAAGGCAATTTTACGCTGCAGGCTTATCAGGATGGCGTGAATGCGGATCGGATGGGCAGCGATTATAAAATGAGCAAGACGCAGGTGAATCGCGGGACTAAGCTGAAAATTAAACTGGCGCCGGGCGGCGGCTGGGCGGCGCGGATTATTCCGTAGTCCCTGTAAGCAGAAAAAGCAGATTCCTCGGGCAAACACCGCCCTCGGAATGACAATCGTAAACATTTTGTTAGAGTGGAAACCATAAAAAGTACGTTTGTGAGGTTCGCATGGGACATCCGAAATTGGAGTTGAGTGGGAAGACGGCGGTAGTGGTTGGGGGGACCAGCGGGATCGGGCTGGCGCTCAATAAGGGCTTGGCGCTGGCGGGCGCGAACGTTGTTCCCACC
>Ga0070730_10004397_pt1 | contig 12379 bp, 17 predicted proteins | sample Coa_R1_3_FD_66447 | JGI IMG/M metagenome (GOLD analysis project Ga0070730, IMG submission 66447) | Surface soil microbial communities from Centralia Pennsylvania, which are recovering from an underground coalmine fire - Coalmine... | ecosystem: Environmental > Terrestrial > Soil > Unclassified ... | reverse complement strand
CCTCGGTGGCCACCTGGGTGCGTGTCACGGGCGGGCGGGTGCCCACCTTCCCGTAGCGGGTGGCCTCATCGGCCCGCGGGATCTGCTTGAGCAGCTCGCCGCACCGGCGCTCGGCGCGCGCCTGGATCCGCACGGCCATGACCCGCAGGCTGTCGTCTTTGGCTTGCCGGGCGTAGCTCGCCATCGCCGCGGCCTTGTCCACCCAGTCCTTGCACTCGTCGATCCGCTCGCACTCCGCGATTGCCGCCATGGCGGCTTCGTATTTCTGCGGCAGGGGAGCGCTGGAATCGCCCGGGACGGGCAGCGTGGCGAGGTTATTCATGCGAGGTGCCTTTGCCGCGCGGGTCGCGGCCGTCTTGGGTCATCAGGACGTCGTTCCAGTCCTTCGAGGGGGCTGGTGGGGTGCGAATCTCGACGCGTATACGGCCCTGGAGCCGTTCTATGAGCTTGAGGGCTGCCGAGAGCCCGGCCTCATCCCGATCGCCGTAAATGCGCAGCCGTAGCACGCCAGGCGGGGGCTCAAAACGCGAAAGCAGGGACGTGTTGAGGGCTGCCCAGACCGGGATGCCGTCAAGCGCCGCGGCGGAGAGGGCAGTTTCGATACCTTCGGCTATCCCGAGGACGTCAGTCGCCGGCATCAAGCGCACCGCGCAGCCTCCGCGGCCGGTCATGGGGCTCAAGATTTTGCGAGGCTCGTACCCTTCGAGCTTCTTGCCGCCCTGCAGGTAAGTCGTATGCACGGTGACGATCTCGCCGGCGCCGTCCACCACATCGGCCACGAGCGCCGGGTACCGGCCGACCCGTTGGCCTTCGTGCCAGTACTCGACCGTGGCGTGAGCCTTGAGCGTGCAGCCCGGGGGCAGGGGCCATAGCCCGCGGCTGGCGAGGTAGGTGATTGCGTCCTCGCAGTTCTCGATGGCGCAGCGATCCCGGCGCAACCGGCGCACCCGATCCGGGGGCACCGCGGGGGCAACCTCCGGAATATGCGTAGGTACGGGGATACGTACCTGTGCCGCGCCATCGGCCAGGCCCGCGGCCTCAATCACCGCCTTGCGCGCTTCGGCGAACGTCCAGCCGTAGACCCGCTCGAGCAGTCCAAAGCCGTCGCCGGCGCCGCACTGACCGCAGATGTAAGTCCCGCGGTCCCGCTTGTTGTCGAATCGGAATCGATCCTTGCCGCCGCAGGCAGGGCAGGGACCATGCTTGTTGCGCAGCGAGGCCTCCGGAATGCCGAGCTGCACCAGGATCTGCGGCCAGGAGGTGCCCAGGCGGGCGTGGATCTCGTCGGCGCGGATCATGCTGCTGTCGCCCTGGCTCGATCGCGAGACCACTTGATCAGCCGGTGATGCAGCCAGCCGCTTACCGGCATGGAAGGGGGCGCCGGCGGCAGACTCCAGAACGCAGAGGGCTTACGCACCGATTGCGCAATCCCGAATTTCGCCTGTGTCTGCATCCAGGCCCACCAGTGCCCGGAGTTTGGTTTCGCGGCCCATTTATCCGGCCAGCGCCGTGAATACCAGCCGCAGGCCTCCCGATAGAACCCAGCGACGATAGGATCGGTGGGCGACACGTAGTCCGGCACATCCGCGAGTTCCTGGAGCTCGGCCTCCTGCACGGCGATCGGCTTGGACTTCGGCAGCGGTGCCCAACCACATGAGGGGCAAGCGTGACCTTGCTCGGACGTCAGCCAGATTTCGGAGCATTCCTGGCAGGTGCGCAGCGCCTCCTGTCTCGAATTGCGCTTACTGGCATTCGCCTTCAACGTTTCCGCGTTGACGTTGCGCTTCTCGTCGAGCGTCCAATCGAAGTCGCTCTGCGGCAGACCGAGCGATTCGACCACGTGGCCGTGATCGATGACGATGCAGTGAGTTTTGCCCGGCGATGCCCGTAGGCCGCGGCCGACCATCTGCAGGTACATGGTCAGCGATCGAGTAGGGCGTGCGAGAACGATGCATTCCACGCTCGGCACATCGACGCCATAGCTCATCAGGAAGCAGTTGATCACGATACTGGTGGTTCCCGCCTCGAGGCGGCCGATCACCTCATCGCGGATCTGTTCGTCATCCGCATCGGTCACGAGCTCGGCCGCGATGCCTTGCTGCCGAAACGCATCGCAGAGCGCGGCGCCGTGCGCCTTGTTGACCGCGAAGCAGAGCGTCTTCTTGCGGTTTGCGATGCGCAGCCAATTGCTGACCACGTCGCCGATCAGCTTCGGACGGCTTAAGACTTCAGCCAGGGCCGTGGGGCTGAAATCGTTGTCGTTATCCTTCGGCAGCGCGCGCAGCTCGGCGGTAGTCACGCTCGGCGTGTTGAATATGCGAGTCGGTACCAGAACACCCGCACGGGTGAGCGTTTTCACCGCCGGACCGAGCACCAGACAGTCGAATGCCGCGGCCAGGGACTTTCCAGACTTGCGCGCCGGCGTCGCGCTGAAGCCAATCCGAATCGCGCTCGGATAGCTATCGAGGATCTGCAGGCGGGTCGCCGCGGTCGCCAGGTGCGCCTCGTCGAATATCACGACGTCCGCCGGCGGCAGCGGAATGTGTTCGTTGACGAGTGCCCGGCGATGCAGCGTGTCGATCGAGGCGATCTGGATCCGCGACGAATAATTGCGCAGCCCCGGAAGCGAGGCCGCGATGACGCCATGAAGCGCGCCAAAGGCGACGAGCCGATCATGGATCTGCCGCACCAGGCGCGTCCGGGTGGCGAGAATCAGCACGCGTCGATCGGCCGCCTGGGCCGCCATCACGATCGCGGCAATGATGTGCGTCTTGCCGGCGCCGGTCGGCGCTTGTCCCAAGATTCGCGAGTGGCCTGTATCGAGCGCCGCAGCGATATCTGCGATCAACTGCCGCTGATAGTCTCGCAGGCAATCTGCGGTGAGCGGCAATTCGTCCAGCCAGCCATCCGGCATCTTGCTCGCCGGCGCGATCCAAGCCTGCTTGCCCAGGGCGAGGGCTTCCTGTGGCCGCGCGCTCACAGCAATTCTCGTTTTTGAAATGCGGTGCCGTTTTGAAAAGGGAACCCTGGAGCACCAGGTAGAAAGCTATCAGTAATGCATAGGTCCCCTTGGAAAGCATCCGGAAGCAAGGCATAGGATCCGGATACGGAACTGATCAGTACGCCAGAGATCGCTAACCGATCGCTGACCAATCGCTCTCCGATCGGTAACCGACCGAGGGTAGCCCTCAGAAGCAGGGAGAGTGTGGTCATTGGCGCCCCCATCGGTTGCGGTTTCCTGTCCGCCCACCCTCGCTTTGGCTGTTGAACTGATTGATGGCCTTGCGGCGATGGATCTCGAGGCGTGGATTGCGGCGCCGGCCGTCGTCTCCCAGGTGCAATTTGCGCTCAAGGAATGGCCACGCCGCGCGCCATTCGGCCGGTGTCGCAACTGCAATCGCGCGCAGCTCGTTAGGATCGCCAGGCAATGACCCGAGGTCCCACTGGGCATCGAGGAGCTCGCGATAGGCACCTCGAGCGGCGAGCGGCCAGCCTCGTGTGGCACTCGCAAAATCCCGCGGATACCACGGCATTTTCGCCATTTGCGGCGAGCGCTCGGCGTCTGCGTCGCCGGATGGATTGATCATTCCAATGACCGGAGCGAGGGGAGGCGTCTTCATGACGGCTTCACCAGGCCGCGTTCCCGCTCAAGGCGGGCAATCGCTTCAGGGCTTCGCGCCTTAATCAGGCGGCATAGGATGCGCCAGGCTGCGGCTCTGCTGGGCAGGTCACGTGCCGCAACAAGTCGGCGGTGACAACGATGAATCACTTGCTCTAACTGTGAATCAGAAAGTTGCCCGATGCGGGGCGTGAGTGCTACTTTGCGCATGCTGTTGAGTCCTGCTGTTGAGTCGATCAAGCGCGCCGCACTGCTGAACACAGTTGCGGCGCGCGCCGTTTTGGGATCTGGAAAAGGTCACGCGGCGACGCCGCAGAGAAGGGCGCGCAGATCCTCGACCTTCCAGGCCAGGCGCCCATTGATCCGCACGGGGCGGATAGGCCCTGTTTCCGAATACGCCCACTTACGTAGGGTTGATGGTTGCCGATTGATGAACGCTGCGGCCTGCAGGGTCGGCAGGACGGCGGGAAGTGGCACGGCGATATTGGAGTTGGTTTGCATCGTCAAGTCCTTCCTGGGAGACCAGGTGCTTAAGACGATGCCTAATCTAGACTCGATGCCGATCAATGCCGATAGCAAAATCCGTTAGCGGCCCTTCGCGGCCCTTGGCGTCCACTAACGGCCCTTCGCGGCGCTCCACGGGCTCCCGCGGGACTCCTCTATCGGCGTCGCGCCAGCCTTTTTCCGAGAGCCTTTTTCGTCAACCAGGTGACTTTGCCTTGAGCGTCCGTGTAGCCGAGGGCTCCATCGGGCTTCCGAGGTACGCCTGTAAATGGCGGCGTGCTGATCAAGGCGATTTCCCGAAGTTGCAGCCAGACGTCGGCGGTCTCATCGCTGCCAGCCTTCTCAATTGCCACGCCTATCGGTTGGTCCAGAATGTCGCGGCGTTGGGCCGACGATTTGATCTGCGCCGCCGCCGGCGCCAATTTCGGGAAGCGCCACGGATTGCGAAAGTTGATGCCATCAAGCCAAGCGTTCAGATCGTTCCAATAGGCTTCCTCATAGAACTTGCGCACCGTCGTCGGAAGGTACGGCAGATTTCGCCCCGGCTCGTGGACCGTGAGCTTGCCCTCCTTTACTGCGCTCATGAGTTCGTCCAGCACCGCGCTCTCCCGTTCGCCTGTGTTGGTTGCGATCAGTGTCGCCGCTTCCTCGAGTGTGTAGCGGCCCGCTGCCTCTTTCTCCATTCGCTGCTTTTCGGTCTGCGCGGCCCGTCCACGCACTCTCTCCTGGGTGCGCCCCACGGCGTCTGCAATGGCCTGCAATATATGGCGCTCTGCATCTGGTGTGATGTACCACTGGGCGGGGTTGGCGCGAACGAGGGCCACATCCCTACATGGAAGGTCATTGAAAGCGCTCTGCGTTGCGACGCGCCCGGACTCTATCTCGGTGCAGATGAAGTCGAGTACGCCCGGAATCCCATCAGCTGGCCAGCCGTGGGCGCTCATCGCGGCAACTATCGTGCGCCGGATAGGGTCCGGGTCTGTGGCGTGTTGCCACTTTTCAGGGCGGCGGTCGGCTGTCGCTTCCGAAATTCGGTCCACAAGATCTCGGATAACAACGCGGTCGCTTTCGATTCGTACTGCAATTCCAAACCGTGCAGCGTGCTTGGTGAATTCGGGTATGAAAACCTGACCTATCTCGAGCAATTCACCTGTCCATCCATCCAACGGCACCATTGCGTGGTCCAGCGGGATGAATGAGCCTGCGCGGATGGCGTCCGTCAAGGCGGCCTTGTGCCTATCCTCGGCAGCCGCTCGTAGTATTGCGGCGTCAAATTCTGCGTTGATACATTGACGGCCCGGCGTCCACGTCGGCCGCTTCGGTGAACTGCTCCATCCCGCTATATACGCGAGCCACTGTTCATCCGTGGTGGCTTGCCCCGGCTGTGGAGGCGTTCCGAGAATCTCAACTAGCAGCTTCATATCTTCATCAGTGAGGGGTTGCGTGCGACCGTCATGCTCGCCGTTTGGACCCAAGTACGCCTTGACGATGCTCTTCAAGACAAGCGGCACATCAGGCTCGGGATGAATCGCTTCAGCCATCAACGCAGGGATCTCGCTAACCTTCACGGTGCGCGTTCCTGCTTTGAGGACGATTTCGGGCGCTTTGGTCATGGCACTCCTTCAAGTGCACCTTCGATGCGAGCACCAGACAGGCGGGCGAAGGATTCCCGCTTTTCGGCTGGCCGGCCTAGTCTGGTGCGTTGAGTTTACCTGTTGGGTGCCACGATCACTTTGTCACGCTGGGTCTTCGCCGGGCTTCTCACGTCATTGATCCCCTCGAAGTTCGGTTCCTGTGTCGCCGGAGTCGCCTTGCCACCCACCATCTGCCGATTGAATTCGGCAATCGCAACGATGGGATCACCTAGGCCGTTGACGGTGAACCGCCATCCATTGCGGCGTAGCCATCGAATCTGGGCCGAGACGCGCGTGTATCCCGTGAGTTCTTTCAGGTCCGCTTTGGATACGATCACTTTGTCACTCCCCTCTGTCGGCGTTCGATCGGCGGAAGGACATCGAGCAGGCCCTCCGATAGCGCGCGCGTCAGCGTCAAGCGCCGCAGCCGGTACAACCGCTGCACATAAGCGCGCTCGGTGAGATCCTCCGGATCATCGAAATGGTCTCGCGCCAGATCATTAAGTGGATGCACGCGAAATGCCCACGAGCCCGGCCAATACCAGGCGACCAGGAACGGAATGCCGGCCCGATCGGCTAGCTTTCGCAGTGCCGTGAATACCGCGGCGCCAGGATTGAAGGGGCGGGCCCGGAAGTGCTTGTATTCGACCAGCGCCGCTGGCTCGCCGACGTGGATCTCGGTCAGGAGAAAATCGAGATCGACTGCCGGGCAACTCGCGCCCCATTGTCGATGCCGCTCCGAGATCTCCTGATCCCGCCATTGGGTCCGTTCCTGTCGCACACCGCCAATGAATTCCGCCCATGACGGCCGCGCCGGCGTCGGGAACAGCTCCAGGGTTTGAGGTACGTCGAGAGTCATGGTTTGCTGCCGCGCTATCCATGGGCAGCGATCGCCGGAACGGTGCCCGGTAGGGGCTGCTCCTCGATCGCCTGAAACTGACGCTCCTTCGCCTGATACGCGCTGATCTGGGCTCGCATGAGCGATATGGACATGACATCGCCGGGAGATGCCTCCCAGCCCTCGGGAGAGATCAGCTTGCCGTCACGGAATGCCCAGCCGCACCACGCGGGATCGAAGCAACCGAGATCGCCGGCCAGGATCATGCGCGCGGTCTTCGGCATTCGCCGCTCGCCGTTCTTCCATCGCCTGGCTGTCCTGACATTGACCTTGCAGAGAAGCGCAATCGTTTCGGCGGGGATACCGTAGAGATCTGGTTCATTCATGGGGTTCCTTTCTGCGATGGGCGCGGGGATGCGCTTTCTCATACGCCTCGAACAAGTGCTGTGCGTTGAGATGGGTGTAAATCTGGGTTGTTGAAATGCTGGCGTGGCCGAGCAATTCCTGTACTTCACGAATGGAGCCACCGCTGGACTCGAGCACATGGGTGGCACAGGCGTGCCTTAGCATATGCGGATGAACGTGAGTCGCAATGCCCTGGCGCTTCCCCCAATAGGCGAGCCGCAACTCGATTGCTCGCGAAGTGAGCCGGCGGCCGCGGCGTCCGACAAACACGGCTTGCTCTCCCTCCTTGGCGACTCGGACGCGCAACCAGCGTTGTAAGGCCTGGATCGCGAATGAACCAACCGGGACTATGCGCGCCACGTTGCCCTTGCCCAGCAACCTGACGACTCGATCACTAAAGTCGATGTCGCGGCGATCAAGGCGAGTGAGTTCGCTGACACGCAGCGCCGACGAATAGAGCAGCTCCATGATCGCGCGGTCACGAACTGCGTAGGCTTCCTCCTGCGGGATCTCAATCAGACGTGCCATCTGATCGACGTCCAACACAGACGGGAGCCTCCGGCCGGCTTTAGGCGCTTGGACGAGTTCAGCGTAGTTGGCCCCGATAACTCCCTCGCGGATCAGAAACCTCATGAAGGTGCGCACTGCGGAGAGACGGCGTTGCACGCTCTGCGGTGATAGACCGCCAGCATGCGACCGGCCCGCGAAACGGCGTACCTCTGGCACAAGGACACCAGGCCAATGCTCGATACCTTCGCCATCGCAGAACGCAACCAGCGAGGCGATATCTCGCAAGTAGTTGGAGGTCGTATGCGGCGAGACGCGGCGTTCAGTCATGAGATAACGATTGAAGCGATCGACCCATTCAAGGGATTGGTTGTGCATCGGCTGGCCCTATTTCAGTCATAGCGTTCGAGGGATCGGCGAAGGCCCGGCGAGCACGCACCCGCCGGCGTTCTGGTCACAGCCCAGGAAACCTGTCCCGCAATCGCTGACGCAGCTCTTCGATACCGGCTCGGCGCTTCAAGTCCCCCTTGCGCGGCAGGTTGCAACGGCGCAGCTCCGCGACCTCCTGCGGCGTAAGGCGGCGGGCGCCGCTGAATCCGCGCCGCCGTGTGTTCCCTGGTATACGTGTATTGCCAATCATTGCGCCGCCTGCTTTCGAGTCGCGCGCAAACGGGCCAGGATCTCCGCAGTCGCCGCCTGGGCCTCGCCGCCGTGCTTGAGCCACCAGGCGCTCGGCCGCGGATACTCGTCTGATGGGGCGCCACCCACCTCGCGGCAAGTGTGAATCTCAAGATCCCACTTACCGCGCCGCTTCTTGACGATGTATCTGTCCCCATACCCGGTCTCCCGAGTTCTCTGGCCGCTCTTGCCCATTCCTTCGAACATCTCGGCGCTTGCAATGCCCGCGGCAATGAGCTCCGCCTCGGTGCCATGGAATCTCGCGAGCACTCCCCACCCATAGACATTCGCTTCGATGAGAAACGGCAGCACTGCAGGCCTAGACGCAAGCCACGTAATTCCGTCGAGAGCCTTTGACGCGGCCGCAACGGGGGTCTTGGGTTTAGCCATGGGCCGTCTCCTCGCACTGCAATCCCGCGCGCTGCACGCGCACCGCCGCTTCGGCCAACTCCGGTCCGAGGCGATCGAATGCGTCTAGCATCGTGTAGTCGCGCGGTAGCAAGTCGGCGCGATCGAGAATGAGCGCCACAATCACGCGCTCACCGGCCGGCAGCCCCTCGATCGCACGCTCGTTCGCCAGAACCATGCGCGCCTTACCCTTCAGCGCGTTATCGATGCTGTTGCGGATCGTTTGGTCATGCGCGGCACTCACAGTTTGATCAGACATGGGCCACCTCCACGCGCTTTGAGATGGCGGCCGGCTCGAGCTGGTTCGCGATGTCGCGGAGCAGATCACTGACCACGGTGAGGGACCACCAGAAGGGCTGGGCCTCTTGATCGTCGCCGACCTCGCCATCCTCATCGAGACCTTTGCGGACCACCTCGACGATTCCTCGAGCCTGGAAAAGGCGCTGGCGCTGCGCCTCGAGGCGCTCGATCAGCACGTCTCCCGCAGCTGTAGCGGCGGCTGTCTTTGAGTTAGCCATGGTTCACATCCAATTGGCCTGACGCCTGCTCGAGAAGATCGATCGCCATCGATAGCGGCCAATGGATGTCGTAATTTTCGCCGTCCATGGTGCCGGCATCATGCGCAGCGACAACCGCCTGGATGATCGACTTTGCCACGACGATCTTATCGTCAGCAGACTGTGGGAACCGAGCCTGCGTCGAGACCATCAAGCCTCGGCCGGGGGAGTGCGAAACAGGGCCCTTGGGTGTTGCCACCGGAGCTCGCTTGGCTTTTGGCGCCTTTTTGCCGGCTTTCGATTTAGCCATGGGTCACCTCCGCACCACGACCAATCCGCTCGATCTCCTGGTCCCTCGCAAGCCAGTCCTGCAGCTTCGTCGTCTTCTCCGCCTCGACGTTCATGGCGATCGCCGTGAGCTTTGCCGATGCGTTGTAAAGTTCCAGCGCGAGTTTCTTCACGACATCGCAACCAGCCGCGCGAATCGAATCGGGATCTGCGCTCTCCCACGTGTAGTCGCTCATAGATGCTATCGCGAGGGAGGCCGTCATCACCTGTTTGGTCGAATCCACAAGTTGCCCTGCGATTTTATGGGACGGTCTATAGCCGCTCAGGAAGTTTGCCAAGCCCAGCTTCAACATCTGGCGCGCATCATCGGCTTGGTTTGAAAACCGGCCGGCAACAGCTTGGAGGCACCGCTGGTAGTCCTCGTGCATGGCCTCCGTTAGCCGGTGCCCCTCGACCTCGATGAACTTGGGTGTTCTCGCCTTGCGGCGAGTAGAATTTCGCTTAACCATATCTTCACCTCGTACGTGGATTTGTGGCCAGGCCTCGCTCGGCGTTGACGCGCCGGGTGGGGCCGATTCAGGGCTTACGTTTGGGCGGCTTCAGCTTCTTGAATTTCACCAGCAGATCGTCCACCGCATCGCGCAGCAGCACTGCCCGCGGAATCTTGGTTTCCCTTGCTAGCTCATCCAACAAGGCGGCCTTCTCATGATCGAGATAGAGCGCCTGCTGATGTCGCGTCGTTTTGCCCATGCGCAGCTACTATAAGCCCATAGCCCAATAAGCGGCAATCGGAATTTTCGTATTTCACGCGATATCGTGACCGGGTCGATGTCCTGCGGTACGGATAAGCGCCGATATGTACCGGATTACCTCTGTATCTCACAAGTTTCGGCTGGGTAGGCGCTCGAACCGCTCCCAAGGGATGAGATCGGGCCTCGAAGGGCCGCATGTCCAAGCTATAAAACGCGGTGACTTCACTCCCTGCGAGCAATAACAAATGCTCTGCGTTTAATGACTTTCAGAGCACTCCTCTTGGCAAGCAGGTGTCGTGGTACTAATACCCTCGAGACGCAGGGAAACAGGCCAAAAGGAGACGATTTGTGGATACCAGTCATTATGGCGATACGGCCTCAAATAATTCCTCGCAAGGGGGCCGCCAGAAGCAACGCAGGGCGCGGAGATCGCGCGTCATGTCAGTCAATCAGATCGATTACGAGCAACTGAAAGCCCAGTTCCTCGAACGTATAGGTAAGCCGGGAATGCCCGGTCAGGCCATGGCCCGGAATGCCATCTCGGCGCTGGGAATGTTCCTCGAGGAGCGGCAGATCGCGCCCACCGACATGGTGGGCTCGACCCTGCGCATGAGCTTCTACCGGGAACGGGACGAGCACCTCGAGGCGCTGCGCGCCGACCGCCGGCGCTCCGTCGAGTACGTCAAAAACAGGGGGTCGCTCCTAGGCCAGTGGCACCGGTTAGTTGGGGATCTCGATCGGGAGGCTGCCGCCCTCGATCGAGCACCGACCCCGCTGCAGGTGGCCCTGCGGGCCGCCCTATCGGTCCGCCAGATCAAGACGGTGGCGCGACTGGCGAAAGTCCCGCTGGCAACACTGCGCCGGTGGGTCGCCGGTTCCCTGCCGCGGCCCGGCACGGATCGCTACCTGACGCGCCTCGAGGAGGCCTTCGATCTGCCGCCCCGGGCGCTCACGGATCTGCTGCCGTACAACGCAATGCGCCGGGCGGAATCCCACGTGGACTCGCCGGCGATCGAATACCGCCTCCGGCTCGGCCGGCTGATACAGGACCCGTACCGGTTGCACCGCAGCCTGGTTCTGCCGTCCCTGCGGGCCGAGTGGCGCGATCTGCTCGCGTACAAAACGTCGGCGTCCGGCGCCCAGCGGGCCTCCGGCAAGATCTCGGCCTTGGAGCGACTGCGCGGCGCCCTCGCCATCGAAAGCAATGCATCCAAGAAGCAATGGCGCTTGGTCCCTCCGGACCGGTCCGAGATCCTCACCGAGGCTCGGTGGGTCGATGTCTATCACGGGCGCATTTGCGTGACGGCTAACATCTGCTTCCACAACCTGGCGAGTTTCATGGGCTGGGCGCAGATGGCACCGGACCGCGGCGGCCGCGGCATGTCGCCGGAAGCCGTACAGACGCTGGGCATCTTCTGCGATCAGGAGCTGCTCGAGGCGTATCTCGAATGGCGGGTCGAGCGGTCCGATGGGATCAACAGCTGGGTTCCGAAGTTCCTGGCCTTCGCCGGCATGCTGCTGCATCCAGCAACCGGCTTCCTCACCACCCGCCCCGACATCGGCGCGCGCTGTGGATTCGAGCCGGCACAGTGGCTGCAGCGCTGTCATACGGTGCATGCCTGGACCAATGCCTACAAGCGCAAGATCAGCGAGCTGGTGGCACCGGGGCGCGATCCGGCAGACCCGCTCCGGAGCGCGCTCGATATGGCCATGCCGCTCGAGCCTTTCGTCCATGCAATACGGCGCATGGAGACCTGCTGGCCGGCCACCGGCGGCGAAGCGGAGGCGATCCATGCTCGGGATCTGCTGTTGATGGCACTCGTGCTATCGAATCCGCTGCGTGCGCTCAATCTGCGCCGGCTCACCTATCTACCGGACAACACCGGCCAGCTGCGCCAGAGCTCGACCGGTGAGTGGCGGATCGTCATCGAGAGCGCGCACTTCAAAAACATGAAGGGTGCAGCGAAGGACAACTATGACCAGGCCGTCGATGTCGCCGTGTGGCCGCATATCCGGCGCTACCTCAAGGACTACCGTAAGCTGCTGGGCGGCTCACGCCCCGAGCTCGTCTTCGTCGCCTCGGAAAATCCCAACCGGCCCTGGAAGTCTCTCGGCCGGCGCTTCGCGGCGCTGACCAAGCGCTTCGTGCCGGGCTGTCCCGGCGTCGGGCCGCACTCGATCCGCCACATTGTCGCGACGTCGATCATCATGGCCGGCGGCGGCGTCGAGCTGGCGGCGAGCACGCTGCA
>Ga0070730_10004396_pt1 | contig 12382 bp, 10 predicted proteins | sample Coa_R1_3_FD_66447 | JGI IMG/M metagenome (GOLD analysis project Ga0070730, IMG submission 66447) | Surface soil microbial communities from Centralia Pennsylvania, which are recovering from an underground coalmine fire - Coalmine... | ecosystem: Environmental > Terrestrial > Soil > Unclassified ... | reverse complement strand
CGCCGAGCACAGTCAGTTCTCCGAGGATCAGCCACTCGCCCAGCTCGAACGGGCGTTTGTAGGATGTCCCGCCCAGCAGGTTTGAGAGGCGGCTCGTCTCGATGTTCGCGAGCGGCGCTGCAAGCAGCGGGGTCACTTCGCCGAACGGCGACGTAGGCGCCACAACGCCGACCTCGGGGGCGGACGCTCCGCCGAGCGCGATGGGGCCGATTATCGCCCCGGCGTGTGGGCAGGCGCCGCAGATCGCCGGCTGAAACTCTCTGAACTTGGCGCACGACGTCGGGCCCACGCCAGCCAGGCGCTCCAGCGTTCTGTCCACCTCGACCGCCGTGTACCGCGGGTCGCCCTTCGACCACTCGTGGGCGTAGTCAGCGCCGTCCTCGCACCGGGCCAGGAGCTGAAGCCCGTGGAACCAAGTCCCCTGGTCCGTGACGCCGCCAGTCGCGCGGATCATCCCCATGACGCCACACCGGTCAGCGATCCAATCAGCGTAGGCCGGCGGGTAGGCCGGGCGCTCGCCAAGGTCAGTGTTGTCCACTGGGCCCAAGGCCGCGAGGTAAGCCGGAGCGGGTCCAAGATCCGCCATCTCAGCCGGCGCAGCGATCCCTAGGTAGCTCTCAAGCGCTCCGCGGAAACCCTCGTGTGGGCTCTGCTCTGCCGATTGGAGAACCTTAACCGGCCGAGGCGCGCCCTTTCGATGAGTGGCGCCCACAGGCCTGAGCACGCTCGCCACATCGGCGGTGCGGGATGGGTCAGCGTGGAGCCCCAGGCGTGCGCAGGCGGCCTTGAGCATAGTTGCCGTAGTCCGCCAGGCAGTCGGGCTCAAATCGGCGTCCATGGGCCAGTAGACGTGCAGGCCGACGCCGCTGGAGACCACCACGGGCGTCGGGAGCCCGAGTGTCAGGGTGAACTCAGCGAGTGCTGTGAGCGCCGCGACGGCGTCCGCGTAGGGCTTCCCGGAGCCGCAGTCGATGTCGAGGTAGAACGAGCGGCACGCCACCACGTTCTCGCCCTTGCGACCGCCGAGAGCGTCGCCATACCCGTTGACGGCGAAGAACACCTGGACAGGATCGCGGTCCGCGGATGCCGCGAAGTTAGCAGCAATCGTGTTGTCCATTAGGAACTTATGCCGCATTCGCTTCGTGGGGTCCTCGACCCGTGGGTCCAAGACGGCGATGACGCGACGGCCAGTGTCGGGAAGGATGTGGCCTAAGAACTCTTCGGTGTTGAATAGACCCCCTTGGTGGAGGTGGGTTATAGTTAGGCGATGGCTCACGCTACTGGGCCGCGCCGATGCGATCCGCCACCCATTGTTCTATGTCGGCCGCTCGATGACCGAACCGAGCCTGCGAAAGCTGAACGCGGGGAGGAAGAGTCCCTAAAATTCTGTAGAATTGCGCCCGTGAAATACCAAGGCGACTCGCGACTTGACGCGCACTCCAGATAGCAAAGCTATTACCGAGATCGACGGGCTGCTGACCCATGGTCATTCTTCCTCTGCAACTTGCCCGCAGAGCGTGAGACCAGGCCCATGGAGTCGTCAATGGTGACACTGAGCCACGATTAGACAACGCGCTGATGACCTAACACTTATACCATCTCGAAGTGTTAGGGCCGCAACACTTTGGCTGATTGAAAGCGCCGCTTTGTCGAGAGAAAACAATGACGCCGGAGATTCAGGTTCGGGAGTTGGGCGCCGAAATAATAATTTCGGGCGGAAGCCTATGTGCACCGCCGACCGTAAACGCCCCCGTGGCGAGAAGCCCTCTCCGCAACACCTGTGTTAGCATGTTCGGCACAAAACCCGCCAAGTCGACCAAGCGTTCGTAGTCGACAAACTTACTAGAGAACACTTCTTCACCTACACGACGACCGCCAGCAGTACGGCAGACATGGTGGCCACGCCACCTCGACAGGGCGCACAGGTGGTGTGGGGGCGAACTCTCTCCCGATCCTTGACAACGAAACCTCGGCACGACGCTAGGCCGACAACGGTGCCGGCCCCTCGGAGAGCTATCTTAGTTTCAGCGGCATTAGGGAGGAGCGAATGCGGCTAGCCCTCGGGCCGGTCCGATCGGCTCCAACGCCTCTGAACGGAGTTCCCCTGTAGGGTGGACTGCTAGATGCTGCGGCGCTAGCGCAGTCCGCGCCCTAAACGATCCCTAGGCCGCGCGACTGATCGAGGGTCCGTATCGACGAAGCGCTAATGCGGCCGACCCTAAACGCGAACTGCCCGTCCCTAGATATGGGTGGATTTGCGAGAAAAGCGTACACGAAGGGCGTCTCGCCACGGCCGCCCCCGGCGAACTCGTAGTGCACTATTCCCGCATACAAAACGTTTATCAATTTACCGTCCCGCAACGGGTCGTCAAACTTGCTCAACTGTGAGTCGGGTAACTGTATACTTCTCATATTTTCAATATAAGCTTCTGGGAATATCGTTATTCCGGCTCTCCGGTTGTGGTTGGTGAAACCAACTCCGGCCTTTATTTTTTGTATCATCGGTTCTATGTCGTTTGATAAGAAATCACTAGAAACAACGGCAGTAGTATACACCTCAACGTAGATAGCCGGAGTTTGTCCTGTATTAGTGATCTTTGCTTTTCCAGTAACTATAACGGTGTCCGATCTAATATCGATTGCCCCTTCGGAAATTTCAACTTGAATCCAGGGCCGATGGAGGGCGACCGCCGCGTCGGCGGATCGCTTCGCGGCCTCGGAGGCCGCGCGAGCTTCCGCGACCGAATCCTTCAGCGTCCCATGTTGACCCTCAGCGCCCTCCGCCAGTCGCTCGGTCTCCCGCCAAAGCAGTCGGGTAGAATACCAAAGCGTTCCCGTGAATATGGCTACTATCAAGGAGGCAATCGCCCCAAGGGCCGGGGCAATGTAATTCAAACCGTCCATCGTCTTGACTATAACAAACGACGTGAGATCGTAAACTTCGGTGTGGGTCTTGCCCGTGTATGGATTTTCTTTTGTTATTTGGATTTCCTTTGGAAGCCATCCTACCTCAAGCCCGATAAAATACAGAAATACAGCGATGAACAGAGCGCCCGCTAACCAACGCGACCACTTCGCGACCGAGTCGAATAGGTCAACCCGCTTCACGCAGGCGCACCGCACGCAAGCCAATTGCTATCAGACATTGGATAAAGAACCCCGTCGAGAACCCGTCGCGACTGATCTTATTGCGAAGATTCGCCTTTGTCTCGGCTGCGAACGATCTGAAAGGGTGCCGTCGGCAGGCCCCCGGGGGCAGCTAGGCGACCGCCCGAAGCTCGGTGACGTTCCCGCCTAGGCTCGGTACCCCACACACGGCGCGGATGTGCCGCTCCCACGCGGCGAGCGCGGCTCGCTTCTGAGTCCGGTACTGCGCCTTGTTGTAGACGCCCGCCACGCCGCGGCGGGCGGGCCCTGAGGCGTGGTTCAGCACGGCCTCGACCACATGCGGCTCTACGCCATTCTCGTTTGCCCAGGTCGAGAAGGTCCGCCTCAGATCATGGTGGCGCCAGGGCGTGAGCACGACCTCATCCGCCTCAGGCGCGCGCCCATGTGCCTCCTCGAAATCCTTCACCATGGTGGCGAGCATGTGGGCGTCGAGCCGCTCCTTAGACTTAGACCACCCTGAGAACCCGGTGCCGTACAGGCCGAAAACCGCCGCCTCGTTGGGCCTCGCGCTCGGAAGCCTCCACGACGGCACCTGTTCGAGCGCCAGGGACGGCATCGGCACCTCGTGAGGCAGGCCGTTCTTGGTACGCTCACCAGGGAGCAGCCAAATCGGCTTGGCACCCACCGCACCCTCTAGCTCACTAACCAGCATGCCGCCGGCCTCGGTTACCCGTACGACGGTGAGGATGAGGAGCCTTACTATTCGGTGATAGTCCCCCCCACCTGCGGTGCAGCGCCAAATCAACGCCAACTCATCGTCGGTGAGCACGCGATCCCGGGATTTCTCGTCGACCGGCCGCGGCGTGTTCGCTACCGGGTTTGACCCCTCCACCTGCCCCGATCGGAGGGCCCACGCCCACATTGCCGAGAGGTAGGATCGCAACCTGTTGGCAGCGACGCCCCCCGACGCCAGCTTCACGGCGTCGAGGACGCCCACCACCTCTCGGCGGGTGACCCGCTCGGCCTTGAGATGGTGAAGCGGCTTTGCAAGAACCATCAGGGCCCGCTTGACCTTGGCGATGGTTCGCAGGCTCTTGCGCGCCACAAGGTACAGCTCGACGATCTCCAGCACCGTCGCGGCCTTGCGTCGGTCCTTGGCCTCAACCTGAGGGTCACCACCCCCGGCCACGTTCCTGGAGTGTTGACCGGCCTCCAGCCGCGCCGTGCGCAGATCCATGGCCTTCAGCGTCACGCGCAACCGGCGCCCATCACCGTTTCGGTAGGCGTAGACCCATGAGCGCCTGCCGTTCGCGTAGATGCGAAGGCCGAGCCCCCTCACCTCGGCGTCCCAGAAGAATGCCTCCTTGGCGCCTGGCGGGCAGGCCAGCCCCTTGATGATGTCGGGGGTCAGCTTCTGGCGGGTGATCTTCGGCATGAACTTAGACAGCGCTCCTGGTTTTTGTTCCGGGAACCACTCCGGAACCAAGATCATGCGACGCCTGTGGACGTTATGCAACCGTTTTACGCATGCTCTCCGTTAGCAAGCTAACACTAGATGCCTGATTGCGTTGAGCTTGTTCGGGCGCTGACCGCCTCGTGCCGTCCATATGTGTCCATATGACTTCGTGTCATTTGTATAGACCACGTGACTGTTAATCGCCGGGTCGCTGGTTCGAGTCCAGCCCGGGGAGCCAGGCGCCACCTTCATGGTGGTCCATGTCGTCCCAACACAAACCAAAATCCTCAATCGACCGCAGGTTGGGATCGATTCCGGGACCACCAGGGTTTGGAAAATCCTGCCTTGTGCGCGATGTGTCCATCGCTTTGGCGGACGCGCGCCTAGGGTGGGATCAACACTGACTGCGGAACCGGTCAGCGAAGGGAGGATTCCTTGCGCACCAAGGTCGCCATCATCGGCGCGGGACCGGCGGGTTTGTTGCTGTCTCAGCTGCTGCATGTGGCGGGCATCGACTGCGTGGTGCTCGAACAGCGCGACCAGGCCTATGTGAAAAGCCGCATCCGGGCCGGCATTCTCGAACAGGTTACCGTTGACTTGTTGAGGCGCGCCGGCGTCGACGAGCGAATGGACAGGGAAGGCTTGCCGCACGACGGATTTAAGCTCGCTCTGGACGGCGAAATATTTCGCATCGACATGAAGGCTCTGACCTGCGGCGCCAAGGTAACAGTCTACGGCCAGACCGAGGTGACCAGGGACCTGATCCAGGCTTGTCATGAGCGAGGGACGCCCCTGGTGTTCGAGGCCCTGAATGTCGCCCTGCATGAGGTCGCCGGCGCCGCGCCCTACGTCACGTTCGACAAGAACGGCGAAGCGCAGCGGCTGGACTGTGACTACATCGCGGGCTGCGACGGTTTCCACGGCGTCAGCCGCGCGGCGATCCCGCCAGACGTTCGCAAAGAATTTGAGCGGGTCTATCCGTTCGGATGGCTGGGCATCCTGGCCGATGTTCCACCATGTGACGAGGAACTGATCTACTCCAACCACGAGCGCGGCTTCGCGCTGGCCAGCATGCGCTCGAAGGTTCGCAGTCGCTACTACATCCAGTGTGGTCTCGACGAACGGCTGGCGGATTGGCCCGACCAGCGCGTCTGGGGCGAGCTGGCGATCCGTCTCGGCGCCAAAGCCGCCGCCAACATGCGCCGCGGTCCCTCGATCGAAAAGAGCATCGCGCCGCTGCGCAGCTTCGTTTCGGAACCGATGCGGTACGGGCGGCTGTTCCTGGCCGGAGACGCGGCCCACATCGTGCCGCCGACCGGTGCGAAGGGCCTCAACCTTGCCGCCTCGGACGTGAACTTCCTCGCCGACGGACTGATCGACTTCTATCGTCGAGGCTCATCGGACGGCCTCGAGGGTTACTCTGACAAGGCGCTGGCGCGCGTCTGGAAAGCCGAGCGGTTCTCCTGGTGGTTCACCGGCTTGACCCACCGGTTTCCCGACATGGATCCGTTTGCCCGCAGGATGCAGATGGCGGAACTCGACTACATCCGCAGTTCCCGCGCGGCCCAGATCACCCTGGCCGAGAATTATGTCGGCCTGCCGCTTCACTAGAGACGAACCAAACGCCATGACTCGGAAGATTCACCAACGCGCTGCGGCGGCCCTCATCCTCGAACGCGTCCAGGAGGCCTCATGACCGACTCCATCGGCTACGCTCGCGAAGACGCCGGTCAGCCGCCGTCACTGGTTGCGGCCTATGGCTCCACGGTGGCGCGATCACCACGACAGAAGTTGGTCCGCATCCCCCAGACCCTCACCGAGACCACCGGCCCCGCCGCGTGGGAGGCGCTGATGGGCCCCGCCATGGCGGACCTGACCAAACAGCACGCCGGCGAGCCCTCGGGCCAGCGGATCATCGTCGCGGGCCGCGTGCTGGACGAGGATCACCGTCCTGTTCCAAACACCGTGATCGAGATCTGGCAGGCGAACGCCGCCGGCCGATACATTCACCGAAAGGATCAATGGGACGCGCCGCTGGATCCCAACTTCACCGGCGCGGGCCGGGTGGTCAGCGACGCTCAGGGACGATATCGCTACACAACCGTGCGGCCAGGCGCCTATCCCTGGAAGAACCACCACAACGCCTGGCGGCCGGGTCACATCCATCTGTCTCTGCTTGGGCCGGCCTTCGCGACGCGCCTGGTGACGCAGATGTATTTTCCGGATGACCCGTTGATCCTCATTGACCCGATCGCGGCCGCTGTCCCTGAGCCTTACCGCCGCCGGCTGGTCTCGCGCTTCGATCTGGGCGTCACCCAGCCGAATTGGGCTCTGGGCTATGTGTTCGACATCGTGCTTCGCGGTCGCGACGCCACGCCGACGGGAGTCTGACGGTGGCCAGCGACAACCAGAGCCCCGAACTGTTCGGCCAGACCCCCTGGCAGACCGTGGGTCCCTTTTTCCACTACGGCCTGCCCTGGAAGGGCGGAGCCGATCTGACCGGCGCATCGGATCTCGGCGCGCGGCCGGACCTGATGCCGCCGGAGCATTATCTGTTGCGGGAGGCCGGCGCGCGCGGGACCATAGCCGGCCAACAGATTGAGATTGTCGGTCAGGTTTTCGACGCCGACGGCGCGCCCGTCCCTGACGCCATGATCGAGATCTGGCAGGCGAACGCGGCGGGCCGCTACAACAGTCCTAATGATGCGCGCGATGAGCTGGCGCTGGACGCAGACTTCCAGGGTTTTGGCCGCTCTTCCACCGATGACGAAGGCGCTTTCCGCTTCCGGACGATCTTGCCTGGCAGGGCGCCTGGACCCGGCAATACGCTGCAGGCGCCGCACATCGCGGTCGGGGTTTTCGGCCGTGGGCTGATCAAACGCCTCGTCACCAGGATCTATTTCGAGGGCGACAACGCCAACGATGAGGATCCGATTCTGGCTCTGGTCCCCCAGGAGCGGCGCGCCACCCTGATGGCCCGAAAGGCCGCGACCGCGCCGCTGAGCTATCGTTTTGACATCCATCTGCAGGGCGAGCACGAGACCGTCTTCTTCGACTGCTGAGCGGCGCGAACCCGAAAGGATCGCTGATGGCCTTCGCGACCAGCCAGGGTGTGCGACTCTATTGGCGGCTTGATGGCCGGCCGGACAAGCCCGCGCTCCTGCTGCTCAACTCGATCGGCACGGACATGGGCCTTTGGGACCCAGTCGTCCAGTTCGTCCTCCCGCAGTTTCGCGTGTTGCGGATGGATACGCGCGGGCACGGCGCCTCCGATGCGCCGAGCGGCGACTATAGCCTGGAGATCCTGGCCGAGGACGCGCTGGCGGTGATGGACGCGGCGGGCCTGGAAAACGCCGCTGTGTGCGGCCTGTCCCTGGGCGGCATGATCGCCATGACGCTGGCCCTGCGCGCGCCAGACAGGGTCACCGCCCTGATCTGCGCCTGCACGTCGCCACAGATGGACGCCGCCATCTGGCGGACGCGCGTTGAAACCGTGCGCGCGCACGGCACGGCGGGTATCGCCGACATGGCCATGCAACGGTTTTTCGCCGAAGACTTCGCCCGCACCCATCCCGAGGTGGTGGCCACCACCAGGACGGCCCTGCTGGCCATGAGCGCGGATGGCTACGCCGGTTGCAGCGCGGCGATCCGCGACATGCGACTGATCGATCGATTGGCCGGGATCACAACGCCCACCTTGGTGATTTCCGGGGCCAAGGACGTTTCCACGCCCGCGGAGGGACACGGCGAGCGCATTGCCGCCGCGATACCGGGCGCCCGGGCCCGGAGCCTCGACGCCGCCCATCTCGCCTGTCTGGAGTCTCCGGCCGCTTTCGCCGGCCTGGTGCGGGATTTTCTGACTGAGGGTCGGCGGGGTGCTGGTGTCCGCGACGCAGCAGAGGCGCTGTTCGAGGCTGGACTGAAGGTGCGTCGCCAGGTCCTGGGCGACGCATGGGTCGATCGGTCCCTGGCCAGCCGGACGCCGTTCAACGCCGACTTCCAGGCGATGATCACGCGCTACGCCTGGAACGAGATCTGGGGCCGGCCAGGTCTCGATCATCGGACGCGGCGCCTGCTCGTGATCGCCATCACCGCCGCGCTTGGGCGCTGGGAAGAGTTCCGCTTGCACGTGCGGTCAGGCCTTCAGCAGGGCGGATTCACGCAGGACGACCTGAAGGAGGTTCTGATGCAGGCGGCCATCTACGCCGGCGTTCCCGCCGCAAACACCGCCTTCAGGGAAGCGGCCTCGGTGATCGCGGACTTGGATAACCCCGGCTAGAATCTGCGCGCCGCTAAGGCGCCTGGTTGTTCGCCGAACGCAAGTTGATGGTCGACTGGACCGCGACCCGCATCTCGCAGCCTTAGGACTGATCCGTCGGACCGTCAGGCGGGCGGCTTCGCCTTGCGGGTGCGCGGCTTCTTCGCCGCGGGCTCCGCGCCGCCGGCGCCGGCCCGGCCCTCGAGATTGGCGAGCAGGAGCAACGTACGCCGAAACAGCCGCCGCGCCGCGCCATGGCTGAGCCGCGCGTCGTAATCGGCATTGGTCACCAGGCCCATCCACAGAGCCCCGGCGATCTCGGCGGCGTCGATGGCCGACATGCCCGGCAGCCGCGGCGCCTTGGAGAACAGGTCCTCCAGGTAGCCGATCATCTTGCTGCTGTAGGCGGTCAGCTTCGCCTGCAGTTCCGGACGATGCGTCGATAGGGCCATCAGCTCGCGCACGAGCGCCAGCTCCGATTTGTGGATAGCGCCCTGTACGAACACGTTATCGACGAGGACGTGAATACGCTCCTCCGGCGGTTCGTCGCGATAGGCGGTGACGTCGGTCCAGATGCGATCGTTGATCTGGTCGCTCAGGTCGAGAAGCACCGCCTCCTTGCTGGGATAGTAGTAGAGGAGGTGGCTCACCGACATTTCGGCGCTGTTGGCGAGATCCGTCAGGCTCGTCTCGGCGTAGCCCTTCGCCAGCATGCAGCGCCGCAGAGCCGTGACGATCGCCGCGCGCCGGTTCCTGGCCGCGGGCGCGCGGGATTCGTTCAACGCGATCACCTGGTCACCGCGCGTGGATTTTCGTTTCGTGAGCATTGGTCAAATTCTTCGCCGCCGGAGCGCCCCATAGCTGTTCTTCACCGAGCCATCAAGCGGACCACGCCCTCGCGCGCCGCGCTTCGCCGCTTGAGCGGCGCTCGAATCCCAAAGTCCGCATCGGATTGACGTGGCCGGCGATATAGCCGATTCTGTACCGTATGGCACATAACCATTCATTACCGAACAGACGGACCGCGGCGGAGTCCTACCTGCGGATCGGCTTCCTGGTTCACGATGTGTCGCGGATGCGGCGCACCCTGTTCGACCAGGCGGTCAAGCCCCTAGGCATCACCCGGGCGCAATGGTGGGCGTTGGCGAACCTCTCCCGGCAGGAGCCTGAGGGCATGATCCAGAGCGATCTCGCGCGCCTGCTCGATGTCGGAAAGGTGAGCATGGGCGGCCTGATCGATCGCCTGGAGGCCAGCGGGCTGGTCGAGCGACGCGCCGATCCGGTCGATCGACGGATCAAGCGGGTGTTCATCACCGACCGCGGCTATGAGTTGATCGAGAAGATGAGATCGGTGGGCCGCGACCTGACGGTGCTGATCCTCAAAGGTATCCCCCTCGACGAGGTGCATGTCGCCGAGGAGGTGCTGCATCGCATGAAGGACAACCTGCGCGAACAGCTCGGGCCCACCCGGAGCACGGCCGAGACCGACGCTGAGTGACCGTCAGGACCGCAGGAGACACCTGCCGTTGTTGATCGTGGTGACGCCGCGCGCCTCGACCTTGCAACGGAAGGAGACGACCTCCCCGTCCACCCAGATCTCCGTGACGATGACCTCCCCCGGGTAGACCGGCGCGGTGAACCGCACGTCGAAGGCGGCGATCCGCGCCGCATCGTAGTCGCACACGCTCGCCAGCACCGCGCGGCAGGCGATCGCATAGCTGCACAGGCCATGCAGGATAGGGACGGGAAATCCGGCCCGCCTGGCCAGGTCCGGGTCGGCGTGCAGGGGGTTGCGATCGCCGTTGAGTCGGTAGAGCAGGGCTTGGTCGGCCCTCGTTTCGCTGACGTGGCGCAGGTCCGGAGTGCGGTCGGGTACCCCGTGGACCGGCGGGGTCGGTCCGGCCGGGCCGCCGAAGCCGCCGTCGCCGCGCGCGAAGATGGTCTGTCCGAGCGTCGCCAGCGCCTCCGCCTCGCCGTCCAGGCGCAGGACGCTCTCGACGTAGACCAGGGCGCCCTTGCCCGGTCCCTTGTCCAGGATCTCGACGATTCGCGAGTCCGACATCAGCTCGCCGGCCGGCGGCAGGGGCCTGTGGAGCGTCAGCCTCTGCTCGCCGTGCAGCACCAGCGCCATGTCAAGGCCCAGGCCGGCCATGAGGCTGTTGCGGGTCAGGACCGCGGCCATGGTCGGCACCGCCCGCAGGCCCGCGCCCTCGAACACGAACGGCAGCTCTCGCTCGTCGAGGGGGTCGCGGCCCATGCCGATGCTGACGGCGTAGAGCAGGGTGTCGGCGTCGGCGTAGCGGCTGCGCTGCTGCCGGGCCTCGCGCTTCAGGGCCGCAGCGTAGTCGATCGCCATCTTCAGCTCCCCTCCCCGTCCGTGCGCCGCCACTGCACCAGGGTGAAGGGGGGATCGGCGTCGTTGTGATGCTCGAACACCGCCGCCACCGGCGCCCCGATCACCACCTCCTGGCGCGGATCGCCCAGCAGGTTGCCGAGCATGCGGACACGCCCGGCGTGGGGCAGCTCGACGACCACGGCGATGTAGGGGCAGGCGTCCTTCAGGGCCGGATGCACCGGGTGCCAGACGCGGGTCCAGCTGTAGATCACCCCCCTGGGCTCGACCTCCACCCAGTCGACATCGAAGGTCTGGGTGTCATGGGCGATCCACTGCGGCGGCCACTGGTAGACGCCGGTGCGCGGGTTGCGCTGGACCTTGAGCCGCTCCTCGCGGACGCCCTTCCAGAAGGGGGCGGAAAGCCCGTTGCGCTCGGGGACTGGGATCGGCAGGCCGGGGGGAAGATAGGCTTGCGACATCAGAGAACCGCCTCGGCGCCGAAGAGGATGGTGCTGACGGGGGTCACCATCGGGCCGGCGACGGCGAGGGAGACCTCGGCGTCCGGCACCTGGCTGGTGGACTGGCCGCGCAGCTGGCGGACCGCCTCGATCTGCAGCTCGAGGCCGTGCATGTAGCATTCGGCGAGGTTGCCGCCGCTGGTGTTGAGCGGCAGCCTGCCGGTGGGGGCGATGAGGTTCTCGAGCTTCAGGAACTCACCCGCCTCCTCGGGGGCGAAGAAGCCGTGCTCGACGAGGGCCATCAGCACGCCGCCGGTGAAGTTCTCGTAGCACTGCACGACGTCGACATCGGCGGGTCCGACCCCGGCCATGGCGTACATGTGGCGGGCGACCTCCTTGAAGTGCGAGCTGGCGAGGTCGGGGGTGGCGAAGCCGGCCGGGGTGCTGTGAACGCGGTAGCCGGCGCCGATGGCCGCGCCCAGCACATAGGCCGGCGTCTGCTTCAGGTCCCTGGCGCGTTCGGCGGAGACCAGGACGATCGCCGCGGCGCCGTCGTTCTCCTGGCAGCAGTCGTAGAGGTGGAAAGGCTCGGTGATCCAGCGGGACTCGTCGTACGTCTTTTCCGTCAGGGGACGACCATACATTACCGCCCGCGGGTTCGCCTGGGCGTGGTGGTAGGAGGCCAGGGCGATGGCCCGCAGCGCCTCCTGGCCGATGGCGTGCTCGTGCATGAAGCGCATGGCCTTGGGGGCGTACCACTGGGCCGG
>Ga0070730_10004395_pt1 | contig 12383 bp, 10 predicted proteins | sample Coa_R1_3_FD_66447 | JGI IMG/M metagenome (GOLD analysis project Ga0070730, IMG submission 66447) | Surface soil microbial communities from Centralia Pennsylvania, which are recovering from an underground coalmine fire - Coalmine... | ecosystem: Environmental > Terrestrial > Soil > Unclassified ... | reverse complement strand
GCAGATCTGGTCAAGCCGAACGTGCCGTACTTGATCGAGCGGTTGTGGACGGCCAACGGGCAGGGCGAGCGCCTCTATACCGGGGTCTCACCCAAGTTCACCAACTACGACATTTTCAGGAACATGGTGACGCGGCTGATGATCCGCGGCATCGACGAGGGCTGGGCCGAGCTGACGTTCCCGGACGACCCGCTGGCCGAAGACCCGCAGTACGTGCTGACGATCGTGGACTCCGATCGCTTCGCCGAGGGAGTGGAAAAGCTGTTCCCCGAGGTGGACTGGGACGAGCCGGTCTCGCTCGCGCTGGCCGAGGCCGCGGGCCAGATGACCGTGCCCGCGGCCAAGCGAATCAAGAAGAGCAAGAAGCGCTAGCGCGCCGACAGCGCCGCTAGCTCTCGGCCGGCCTGTTCGAGCTCGCGGGCGAGACTGATGATGGCCCGGCTGGTCGGGTTAGCCGAATGGCTCATCACTAGCGGGAAGCCGTTGAGGCTGGCTTTGCTGACGTCTTCGCCGCCGAAGGGGATCTCAATGACCCGGTCGGTGCCAAGCAGCGTGCTCATGTCGCCAATCGACACCATGCCATACGGGTTCGACTGATTCAGAATGAATCGAATCCGCTCCGCCGGTACGCCAAGCAGGTCGCGCAGGACGCGCTGCGACTCGTGCGTCGCCCGAGCCGAGCTCGGCTCGGCGGTGCTCAGCACGATGACATGATCCGCAAGCTCCATCGCGGCCAGGCACGGGTCTGAAAACCGCGACCCAGCGTCGACGACGACGTGGACGAACTGTCGGCGCAACAACTCGACGATGGCGCGCACGTGGTCGCCGCTGACGAGCTCGCTGTCCTCGGGTCGCAAAGTGCCGCAGAGCACTTGCAGTGAAGACTCGGCGTGCTTGGTCAGGTAGTACGCCAGGCTGTCGCGGTCGAACGACCGGATCGCCGCCGGGGTGATCGCGGCCAGCGATGTCCGAGGCACCAGGTCCAGGAGCATGGCCACGTGCCCGAACAGCAGGTCCAGATCCAGAATCGCGACTCGGTCGGGCGTGAGCTCAGCGAGCGCAACCGCCAGGTTGGTCGCCAGCACCGTCTGGCCAGCGCCGCCGCGGGGCGAAAAGACAACCGTGACCTGTCCGCGTACATCGCCTTGATTGGCGTTCGCTTCCTGCGTCAGGCGGGTATTCATGGTGGTCTGACGCTCGACCATGACGCGCAGCATGCCGCGCATGATCCCGACGCTGGTCGCGACCAGCATGTCGAAGTCGTCCTTGCGCAGCTGCAGCAGCCGCAGATTGGTCGATGCGGTGGCGGTTGCCGAGCGCGGCTCGCCCGTCAGGACCGCCATGTCGCCGAAGAACTCGCCCGGGCCATAGAACGCCAGCACGCGTTCTCGGCCGAAATTGTCAGTGGTCGCGATGCGCACGCGGCCTTGCAGGATGACAAACATCCCGTCGCCGGACTCACCCTGAGCGAAGATCTCTTCGTTCTCTGAGACTTTTCGCTCCTTCAGCAGGCGAGCGATCCTGGCCAGCTCGTCGTCGGGCAGCTCAGCAAAGAGGTCCATCGAGCGTAGGAGCTCGAGCACTCGTTCAGACATGATTCTGGCCTCCTTAACTGGCGCGCTTGGCGGGCGAAGCGTTCGGTAGTCCACCTGCCAGGGCAGTCGAGGCGGCCCGTGGGATGTGTGCGCGACTGTGTCCGTTCGATCCACGTTTCTGGGCTGGCTTCGGCTCAGCGGCCACCAGCAGGTGCACGAGCTTCTCAATCGCCTTGCTGTAGGTCGAACCGCTGCTGCTCGTCACCAGCGGAATGCCCTTGCTGGCGGCTTTGTAGGCGGCTTCGCCAGCGTGCGGCATTTCGAACAGCATCGTCTGCTCGAGAGCCGACTCGAACTGCTCGCGGCCCAGGACGGCGAAGGGCTGGTTGTGATTGAACACGAAGCACACCTTTTTGACGTCCAGGCGGATGATTTCGCCAAACACGCGCTGGCACTCGCGCACGTCGCGCAGTGTGTTCAGCTCGGGCGTGCAGACGACGATCACTCGATCGGCCATCTCCAGCGCCGCGATCGTTGGCTCGTCGAAGCTGCTGCCGCAGTCGACAAACGTGGCGCTGAACTGGCGCTTCATGGTGCCGAGCGCCGCTCGGACGTGCGCCGCGGTGACGACTTCGCCTTCTTCGGGGCGGGTGCCCGCCACCAGCAGCTGCAAGCCGCTGGAGTGCTCGACGAGGTACTGGCCGAGTGTGCGACGGTCGAAGTCGGCCAGGTTTTCAGCCGGTACTCCGGCGAGCGAGACCTCTGGCTCGAGGCCGAGCAAGGCAGCGGTGTGGCCAAACGTCAAGCTCAGGTCGATCAGCGCAGTCCGCTCCGGCTGCTCGAGGGCTTGCTGGACGGCGAGGTTCACGGCCAGCGTGGTCTTGCCCGATCCACCCCTGGGCGAGAAGATGGCGTACACGCCACCCGCGCCGATGCTGACGGCGTTGCCGGTTTCTTCGGCCAGCAGTTGCTGGTTGGTCTGGAGTGTGCGCTGCGAGACCACCTTGAGGATCTCGCGCATGCTCTGCGCGTGGTTGGCCAGCAAGTCGTCGAACGCGACCTTGTCCAGGACCAGCAGCTGGCTCTCCGTCTCGGCTGTCGCGGTGGCCGAACGCGGCGCACCGGTGAGCAGCGCGGTCTCGCCAAAAAACTGGCCATCCGTGAAGTAGGTCAGAATCTTTTCGTTACCGCTTGGATCCGTAGTCGACAGGCGAATGCGACCGCCGGTGACGATGAACATGGCGTCTCCGGGATCGCCCTGGCGACAGAGGACCTCGGATTCGGCCAATCGGCGCTCACGCAGGAGCTGGGCGATGGTCTCGAGCTTCTCGGACGGCAGGGCCGAGAAGATATCCATCGTGCGAAGGAGGTCAGTGACGCGCATGTGGGCTCCTGGTGCTTCCGATCGGGGGGCGGGCAAGTATGCTTCAGCAGCAAGAACGGAGCCAGAGCCCGGGAAGTACCGGGTGTTGCAGCTACGTCTCAGTCGTTTCTCCGCTGGTGTGTGAGGGCGAGACGCGCCCGCTGTCCACATCCGGGCAATTTCCATGCTGAGCATTTGGATTGCTCCTGGGAGCACGCGGGCCGGCGTTGGCCGGCACCCACGGAGCACGTCGGAGGAGAGCCTTGGAGGGAGGCCAGTCGTTTGGCGGTCAGCTCGTTCGGCTACCTCGTGTCGGTCGGATGATTCGTGGCACTGCCGTGCTCGCCACAATCGCCGCACGCGGGTCTACCCTGGGTACCGAATTGACGGGAAGTGCGTCAGTGGTGGGCAGATCGGTCAGATGACACGTGGCCCTGCCGTGCTGATGACGATCGCGGCGCTGGTTCTGGTCAATCTGGGCTTGGCGTCGCTGATCGCCGCGGCGGTGAGCGCGCGTGGTTTCTTGCCTCTCTGGGCGGCCGTGGCGCTACTCGTGCTCGGCGTCATGGCGGCAGGCGTGGCGGTTACGCTATGGCGCGGATACTTGAGATCGTTGCGCGACCCCTGACATGTCTCGCCCCATCGCGTACCTCGTCGTGTTCGTTTCGAGCTGTTGCACGCTCATCCTCGAGCTGGTGGCGGGCCGCATCCTGGCGCCGTTCATCGGCGTCTCGCTGTACACGTGGACCAGCATCATCGGCGTCGTCCTGGCCGGCATCTCCCTGGGCAACTACCTGGGTGGCCGCATCGCCGATCGCTGGCCCGAGCGGCGCACGCTGGGCATCCTGCTGGTGGCGGGTGGACTGGCCAGTCTGGCCATCCTGCCACTGATCAACATCGCCACCGCCATTCCGACTGGCGATCTGATCGATCCGAGCAACCGGCTCGGCGGGGTGCTGTCAGTGGACCGTGCCTCACTCCTGATCCTGCGCATCGTGTTCATCACCACGCTGATCTTCTTTCCGCCGAGCTTGATCCTGGGCATGGTCTCGCCCGTCGTGATCAAGCTGACGCTGCGGGACCTGGCGCACAGCGGCGGGCTGGTGGGCAAGGTGTATGCTCTCTCGACCCTGGGCAGCATCGTCGGAACCTTCGCCACCGGCTTCGTGCTGGTCCAACTGGCCGGCACCCGCCTGATCGTGCTCGGCGTCGGCGTCGTGTTGCTGCTCATGGCGGCGCTCTTCGGCGACCTGCTCCGCGTGGGACGCGCCGGCGTACCGCTGGCGGTAGGTGTCGTGCTGGTCGCACTGCTGGTGCCGGCGCGGAATGTGAAGGCCTACGGCTGCTTCGACGACGTCAACGTCGAGCGCGTGGACTGCGTGCAGCGCGCGGCTACCGACGGCTGGAACCAGGCGACCAGCACCGGCTGTCTGCACGAGACGCCGTACTACTGCATCAAGGTCGCCGACTATCTGGTGCCATCGGATAACCAGCCAGTCAAAGAGCTCATCTTGGACCACCTGGTGCACAGCTACAACTCGCTCGACAACCCGAACTATCTCGAGTACGGCTACATCAAGGTGTACGCCGAGATTGCCGATTACCTGGCCCAGCGGGTGCCGGGCCAGGCCATTCGGATGCTGTACATCGGCGGAGGTGGCTACACGTTGGCGCGGCACATCGAGGCGACCTACCCCAACGCGCGGCAGGAGATCATGGAGATCGACCCGGGCGTGACGCAGACGGTCTACGAGCAGTTGGGTGTGGACCCGCGCACCACCAACATTACGACCTACAACGTCGACGGGCGCCTGATGCTCAATCAGCTGGCTTTGACCAACGCTGGAAAATACGACCTGATCATCGGCGATGCGTTCAACGATCTATCGATCCCGTATCACCTGACGACGCGCGAGTTCGATGCGGAGGTGAAGGGGCTGCTCAAGGACGACGGCTTCTACCTGGCGCTGGTCATCGACAAGCTGCGGGGTGGCAAGTTCATGCCGGCGTATACCGATACGGTCCTGCAGGTGTGGCCGGCAGTGCAGGTGCTGGCCGATAGCGACCCGTGGCAGAGCAGCGCGCCAAGCACCTACGTCGTGGCCGCCGGCAACCACGCGGTCGACCCTGCGCGGCTGAGCACCGTCCATGGCCAGAGTCCCACGGGCAGCCCCGTCACGCACATCATGCCCGGCGACCTGATGCACCAGTGGCTGGACGACGCCCGGGCCCCGGTCCTGACCGACGACTACGCCCCCGTGGACAACATGATCGCCCCGGTGTTCGCCGAACGCGGCTTCTAGCCTGCCCGCATCGCTGCGCTCGCCTGTTTGGGGTCCTTCGACGGTGGTACGGGATCGGCGACGCCTGTTTACGCGCCGCTGCCGGCTGCCCGCATCGCTGCGCTCGCTTCGTTGCGAGGTCACTGAACCTGAAGGAGGACGGCGTGTCTCTGCTTGTCCTGAACGGAGACAGACCTGGCGGCTTGTCCTGAAAGAAAAGAGACCCTGGCTGTTCTTGTTTTGACCATCGCAAGAGAGCGAGCGAAGCGATGCGGGCCGCGGGGACTACGTTCGGGCGCTGATCGTCTTGGCCGCGCGTTCGGCAGCTTCGTTGATCAGCGCGCGCAGGCGGGCGATCTCCGCCTGGATTTCGCTGGGGCTGAGGGCGTCGGCGGCGTCGAGGGGGGCGGCTTGTTTGGCTTGTAGCTCGTGCAGGAGCACTTTGGCTTCCTCGATGCCCTTGGTCAGTTGGAGCGATTCGAGTTCGTTCTCAGCGCGCTTGCGAATCGCGGCCAGCGAACGTGAGCGCCCCTCGAGGTGCGCGAGCCGCTCCTGGACGTCGGCGAGCATGGCCAGCACGCTGTCGAGGCTCGAGTCGCCGTACAGGCTGAATGTGACCAGTTTGTTGTGCTGCTCCCGGCAGGTGCGCCGCTGCTCCTCGTGGGCAGCCTCTCGTGCGGTCACCTCCGCCAGGAGCAGACGTAAGCGGGCAATAGTCACGTCCAGCTTCTTCAGAGCTGGCGCGGGCGACGAGGACTGCTCTGGCATGGCTAGTACATACTCCGCCGCGCGGAACGCTTCAACCCCTTGCTTGAGTTTGCGTATACTGGTCGGCCGACGCACCCGGCGGGTCCGGTCCGCACCAGCGTGCAGAAGCAGGAGTAACCGTGAGTGTCGCAACGGCTGAACTGACTGGCAGGGATGCCCAAAAGCTCGCGTTCGTGTTTCCCGGCCAAGGGTCGCAGTACGTTGGCATGGGCAAAGCCCTGTACGAGGCCTCAAGCGCCGCGCGGCGGGTCTTCCAGCAGGCTGACGAGGTGTTGGGCTTCAAGCTGTCGCAGCTGTGCTTCGAGGGTCCAGCGGACGAGCTCGAAGATACGATCAACGCCCAGCCGGCAATCATGACGGTCTCGCTCGCCTGCCTGGAGGCCATGCGCGAACGGCTCGACGCACTCGGCCAGAGCTGGCAGACGCCGCGCTTCGTGGCCGGCCATAGTCTGGGCGAGTACACCGCTCTGGTGGCCGCCGGCGTGCTGGATTTCGGCGACGGGCTGCGTCTGGTCCGCGAGCGTGGACGGCTGATGAAGGAGTCGGGCGATCACCGCCCAGGCGGGATGGCGGCGGTCGTAGGTCTCGATCGCGCGAGCCTCGAACGCGCGTGTGAGCGGGCCTCGGACGAAACCGGCTGCATCGTGAGCGTCGCCAACGCCAATACGCCGGAGCAGTTCGCTATCTCGGGCGAGCTACCGGCGCTCAACCGCGCGATCGAGTTGATCCGCGCCGCGGGCGCGCGCACCGTCGTGCCGCTGCGCATCAGCATCGCCTCGCACTCGCCACTGATGCGGCAGGCCGCGTCCCGGTTGGCCGAAATCATCGACCGTTCCCCGCTTCGCGATCCCCAGGTGCCGGTCGTCACCAACATTGCCGGGCAGGTCCGCACGAGCGCCGAGCACATCCGAGCGGAGCTCGCGTCACAAATGGTCGCCCCGGTCGAATGGGTCGGCTCCGTGCGCGAGATGGTCGCCAACGGCGTGGACACGTTTGTCGAGATTGGTCCAGGCCAGGTGCTCTCGCGTTTGATCCGGCGTATCAGCACCGACGTCAAGGCGATCAGCATCAACGATGCCGTCGTCGCACTCCTCGGCCCGCGCGAGGAGTCCGCTGGCAAGTAGTGCGCGCCGTTACCGCACAATGAACGGGTATGCCTGAGCCGCGCCGTGTCGTAGTGACGGGCCTGGGCGCCGTCACCCCCGTTGGCAACACTGTGCCCCTGGCCTGGGCCAGCCTGCTCGCGGGCTGCTCGGGGATCGCGCCGATAACCCTGTTCGATACGCGCGCGTTCGGCGTCCGCATCGGCGGTGAGGTCAGGAACTTCAAGCCGGAAGAATTGATCCCGTCGAAAGAACTCCGCCACATGGACCGCAGCGCCAAGTTTGCGCTGGTCGCGGCGAAGGAAGCCGTCGCCGACGCCGCGCTCGACGTCGCGGCGGCCTGCCCCGAGCGCGTTGGGGTGATCCTCGGGACCGCCGCCGGCGGGGTCGACCGCATCATCTCGCAGCACCTGGTACTGCTCGAGCGCGGCCCGGATCGGGTCTCGCCGATGTTTTTGCCGCACTTTCTGCCCGACTCCGCCTCTGGGCTGGTGGCCATCGCCCTCGGCGCGGAGGGTCCGAACATGGCCGTCGCCAGCGCCTGCGCCACCGGCAGCCATGCGGTGGGCGAAGCCTTCAAGACGATCTTGCGCGACGATGCTGACGCGATCGTCGCCGGCGGCACCGAGGCCAGTCTGCTCCCGGTGATCATCGCCGGCTTCACCAACATGAAGGCGCTCTCGTCCCGCAATGACGAGCCCACCCGGGCGAGTCGGCCGTTCGACGCCGAGCGCGACGGCTTTGTGATTGCCGAAGGCTGTGCGCTGCTCGTGCTCGAGGAATTCGACCATGCGCGGCGGCGCGGCGCCCGCATCTATTGTGAAGTGGTCGGTTACGGGAGCGGCAACGACGCCTTCCACATGGTCCAGCCCAAAGACCAGGGTGCGGGGGCCGCGAAGGTGATGCGGCGTGCCCTGGCTGACGCGTCGCGGACACGCGCCATGCCACCCGAGGAAGTCGGCTACATCAACGCGCACGGCACGTCGACGCCCTACAACGACCGCTTCGAAACGGCCGCCATCAAAGACGTTTTCGGCGAACACGCGCGGCGCCTGGCGGTCTCGTCCACCAAGAGCATGACGGGCCACATGTTTGGCGCGGCCGGTGCACTCGAGGCGCTGGTGTGCGTCAAAGCCCTGGAAACCGGGTGGCTGCCGCCGACCATCAACTACGAGCACCCCGACCCGGACTGCGACCTGGACTACGTGCCCAATCAGGCGCGTGAGTGGACGCCGACGGCGGCGATGAGCAACAGCTTTGGCCTCGGTGGCCATAACGCGACGGTGGTCTTCCGCGCCGTTCAACCGGCCTGAAGCATGTACGGGCATCGCGTCGTCGTCACGGGCCTGGGGGTCATCAGCCCAATTGGCCTGACCGTCGACGACTACTGGCGCAACTTGCTGGCGGGCGTCTCGGGCGTGGCGAAGATCGCCAGCTTCGATGCCGAGGAGTTGCCCGTCAATATCGCGGCCGAGGTCAAGCATTTCGATCCGGGCGACTTCATGGATCGTAAAGCGGCCCGCCGCATGGAGCGTTTTTCACAGTTCTCGATCGCCGCCGCCGGACAGGCGCTGGCCGACGCGGGGCTCGAGATCAATGCTGCCAATGCCTGGGACGTCGGCGCGATCATCGCAACCGGCGGCGGTGGCATTCGTGCCGTCGCCGACGAGGCCCAGGTCCTGGTGACCCGGGGCTGGGAACGTGTCGGGCCGATGATGGTGCCGCTGATGATTCCGAACATGGCTTCCTGCCAGGTGTCGATGCACTACGGCATCAAAGGCCCGGTCGTCACCAACACGGCCGCCTGTGCGGCTGGCGTGTACTCGCTCTTCGAAGCGCTGCACTTCCTCAGGCGCGGGGACATCGTCGCCGCGGTGACGGGCGGGACCGAATCGGCCATCCTCCCGCTGGCGTTCATCTCGATGGCCCGCACCGGCGCGCTCTCGCGACGCAACGACGACCCGCAAACCGCCAGCCGGCCGTTCGATTTAGATCGCGACGGCTTCGTGTTCGGCGAAGGCGCCGGCGTGCTCGTCCTGGAAACCCTCGAGCACGCCCAGGCCCGGGGCGCACGCATTCTCGCCGAACTGGCGGGCGCCAGCATCACCGGTGACGCCTACCACGTCAGCGCGCCAGAACCGAGCGGCGAGAGCGCCCGCCGGGCGATCGTGCAGGCGATCCGCGACGCCAACCTCCAGCCGGAGGAGATCGACTATGTCTGCGCCCACGGCACCGGCACGCCGCTCAATGACTCGACCGAAACGAAGGCGCTCAAGTTGGCGCTGGGCGAGCACGCGTATCGGATTCCGGTGAGTTCTGTAAAGTCGATGGTCGGGCATCTGCTCGGCGCGGCTGGCGCGCTCAGCGCGGTCGCCGCCGTGAAGTCGATCGAGATGGGGTGTGTCCCGCCGACGATCAACCAGTTCACCCCCGACCCAGAGTGTGACCTGGACTACGTGCCCTGGAAGCCGCGCCACGCACCCAACCTGCGCAACGTGATCGTGAGCGGGTTCGGCTTCGGCGGCCAGAACAGCGTGGCGGTGTTCAAGAAGTTCGACGCGTAGAGATCAGACGTCTCGACCGCCATCGACTTCGAACGCGGTCCCCGTCACCATCTCGGCGTCGGCTGAGGCTAAAAAGACCGCCGCCCGCGCGATGTCCTCGGGGCGATTGAGCCGGCCCCACGGGATCGTGGCGATGAACCGACGACGTCCCTCGGCCTCGTCGGCGCCCTGATCGACCCCAATGAAACTGCCGAGCATCGGCGTATCGGTTGCCACCGGGCAGATCGACACCGCCCGAATCCGATGCGGCGCTAGCTCGACCGCCATGGTCTTCGTCATCGTGATCACCGCCGCTTTGGAGGCGTTGTAGACGGCCAGTCCCGGCCGCGGGCGGATGCCAGCGGTGCTCGCCGTATTCAGGATCACGCCGCCGCCCTGCGCCTTCATGTGCGGGATGGCGGCGCGACAGCCGTAGAAGACGCCTTTGACGTTGACGTCAAAGATGCGATCGAACAGGTCGTCGGTCGAGTCCTCGAAACGCGTGAACGCCTGGGGCAGGCCGGCATTGTTGAACAACACGTCCAGACGCCCGAAGCGATCGACGGCGATCTGGATCATGCGCTCCACCTGGTCGTACTGGATGACGTCGACCGTGACGGGCTCGGCCTGACCCCCGGCGCCACGGATCCGCTCGGCCGTTTCCGCCGCGCTGGCAGCGTGAATGTCGGCGACCACGACACGGGCGCCCTCGCGGGCAAACGCCAGTGCCGACGCCTGGCCAATCCCCGACCCAGCCCCGGTAACGACGGCCACGAGCCCCTGTAACTTCCCCACCTGGCTGCCCCCTCTACGACTTCAGGGCCTGCAGCACTTTGTCGGCGTGGCCCTCGACTTTGACATTGGGGAACACCGCCTTGATCGTGCCGTCCCTGGCGATGACGAACGTCGTGCGCGCGATCCCCATGTGCTCGCGACCCATGAACTTTTTCAGTTGCCACACGCCGTACTGATCGGCGACGGCGTGGTCGGTGTCGGCCAGGAGCGGGAAGGTCAGGTGATATTTGGCCTGAAACTTCTTGTGGGACTTGACGGTGTCCGTGCTGACGCCGAGGATCTCGGCCCCGTTCTGGTTGAACAGGCTACGCAGGTCACGGAAGGAGCATGCCTCGGCGGTGCAGCCTGGCGTATCGTCGCGCGGGTAGAAGTACAGGACGACGGCCTGCTTGCCTTTGAAGTCGGCCAGGCTGACGTCGCGGTCATCCGTGGACGCCAGCGTGAAATCGGGGGCGGGCTGACCCGGGGACGGCAACTTGATCTGGTTTTCGCCAACGGTCGTGGACACGGGGGCTAGGATAACAGCAGAAATGTCCATTTTCGGCCACCGTCGTGGCGTTGGATTGGGATTGCTGACGACGGGGATCCTATGCCCATGCCATGTGCTGGTCGGTGGATTCACTCTGGTAACGGGTGGGGCGCTGCTGAGCCCGGCCGCCCAGGACGGACTTCATGCGGTCTATGTGCCGTTGGCTGTCCTTGCGGGTGCGGCGATGCTCGGCAAAGCTGGCGCTCGCGGCAATCCCGTGCCCGCGGAGCGTCGTCGGCGGACTTCCCAGCGGGACCTTCGTCCGAGGGAACTGCCCGAGGGGGACGGGCTTTTACGCCGCCGTTCGCACTGAGAAGTACTTCGTTTCAGGGTGATGAAGGACAATCGCGGCCGTGCTGTGCTCGGGGTCGAGGTTGTTCGACAGGCTCAGGGTGAGGCCGATCTCCTGCTCGGCGTTCAGCAGGGGCAGGACTTTGCGCTGCTCGGCGAGATCCGGGCAAGCGGCGTAGCCCCAGGAGAACCGCAGGCCCTGATGTTCGGATAGGCCGAGCTCGCGGCGCGCCAGATGATGGGCGTAGTCGGCCAGGGCTTCAGCGGTGCCCGACGCCAGGCCGTTGACGTACAGCATGCGGCTGTATTCGCCGGACTGTTGGAGCGCTTCGACGTACGCCCCCGCGCGCGCGCCGGCGCTGACGGCCTGCAGGACAACGACGTCACGCTCGTTCGATTCGACGGGGCGGAAGTAGTCGGCCAGGCACAATCGTTCGCCGTCCGGCTGGCGTGGAAAGTCGAGTCTGGCCACCTCGCGGCTCGGTCGCTCGGGATCGAACACGATGAGCTGCTCACCAGCGGCGTTGCACGGGAAATACCCCGAGACGATCAGCGGCTCGAGCCAGCCGTCGCGCAAGGCGTCCGCACTCAACGTCGCCAGCTCGGGCTCGAAGACGTCACGGATAATGCGCTCGTACTCCTCGCCCTTGGCTTTGTGGCCGCCCCAGTGGTGTCGGAACAACGTGTTGCGATCGAGGTACTGCCAGACGGTTGGCAAGTCGGCCTGCACCCGGCGAGCGCCCCAGAACGGTGGCCTGGGGACCGCCACGTCACGGCGCGGCCCAGCGCCCGGGCGAGGTGTCGCGCGCGCGACCACGGGCGCCTCGACGGGCCGATCGCGTTCGGTTTCGATTTCCGACCGCACCTGTTGGACCAGCGCCGGCTTCCGCTCGGGATCGGTCAGGCTGTCCATCGTGGTCAGGCCTTCAAACACGTCCTTGCAGTAAAAAACGGCCGGTTCGTACACCCGGCCATCGGGCAGGACCGCCGATCGACGCCCGAACGCGCGATTGATCGCCGCTCCGCCGATGAGCACCGGCAGATGAATGCCCTGCCGATCAAGCTCCTGGATGCACAACGGCATCTGCTTCGAGGTGCTCACCAACAGCGCCGAGAGTCCGATAGCGTCGGCGCGTTTGTCGATGGCCGCCTGGACGATCGTGTTGACCGGCAC